>Ga0326727_10017255_pt1 | contig 15027 bp, 15 predicted proteins | sample MB2enrmetagenome_FD_207643 | JGI IMG/M metagenome (GOLD analysis project Ga0326727, IMG submission 207643) | Lab enriched peat soil microbial communities from McLean, Ithaca, NY, United States - MB29MY | ecosystem: Environmental > Terrestrial > Soil > Wetlands > Peat | place: USA: New York... | reverse complement strand
CTCTCCGAAGTTGAAGAAAAACTCCTTACCACCCCGGCTCGCCCCATCGTTCTGGGTCGCAGGCGTCCCGATTGCGCGATCGCCGAATCCGTTGCCCCGGGCATTCCCTGGCTCGGTCTCTTTCTGCCCTACGCGCCCTTGCACCATCTTCTCTTTGCCGATTCGCGCCTCCAGGCCTTGGTCATGACCTCCGCCAACCTCAGCGAAGAGCCCATCGCCATCGACAACGAAGAAGCCCGCGCGCGCCTCGGCGCAATAGCCGACGCCTTCCTGATGCACAACCGCGAAATTCTCCAGCGCTGCGACGATTCGGTCACTGCAATTGTCGACGGCGCTCCGCAACTCATTCGCCGCGCGCGCGGCTTCGTTCCGCTTGGCGTCCAGTTGCCGCTCGATTCCCCGCCGCTGCTCGCCGTCGGCGGTCATTTGAAGAATGTCTTCGCCCTGGCCCGTGGCCGCTTTGTCTACCAGAGCCAGCATCTCGGCGACCTTGAGAATCTGACCGGCCTCAACTTTTTTCGTGAGTCCCTCGACCACCTCATGCGCACCTTTGAGATCGTGCCCGAGACGGTGGTTCATGACCTGCATCCCGGCTACCTTTCCACCGAATGGGCCAAGGAGTGGGCGCGCGAGCGCGGCCTGCCACTTATCGCCGTGCAGCACCATCACGCCCATGTGGCCGGATGCATGGCGGAGCACGGACTCGAATCTGAAGTCATCGGCCTCTCGCTCGACGGCACCGGCTACGGCCTCGACCGCCGCATCTGGGGCGGGGAAGTGCTGGTGAGCACGTTGAGCGGTTTCGCCCGCTTTGCCCATCTCGATTACGTCCCCATGCCCGGCGGCGAAGCCGCTATCCGCGAGCCCTGGCGCATGGCCCTTGGCCATTTGAATCATGCCGGTTTCGATGTCGAGTCGCCGGATATATTGAACCTCGTCGGCGCCAAGCAGAGCGAAGCCCGCGTCCTCCGCCGCATGATCGAGCGTCAATTCAACGCGCCCCTCACCTCCAGTTGCGGACGACTCTTCGACGCAGTGGCAGCGGTAACATTGCAGCGCACCGAAGTCGATTACGAAGCCCAGGCAGCCATCGAACTCGAGGGCCTCGCAGTCGATGAGCCCTATGAAATCGGTGCCGCGACAGCCTATGAAATGGAGTTAATCGGCGGAAACTGGTCCACACGCGATGCAATGAAGATTTCTGCCGGCCAATTGTGGCGCGGGATTCTCGAAGACCTTCGCGCCGGCGTAGCCAAGCCGCGCATCGCGGCTCAATTCCATGCCGCCGTCGCCTCAGCCTTTGTTCGCACTGTCGTTCAGGCCCGCTCAGCAACCGGCATCGAGCAAGTCGCCTTATCCGGAGGTTGCATGCACAACCGCCGCCTCGTCCGTCTGCTCCGAGAGGGCCTTGAGTCAGAAGGATTTGAAGTTTTTCAACATCGCAGCGTGAGTCCGGGAGACGGCGGCCTGAGCTACGGCCAGGCCGTTGTCGCCGCGGCGATCCTGAGCAAACAGAACTCGCAGGCTGTTGTATGAACATTGGGTGCCCCAGGTCTCGATTTTGAGACCTGGGATAGTACGGCTCTCAATCAAAACAAATGAAACCTCGCGGTCAGGGAGCTAGCCCGAAATCCTCACCAGCTCCTGCGCTTCCTGCCGCGGCCCCAGAATCGAGATTCGCGGAATTCGTCCGCGCACCATCGCCACCTCGTCGCAGCGGTGCAGACGCGGGCAGTTCTGGCAGTCCTTGAAGATCTTGTCGGGCAACTCGGACTTGTCTTCCACGGTGCGGAATCCGTACTTGAAGAAGAAGTCCGGAATGCGCGTGAACAGGCACACGGACTGAATCCCGTGCGCTTCGGCCTCCTCGATCAGCGCGCTCAGAATCCGCCCCCCGGCCCCCTGGCCTTTCGCTTCCGGCTTCACTACAATCGAGCGCACCTCGCACAGATGCGGTCCGTAAAAGTGCAGCGCGCCGCAGCCGATAAACACGCCGCCGTCGGACTCGGCAACCGTGAAGTCGCGAATGTTCTCGCAGATCTCCGCAAAGGCGCGCTTCAGCAGCGTACCATCGCCCGCGAGCGAATTCACCAGGTCGTAGACGTTCGAAGCGTCCTGGAGGAGGGCCTTACGCACCAGCATGGACGGCCTCCCCAACGTTGTTTTTCGTCATCCCGGCAACGCGTTTCGCCGTCAGCTCCAGGGCCGTGCGCACCCGTTCGCGCGCGGTTCCTCCGGTCACGTCGTGGCAGTCGAGCGTGGCATTCAGCGTCACCGCCGCAAAAAAATCCTCCGCGAACTCAGGCCCGAACGCGCGCAGCTCTTTGAGCGTCAGGTCGCCCAACTCCACGCCCTTTTCCAGCGCAAACCGCACCGCATTGCCGATCTTCTCGTGCGCCGTGCGGAAGGGAACGCCCTTGTGCACCAGGTAAGTAGCCGCGGCCATTGCATTCAGATAGCCGGTCTGCGCCGCCTCGCTCATGCGCTCCCGATTGAATGTAAGTGCCGCCGTAAAACGTGCCGCCAGCTTGAGCATCCGCGCTACAAAGCTCACTGCAAAGGCCGGCTCCTGGGTCTCCTGCATGTCCTTATTGTAGGCCAGAGGCAGCCCTTTCAGTTGCATTGTCACCGCTTGCGCCGCTCCGTTGATCCGTCCCACCTTGGCGCGAATCAACTCCGTGAAATCCGGATTCTTCTTTTGCGGCATCGCGCTCGACCCCGTTGAAAAGGCCTCAGGCAGCGTCACAAACCCATATTCCGCCGTCGCAAACAGCGTGATCTCTTCGGCAAACCGGCTCAAATGCAATCCGACAAAAGTCAGCGCCTGCAGGTACTCGAGAATAAAATCCCGATCGCTGGTTGCATCGATTGAATTCGAGGTCGGCCCCGTGAATCCCAGCTCTCTGGCGGCAATGGTGCGGTCCAGCGTTAGGGTCGCGCCGGCCACGGCTCCTGAACCCAGCGGGCAGTAGTTCAGCCGGGCCGCGCAATCGCGCAATCTGTCCGCGTCGCGCAGCGCCATCTCAACGTAAGCCAGCAGCCAGTGTGCCACCAGCACTGGCTCCGCGCGCTGCAAATGCGTATAACTCGGCATCACAGCGTCGCCCGCGGCCCGTGCCTGCTCCAGCAGCGCCCCTGCCCACGCGGCCAACCCTTCGACGACCGCCTCAATTTGATCCCGCACATAAAGCCGCAGATCGGTAGCAATCTGTTCATTGCGGCTGCGCCCGGTGTGCAGCTTCAGTCCCAGCGAGCCCACGCGCTCCACCAGCTTCAATTCCACAAAGTGATGAATGTCCTCGGCCGCCGCGTGATCGCGCACTTCCGCCTTGCCCGCATCGGAGCTGTGCGCCGCGGCAATCTCGTCCAGCGCCGCGCGCAACTCCGTTGTTTCACCTTTGGTAAGGATCTGTGCGGCGCAAAGAGCCGATGCATGGGCCTTGCTGGCGGCAATTTCTTCCTTCAAAAGCCGCCAGTCGAAGACAATAGACCGCTGCCACTCCTCGAACTCGCCGTCCAGCGGCTCGCGAAAGCGGCCCGACCACATCTTCACTTCACTGCCTCCTTTTGCTTGGCCAAAAGCCGCGCCTGGGTCCGCGCCGGCAGCGCCAGTATGCGGATGAATCCCTTGGCATCCTTCTGGTCGTAGCTCTCGCCCATTGTGAATGAAGAAAGCTCGTTCGAGAACAGCGAGTACGGGCTCGTCCGCCCCGCAACGGCGATGTTTCCCTTGTAGAGCGCAAGCTTCACGGCGCCGGTCACGTGTTCCTGCGTTTTCGCAACAAACGCGTCCAGCGCCTCGCGCAGCGGCGTAAACCAGAAGCCGTTGTAGACCAGGTCCGCATACTTCAGCGCGATCCCCTGCTTGTAATGCGCCACTTCGCGCTCCAGCGTGAGCGATTCCAGCTCGCGATGCGCCGTCGTAATCAGCGTGCCTCCGGGCGTCTCGTAGATGCCGCGGCTCTTCATGCCCACAAAGCGGTTCTCGACAATGTCGATCCGCCCCACCGCATTCCGCGCCGCAATCTCATTGAGCAATTCAACCAGCTGCACGGGATCGAGACCCTGGCCGTTCACACTCACCGGGTTGCCCTTCTCGAAGCCGATCTCGACTATTTCTTCCTTATCCGGCGCGTCCTTGGGGCTGCGCGTCCAAACCCACGTCGAGTCCAGCGGCGCCGAGCCCGCGTCCTCCAGCTCGCCGCCCTCGTGGCTGATGTGCCAGATGTTCCGGTCGCGCGAGTGAATCTTCGTCCGGCTCTGCGCCAGCGGCACTCCATGCGCTTCAGCGTAGTCCAGGCAGTCCTCGCGGCTCTTCAACTCCCACTCCCGCCACGGCGCAATGATCTGCAGCTCCGGCGCCAGCGCCTGGTACGCGTGCTCGAAACGCACCTGGTCGTTGCCCTTGCCGGTACAGCCGTGCGCCACCGCCACGGCGCCTTCCTTCAGCGCGGTCAGAACCTGGTGTTTCGCGATGATGGGCCGCGCAATCGATGTGCCCAGCAAGTACTTGTGCTCGTAGATCGCACCCGACTGCACCGTCGGCCAAACGTACTCGCGCAGAAACTCTTCGCGAAGGTCCAGCACCACGGCCTTCTTCGCGCCGGTGTCGTAGGCCTTTGCCACAACCGCATCCATGTCGTCGCCCTGGCCAACGTCCGCGATCATCGCGATCACGTCCATGCCATAGTTCTCGTTGAGCCAGGGAATGATGATGGAGGTGTCCAACCCTCCCGAATATGCCAGAACCACTTTCTTTGCCATGATCTCTCCTAAATGAAGTGAGCAGAGAACAGTGGACAGTGATCAGTTTGTCCGTGCCACAATTCGCTGCTGCGTTGATAATTCAAAAATCCTTCCTGGGACAGGCAGCTCTCGGCTCACTCCGAGAATGCTGGTCTTGTACTGTCCACTGTTCACTGTCCACTGAAACTAGCCACATTCGCCAACCCGCCCAGCAGCAAAAGCAGCAATGCCTTCTGCGCATGCATCCGGTTCTCGGCCTGGTCGAACACGATCGACTGCGGGCTGTCCAGCACCGCGTCCGTTACTTCGGCGTTGCGGCGGGCCGGCAGGCAGTGCATGAACACCGCGTGCGGCGCGGCCTTCTGCATCAGCGCCTCGTTTACCTGGAACGGCCTGAAGATAGGCTCGCGCTTGGTCGATTCGTGCTCGAAGCCCATGCTCACGCACACATCCGTGTAGATGGCGTCCGCGCCCTCGGCGGCGGCCTGCGGGTCCTGCAGCAGGTGCAGCTCGCAGCCGTTGGCCTGCGCTATATCCCGCGCCAGGGTCACGATCTCGATGTCCGGCGAGTAGCCGCGCGGCGTTGCCACCGTCACGTTCGCGCCCAGTTGCGCGCCGGTCAGCATCAGCGAGTGGCACACGTTGTTCCCGTCGCCCACATAGGTGAAGTTGAAGCCGTTCAATGGGCCGAAATGTTCTTCGAGCGTCATGAAATCGGCCAGCGCCTGGCAGGGATGCTCGAAATCGGAAAGCGCGTTGATCACCGGCACGCGCGAATTTGCCGCCATCTCGGTAATCGTGTCGTGCGCGTAGGTACGCAGCACGATCACATCCACCCAGCGCTCCAGGTTGCGCGCCACGTCGGCAATCGCCTCGCGCTCACCCAGCGGCGAACTGGTCTGATCCACGAAGATCGCGTTGCCGCCCATGGTGTTGATGCCGGTTTCGAATGCCAGGCGCGTGCGCAGGCTGGCCTTTTCGAACATCAGCACCATCTGCTTGGCGTCCAGCGCATGGCGGTACTCATGCGGATTGCGCTTTACGTCGTGACCCAGCTTCAGAATCGCGCGCACCTCGGCGCTCGACAGATCGGCGATCGAGCACAGATCCTCGCCGGCCAGCCGCGCCGCCGCGGCAAGAATATCGGGGTCCTTCTCCACCGGAACTCCTTGGTCCCGGCCTTCCATGGTTGTCTTGCTAGCCACGAGTGTGTCCTCCTGCGGATGCGGCCGAGTGTGCGGCGGCATATTCGGTAAAGATTTCGTCCAGCGCCGCGATGGCGGTGTCAACATGCGCGCGTTCCAGAATGAAGGGCGGCAGGAAGCGCAGCACCGTCTCGCTGGTGCAATTGATGAGGATGCGGCGTTTCAGCATCTCCGCCACGGCCGTCTTGGCAAGCTCCGCGGAATCGAGTTCCGCTGCGATCATCAATCCTTTGCCTCTCACGTCGACAATCGCCTCATGCCGCTTGGCCAGCTTGCGCAACTGTTCCTGGAAGTAATCGCCCACTGCGGTTGCATTGGCCAGCAATCCATCCTTCTCGATTGCGTCGATCACGGCCACGGCAACCGCGCAGGCCAGCGGCCCGCCGCCAAAAGTTGTCCCGTGCACGCCGGGATGGAACGATCGCGCCACCTCCTCGGTGCAGAGAACTACTCCCAGAGGAATGCCGCCCGCCAAGGGCTTGGCGAGCGTCGTAATATCCGGCTGAATTCCGTAATGCTGATACGCGCACCACTTTCCGGTGCGGCCCATCCCGGCCTGAATCTCATCCACAATCAGCAGCGCTCCAGTGGAGCTGGCCAGCGCCCGCGCCTCGGCGAAGAACTCCGGCGTCAGCAGGCGAATCCCGCCCTCGCCTTGAATCGCTTCCAACAGAATCGCGCACACCTGGTTCGAAAACTTCGCGCGCAAATCCTCCACGTCGTTGAAGCGCACAAACTCCACGCCCGGAACTACCGGTGCGAAAGGCTCGCGGTATTTGTCCTTGTAGGTCGTCGACATTGCGCCGAAGGTGCGTCCGTGGAAGCTCTGCTCCAAAGCCAGAAATTTCGTCCCGATCTTCGCGCCTTCGCCGCGCAGCAATCCTGCATGAGCTCGCGCCAGCTTCAGCGCGCCCTCCCACGCCTCAGTGCCGGTGTTCGCGAAAAATGCGCGATCCAGCCCGGTGCGCTCGGTCAGCCGCAGCGCCAATTCCGCCTGGCCCTCGTGGTAATACAAATTCGACGTGTGAATCAGCTTCCGGCTCTGTTCGGCGATCGCATTCACAATTACCGGATGGTTGTAGCCCAATGCATTCACGCCGATTCCGCTCAGCAGGTCAAGGTACCGCTCGCCCTGCTCGTCGATAATGTGCACGCCTTCGCCGCCCACAAATAAAACCGGGCTGCGGTCATAGGTTGAAAGCAGAAGCCGCGCTTCCGCGGCGCGAATTTGATCGAGTTTAGTCAATTCCATTTCTCCTAGGCCACCATCACTTCGGTGCCGTGGGCTACGCGGGAGCTGCACAGGTCGGGAAGGGAACCTGCCGCCTCCGCGGGTAAAATCCTTACGCGCTTCACGCCGTTCAACAGTGCTTCGCGGCAGGCTCCCAGCTTGGGCAACATGCCGCCGGTGATCACGGCGCTCTTCGCCATCTCGGCAATCTGATCGATGCTCAACCATCGGAGCACCTCGCCGCTCGCATCTTTCACGCCGGGAACATCGGTAAGGAACACCAGCGCATCGGCGCCGCAAGCCACCGCGCATGCCGCCGCCATCTCGTCCGCGTTGATGTTGTAGTATTCGCCGTCGAAGCCCAGCGCCAGGGAACAAATCACGGGCACCCCGTTCAACTGCCAGATGGCCTCAAGCCAGCGCGGATCGCTGGCCGCGATTTCGCCCACAAATCCAAGATCCGGCGCAGTCCGCTTTTTGCGCGCCCTGAACAGCAGTCCGTCGCCGCCTGAAAGCCCCATCGCCGGCTGTCCCAGCGCGCCCAGCGCGGCCACCAGCTTCTTGTTCACCTTGCCCGCCAGCACCATCAGCGCAACATCGCGCGTCTCCGCATCGGTCACCCGCAATCCACCGATGAATTCGCTCTGCTTGCCCAGCGCCTTCAGCGTTTGCGTCAGTTGCACGCCGCCGCCGTGCACCACGGCCACCTGGTTGCCGTCGCGCACCAGCTCGACAATGGCGCGAGTGCAGCCCTCCAGCAACGACGGAGTCTCAAGCCCCGCTCCGCCCAATTTGACGACGTACTTCATTCCAGCCCCTCCGCCTCGCCCCAGCCCTGCATCACGTTCAAATTCTGCACGGCCTGCGACGATGCGCCCTTCAATAAATTATCAAGGCAACTCACAATCACCGCGCGCCGTCCGCTCGCGTCGAGCTGAAAGCCGATGTCCGCGTAGCTGGTCCGCAGCGAGTGCTGAATCTGCGGCAGTCCGTTCTCATACAGCCGCACCATGGCGCTGCCCGCAAAGAACTTTCTGTACACCTTGGCCACGCTGGCCCGGGTTTGCGGTTCCTTGAAACGCACGTAAAGCGTAGTCAGAATTCCGCGCGGAATCGGCAGCAGGTGCGGCGTAAAAACAATTTCGCCCGCCTCAATGCCGATCTGCTCCAGCAGTTCGCCGGTGTGGCGATGCGCAAAAACTCCATAGGCCGAAAGATTGTCGGCCGCGTACATGAAGTGTGTCTTCGCCGTCGGCGCCTTGCCTGAGCCGCTCACGCCGCTCTTCGCATCGGCCACGATGCCATGCTTCAGGTCGATCAGTCCCGCGGCCACCAGCGGCTTCAGCGGCAGAATGGCTGAAGTCGCGTAGCATCCGGGATTCGCCACCAGCCGCGCCCCCGCAATCTGCTTGCGATTCAGCTCCGGCAACCCATACACCGCCAGTGCCTGGGTGGCCGCGGCCAGCTCGGTGCCGTCGTCCTCGAACGCATACACAGCGCGGTTGGCTGTCTCGGTCAGCCGCCAGGCCCCGCTCAAATCGATCACCCGAAGCCCGCGTTCCAGCGCTTCGGGAACCCACTCCCGCGACTGCTCATGCGGCGTGGCCAGAAACAGAACCTCCACTCCACGCCCCGCCAGCAGCTCCCACGAAAAAGGCTCCTGCTTCAGATCGCCGCTTCCCTTGCTGTCCACCAGTTCAGGATGAATCTCGCCCAGCGGAACGCCGCCGCGAGCAGCGTCCTTCGTGTCCACGCGCCCGGCAAACACTGGCGGCTTGCCCTTCAGGCGGGGATGGTGCAGCAGCAGCCGCGCCAGCTCCGCGCCCGCGTATCCCGTCACTCCCACAACCGCCGTTTGTACCGTGTCTTTCATGATTCCAGCATCGTCCTCAGCCGCGCTTCCACTTCCCCTGCCCGCCGCGGGTCAGGACAGATCACCAGCACCGTGTCGTCTCCCGCGACGGTGCCCACCACCTCCGGCCACCCCTCGTGGTCCAGGGCCGCGGCCACCGGCTGAGCGCCGCCCATCACCGTCCCCACAACTACCTGGTTCATTGCCTGCCGCACCCGCAGGCCGAAGCTCTCGATCATCTCCTCGATCGAAGGCGGTCCGTCGTCTTCCAATGTTGCCGCCGCGCCCGTCCCCCGATGCCCGTTGGGCAGCGAATACCCGCTGGGGCCCTTGGATAGCCGCAACTCATGAATATCCCTCGATAGCGTGGCCTGCGTTACTTCAATGCCGCGCCGCCGCAGCTTCCGCCGCAGATCGTCCTGGTTGGCCACCAGGGATTTCGCCAGCACTTCCCGTATCGCATCCAGGCGTTGATGTTTCATTGCCGCTGCCTCTGAAAAAAGTTGAAGGCGCGGTCCGCGAAGCGGAAACCGCGCTCGAATAAATATACAACGAACATGCATAACTATGCAACATCCGCCTCTTTCCGGCCTCGGGCAGATTCATCCCATTTTGCCGGTTGCGCTCCGTGCCCTCTGCGCTGATACACTCTCGAATGGCCGAGCGTTGAAGTTTCCGCGCTCCCTAGATCAAACCAATGACTAAGATCGCTCCCATCTCTACCATCAATGACCTCTTTCGCCGGGTTGCTGCCGCGGCCAACCCCCGTGCCGTCCTCTGGCAGGACGAGTTTGGCCAATGGCAGCCCATCTCCTCCGACCAGATCTATCAGCGCGTCCGCGCGCTGGCTGAGGCCTTTCTCGGCTGGGACACGCAAAAGGGCGACCGTATCGCACTCATCGCCGAGAACCGCTGGGAGTGGGCCGTCACTGATTTTGCCGCACTTGCCATCGGTGCCGCCGACGTGCCCATCTATCCCACCCTCACCGGCGAGCAGATCGCGGCCCTGATTCGCGACGCCGGCTGCCGTATTGCCGTCGTCTCCACCCGCCAGCAATTCGACAAGCTCAACTCCGTCCGCGACCTCACCCAGCTCGAACGCATCGTCATCATGGATTCCCCGGCGCCCGAGGGAGCCATCCCCTTCAGCTCTCTGATGGCCGGCGCCGATGACCGCGGCACCCAACGCGACCCGGTCTTCGACGCGCTCGTCCGCACCGTCGAGCCAAGGGACCTGGCCACCCTCATCTACACCTCCGGCACCACCGGCGAGCCCAAGGGTGTCGTCCTCACCCACGGCAACATCGCCGCCAACCAGAACTACGCTCCCGCTGAATTCAACTTCGACTCCACCGACGCTCTCATTTCCTTCCTGCCCCTGTCGCACGTCACGGCTCGCGCGCTCGACTACATCATGTACGGCCACGGCGTGCAGGTCGCCTATTGCTCGCAGTTCGACAAGCTGCCCCAGGCCATGCGCGAAGTCAGGCCCACTGTCTTTGTCGGCGTGCCCCGCGTATTCGAAAAGATTCGTCAGGAAGTCGAGCGCCGAGCCGCACTCTCACCGGTCAAAAAGCGCATCCTGGCCTGGGCCATCCACTGCGGCTCGGCCCATCGGGATACGGTCTATGACGGCCGCCGCCCCTCCTCGCTCCGCTGGAAGCTGGCCGACAAGCTGGCCTATTCCAAGGTCCGCGAGGCATTCGGCGGAAGGGTCAAGGTTTTTGTCCCTGGCGGCGCGCCCCTCGGCATCGACACCGCCAAGTGGTTTGCCGCCGTCGGCATCGCCCTGTGGGAAGGCTATGGCCTTACTGAGACCTCGCCCGTCCTGGCCCTCAACACGCCCATTACCCATCGCATGGGCTCGGTCGGCAAGCCCTTGCCCAACATCGAGCTGAAACTCGCCGAAGACGGCGAACTGCTGGTCCGCGGGCCTTCTGTCTTTGCCGGCTACTGGCACAAGCCCGACGATTATGAAGAGTGTTTCGACGCCGATGGCTGGTTCCGCACCGGCGACATCGGCCTTTTCGACGCCGATGGCTTCCTGTATATCACCGATCGAAAGAAGGAACTCCTCAAGACCTCGGGCGGCAAGATGGTCGCGCCCCAGCCCATTGAAAGCAAGCTCAAGAACAGTCTGTTTGTCGCTCAGGCCGCCCTGGTCGGCGACAAGCACAAGTTCATCTCCGCCCTGCTCGCGCCCAACTTTGCTGCCCTCGAGGAGTGGGCCCGCCGCCACGGCATCCAGACCGAGTTCCGTGCCGAACTGGTGGCCGACAGCCGCGTCATTGCCCTCTACGCCGAGATCGTCCGCGAGGTCAACGGCACCCTGGCCAACTTTGAAACCCTCAAGCGCTTCCGCGTCGTGGCCGAGGAGTGGACCCAGGAGTCAGGAGAACTTACTCCCTCCATGAAGCTCAAGCGCCGCGTCCTCGGGGAGCGGTATGCCGGGGTCATTGCCGAACTTTACGCTGACGAAGCAACCTCACGAAGCGAATAGGCGAGCCCCAGCGTCCCAGCCCCTTGCCGAACAGCAGGCCCTTGCGCCCCAGCTCCTTGAGTCCCCTGAAGAATGGCGCCCCCCAGGCTCCCACCGCCAGCAGGCTCCCAAACAGAATGACCGCGTCGATACTCAGCCGCCCCTCGCGTGTCCAGTACGCGTCAGGCTCCAGATTCAGCCACAGCGCGAATTCGTCCAGCGTCAGCGCCGCGCCCACTCCATAACTCACCGACATCAGGCGGCTGAAGAAAATCGATATCGGAGAGTGCGACCGGCCCAGGTCCATCAGCCAGCCGTAGCCCACCAGCAGCAGGATCAGAATCCCCCACACCAGGTGGTGAATATGCATCCCGCGCACCATCACCCACTGGAAATGACCCTCGTGGTGCACGATCCTGTGGACCAGGAAGCGAACCCCCACAAAGGTAATTAAAAACGAGACTGACGCGATGAACATGCGCCGCCTGGGCCGGTCCGGGATCGTGGTGCGGATCAGGATTCCCAGCCGGGTCAGTTGCAGCAGCACCAGCAGAACAATCACAACCAGGCTGATAAAGGCCAGCAGCAGCAGTGCACCATTTCCGGGCATATTCCTTATTGAACCACCGCGCCCCGCCTCGGCCCAATAAAGAAATGCCGTCCCAGCCCGAACCTCAACGTGCTCGACGCTCCGCAAGGGCCCCGATCGAGCGATTCCTGCTCAGAGGTAAGGTTGATCTCTGCCTCCGTCGGCCGCGCGCCGCAAGCTGCAGCCCCAAAATGGCCAAGAGCTGAAAGCTAAAAGCTAAGAGCTAAAAGCTGTTCTTCGGTGAGCACGGTCACGATTTCACTTTACAGCTCCGGAGTACACTGTATAAGGCGTCGAAGCAGGCGATTTCTCCGCTTTGAGCGCCCGGGATTGCATGTCCAAAACACATGTTCCCGGCTAGGCCCCTGCGGCCTCGCCGGCTTTCACGAGGAGATCCTCAGATGCGAGTTGCTTTGTTGACCGGCGGAGGCGATTGCCCCGGACTGAATGCCGTGATCTATGCCGCTGTAAAGAAGGGCATCAACCACTACGGAGACGAGTTCATCGGCTTCCTCAATGGATGGCGGGGCGTGCTGGACAACAACTTTATTCCCCTCACCCTTGAAAACGTCGATGGAATCCAGTTGAAGGGCGGCACCATCCTCCACTCCTCGCGCACCAACGTGAAAAAGATCCCCGGCGGCATTGAGAAGGTTCAGGAAGTCCTCAAGCTCAACAAGATCGACGCCCTCGTCGCCCTCGGCGGTGATGACACGCAGTCCGTCACCCTGTTCCTCAGCGAACACGGCGTGCCCTCGGTCGGCGTTCCCAAGACCATCGACAACGACATCAGCGGCACCGACACCACCTTCGGCTATGACACCGCCGTGATGATCGCCACCGAGGCCGTCGACCGCATCCATACCACTGCCGACTCCCACAACCGCGTCGTCGTCATCGAGGTCATGGGCCGTGATGCCGGCTGGATCGCCTATGCCTCCGGTATTGCCGGCGGCGCCCACGTCATCCTGGTTCCTGAAAAGGAAATTGACATCGACCACGTCTGCGCCCTGCTCAGGTACAACTACGAGCACGGAAAACACTACGGGGTCGTGGTCGTCGCCGAAGGCTGCCACCTGCCTGAAGTCGGCCAGGTGATCGGCTCCGATCAAGTCGATTCCTTCGGCCACGCCCGCCTCTCCGGCATCGGCGAATCCCTCGCCGAGCTGATCGAGAAGAAGACCGGCTACGAGACCCGCTCCGTCAACCTCGGCCACACCCAGCGCGGCGGCGTCCCCACGGCCTACGACCGCGTGCTCGGACAGCGCTACGGCCTCCACGCCATCGACATGGTCCACGACAAGAAGTGGGGCCGCATCGCCGTCCTCCGCGGTACCGACATCACCGACATCACCATCAAGGAAGCCATCGCCACCAACCGCCGCCTCGACCAGCGCTTCTTCGACGTCATCTCCGACCTCGAAGCCAAGGTCTAACCCGTCTGCCGCTTCACGCAAGAACGGCGGACGCCCCAGGTCTCGCGGTCCCCGACAAGCGATTTTTGCTCGTTGGGGTGAGAAATCGCTTTTGAGACCTGGGAATCCATTAACCTCAACTCCGGATGGCTTTTTGATCTGTCTATCGCATAATGTTGCTCTGTGCTCTTTCGCCTCTATCGTCCGCAAGACTTCTCCCAGCTCTACGCCATTGAGCAGGCCTGCTTTCAGCCGCCCTTCCGCTTCCCCCGCCGCTATATGCGCCAACTCGTCGACAGTCACGCCGCCGCCACCTGGATCGCCGAAGAAGACCAGCAAATGGCCGGCTTTGCCATCGTCGACTGGACTCGGGAATTGACCCGGGAATCGGGCCAGGCCATCGCCTACATCCAAACCGTGGAAGTCACTCCCACCCATCGCAATCGCGGCATCGCCAATGAACTCCTGCGGCGCATCGAATCCTCCGCCGGCGCCGCCGGCGCCACTGCGCTCTGGCTTCACGTCGCCGAGCAGAACGCCGCCGCCATCCGCCTCTACCAGGCTCACAGCTATCTCCCCCAGGGCAGGGAAGAAAACTACTACGCTGCAGGCATCCCCGCTCTCATCTTCGCCAAGACTCTCGAATCCGCTCCGGCCGCGTGACGTCCGGATGCCCATGGTCACGGGGTAGGAATTCGATTCTGGCTTATGGGAATCTGCGAACCTCAATCCTGGGAAAGGCTACGATTCAGTGCAACGAGGCATGTTGTTTCAGCAGGCCTTCACGCGAATGTGCCCCTCTTGCCCATAAGCGAGCAACTTCCGGTCTCGCGTGATGACGACATGGCCATGTATGCGTGCGGTGGCTACGATGATGCGGTCCGCCGGGTCAGCTGGCGGCGTCCCAGGCAGGGCTGTCGAGGCAAGAAGGATTGTTGGCGTCAGGGCCGCGAGCCGCACTCCCGGCAGGGCCAGCAAAGTTTCAAACCAGACCTCGGGAGAGAGCGTGAGTTGCAGCCGCCCCTTGGCTGTCAGCGTGCCAATCTCCCAGGCAGTAATGGGCGACACATAAACGCCAAGATTGGCCGCGCGCGCGCCGAGGATGGCTGCGCGGCTGCCGTCCGACATTGCGTCTCCGCCCATCAGCCACAGCGCTGCGCACGTATCCAGAAGAACGGAATCGGCCACTTACTGCTCTGCGTCCCAGACTTCCCCTGTGCTCTCGGTCAGGTCCACGCCCGGAGTCACGGTGACCGTCCCCCGCATCGCGCCCCAAAGGTCGGTGCCCTCATCGGCGTCACCGCGAATTGGAACAATGGCGGCGATGGGGCGATTGTGCTTGAGCAGAACAATGCGGTCTCTCTTGCCCTGAGCCACATCGTCGATCAGCCCCAGGCACTGCGCCTTGAACGCCGTAACGCCAATGCTGTTCTTGCTTGTCGAACGAGCCGGCATAATCGCCTCAAATATGGTCCATTTTACATGGACCATATTGAATTAGCAAGGACCA
>Ga0326727_10017254_pt1 | contig 15027 bp, 13 predicted proteins | sample MB2enrmetagenome_FD_207643 | JGI IMG/M metagenome (GOLD analysis project Ga0326727, IMG submission 207643) | Lab enriched peat soil microbial communities from McLean, Ithaca, NY, United States - MB29MY | ecosystem: Environmental > Terrestrial > Soil > Wetlands > Peat | place: USA: New York... | reverse complement strand
GGCGAGGACCTGATCCGGCGCGGGCTTGACAAAGAGTTCCAGATGGACTTTGTCTCGGCCCGCACGCGCCCGAGCTCGGTCTACTCCGGCCACCCGTTCGTAGTCGAGGCGGCGATCGGGTACGGCGGCAGGCTCCCACCTGAGGGGAACGCGATGATCCTCAGGTTCGCAAACCGCGTCCCGCTTATGTACCAGCAGGGCGCCTGCGCGATCACCGAATGCGTAGCAAACGTCAACTGGAAGTCGTACAACATATCCCAGCAGGGCCTTCCCATGGGCCCTGTACTCATCCTCGTCCACGTTGCGTCTACGAATGTGCCCTTCACGAGCGAAAGCAAGGATGCGATTGCGGGCATCCCGGAGATTGAAAAGGAGATCGTGCTCGCGTTGCAGGACCTTGGCCGGGAGCTCAAGACCTTCCTTTCGCGCCGGGACCGGAACAAACTTGCCGAGGACCGGGCCCGGGCTGTCTGCGCGGTCATCCCAGAGATCGCGGCAAAAGTGAGCGAGATCGTTGAAAAGCCGGTTGTCGACACGACCCCTATCGAAGGCCGGCTGATGAAGAAACTGATCGTAAAGAAATGGACAAAGGATGGCCGGGTCACGATCGAAGCGAACAACTATACCGGGAGCGATGTCGAGATCTCGGTCTATGACATCTCTGCAGATAATGCGGCCGGTGCCGACATGCCGCCCGCATTCTCAACCGATATGGACGGGCAGTTCACGAAAGTCTGGAAGGTGGCAATCCCAAAGCAGACCGTGTGGCGCGTCACGTATGCAGGAAAGGGCGGCGGCATGCTCGACATCCGGGGCATAGAGGACAACAAGAAGATGGTGGTGGATCTCGATGTCTAAAGAGGAACTCGACGCACGCTCGATGAAGGCGCTCATGGCGATCGCCTCTGCGTGGTACGACCAGATGAAGGCCGGGGATATTCCGTCGATCTCGCTTCCCACCCGTACCAAGTACAACATCGAGTATGACGATGCAAGCGAGGTCTGGAAGTACGGGGACAAGGAGAGTCTCCGGACAGCGGCGACCGCAAAGAGCGCGACGCATCTTTTGAAGATGGCCTACGTCATCGGCTTTGTCAAGCAGCAGCTCATTGAGAACCGGTCCTCAACACTCAGGGAAATGTATTACATCTCGGAGGGCTGGAAGCGGGCGAAGTTTGCCGCACAGGACGAGAGCAACTTCCTTGTCGAAGACCTCGAGATCATCTCCGATGTACCGCGCGAAGGTTTCCATCTCCGGCCCGAAGAAAACGGTGCGAGCGTCTATGGCCCGATGCGGATCCGGGAGCCGACCCGGCGGGGCCTCAAGTTGATCCACTGCCAGGATGACGTGGGATCGGCCGGGTATTCTATCCCAAACAATGTTGAGAACCTTGAGCTGGTTGATCACGATGCGAAGTTTGTCATCGCCATGGAAACGGGCGGTATGTACGACCGGCTTATTGAGAACGGGTTTGATGAGGAGCATAGCGCGATCCTCCTCCACCTTAAGGGCCAGCCGGCCCGGTCCACGCGCAGGCTGCTCAACCGGATAAGCCTTACCTGGAACCTGCCGATCCTCGTTTTCACCGATGGGGACCCGTGGTCGTACCGGATCTATGCGTCCGTTGCGTACGGGGCCATTAAAAGCGCCCACATGTCCGAGCTGCTCGCAACCCCGAAGGCTCAGTTTCTGGGGCTTCAGCCCTGCGATATCCGCGACTACAACCTGCCGTCAGACAAACTATCTGACAAAGATGTCGAGGCCCTGAATGCCGAACTGACCGATCCGCGGTTTGCAACGGATTACTGGAAGAAGCAGATCAACCTGCAGCTCGAACTGGGGCTCAAGTCAGAACAGCAGGCGTTTGCGGCAAGGGGGCTCGACTTTGTGACAAAGAAGTATTTGCCGGCCAGATTGAGCGAGATGGGCGTGATCTAGGAGATCCATGAGTATCGGTGTCTGCTATCCTGACCGGTATGCCGTGGAGGAGACCTTCCAGCTCCTCAAAGTACCGTGGGAATGGTATGTGGCCGGCCAGCAGTACGATGTGGTGATCGCACGAAAGGGCGATGTGCCGGACTGGACGGGAAACCTCATCGATCTTACGGAAACAGATTTTTTCAAACACGTAACTGATCTGCTCAACACCGGTCAGGTGCACCTGCACGAACCTTCGTGCGATATCTTGCTCGATGCGCTCCGGCAGGAACTGAAAAAATATACCCTGCTCGTGGAGATCCCCCCCACCCCCTGGGGTCACCCCTATATGGTGGCACTCACGCACGACGTGGATATGACGTCCGTGAAGGAATGCCGGTGGGTGACTGCAGGATATGCAGCATACCAGTGCGTATCGCAGGGCAAGGTTTCTACAGGATTCAGGCTTGGGTTTGCCCGCGTGGGAATCGGAAGCGACCCCTGGGCACTCTTTGGCCGCTGGAAAGATTTTGAGGAACGTCTTGGCGTGCGCTCGACCTTCTTTTTTGTCCCAAAAAAAGATACTCCAGGAGTACGGGCGCACCCGTACCGGGCGGTCGGCTATGACCTGCGGGAAAAAACGGGAGTGCTGCGCGACCTGGTTCAGGGTGGCTGGGAGACCGGCGTCCACGGTATTGACAACTGGGCAGATGCCGGACTCGGGAAAGAGGAACTGGCAGCCCTTGGGCCGGACAACAAAAATACCGGCAACCGGACGCACTGGCTCCTCTTTGACAAAAACAGCTGGAAGGCGCTGGACGATGCAGGGTATTCTTACGACACGACATTCGGGTACAATGACGATGCAGGGTTCCGGGCCGGGACGCTGCAGGTATACCGGCCACGGGGCGTGAAGAACCTGCTGGAGCTCCCCCTCCACATCCAGGACCTCGGGCTTTTTGGGAAATTCTGCTGGGCAGCCACCGAGAACAGCTGGGAAAAAACACCGTGCCTGCACCTCGACAAACAAGCGGCACGTATATATTGCGACCGTATTTTCGATTACGCCTGCAAATATGGGGGAGCCGTGACCCTGCTCTGGCACTACGAGAACCTGACGCCGCCCCGTGACTGGTCAGGAATATATGCGGATCTGGTGAATCGGGCGAAGGCAGACAAGGCGTGGGTAACGGCAGCGGGTGAGGTGGCGGAGTGGTTTAAAGCGAGGAGACAGGTCAGGATTACTTGTAAAAATGAGGGTGACAGGCTCACAATATCTACTGATGGGAGTTCCCCCGGCGGTTCTTTACCTCCATTAATGATGAGAATACACAACCCGGATAACCGACAAATAACCGTAAATACTGAATTATACACAAGAAAAAACTATATTGACATTAAGCTGAACATGAAAACAATTACGGTATTATTCTCATGATCCTGCAAAAAATTTTTCAGAGATTAAAAAGTGCTGACGTGGCAGATTCCTGGCTTATGCATACCTCAGTCATGCAATATTTTATAAAAGTCTGTTTAACGTTTTTTAATTACCTTGCTCCGAAAACCCGTCTCTGCCAACGGGTAAAGGCCGGATCCCTTGGGAAGGAAAATATGATTCACCCGACTGCAATAATCGACTATGACCAGGTTATTATAGGCGATTCATGCGTTATTGAAGGAAAGGTGGTCATTGAAAAAAATACAATTATCGGGAATCATGTAACTATCGGTGAGGGAGCAGTTATCGGGTCTGAAGGATTTGAATTACGAAGAATTGCAGGGGAGATCATTCCGGTTGCCCATCTTGGCGGAGTCATCATTCACGACAATGTTCATATCGGCCCCCATGCATGTGTCGATAAAAGCTCTTTTTCGGAATATACCGAAATAGGTGACTCATCGGATATCATGGCTGCGGTACAGGTAGGTCATGGAATAAAAATCGGGCAGAACGTAATTGTGATGGAAGCAACGATGATCGGGGGATACGCAAAAATCGGAAATCGCGTAAAGATTGGCAGGCGCTGTTCTATAAGCGATGGTATATCGCTGGATGATGGTGTAGATATCCCGGATTACACAGTTGTGACCCGCGAGATGAAGGGGCCATAGGAGAATGTTTTCGAATAGTCTTTATTTCGATAACATTTCATGTACTCATCGATGTCTGGAGAATTTTTATGAGATTATCTGATTTCCTGCCGGAAAAGTCGGAGATTGTCCGCGACGGAGATTTTTTATCGCTGGGGACCTTGTTCTCACATTATCCGAAACAGATAGTATATGCAGTCAGGGAGAACGACATTAAAAAAATTATTGAAAATTCTTCTGTTTCCTGTGTTATTACAACACCGTCTCTGGCTTCAAGGATCCCGCAAACGATCGGCACAGCGTCAGATCCGGATCCACGCCGTGCATTTTATACACTTCAATTGGCGCTGGTTCAGCACCCTGAATTCGTACTTCAGCCATTTCCTAACCAGATATCCCCCTCAGCAAAAATTCATCCAAGCGCAGTCATTTCTGCACGCAGTGTCTCGCTTGGAAGAGATGTTGTGATCGAAAAAAATGTAGTCATCAATGAGCAGACCATCATCGATGAAGGATCCATAATACGATCCAACAGCATTATCGGAAACTCCCCCTCAACACCCCATGCTGCGACAAATTTTCCCGTGATTCAATCGTTCGGAGGAGTTCATCTTCATTGCGAGGTGGACATTCATGCAAATAACCAGATCAACCGTGCGATATTCCGGGGATATACCGAGATCGGGGAACAGACAAAACTGGACAATCTCAACATTATCGGCCAGGGAACCATGATCGGAAAACGGTGCCTGATATGCGCCGGAGTAACCATTGGAGAATCCATTCTTGTCGGGAACGACACGTGGATAGGCCCGAATGTTACCCTTGGCAATCAGATCAGAATAGGGAACAACAGTTACATTACCATCGGATCCACGGTCACACAGGATATGGATGACAATAAAGTCGTGAAAGATAATTATGCAATTGATCGGAAACGGTTCAGGAAAGTAATCCGGGGAATGTGACATTTATGCTGCATTTTTTCAAAAACGCGGGATTCACCTGTTACCCGGATACGGGAATTTGAGGTCAGGAAATCCATGCAGGACATTGGCATTGGAACAGATCTGGAAGAAGTCAGGAGATTTGAGAACTTCCGTGACCGGTCATTTGCGGCATTTCTTGAAAAGAATTTCACGCAGTACGAACTGGAGTACTGCCTGTCAAAAGACGCCCCCTCCCCCCATCTTGCTGCACGATTTGCAGGAAAGGAAGCCGTAATCAAAGCCCTCTCGTGCCTGAACATTACCCATATTTTTTACCCGACGATCGAGATTCTTAACAATGAACTGGGTGTCCCCTGCGTCAGGATTAATACCGATTGCAGCGAAAAATTGCGTATAACTCTTAGTTTATCGCACAGTTCAGGTATGGCACTGGCATTTTGTGTCATTATACGAGAGGTTTGAGATGGCATCATTCGATGAGGATACAATAAAAAATATTTTTTGCGAAGTTCTCGGAATACCGGCAGAGGAAGTGACCGATACACTGGCCTATAATTCCTGCGTGCAGTGGGACTCTTTAAAACATCTCCAGATGGTGGCCATGTTTGAAGAGAGATTTGGCATCGAGATCGATATGGACGATATTATCGCAATGGAAAATTACGGGAAGGTTAAAGAAATTCTCCATAAATATCTCACATAACCGGTTATGAATTTCGTCGATTATCTCTTTGAACATGTCCGGGATCCACATAAAGAGTGTATCCTGTCCCGTGACGGCACCCTCACATACGGGGATCTGATCTCCCGGGTTGATACTCTCGCAGGAGATCTTGTTACCACACTGGGGTGGGGGAAAGAGTGCCTCCTGCTCTCTGAAAATACCCCTTTTTTTATCATCGCGTATCTTGCAATCATAAAAAGCGGAAATACGGCCCTGCTGGTTGAGACGCGGATTGCGGATGACCAGCTGGCCGCCATCTTCCGTGAATGCCACATCCGGGCTGCCTTTGTCCAGAAAAAATACCGGTCAAAGATCCCGGATGCCGGAACAGTCTATACCGAGGATATCCTCCTGGCACATTCTCCGGCAAAAAGATACGAACATCCCGCAGTCAAAGACGATGATGTTGCCGTGGTTATCTTCACCTCCGGGAGCACCGGAGCAAAGAAAGGGGTCATGCTGACGCACCGGAACTTATGCGCCAATACAGGATCGATCGTGCAGTACCTCGGCCTTACCCCGGATGACCGGATCTGCGCCACGCTCCCGTTCTTTTACTGCTACGGGGCATCCCTGCTGCATACCCATCTCCGGGCCGGCGGAAGCGTTGTCCTCTCCAACAATATTTTTCTCGCAGGGGCCATCCGTGATATCAACACTTTTTCCTGCACCGGTTTTGCCGGAGTCCCCAGTACCTACCAGATCCTGATAAACAAGACCCCGTTCTTAAAAGAGAGACTCCCGACACTCCGTTACATGCAGCAGGCCGGTGGGCAGCTGCCCAACAAATACATCAGGCAGATCGCAGAGGCGTTCCCGGGGAAACAATTCTTTGTGATGTATGGTGCGACGGAAGCAACGGCCCGTATGTCCTGTCTACCGCCGGCACTGGTGCTCACCAAGCTTGGCTCTATCGGCAAGGGTATTCCCGGTGTCACCCTTGAAGTGCTCAACCAAAAAGGGGTCCCGGTAAAACCCGGGGAAACCGGTGAGATCACAGCACGCGGTGACAATATCATGAAAGGTTATTACGGGGATCCGGAAGGTACGCGATGCGTCATAAGAGAGGGCAAGCTCTCTACCGGGGATCTTGCCACGGTGGATGAAGACGGGTATATCTTTATCATCGGCCGGGCAAAGAACATCATTAAATCCGGAGGCTACCGCATCTCCCCGAACGAGATCGAGGAGTTCATCTGCTCCCTTGACGGAGTTACCAGCTGCGTAGTGCTGGGCCTGCCGGACGAGATCATGGGTGAAGCCGTGGTTGCCGTTGTTCAGCCGGGCGATGTCCCGGAGGCATCATTAAAAGAAGAGATCCTCATGCGATGCACACAGCACCTGCCGTCGTACAAGGTTCCGAGAGCCATTTACTTTGTCAAAGATTTCCCGCTCAACGCGTCAGACAAGGTGGATAAACAGGCCATTGCCGCATCCCTGCTTTCAGAGCGGGAAAGAAAGGATGGAGCGGAACAATAATGCCCGAGACCGGGCCTGATATCGCACAGGAGGCCGTAACGAGGGATAAACTCCTCGCCCGGGCCCCGTACTCCCTGGAAGACCGGCAGAAAAACGAGTGTCTTATCCGGATTATCAGGGAGCAGCTAAAGGTCGCCCGGTGCAACAACCGGTATATTGACCATTATTTTTCCCGGCAGGGTATAGATATCGATGCACTGCTACGACCCGAAGATGTGCCGTATATCCCTGTCCAGATGTTCAAACACTTCGATCTCCGGACCTGCCCGGAACAGGAGGTCGCAAAAGTTCTCCAGTCCAGCGGAACAACCGGCGGTACTCCCAGCAGGATCCCGCTGGACAAATCCACTACATTAAACCAGATAAAGGCCCTCAAGACCATCCTCTCTGATTACCTGGGGAAAAACCGGAAGATCTTCCTTGTTATCGATCATGAGGGGATCAACAGGCCGGAAATGGCCTTCTCTGCACGCACAGCCGGTGTCCGTGGCCTGAGCATCTATGCGAAGAAAACCTTTTACCTGCTCAGGGAGGAAGAGGGAAAACTTGTCCTGAATATGCCGGTCATCCGGGATATTGTGGAAAATTATTCGCATGAGGATGTGTACGCGTTCGGGTTCACGTATATTATCTGGACTGTTTTTTTCGAGCAGCTCAAAAAAGAGGGGATCCGGTTCTCCTTTGACAAGTTCACGCTGTTCCACAGCGGAGGATGGAAGAAAATGAAAGATCTCGCGGTCTCAAAGGAAACCTTTTCTGCGACGATTGCCGGGGTCTTTGGCACCGGATCCGGGAACATCCTCGACTTTTACGGAATGGCGGAACAGACCGGCATCATTTTTGTCGATTGCGCATGCGGCAACAAGCATGTGCCCGCATTCTCGCAGGTCATCATCCGGGACCCGTTCACAATGGAACCCTGCGATCCCGGAAAGACCGGGCTGATCGAGGTGATGAGTATCCTTGCTGACAGCTATTACGACCAAGCCGTCCTGACCGAGGATCTCGGCATGCTTATCGGTGTGGACGACTGCCCGTGCGGGCGCATGGGGAAGTATTTCCGGTTTGTCTCACGGATCGAAAAAGCCGAGATACGCGGGTGCGGCGATACGTTTCGGGAGTCGCGCTGATGATCACCTGTTACCTCGCAAACGGGAAGTTTAAGACAGAAACGTATCAGGATTTTGAGGAGATTGCCCGTGAGGTCAACACCGGCAGGGAGGTCCTTGCTGAGCTGCCGCTTGATGCTATCATAAAGATCCTTGATGCCTTGGGAAAAAAGATCCTGAAAAACCCTGAGGTCAACACCCTTCCCGGGGTCAGTTATATCTCACTATGGCTGCGCCGCGAGAACCTCGACCGGATCTGCCGGATCAATTATGCCGATAAACTGTATCTTGGCGGGTTCTGTAAAAACGAGACACATTTCCGGATGATGGCACAGCCCCGGGGGATCGTGTGCCACTGGATCGCGGCAAACATGCCGACGCTGGGATTCTTTTCCATCGTCCAGGCCGTCCTTTCAAAGAACGGCAGCATCGTCAAGATGCCCACGGAATATGTCCCGCTCATCCTTTCTCTCCTCCGTGAACTGCCCGCAATTTCCGTGGACTACGAAGGCAGGACCTATACGGGAAAAAGCATCCTTGGGGCAATAGCCCTTGTGACCTTTGAGGGTAAATCCGCGGATGCGAGTGAGAAGTTTTCCCTTGCTGCAGATTGCCGTATCATCTTTGGGGGAAGCGGGGCGGTCCGCGCGATTGCACGGCTTCCTTGCCGGGACCACTGCGAAACCATCATCTTTGGGCCGAAATATTCGTTTGCCATATTTGACCGTGAGTACATCGAATCGGAGGTGTTTAAGAAATCCCTCGATCTGTTTGTCCGGGACGTGGCCGTGTTCAACCAGATGGCCTGCTCCTCACCTCACGTCCTGTTTCTGGAGAAGAGCCGGTATCCCGTGGATGAAATTGTTTCCTGGCTTCATGATGCCTTTGAACGGCTGCCAGCTGCACTCCGCACCCAGGAGATCTCTACCAGCTTGTCGGCCAGGATTATCAATGCCCGGGCAACATACCTCCTTTCGGACGGGAAAAACTGTGTTGCCTCCCGGGATTTGGGCTGGACCATTCTTTTCGATCAGGAGACCTGTCTCGAAGAGCCGATCCAGGGAAAATGCATTTTTACCAAAGAAATCAATACGGTGGATGAGGTCATCCCTCTGGTGAACCATAAGATCCAGACAATCTCTGTCGGAATACTTGATCCATCGAAGAGGGAGGATTTTGCCCGGCAGGTCACTTCACGGGGTGCAGACCGGATTGTAATCCCTGGGACTATGCACGACTTTACCCTGCCATGGGATGGTATAATGACACTGAATCGGCTCGTCCGGTGGGTTGTGCTGAGAGATAACTGATAAAGAGATCTCTTGCTCAATGGGCACGTTTATCAAGATAACCCATATGAATCAAAGGGACAAAACGAGAGTGGGAGATTAAAGAGAGACAGATTATTACGTAACGATATATACCTTTAATCAGATCCTTTTCGGATGCAAGCAGGTGAAATACAGGGTACGAAAAAACCGTGATTATCCTGGCGACACCAAGGAATTCTTATCGTATCTCCAATAATCCGGTACGGGACCATCATGTTACTTCAGGGAAAAACGGCAGTTATCACAGGGTGTTCGCGCGGGATCGGAAGAAGCATCCTTGAACTTTTCGCCCAGAACGGGGCGGATATCTGGGCATGCAGCAGAACAGCACCGGAATCGTATCTCAGGGATCTCCAGGAGCTCTCCACCCGGTTCTCGGTCCGGATCTCGCCGGTGGTCTTTGATCTTGCCGACCGGGATCAGGTCACCCGTGCCATGAAGAAGATTCTGGCATCAAAAGAACCCATTGATATCCTTGTAAACAACGCAGGTATGGTTTCCAAAAACGCCTTGTTCCAGCTCACCCCAATGAAAACGATAACCGAAGTTTTTGAAGTGAACTTGTTTTCCCCCCTCCTCATCACGCAATACTTGTTAAAAGTGATGGCCCGGCAAAAATCAGGAAGTATTATCAACATCGCCTCTATCGCAGGAATGGATGGCGAGCCAGGACAGCTGGAATATGTATGCAGCAAGGCAGCCCTGATCGGGGCCACCAAAAAACTCTCCCGCGAACTGTCGTATGCACATATCAGGGTAAATGCAATTGCCCCGGGGATTATTGAAACCGATATGATTGAGGGTATGGCTGACGACATGATGGATCGGTTCATGCAGCAGTGCAGCATGAACCGTAGGGGGACACCCCTTGAGATAGCCAGCGTTGCATTGTTCCTGGCTTCGGACATGTCATCCTATATCACAGGTCAGGTCATCCGGGCAGATGGGGGCCTGTGAAAACAGAGGGAATACGGGGAATATGATGGATGATGTAGTTAGTTCTCTCAGGAAAATGGCAGGAAGAATGAGGGAGCATGCCTTAACGATGGCGTTCTCTGCCGGCGCAAATGGTGCACATCTGGGCGGAGGACTCTCGATGATCGAGATTATGGCTACGCTCTATGGAGGTGTACTGCATCTGGATCCCAAAAACCCGGAATGGGAAGATCGGGACCGGTTTATCCCCAGCAAAGGGCATGGCGTCCTTGCCTATTATACAGCTCTTGCCGAAGCAGGCTTTTTTCCTGTGGACGACTTGAAAAAGTTCGAAGTAAACGGGGAATTTTTACCCGGTCATCCGGTAATGAATGTGAGAAAAGGCATTGAATGTTCCAGCGGCAGCCTAGGCATGGGACTGTCATTCGGGGTCGGCATTGCACTTGCCGGGAAATTAAGGAAGAAATCATACCATACGTACGTCCTTCTCGGGGATGGGGAATGCAATGAGGGGGCAGTCTGGGAGGCGGCCATGTCTGCTTCCCATTTTCATCTGTCAAACCTCATTGCAATCGTAGATAAAAATGATCTGCAATATGACGGGTGCTGCTCTGAAATCATGAATATGGATCAGATGAAGGCAAAATGGGAAAGTTTCGGCTGGGATGTTGTTGAAACTGATGGCCATGATGTACAGGCGCTCTATGCGGTATTCCAATCCTGTACAAACTCTTCCGAACCAACGCCCCACGTTGTCATCGCCCATACCATAAAAGGCAAAGGGGTTTCTTTTATGGAGAATAAAAAAGAATGGCATCACTCCGGCCTGTCACAGAAACAATATGAGACCGCTGTCGCAGAAATCCGGAGCGGGAACTGATGGCCACTTCCTTTTCGCTCATGGCCCGGATGTACTCAAAACTGGGGCAAAGAGGATCATTTGCGCTCACGATAGAGGAGATTGCAGCAAAGGATGAAGAATTGATGGTGATAACTGCAGATCTGACCACTCTTACAGGACTTACCCGGTTTAAAGAGAAATTCCCGGAAAAATTTCTGAATGTCGGGATAGCAGAGCAGAATATGGTGGGTATCGCTGCAGGAATGGCAAAAGAGGGGAAAAACGTTTTTGTAACAACCTATGCCAATTTCCTGGCGATGCGGGCCTATGAGCAGATCCGGATCCAGCTTGGTTACATGGGATTTAATGTCAAAGTCATTGGAACTGGCAGCGGTCTTGCGATGGGGATGTCGGGAAATACCCATTATGGTATCGAAGACATCGCACTCATGAGGGCGATCCCCGGGCTCATGGTAGTTTCCCCTGCGGACGGGACAGAAACCACAAAAGTCATCAGAGAGGCGGCAAAATACCACGGACCGGTGTATATCCGCCTCAGTGGAACGCTGAACAACCCGATCGTTTATACTGAAGAGTACCCCTTCGAATTAGGGAAAGCAGTACTGTTAAAACGGGGGACTGATATCTCGATCATTGCTTCCGGCACGATGGTGCACGAATGCCTTGTTGCCGCAGATATCCTGCGCAAGGATCGGGAAATATCTGCTTCGGTTATCAACATGCACACGCTAAAACCGCTTGATACATCGATAATTGATACAATATGCGTTCCTTCCAAACTCGTGGTAACTGTTGAAGAGCACTCGGTGATTGGCGGCCTTGGGGGGGCTGTGGCAGAATATCTCAGCGGACGACCCGATGCGCCACGACTAACGAGAATCGGGATCCCTGATCGCTTCCCAAAAGTCGGGGACTATCAGTATCTGCTAGAACAAAACGGTCTCACCGGCCCGCAGATCGCGGAAAAGATAGCGGTTTCGCTCAATCGCTCTGTTTAGTCCCAGATCCAATAAGGACCTGTTTAGGTAGAGAAAGTACTCAATGAAAAGTTCCCCTTTTTCATGGCCTCGTGCCGGGGATTTTTGACGGACGCAGGAATTAAAACACATCCGTAGGTAAGGATATTGACAGGGGGGTAAAGGCAACAAGGGGGGAAAGATGATAAGCGTGCCTTTAAAATTCTATTAAAACAACAAAAATCATTCATTATATCATACACTCATGGCAGCTCTCCTATAGGGATAGCAACGAGGGGGTCAGGAATATCGAACAGTACGCAACTCAGGCAATGCCACGTGACATACGCGGGAAAACACTGCTCGTAATTACCCCGGACTTCCCCGAAGAAAAAAAACGGTATATCGGTTCGATCTTTGTGAAAGACCAGATTGAACCTCTCAAAAAACATTTCAAACAGATTATCGTTATCTGTCCGGTACTGTTCAGTTTCCGGGTGCTGCCCAATGACCGGTACTGTACTGATTACCAGTACGATAATGTGAAAGTCTATTATCCCCGTTGTTTCTTCATTCCCCGCAGTGTTCGCATTCCCATTATTAACAACAAACAAAAGATGTCATTCGATTTCCGGTATGCTGCGGTAAAGGGCCTCATAGCAAAAGAGAATATACACTTTGATCTTATTCACGCCCATTTCACTTGGCCTTCAGCAGCAATTGCGGTCCGGCTCAAAGAGGAATTTCACGTCCCTGTTGTTGTAACAATTCACGAAGATTCAGGCTGGCTTGAGGAAGAAATTGCGATGAACGATCTACGGGTTACGGGAGCATGGAAAAAATCGGATGCCCTGATCCGGGTGAACAGAGCAGATGTCCCGGTTTTACAAAAATTCAATTTCTCAGTATATGCTGTTCCCAACGGTTTTGCGCCCGGCTACAAACCCCTTGACATGTCTCTGTGCAGGAAAACACTCAGCCTTCCAACGGACAAAAAAATTTTGTTTGCATTCGGCGACCTTCTTGAACGCAAAGGGTTCCAGTACCTGGTCGATGCAATGAAGATTCTCTCCAGCCAGCGAAAAGACATTCTCTGTGTTATTTCCGGAAAAGGTCGTTACAAAAGGGATCTCACGGATCAGGCAGAGAGGCTTAATCTTAAGGACTCCGTCATTATACTGGATCACTATATCCCCACTGAAAAAATGCCGGTCTGGATCAACAGTGCGGACCTGTTCGTCTTTCCCAGTCTCCGGGAAAGTTTTGGCATCGTGCAAGTGGAAGCTCTCGCCTGCGGCAAGCCGGTTATTGCCGCACGAAATGCCGGCAGCACCGAGGTAATCACCTCCGTGGATGTCGGGATCCTGTGTGAAGCCGGAAATGCGGCATCGCTTGCCGATGCCATTGCACGCGGTCTGGAACGGTCGTGGGACCCTGTAAAGATCCTGGAATACGCACAACAATACCGGTGGGAAACGATTGCAGAGGATCTTATCAGGATTTATGCAACGGTGCTGGACGAAAATCCGCCCACTCAGGGTGCCTGAGACAGGATCCGGGCATATAATTCCAGGTGCTGCCGTGCAATGATCTCCGGGCTAAACTGGAGTGCTCTTTTTCTTCCGGCATCTCCCATGGCCCGGCGCCGTCTGCTGTCCTGCAGCAGGGAGAGGATACCGGCTGCCATCGCGCTGTCATCGCCACACTCCGTTAGGGTGCCGCTGATACCGTTATCGATCATATCCGGGATCCCCCCGGCCCTCGTTGCTACGACGGGAGTACCGGTGGCCATCGCTTCAAGCAGTACGATCCCCTGCGATTCTTCATAGGAGGGCAGAACAAATACTGCCGACTCGCTGTACTCCCGGAACAATGCCGGATCGTCCAGACGCCCGCAAAACACGATGTTTTTTTCAAGATCCAGGGATTTAATGAGAGTACAGATAGTGTGGTGGTAAACAATCTTGCGAATCCCGCCAACAATGTGCAGCTCAATATCCGGCACGGTCTTTTTTACGCGGGCCACTGCCCGGATAAGTACGTCCAGGCCTTTACGCTCCTCTATTCCCCCGACAAAGAGAAGACGACGGGAAACTTCACTCTTTTCGACGGAAAAAAACTTTTCCTCGACCGGGTTGAAAATGACGGATATGTCTCCCTGAGTGAAGGGAAGGATTTCACGTTTTACGTACGGTGATACCGCAATAATCGTACGCGCCTGCGTCAGGATATTGCGTTCCATGCGCCGACCGGTTACGGCATGATATTTACCTTTGAGTCCCGTCCAGTGCTTTGACTCCTGGAAGATTATACCATGTATCGTGATAATCGTGGAAGCCGGATCCCATGACATCGCCGGATATGCATAGTCCCAGTCGGTCCCGTGGGCATGAACGAGATCGGGATGAAGGTTCCGGATATATCGCAGGAGAAAGATCTTTGAGAGAAATTTTGGAACGAGAATAGGCATGTTTTTCAACGGGAAGTAAAGGTAATGGACCGTAAGGTTGCCATCTGAAAGGACTGTTGATCGCTTTACTGTGGCTGACAGGGTAACGACATGGAAGTCATATTCCGTGGCGATTTTTTTTAATTCCTGCACCGTCGAATAAACCGAACGGGGGACACCACCGATAACCATGCTTCCGGGTGCGGGGTAATCCGCGCAGAT
>Ga0326727_10017253_pt1 | contig 15029 bp, 11 predicted proteins | sample MB2enrmetagenome_FD_207643 | JGI IMG/M metagenome (GOLD analysis project Ga0326727, IMG submission 207643) | Lab enriched peat soil microbial communities from McLean, Ithaca, NY, United States - MB29MY | ecosystem: Environmental > Terrestrial > Soil > Wetlands > Peat | place: USA: New York... | reverse complement strand
TTGACCCGGGGACTTCGGCCCGGCCATCCTCTTGCCAGCCATGACACGCTTGGTGGCCGCAGCACAAAGAGGATGGCCGGGTCAAGCCCGGCCATGACGGATCGAGCGCCATTACGAACGAACCGCGTGTCCACCCCTCCACCACCTGGCATTACAAATACCCGGTGCCCATCTCGGCGGCGAAACGTGCCGGATCCCCCTCCCACACGATCCGCGCGTGTTCCAGCACATACACCCGATCCGCATGCGGCAAGGCAAACGTCACGTTCTGCTCGCCCAGCAGCACCGTGATCGGCGTCGTCTCGCGCAGCCGCGTCAATGCCTTCGACAGTTGTTCCAGGATCACCGGCGCCAGGCCAAGCGTCGGCTCATCCAGGATCAGCAGCTTCGGCTGCATCATCAACGCGCGCGCGATTGCCAGCATCTGCTGCTCGCCGCCCGACAGCGTGCGCGCCGGCTGGGCGTGCCGCTCGGCCAGGATGGGGAACAGCTCCAACAGCCACTTGAGCTGCGTGGCCCGCGCCGCGGCGCTGGGCAGATGTTGGCCGCCCAGATCCAGATTCTCCCGCACGCTCATGTCGCCGAACAGCTCGCGGCTTTCCGGGCATTGCACAATGCCGCCGCGCGCGATCGATGCAGGCGTCCGGCCGCGCAACGATGCGCCGCCCCAGTGGATGTCGCCGTCGAACGGCACCAGGCCGGAGACGGCGTTGAACAGCGTGGTCTTGCCGGCGCCGTTAAGTCCTACAACCGAAACGAACTCGCCCTCGTGCACGTGGATCGACACCTGGTCGAGCGCTTGCGCCTTGCCGTAGAAGACATTGATGCCGCGCACGTCCAGCGCCGGCTCGCCCTGACGCGCACTTAGCTCCGGCCGCGCATGCGTCTCGATCTTGCCGCCGAGATACACCCGCCGCACCGTCTCATCGCGCATCACCTCATCGGCGGTCCCCTCGGCAATGTGCTCGCCGAGGTACATCGCCAGCACGCGGTCCACCAGCGCCGCGACGCTCTTGACGTTGTGATCCACCAGCAGGACGGCGCGGCCATCCTTGCGGAAGCCGTCGATCAGGTCGGAAAACATCGCCACTTCGGGGCCGGTCAGCCCGGCGAACGGTTCGTCCACCAGAACGACCTTCGGATCGCGCGCGACCGCCTTGGCAAGCTCCAGCCGCCGCAGCCCGGCGAACGGCAGTGTCGACGGGCGGCGGTTCAGCACGTCGCCCAGCCCGACCCGTTCGGCGATCGCGCGGGCCGTGCCGTCCACGGAATGATCGGCCACAAGGCGCAGCAGCGAATCCGGCAGCAGCGCCAGCTTGATGTTCTCCAACACGGTCTGCCGGTGCAGCGGGCGCGAATGCTGGAACACGATGCCAATACCCTCGCGTGCGATGCGATGCGTCGGCCAACCGGCGAGCTCCTTGCCGTGCAGCCGCACGCTGCCGGCATTCGGTTTCTCGATCCCCATTACAAGTTTCATCACGGTCGACTTGCCGGAGCCGTTCGGACCGATCAGCCCCAGGATCTCGCCGCCGCGGATGTTGAAACTGATGTCCTTGACGGCAATAAGGCCGCCGAAGCGCTTGTTGAGGTGCTCCACCTCAAGGATCGGCGTGTTGCTGAGCATCACTCCTCCTTGCCGTGCAGCAGGTAGCCCAGCAGGCCGTCCGGGAAGAACAGGATGACAGCCAGGGCGACGCCCGAGACGACGAAGGTGTTGAGCTGACCCAGCGGGCGCAGGGCCTCATCGGCCAGCAACAGCACGATGGCGCCGAGTGCCGGGCCCAGGATGGTGCGGCGTCCGCCCAGCACGGCGGCGATGATGATCTGCACTGCAATGCTGAGATCGATCACCGTGTCGACCGATGCGGTTCCGAGATAGAACACCAGCATGCCGCCGGCCAGGCCGGAGAACGCGGCACTGACGCAGAACGCCGCCAGCTTGTGCTTGGTGACGTTGAAGCCGAGCGCGGCGGCCTCGATCGCGTCCTGCCCGCTGGCCTGCAGGATCAGTCCGACCGCCGACCGCGACAGGCCGAACAGGATGATCGCGCAGACGACCATGAAGGCCAGCGCATACCAATAGTTCACGTTCGCATCGATCGACAGCACGTCGGGCACCGTCATGCCGATCTCGCCACCGGTCACGCCGGCAAAGATCACGATGGCGTTGCGCAGCAGCAGCACGGACACCAGGGTGATCAGGCCGAAATAAGGGCCGCGCAGGCGGAGTGCCGGCACCGCCAGCAGCAGCCCGCCGACCAGGGCCACCGCGACGCCGAACACCAGGCAGATCGGGATGGGATAGCCCATCGTGCTGTTCAGGATCGCTGCACCGTAGGCGCCAAGGCCGATCAGGAATGTCGGGCCGAAATTCACCTCGCCGGCGAAACCAAACAGCAGGTCCCACGACATGGCGAACACCGCGAAGTAGTACGCCGAGGTCAGCACGCCGAGGATATAGGCCGACAGCCACCAGGGCCCGGAGGCCCCGACGACCACGATCAGCAAGGCAATCCATAAGCCGGGCCCTTGGATCAGACGCTTCATCCCGGACACCGCCGCAATGGGCCTGCCTCACACAACAGCCTGTCTGCAACGTCAATCATCACGCCCATCGCCACCATCCCCGGTTCCTATCGCCTGCCGAACAAACCTTGGGGACGCACGTACATCACCAGCACCAACAGCAGCAGCGCCGGGATCGGCCGCAACGTCGGCGCGATCAGATAGGCGGTGACGGTTTCCAGGTAGCCAACCACATAGGCCGCCACCAGCGAGCCCGACACGCTGCCCAACCCGCCCAGCACCACGATGGAGAAGGCACTTGCGGTGAGCTGTCCGGCGTTGCCCGAGCTGACGCCAAGGAACGAGGCCAGCAGCACGCCGGCCAAGCCTGCCAGCACGCCGTAGATCGACCAAACCAACAGGTAGATGTTGGACAGCTCGAAGCCGAGCAGCGTCAGGCCGCGCGGATTGATCGAGGCGGCGGCCAACTGCTTGCCCGCGCGCGTGCGATTGACCAGCAGCCACAACAGTCCGATCACCACCCAGCAGATCACCGCGATCATCAGCTCGTTGCGCGGCGTGCGGACGCCGAGCAGGTTGACCACGCCGGGAAACATCGGGCGCATCGTCACCGGGTTGTCGGTGAACAGGTAATCCATGCCCACCTGGATCATGATGCCCCAGAGCAGCGTGCCGGTGAGGATGAAGATCTCCTGCTCCGCAGCCGGAATGACCCGGGAACGCTGGATCGGCCGCACCACGATGAAATACGTGAGATAGGCCATGCCCAGCCCGGCCAGAATGCCCAGCGCGGCGCCGAGGAACGGTCCGGTTCCATACTCGGACGCAACGAACCAGCCGATCAGCGCGGCGACCAGCATCACCCCGCCATGCGCAAGGTTGAGCACGCCGGAGACGCCGAAGATCAACGTGAAGCCGACGGCGCCCAGGCCATACAGCGCGCTGATGGCGAAGCCGTCGATCAGGATCTGCGAAGCGAGCACGACGACCTTGGGTGGCTGGTGCCGGCGCCGCGGGAATCCGATCCGATCATGTGCTCGAGGCGGGCGGGATGGCGACGGCGCACCCCGCCCAACAGCCGCATTACTGTGCGGCCGTCTGCTGCGGCAGCTTCACGAAGGACGGAAAGATCAGCTTGGCCTCGCACTTGTCGGCCGGCCAGATGCAGACCTGCTTGCCGTTCTGCCACTGGATCTCGACGCCGGTCACGAAGCCCTTGCCGTATTTCATTGCGTGAGTGAATTCGTCGGTCTTGGCGTAGAACTGCACGCGCCCGACGGTGCCGACATAATCGGTCTTCTCCAGCGCATCGACCAGCTTGTCCGCGTCAGTGGACCCGGCCCGCTGGATCGCATCGGCGATGTAATGAACCTCGTCGTAGCTGGTGTAGCCGTCGTATGACGGCGAGGCGCCGAACTTCTTGGTGTATGCCTCGGTGAACGGAATTGTCGTCGGCGACAGGGCCACGCCCGGCGACGCGGCCGAAGCGGTGATCACGCCCTCGGTGGCACCATTGGTATCCTTCCAGAACGTGCTGGTCGTCGCCTGCGAGCTCTGGCCCGCCATCGGGATCGGCACCTGCTGGTCATGCCATTGCACCGTCGGCTGCACGCCGACATGGCTGATGCCGGTGATGATGACGTCGGGCTTCTTTGCCTCGATCTGATTGAAGATCGGGGTGAAATCCGTCGTATCCGGATTGAAACGAATATGGTCCAGCACCTGCAGGCCGGCCTGCGGCAGGCATTGCAGGTAGCGGACATCCAGCGGCGTGGTCCAGGCCGCATCCTCGCTCATGACGACAGCGGTCTTCATGTGCAATTTGCCAACCAGGTTGTCGTGCGCCCCGTCGCAGATCGACTGCGCAATGAACGCCGAGGTCAGCCAGCCGTGGAACATGTATTTGTATTGCGCATAGTCGTCATGCACGCGCTTGGAGATGTCGTTGCTGGCCGCGCCGGGCGTGATCGTCGGCATGTGCAGCCGCGCCGCCCAGGGCTCCACCGCCAGCACCACCTCACTGATGTAACTGACGATGACCGCCTTCACGTGGTCCTGGTTCACCGCGCGCTGAAAGGCACGCACCGCATCGGCCGCGGAGGAGTGATCGTCGTAGGCGACGATCTCGATCTTGCTGCCGTTGACGCCGCCCTTGGCATTGATCTCGTCGGCCGCCATTTCGGCGGCGTGGCGGATCGAGGCGCCGGCCACCGCGGCTTCCTCGCTGATCACCCCGATCTTGATGGGCTCCGCGGCCTGTGCAGCGGTAAGGCCGACGGCAGCAGCAAGGCCAACGGCAGCAGACAGGCGAGTGGCGCACAGCAATGCGCCCCGCACCGAAATTGGGTGGCTCATCAGTCGTTTCCTCCGCGATTGTGCCGCTTGGTCCGCCCCCGGATTACGGAACCATGCAGTTGGACTTCAAGGGTATTTCGCGGAAACGGTCAAGTGCCGGCAGGTTCAATACGGATCAGTAAAATGTTAAATCCCTCACGCAACGAATTACAGCGATGCAACAATCGCGCGGCACGCAGCGCGGCTGATCCCGTGCGGCCCGCTCAACATTCCCTCCCCGCCCGGCCCTGCCAATGCCCACCCTGCCAATGCCCCGCCCTGCCAATGATAGCCGACCGGTCGTGCCAATGATAATAGAGGTCGTTGCTGCCGCCCATCGATGCACCCACCACCAGAGTGACAACGACCTTATGGCCACCCAGCCTGCCCAAACCGTCGAAGACCCCGACCCCACCTACCCCGACCCCACCGGCGCCGAGCTGATCGCCGCGCGCCCAAGCCTCGCCATGCACGCCATGGACGGCCTGCTGCTGGACGGCGTGCCGCTCAATCGCGTCGCCGACGGTTTCGGCACGCCCACCTGGGTCTACTCGGCCGCGACAATGCGCACGCGCTACCGCGCGCTGACCCACGCCCTCGGCGCCGCCGGGCTCGACGCCCACGTGCACTATGCGATGAAAGCCAACGACCGCCTCGCCATCCTGCGCCTGTTCGGCCGCGAGGGCGCCGGAGTCGACGTGGTCAGCGGCGGGGAGCTGCTGCGCGCGCGCGCCGCCGGCATCCCGGGCGATCGCATCGTGTTCTCGGGCGTCGGCAAATCAGTAGCGGAGTTGCGCCTCGCGCTCGCCGAGGACATTGCGCAGATCAACGTCGAAAGCGCCGAAGAGCTGGCGATGCTGTCCGCCGTCGCCGCCGATATGAACCGCACGGCGCGCGTGGCGTTGCGGGTGAACCCCGACGTCGATGCCGGCACGCACGCGAAGATCTCGACCGGCCGCGCGCAGGACAAATTCGGCATCCCCTACGCCGACGCCGCCGCACTCTACGCGCACGCCGCGACGCTGCCCGGCATCCGGCCGGTTGGGCTCGCGGTGCATATCGGCAGCCAGGTCCTGTCGATGGCGCCATACCGCGCCGCCTACAGCCGCATCGCCGAACTGGTGCGCACGCTGCGCGCATCCGGCCACGCGGTCGAGACGGTGGATTGCGGCGGCGGCCTCGGCATCCCCTATCGCGGCGAGCCGGCGGCCAGCCCCGCCGCGCTGGCCGGCGCGATAGCCGGTGCCTTGCACAACCTGGACCTTCGCGTGGTGATCGAGCCCGGGCGCTGGCTGGTCGGCCCGGCAGGCGTGATGCTCGCCTCGGTCATTCTGGTGAAGCAAACAGCCAATCTTGCGAAGCAGGCCGGGGGCGCCCGCTTCATCGTGCTCGACGCGGCAATGAACGACCTGATCCGGCCCGCGATGTACGACGCCTGGCACGGCATCGTCCCGGTCGGCGCGGTGGAGGCCGCCGGCGTGCCAACGCCAGCCGATGTGGTCGGCCCGATCTGCGAGACCGGGGACACTTTCGCGCGCGGCCGCCTGTTGCCGCCGATGGGCCCAAATTCTCGCGTGGCGATCCTCGACGCAGGTGCGTATGGTTCGGTCATGAGTTCGACCTATAACGCCCGCCCGGCCGCGGCCGAGGTGATGATCGACGGGGGCGAGATCGCATTGATCCGCCCGCGGCAGGCGATCGAGGCCTTGTGGGCGGACGAACACATTCCGAAATCACGCGAATGACCGAGCCACGGCAGGACGTGCCGCGTCTGCTGCGCCACCTGGCCGGGCGGCGCACCCTGGCGCGCCTCGCCCTGCTGTTCGAGCGGGTCTGGCCGGCGCTATGGCCACCGCTCGGGGTGATCGGGCTTTTCCTCTGCGCAGCGCTGCTCGACCTGCCGCGCCACCTGCCGCCCTCGCTGCACGTGGCGCTGCTCGGCGTCACCGCGATCGCGCTGATCGTCCTGCTGGTGCGCGGGTTCAAGGACATCGACGCGCCCGACGCTGCCGCCGCGGACCGCCGGCTGGAGGTCGCTTCCGGCCTGCGGCATCGCCCACTGTCCGTGCTGACCGATCGCCCCGCCGGCCGGGACGAGGTCAACGATCCGCTCTGGCGGGCGCATGTTACCCGCGCGATCGGCCAGCTTCGCCGCCTGCGAGTCGGGATACCGCGCCCAGGTCTGGCCCGCCGCGATCCCCGCGCGCTGCGCGCCGGGCTGCTGCTCAGCCTGATTGCCGCGCTGGTCATCGCCGGCCCGGATGCGCCCGACCGCATCGCCCAGGCGTTCTCGCCCAACCTGCCGCACGCACCCGCGCCGCCGGGGACCGAACTGCAGGCCTGGATCACGCCGCCGGCCTATACGCGCCTCGCGCCGATCTTCCTGCACAGCGATGCCAGCAGCGTCACCGCGCCGGCCGGGTCGCATCTGACGATCAACGTCACCGGCAGCGCCAATGCACCCAACCTGGTGTTGAATGGCCATGGCACGCCGTTCCGCGCACTCGACGCGTCAAGCTTCCAGGCCGACCTGGATCTGACCGCTGGCGGGCGACTTGCGGTGCGCCACGGTGTCACCGAGCTGGCGGGCTGGGACCTGACCGTGGTCGCCGATCGGCCGCCGACCGCGACCTGGACCGAGCCGCCGGCCGCCGCCCAGGATGGCCAGCACATAAGGCTGCCGTGGACGGTCACCGACGACTACGGCGTGGTCGGCCTGCAGGCCGAGTTGCGCCTGCGCGACCGGCCCGACGCGCCGCCGCTGGCCATCACCATTCCACTGCCGGGCGGCGAGCCAAAAGCCGCGCACGGCGTCAACCAGCAGGACCTGACGGCGCATCCCTGGGCCGGGCTGCCGGTGATCGCCCAGCTGATCGCCCGCGATTCGCCCGGCCAGACCGGCGAAAGCGCGCCCGTCGAGCTGATGCTGCCAGAGCGCGCATTCACCAATCCGGTCGCCCGCGCACTGATTGCCGCGCGGCGCGGCCTCAGCGTGCATCCGGAAAATCGCGACGACGCCGTGGGCACGCTCGACGCGCTGCTTCAGACCCCGCAGGCGTTCGGCACCGATTTCGGCGCCTACGCCAATCTCGGCGCGCTGTACTACCTGCTGGAGTTCGACAAGTCGGCCGGCGCGGTCGACCAGGCGCAGCAGCGCATGTGGCAGCTCGCGCTGCACATGGAGGAAGGCCAGTCCGACCAGACCGCGCGCGAGCTGGAGGAGGCGCGGCAGGCCGCCAACGACGCGCTCGACCGGGCGCAGAAGGATCCCTCGCAGCTCAATCGCGACGAGCTGCAAAAGCGTCTGGCGGAACTGGAGAATGCCCTCCAGCATCACCTGCAGGCGCTGCTCGACCAGTTGAAGCGCAGTCCCGATGAGATGCCGTTCGACCCCAACGCGACCATCCTCGACAGCCGCGAGATGCAGCGCAAGGCGGACCAGGCGCGCGAGGCGGCGCGGCAGGGCAAGATGGACGAGGCCCGCCAGCGCATGGCCGAGCTGGACCAGATGCTGGACAATCTGCGCAACGCGCGCACGCGGCAGGATCAGGACACCGCGCGCAACAACGAACGCCGCCAGCGCGGCCGGCAGCAGATGAGCGTGTTGCAGGACATGATCGCGCGGGAGGGCGGCCTGCTGGATCACGCGCAGCGCCGCGCAACGGAGGTGCCGCGCCTGAACAGTGTCGGCCAGCCGGCCACGGTGCCGGGCGATCCCGCCGCCGAGCGGGAAGCGGATCACCGGGTGCAGCAGGCCCTGCGCCGCGCGCTGGGCGAGCTCATGCAGCGGTTCGGCGACCTGACCGGCCAAATCCCGCCCAGCATGGGGGAGGCGGACACGGCGATGCGCGGCGCCGGGGAGGCACTGGCCGACACCCAGGACAAGGCCGCCGGCGAAGACGAGCAGAAGGCGATCGAGGCGCTGCAAAAGGGCGGTCGCGAGATGGGCCAGACCATGGCCCAGCAGTTCGGCCGCGGCCAGGGCGGCCAGGACGGCAATCCGCAGGACGGCGACGGCGACGGCGACGACAGCATGCTTGGCCTCGGGCTGCAGGACGGGCATGGCGATTACAGCGGGCGCGGCACGTTGCCGGGCTCGCCGTATCGGCCGGATGCGCGGCGCGATCCGTTTGGCCGGCGCTACGGGCAGGGAAACTCGGGCGCCGACGAAAGCCAGACCACGGCGGTGCCGGAGCAGCGCGAACAGCAGCGGACCCAGGCGATCGAGGAGGAGCTGCGCCGCCGCGGCGCCGACCGCACCCGCCCGCAATACGAGCTGGACTACATCGGCCGCCTGCTGCAGCAGTTCTAAGCTCACTCCCCCCTCTCCCCCTGTGGGAGAGGGCCGGGGAGAGGGGTCGCGGGAGGAATACAAAATGACAATCGCCCAAGGCTTGGCGGACCGCATTCACAGTGTGCGCTACGACGCCCTGGCGGAGGACGCGCTGCACTGGGCGCGCGTCGCCATCCTGGACACCGTCGGCGTCACCCTGGCCGGCGCCAGCGAACCCTGCGCCCGGATCGCGGCGCGTGTCTTGACCGGCGGCGCCGCATCAGGCCCCAACCTCGTCTCCGGTCCCAGCCTGATCTTCGGCACCGACCGCCGTGCCGCGCCGCTGGACGCCGCGATGATCAACGGCACTGCCGCGCACGCGCTGGACTTCGACGACTGCTCCAACACGCTGGGCGGCCACCCCTCGGCGCCGATCCTGCCGGCCCTCTTCGCGCTGGCGGAAACGCTGGAGGTCGATGGGCGCGACTTCCTGGCCGCCTACATCGCCGGTTTCGAGATCGAGGCGCGCATCTCCCGCGGCATCAATTTCCATCATTACGAGAAAGGCTGGCACCCGACCGCGACCATCGGCGTGTTCGGCGCCACCGCGGCGTGCGCGCATCTGCTCGGCATGGCGCCGGATCGGATCGCTGTCGCATTGGGCCTGGCGGCGTCGTTCGCCTCGGGCATCAAGGCGAATTTCGGCACGATGACGAAACCGCTGCATGTCGGACACTGCGCGCGCAACGGTTTGCTGGCGGCGTTGCTGGTCGCCGACGGCTTCACCGCCAATCCGGGCGCGTTCGAGCATCGGCAGGGCTTCCTGGAGGTGTTCAACGGCGCCGGCAACTACGATGCGGACGCCATCCTGCGCGATTGGGGCGCGCCATTGGACATCACGCGGCCGGGCGTCGCGATCAAGCAGTACCCGTGCTGCGGGTCCACACACCCGGCGGTCGATGCGATGCTGGCCCTGGTGCGGGAATATGATATCGCGCCCGCATCGATTGAGCGGATCGATGCGTGGACGCATCCACGGCGCCTGGCGCACACCAACCGGCCCGATCCGAACAGCGCGCTAGATGCGAAGTTCAGCGTGCAGTATTGCCTCGCCCGCGCCGCGGTCGATCGCCAGGTGACGCTGGCGGATTTCGACGGTGAGTCGCATCGCGAGCCGCAGGTGCGGGCGATGCTGGCGCGGGTGTTCGCCGCGCCGCATCCGGAGATGGCGATGGCCAGCACCGATCATTTCGGTGGCGAGGTGCGGATCACGCTGAAGGACGGCAGCACAGTGTCGCGCCGGGTCAACCAGCCGATCGGCCGCGATGCGGACCATCCGCTGCCGCGCGATCTGCTGGAGGCGAAGTTCGTAAGCTGCGCCACGCGTGCGATCGCGCCGGAGACGGCACGACATCTGTTGACGTTGCTGAACCGGCTGGACGATGTGCGGCGCATCATCCATTTGACCGCGGCGATGCTGCCGGCGCAGCGTGCGGCAGGCTGATCGCGCAGGGAGCGTACCGCGCAAGGAGCATCTCGTGCAGTTTGGCGTTTTCGACCATGTGGATCGCGGCGCCGGTCCGCTCGATCGTTTCTATGCCGATCGGCTGGCGCTGGTGGAGGCGTACGACAGAGCGGGCTTCTACGGCTATCATGTGGCGGAACATCACGCGACACCGCTCGGCCTGTCGCCCTCGCCCAGCGTGTACCTGTCCGCCGTGGCGCAGCGCACGCAGCGCCTGCGGTTTGGCCCGCTGGTCTATACGCTGCCGCTGTATCATCCGCTGCGGCTGATCGACGAGATCTGCATGCTGGACCAGATGAGCGGCGGGCGGCTGCTGCTGGGCGTGGGGCGCGGGATTTCGCCGATCGAGAATCGTTATTTCGGTCACGATCCGGCGGACACCGCGCCGATGTATGCCGAGGCGCTGGAGGTGATCCTGCGCGGGCTGACCACCGAGGAACTGAATTTCGAGGGCAAATACTACCAGTTTCGCGATGTGCCGATGGAGCTGACGCCGGTGCAGCTTCCCTACCCGCCTTTGTGGTATGGTATCGGGCACCCCGGTGGGACGGTGTGGACCGCGCAGCACAACGTCAACATCGTCACCAATCTTGATGCCGGCATGACCCGTGCGATCACCGATCGTTACCGCGCCGAATGGCGGGCGCTGGGCCATCCGCCCGAAACGATCCCCTTCATGGGCAGCAATCGCCACGTCGTGGTGGCGGAGACTGACAAGGAGGCGTTGGAGACGGCGCGCCCGGCTTATCGCCAATGGCGCGCCAGCTTCTTGAAGCTGTGGGACCGCCACAACATGCGGCCGGCCAATCCCTACGCCATATTTCCGGAGGAATTCGACGAAGCGGAGGCGTCAGGCCGCGCAATCGCCGGCGCGCCCGCCAAGGTGCGCGGCTTCCTTGCCCGCGACCTTCCCGAGAGCGGGGTCAACTATCTGCTGTGCCGTTTCGCCTTCGGCAGCATGTCACGGGCGGAGGCGGAACGTTCAATCGATTTGTTCACCCGCCATGTCATGGGGGAGTTTGTTTGATGACCACACTCACGCTGCCGGCTGTCTTCATGCGCGGCGGCACATCCAAGGCGGTGATGTTCCACCAGCACGACCTGCCGGCCGAGCGGGGCGAATGGGATCGGCTGTTCCTTGCCGCGATGGGCAGCCCCGATCCGTATGGCCGCCAGCTCAACGGCATGGGCGGCGGGATTTCGTCGCTGTCCAAGGTGTGCGTCATTGCGCCGTCGGCGCGCAACGACGCCGACGTGGACTACACATTTGCCCAGGTCCAGATCCGCGAGGCGCGCGTGGACTATCGCGCCAACTGCGGCAACATGAGCTCGGCGGTGGGGCCGTTCGCGGTCGATGAGGGGCTGGTGCGGGCCGACGGCGACGCGGCGACCGTGCGGATCTACAACACCAACACAAGCAAGCTGATCCACGCGACGTTCCCGCTGCGTGACAGCCGGGCACGTTACGATGGCGATCTGGTGATCCCGGGGGTTGCCGGGTCGGGCGCGCCGGTGCGGTTGGATTTCATTTCGCCCGGCGGTGCGACGACTGGGAAGCTGCTGCCGACCGGTAGTCCCGTTGACGAACTCGATGTGCCGGGGGTCGGCAGGATTGCCGCGTCGATGGTGGACGCGGCGAATGCCGGCGTGTTTCTGCGCGCCGCCGATCTGGGTCTGCGCGGGACCGAGCTGCCTGAAGAGCTGGATGCCAACACGGGGCTTCTGGCGCGGCTGCAGGCGATACGGCAATGCGCCGCAGTGGCGATGGGCATTGCCCGCGACATAGCCGAGGCCGCAACGATCCCGGGGGTGCCGATGATTGGATTTGTTGCGCCGCCGGCGGACGCATCGACATTGACCGGCGAGGCGATCGCCAAGGGCGATGTCGATCTGACCGCGCGGTTCCTCTCGAACGGGCAGCCGCATCGCGCACTGCCTTTGACAGCGTCGCTGTGCACCGGGGTTGCCGCACGGATTGCCGGGACATTGGTGGCAGAGGCGTTGGGGCCGCGGGCGGCCGAGCGCGAGGCGCTGCGGATCGGGATGCCGTCGGGGATTCTCGCCGTGGGTGCCACGGTCGAGCAGACCGGACCGGGGGAATGGGTTGCGCAGAGGGGTTCGTTCTTTCGCACCACGCGCCGATTGTTCGAAGGGCGGATCTATTTGGAGGTGTGACGGCCCCACCACTTTTCCTCTCCCTCTGGGAGAGGTCGGAGCGCGTAGCGCTCCGGGTGAGGGCCTTGGCGCCACGCCAATGGTTCGAACCTGCCGTCACCCCTCACCCGCCGCTTCATGGCGACGTAAACGCGCGTCAAGGCCAGCCATGACGCTGTGAACAAACTACGTTCCACCAACCAAATGACACGCGACCTGATGCCCCGGCACCGGCTGCGTCATCTGCGGCTCCTGTTCGCGGCACACGTCCATCACATACGGACACCGCGTGTGAAAGCGACACCCCGACGGCGGGTGCAGCGCGCTCGGGATGTCGCCGGTGATACGCTCCCGCCGCCGGCGCGCAACCGGATGCGACACCGGCACCGCGGCGATCAGCGCCTGGGTGTAGGGATGCCGCGGCGTGGCATAGAGCGCGCGCTTGTCCGCCAGCTCCACCACCTTGCCAAGATACATCACCGCAACCCGCGTTGAGATATGCTTCACGACGCCCAGATCATGCGCGATGAACAGATAGGTAAGGCCCAGTTCGGCCTGCAGATCCTGCAGCAAATTGACGATCTGTGCCTGCACCGAAACATCCAGCGCCGACACCGGCTCATCGCACACCACGAAGCGCGGATGCAGCACGAGCGCACGCGCGATGCCGATGCGCTGGCGCTGTCCGCCGGAGAATTCGTGCGGATAACGATCGCGCGCCCGCTCCGGCAGCCCGACCAGGTTCAGCATCTGGGTCACTGTCTGCCGTGTTGTCGCGCCCTCCCGCGCGCCATGGATATGCAACGGTTCGGCAATGATATCCTCAACCGTCATGCGTGGGTTGAGCGCGCCGAACGGGTCCTGGAAGATGATCTGCATCGCGCGACGCTGGTCACGCAGCGCCTTTCCGGTCAGGTCGCTGATGTCCTTGCCGTCGAACAGGATCGCGCCGCCTGTCGGTTCCATCAGGCGGATCAGCAGGCGTCCCAGCGTCGATTTGCCACAGCCGGATTCACCCACCAGACCGAGCGTTTCGCCGGCGTCGATGCGCAGATCGACCTCGTCCACCGCGCGCAGCGCCAGCGTGGTGCGGCGAAACAGCGAGCCGGCCTTGACCGGAAACTGCTTGGCCACGGCAATGGCTTCGACCAGTACCGTCACGGTGCGGCAAGCTCGGCGGCGCGAATGCAGGCGGCGCTGTGGCCGGTGTCGTAACTGATCAGCGGCGGCAATCCCGCCCGGCACGCGGGCAGCGCATAGCGGCATCTGACAGCGAAACGACATCCCGATGGCCGGCGCGCCGGATCGGGCAGCGTGCCGGGGATCGCCACCAGCCGCTCGGTCTCGGCGGTCAGCGATGGCACGCATTCCAGCAGGCCCTGTGTGTAGGGGTGCAAGGGCTGGTCGAACAGCCGCGCGACCGGCGCTTCCTCGACAACGCGGCCGGCATACATCACCAGCACGCGGTCGGCGGTCTCGGCGATCACGCCCATGTTGTGGGTGATGATCATGATCGCCATGCCGAACTCATCGCGCAGGTCGAGCAGCAGGTCGAGGATCTGTGCCTGGATCGTAACATCCAGCGCGGTCGTCGGTTCGTCGGCGATCAACAACTTCGGATTGCACGCCAGCGCGATGGCGATCATCACGCGTTGCCGCTGGCCGCCGGACAACTGGTGCGGATAGTCGGTCATGCGCCGCGCCGCGGACGGAATGCCGACCTTCTCCAGCATCTGCACGGCGCGGGCATAAATCGCGCGCTGCGGCAGGCGTTCGTGCGCGCGGATGGTTTCCATCACCTGCTCGCCGATGGTGAACACCGGGTTCAGCGAGGTCATCGGCTCCTGGAACACCATGGCGATGCCGGGGCCGCGGATTCGTTGCATGCGTGCATCGGAGAGCGTGGTCAGCACCTGACCGTCGAAGCGGACCTCGCCGGCGGCGACGCGGGCGGGGGGTTGCGGCAGCAGGCCCATGATGGTGAGCGCGGTGACGCTCTTTCCGGATCCGGATTCACCGACGATGCCAAGGATCTCGCCCTTGTCGAGGGAGAAGGTCACGTCCTCGACCGCGGTGATTTCGCCGCGTGCGGTCTGGAACGCGGTGGTCAGGTTGCGGACCTCGAGGAGGCTCATGCGTGTCGCAACCGAATCCCCCCGTCATGGCCGGGCGTGACCCGGCCATCCTCTTCGTTGCTGCCACACCACCGGTTAT
>Ga0326727_10017252_pt1 | contig 15029 bp, 17 predicted proteins | sample MB2enrmetagenome_FD_207643 | JGI IMG/M metagenome (GOLD analysis project Ga0326727, IMG submission 207643) | Lab enriched peat soil microbial communities from McLean, Ithaca, NY, United States - MB29MY | ecosystem: Environmental > Terrestrial > Soil > Wetlands > Peat | place: USA: New York... | reverse complement strand
GGCGATCTCCTGGCTCAAGGTGGCACCAGTCGACGCCGTAGCCGAACGGCTAAACCTGAGCTGGGACGAAGCCTGGGGCATCATGGAGCGGGGCGTTCGCCGTGGACTGGCGAGGCGTGACACCGAAGCGATCGAGGAACTGGCGATCGATGAAACGTCCTTCCAGAAGCGCCACGAATACGTCACGGTGCTGGTGAATCGAAAGACCGGTATCGTGATCGACGTGCTCGATGACCGCAAGAAGGCGACACTAAAAAAGTGGCTTGAAGATAATAAAGAACAGCTCCAGGCGGTTCGGACGATATCCATGGACATGTGGGAGCCCTTCATCACGGCGGTTCAGGAGCAGATAGAAGGCTCTGACGCCAAGATATGCTTCGACCGTTTCCATGTCGCGTCCCACTTCGGGAAGGCACTGGATAAAGTTCGAGCTAGCGAGCACAAGACATTCAGCAAGGGGACTAGTCCACTGACCAGGACAAAGCACGATTGGCTACGAACACAGGCAAACGGCGGCTACAAGGACGAGGAAGCATTTCTGGAACTGACCAAGCTTAATCTGAAAACAGCGCGGGCGTGGAGGATCAAGGAGACGGCCAACAGCTTGTGGGCATTCGTATACCGCGCCGCGGCAGAACGCAACTGGAAAGTTCTTCTTGGTTGGATGGCCAGGTGTAGACTCGAGCCCATGATCAAGGTCGGTAGGATGGTTAGGGAGTACCTGTGGGGAATCCTAAACGCGATCGTGCATCGTGTGACTAATGCAATAAGCGAATCCATCAACGCCACTATCCAGAAGGTCAAAGCACGAGCCTGTGGGTTCAGGAACAGGGCCAGATTTCGGATCGCAATCCTTTTTCACCGAGGAGGCTTGTCCATGCTGCCTTCGTGTGAACTTTACGACTGACCCACACTAAACCCTGAAGCCCCATTTTTTTTGATAGGCCATGATTCGCCAGTTTTGCGGACGTAATTGCTGATTATTTCGCCTAACGTTGAATAGTCTCGTCGAGGGCTGTCTTGTCCCTAGAGAAGTGCAATTCAAGCGATAACCGGCAGAAGTCTCTCTATAACGCGCGCGGGGAGCCCTAGCGATTGAGCTTAGCTTGACCGCCCGATAATACGAGATTACGCTATCAACAAGTAAAACCAAGAGAGGCAAAAATGAGAGGCAGAGCCGACTCTTTGAAACCCCGTTCGCTTTCCTTGTTTTTCGAGCGACTGATCGAATCCGCAGACAAGCCGCTGTTGGCTCTCGCGATCGTTGCCGTCATCCTTTATCTGCTCGAGTTGCGCGGGATTGTTTCCCCCTCGGGCCATGCTCGCATTGTCTCGATCGCTCTCGATATGCTGTTCATCGTCGATGTGCTATTAAAGCTCATCGTGCGGCGGCGGCGATATCTTCGCTCGGCGTGGCTCATGACTGATATTCTTAGCTGCCTGCCCGGCATCCTTCTCCTCGCAAACGTTCCATGGTTACAAGCTGTCCAGTTCACTCGGCTCTTCCGCGTCCTCCGAGTATTGCGCGGTCTGCGCGTCCTTCGTTCGCTCCAGTTCATGCCGTCGCTTGCTCGCGTTGCGGTCGAGCAAGATGAGGAAGGGCGACACTTCCGAATCGGCATGAATGTAGCAGTATCTATCTATGCAGCTATTTTCGTAGGCGTACTTGCGTGGCTACGCACTGAATTTGTTTCCGAGCCACGCTTCCTAGATAATGCCGAGTTTTTTCTAGTCATTGGTGCATTATTAGCGACGGCCCTTTTCCTCTATTTAATTCATAGCCAGTTACGCGAAACATCATGGAATCAATTGAGGACTTTGTTGAATATCGCTCTCCCGTACCAGGTCGCCGAGCATTTCTTGAGCCATCCAGAGGCATACAAAGAGCGATACCGAGCACCAGCTACGGTTGTCTTCATAGACTTCGTTGGATTCTCCGCGACCTCTGAAAAGCTTCGCGACGAGGTAAAGACTCTTGCAGAACACCTCGAGCTTGTCATGGATGCCGTCGTCGAGCGCCTCGTCGAGCACGATCTTATTATCGATAAATTTATCGGCGATGCCGTTATGGCATTCCGGGGCGGACCGCTCGTAAAGGGTGATGCTTCCGACCATGCCCAACGAGTCGTACGGGCGGCGCTTGAAGCCGCAGGTGTCCTTGCCGATATAAACGACCCCTATTTTGCCCATGTGAAAATCGGCTGCGCCTCGGATGATGAATGCATGATTGGCGCCTTCGGCACGAGTCGGCGCCTCTCCTACACCATCTTGGGTGACGGCGTAAACCTCGCGGCGCGACTTGAGCCGGCGAGCGCACAGTGCGGGACGCAGACGCTCTTCTGCGATGAAACACATCGCCTCTGCGGAGAGATGCCGGGCATAGCATGGCGACGGTGGGGGACGATACGCGTCAAGGGAAAGGCAGAACCACAGGCAGTATGGGAAGCCTTCGATACCTCGCGGGTTCCCGATATTGCGTTCATCAAGCCATACGAGGACGCACGTGAGTCCTTCGAGCGTGGAGATATCGAAACCGCTCGTCCTCTCTTCATTTCGGCCGATACTGTGAGACCGGGAGGGGATAAGCCGAGCCGCCTACATTTGGCTTGGTGCGCGGATCTCATCGCGAAAGGGGAAAAAATAAAAGACGCTGCGCTTTCCGTCTCGAAATAGTACCATAAGGAGATGCTATGCGGAAAAAACTCGCTATAGTGTTTACTCTTTTATCCCTCGTCCTCCCTGCCTTTACAGAATCTTTCTCGGTTTCTACGCTCTCTTCTGTTGAGGTCGGCTTCTCCCCTGGAGGAACGGCCGTCAAGGTCGTCCTCGATGTCATCGGCGAGGCCAAGTCATCTATCCTTATGGCGTGTTATGAGTTCACGGATAGGGATATTGCCGAGGCCCTCGAGGCCGCCGCGCATCGTGGCGTCAAGGTGCAGATAGTAGCCGACGAGAAGGCTGCCAGGGCGAAGTATTCCCAGGTACGCATACTCTCCGCGACGGGAATCCCCGTCCGCCTCGCGACGCGCTACGCCATCATGCATAACAAGTTCATGGTCATCGACGGCGTGGCGGTCGAAACGGGAAGTTTCAACTATACCGATGGAGCGATTTCGCACAACAAGGAATATCAGCCTATCATCATATCCTGACTCGGAGCCTTGCGAGGGGGCCAGCATAAATATTGAAATGAACCATCATCAGTACTGTTAATTTAGAAATACTTAATGGCTGAACCGTTCCGCCTTGCTCATTGGCGGTAATAGCGAGCGTCGTGGAGATCAGCTAAAAGGCCAGGCTCGATTGGATGCCAATCTACGAGCCGACGTGTTATGGCGCTCGATGTCGGTGCATCCAACTGAAGCAGTCCTGCAAGAAAGCCAAAGTGAGCCACTGCGTCCTCTGGGGAGATACTGACGATCGGTAGACCGAGGTGTTCCCCGATTGCGGATGCTATCTCTTTGATTGTCACCGCCTCATCATCGACCGCGTGCAGTCTCGACCCTGCCGGAGCTTTCTCGAGGGCAAGCCGAAACAGGTGCGCTGAATCTTTTGTATGTGCTGCTGACCATCGATTTGCGCCATCGCCGATATAGGCGGAGACTTCGGTTTGGCGGGCTATAGCGATAAAAACTGTCGCAAAACCGTGACGGTCGAGTTCAGGGCTGTGTGTGATCGGTGACAAACGGACCACACTGGAGCGGACTCCGTGGGCGGCAAGCCCGACCACGTAATTCTCAGCATCAATTCGCGGACCAGAAGACATTGTGTCCTCCTCTGTGGCTGCCTTGCCTCTACCGATCCCCGTAAGTGTTCCCGATACACCGACGAAAGCCTTTCCGCTGCCTTCGAGCGCTTCTCCTATCGCCTTTATTGCTGCGAAATCGATCGCTACTGCAGCGCTAAGGTTACCCTCGCGCATTAAGTCGTGACGGAAAGCGAGGTGGACGACACCGTCAGACTCCATCGCTGCGCGCCGCAATCCGTCGAGGTCTTCTAGATCCCCGAGTTGGACTCTTGCACCTAAACGTGATGCTGCTAGAGCAGATGTGTCCGTTCGCACCAGAGCCGTAATCTCGTGGCCTGCTGCAATCAACTCGGGAACAAGCGCCGACCCGATATGGCCTGTTGCCCCTGTCACAAAAATGCGCACGAAAACCTCCTGTACCTGCGCCCCATGGACACGGGTGCGGCGTGGCAAAAGTACGATGTCATTTGCTGACATGGCCAAGGTACGATATAGTGCAAGTGATGTCAATTACTGTCATTGGAGTTGTTAGAAAATGAGTCGATGGGAACCCAACGCCAAGGGTAGGCTCGAGCAAGCGGCACTAAATTTGTACCAAGAGCATGGATATGAGCAAACGACCGTGACGGAGATAGCGGAGCGGGCCGGGCTCACGGAGAGGACGTTCTTCCGTTACTTCACCGATAAGCGCGAGGTACTATTCGGAGGGCAAGAAAGCCTACTCAAAATATACGTAAGCGCCATCGAGACTGCGCCAGATACCGCCACTCCCATCGAAATTATCATTGCCGCCCTGGAAGCGGTTGTCCCGATATTCCAGGAGCGACATGAGATCGCCCGGCAGCGACAGTCCGTGATTGCGGCTAATCCGGGGCTCCAAGAACGCGAAATGCTCAAGCGCACAACACTCGCGTCCGCCATGGCCGACGCGTTGAAGAGACGCGCAGTGACGGATCCTGAGGCGAGCCTCGCCGCGAATACCGGCATTATTGTTTTCCAAACAGCCTACGCACGTTGGGTGGGCGAGCCCGACGCGCCAGACCTATCGAAACTAATCCGGTCGTCCTTCGATCAACTCAAGCGCATCATCTCCGGTTAGTGATATCAGATGCCAAAGCTCCCATGGCACGACGTGGGGCTCTTCGATTTTTTCATAAAGGATTACCGAGCATGGGCGATGTCCCAGCCATACTCGGCGATTACCTTGAAAAGGTGATGGAAACGCACTGCGAGGATGTCGCCTCGTGGCGTTCTCCAGAAAATATCCTCGACGGAAAAGAGAACGCCGCAGAACAGAAGGCGCTCACGGTTATCGGCAACGCCTTCCTGGATTTCATGACCCAGGTCTGCCAGAATAGCGTCGCCAGGCAGATCGCGCTCCTCGTCGAGAAGGATGGATATCTTCTCCAACCGCCCGAACGACGACGCCTCAAGCGTCCTCTCAGACTTCAGGCGCAGCGCCGCAGCTTGCTAGCGAACTTGCCTTCAGTTGGCGAGTAAAGATGTGCCAATCACGCTCGCGCCAGCCAGACCACATTAATGTATGAATGCTTTATAGAAACCACATCTGCGTGCATTCGTCGCGCGGGGCAAGTGTAATACACGATGCGAAAGCAGTAATAGTTTGCCAAGTTAAAGATTAACTAAAAATCCAATTCCTTTGCTACCAAGGTACTTCGCTTCGATGCATCAATTCCACTCCAATGATTGGCATGGAGTTGGCTTATACATAAGTAAGTCAAACACCTGATGCGGAGGAAGCACACCAATGACGGCAGCGAAAAAACCGACCAACGAAAAGCTATTAGACGACGATGTGAAGCGTTTACACGATATGGGCTATGCCCAGGAGCTCTTCCGGGCGATGGGAGGATTTTCCAATTTTGCCATTTCCTTTACGGTGATTTCAGTCTTGAGCGGCTGCATAACTCTATTTTACTTGATCCCTACCAACGGAGGATTTCCTGTAGCGACGATCGGATGGCCTATCGTCACATTATTCGTGTTGATAGTTGCCTGTGGTATGGCCGAGCTCGCCTCTGCCTATCCGACCGCCGGCGGGCTTTATTACTGGTCGTCTAAGCTCGGAGGTCCAGGTTGGGGCTGGTTTACCGGCTGGTTCAATTTGATCGGCCAAGTGGCAGTCACCGCGGGCATCGATTATGGTCTCGCCGTCTCCGTCGACGTGCTCCTCAATGCATGGTTCCCTTCTTTCCCTGCTAAGCTCGCGACCCTCACTGCCATCGACCCGGCGACCCAGTGGGCTACGCTCGGCATCTTCGGCCTTTTTTTGGTTATCCACGCATTCCTCAACATACACGGCGTAAAGATCGTGGCCCTACTGAACGACGTGAGCGTGTGGTGGCATATCGCAGGCGTAGTGCTGATAGTCGGAGCGGTCGTCATCGCTTCGTGCTTCGGATCCCAGTTTACGGTCGATTCGGGCTTCAAACAGGCCGGGGCCGCCGTACCGCTCAACTCGTTCAAGACCTTGTTCACTATCGATCCTAAGTTCAACGCCACAGGGTTCCCTCTCTGGTATGCGGTAATGCTCGGCCTTCTCCTCGCGCAATATACGTATACAGGATACGACGCCTCCGCCCACATGAGCGAAGAGACCGTCGGCGCGGCGACCCGAGCCCCTTGGGGTGTCGTTATATCTGTTGTCGTCTCGGCCATCGCGGGATATGCACTTCTCCTCGGCCTGTCGGCCGCCGTTCCCGATCTCGGGGCTGCCGGAGGCTACATCAATCCCGTTCTCTATATCCTGGAGAGCCGCCTAGGCTTCATCGTTGGTACGCTCCTCTTCTTAGTCGCGATCGGCGCGCAGTTCTTCTGCGGTATGTCCTCGGTCACGACCAATTCACGGATGATCTACGCATTCTCGCGCGACGGAGCTGTGCCCGGTTCCAAAAATTGGCATAAGCTTGACAAGTCAAGGACGCCGCGGAACGCCATAATCTTTGCCGCGGTCTTCGCCTTCATACTTGCAATACCGTCGGTCGTGAGCGACGTAGCCTATATTGCGGTGACTTCTATCGCCGTCATCGGACTCTATATTGCGTATATCATCCCTATCATCCTGCGTCAGTCAGCAAAGGACTTCAAGCCGGGACCCTGGAGCCTCGGAAAATGGAGCCGCCCAATCGGAATCGTCTCCATCGTCTGGGTCGTATTCATCGTCGTGCTCTTCATGTTGCCAACGGCCTCGCCGGTGACGGTCCAAAGCTTCAACTACACGCCTGTCGTCATGCTCGGCGCCACTGCCATACTGCTGATCGTCTGGTTCGCCGGAGCGAGAAAATGGTTCAAGGGGCCAAAAATCCAGGGCAGTGCCGCGGAGCTCGCAGCCATCGAAAAGGAGCTCGATTAAAAGCCATGCCGTATTCGACGACGCTCGGGTCGACTGTTTACTGTTTCGAGGACTTGAAGACTCTCCTCGCGAAGGCGACGCCGGAGCGATCGGGGGACATACTCGCGGGCATCGCAGCCTCTTCCTCCGAGGAGCGCGCGGCCGCCCAGATCGTACTCGCAGATCTGCCGCTCACGACCTTCTGCGAAGAGTTCGTCATACCGTATGAGACAGACGAAGTCACCCGTATTATTGTCGATGATTTGGACTATGGTGCCTTTTCCGAAGTATCGAGCCTCACCGTTGGCGGTTTCCGCGAATGGCTTCTGTCCGACGCCACCGACACCGAGACGATCCACCGGGTCTCTCCCGGAATTATGCCCGAAATGGCGGCGGCCGTCTCGAAGATCATGCGGGCTCAGGACCTTCTTACGGCTGCGAAAAAGGTGTCCGTCCGGACCGCGTTCCGGAACACCCTTGGTATGCCCGGACGGCTCTCGGTTCGACTTCAGCCCAACCATCCCACCGACGACCCGAAGGGCGTAGCCGCCTCAATTCTCGATGGCCTTCTCTACGGAGCCGGCGATGCAGTAATCGGTATCAATCCAGCAAGCGACAACATCGACGCCGTCTCCCGCCTTCTTTCCATGCTGGACGACATAATAAGTTCGTATGGGATTCCGACGCAGGCCTGCGTCCTTACCCATGTGACGACGACTATCAAGGCCATAGAGAGGGGCGTACCCGTCGATCTTGTCTTCCAGTCGATAGCGGGGACGCAGAAGGCCAACGAGAGTTTCGGTGTCACTGCATCATTGCTGCGAGAGGGGATGGACGCTGCACTCTCTCTGCACCGAGGTTCGGTCGGAGACAATGTGATGTACTTCGAGACGGGCCAGGGAAGCGCCCTTTCGGCCAACGCGAATTTTGGCGTGGATCAGCAGACGATAGAAGCGCGTTGCTATGGCCTTGCGCGGGCCTTCAAGCCCCTCCTCGTGAATACCGTGGTAGGCTTCATAGGCCCCGAGTATCTCTACGATGGAAAGCAGATCATCCGCGCGGGACTCGAGGATCACTTCTGCGGGAAGCTCCTAGGCCTTCCGATGGGCGTCGACATCTGCTACACGAATCATGCGAAGGCAGACCAAGACGACATGGACATTCTGCTCGCGGCGCTAGCTGCGGCAGGAGTAACCTACATAATGGGCGTACCCGGCGCCGACGATATCATGCTGAATTATCAGAGCACGTCCTTCCATGACGCACTCAATACGAGGCGCCTATTCGACCTTCGGCCGGCTCCCGAGTTTGAGGATTGGCTGAAACGGCGGGGAATTGTCGACGAAGACATGACGCCCATTCCGCTTACGAGCTCCAACAGCTTACTGACGGAGGCACTGGAATTATGAATGAAGCCGTATATCGAATCGAAGATCCTTGGGCTCGCCTCAGGCGGTATACCGATGCGCGGATAGCCCTTGGGCGGGCCGGATCCAGTCTTCCGACTTCGGAGGTTCTCGGTTTCCGTCTCGCTCATGCGCGTGCGAGAGACGCCGTCCTCTTCGAGCTCGATACGGATGCGATGGACCGCGAGCTTGAGACCTTCGGGCTCGGCCTCGTACAGGCAACGAGCCGCTGCTGCGACAAGGGCGAATATTTACAGCGGCCCGATCTCGGCCGACGCCTTTCCGAGGATTCGAGAAAGGCTATTGCCGCGGCCGCTCCCGAGGAGGGCTGCGACCTCGCGATCGTCGTGGCCGACGGTCTCTCGAGCTTCGCGGCAGAGAGGCAGGCGGTTCCTTTCCTTTCGGCCTTCCTGCCGCTCGCGTCCGATCTCAAGCTCGCCCCGATCTGCCTGGCTACCTTTGCCCGCGTTGCCCTGAGCGACGAGATCGGATCGATACTCGGAGCGAAAGTCATAGTTATACTGATAGGCGAGCGGCCGGGCTTGAGTTCTCCCGATAGCCTCGGCGCCTACCTCACCTTCGCGCCGAAGATCGGTACGACCGACGAAAGACGGAACTGCATCTCGAACATCCGACCCGCCGGCCTATCGCCTTCGAGCGCAGCCTCGAAGCTCTACTATCTTGTGCATGAATCCCTTTGCCGATCGATCTCGGGCGTAAATCTCAAGGACGAGCAAGGCCGAGGTGATATAATAAAACCCCTTGAGAATGAAAATATTCCTCAGATAGTTTTCGCTTAGCCGTTCGATAAAGGATGCATTTCGACTCGGCCATCAGACGGGACGAGCGCAAGGATGAGACCGTCGCGACAATGACCTTGCGCATCTAGTCTCCTGGATTTCTTGCCGTCGTTTATCCACCGCACCGCGCTGGTTGGAGCTTTGTCGGTATTGATTCCTCCTGGGCTGGGTCATCTAAATCAGTATTCCTAAAAATGCCGAATCGACCCTTTCCGCCATTATGGTCGCGTAACAGTGCCTGAGCGAATGGAAGACCAAGTTGCGGGCGTGTCTTTCAGCTTCATCGATTCCGATTGCGTGCAACGCATCTATGAATCCATTGGAAAGGCTCTTAGCGTCGAGCGGCTTTTCGGCGAGCATGCCATAGAAGATGAAGCGCTCGTCTCCGGTACCGTGCGGATTTTTTTCGCCTAGGTCGCGAAGCGCGTCGCGGACGGCAGGGCGAATCGGGACTTCTCTTTCCTCCCCATTCTTTGTGGACTTTAATCCATCGGCAAAGCCCCAGCTATGGCGGATAGATAACTGATTAGCGCCAACATCACGTAACTGTAAGGCATTGACCTCGCCGAGGCGTGCGCCGGTTGTGAAGGCGACAAGGAATGCGACACGGGCGCGTTCATCCGGCCAGTCCAATGCACAAAGAGTGTATATCTCTTCGCTCGTGAGAATGTCGCGTTTCTTGCTCTGTCCCGAGAAGTGTGGAATGCCCTCGGCAGGGTTCATCGGAATGATCTCGCTACGAGCAGCCCAGGCGAGCGGAGCGCTGACGGCTGCTAATGCCTTGTTGAGGGTGGCCGGAGCGAGCCCCTCAGAGGAAAGGCGGAGGAGATGAGCCTTGAGTTCGGCATGCGAGACATCGATAAGTCGGGTGTCGGCCCATTCTTTTCTGTCCCAGTAGCGGCGAACAAGGCCCGCCTGTTCGAGTGCATGTCTCCGGGTGACCGAATGATCGAAATCCCATGTCCGATCTAAGTCCCGTCGCGGGATCTACAAGCTCCGCGTAAAAGATGTCATCTCGCTTATGAAGATAAAACCGACGCATCGCTCCCCTTTTGGATCCGTTTCTTAGACGGATTCTCATAGGACTTGTGGAGCAAGACGCCGGTTTTTCCGGTGGCCTAATTCGTTACTCTGTATAGCCGAGACCCGGAATCGAACCGGGTACCTGCGCATTACGAGTGGCAATTTTCTTCTATCGCTGAATATCATTTTCTATCACTACAAGGAATTGCGCAAGTGGTGATTCCTGCTGACGCTCTCTGATAGACAGTTTTTGCGGACTTTACGGGTGTCGTGGCGCTTCTTCGCTTTCAAGGGACGTTGTATACCCAAATACATTCAACCGATAAGCAGAGGCACCTATTCTCAACCTGGTATGCGAAGCCTCCCTATAGCCGCGCCTGCGGGTGGGGGAGGGGAATACCCTACTCCCCGGATGCGCCTCTACAATGTCAGTAGCGGAGCACTTGAGCAAGCTTCCGGGCGACGGTTATAGTCCGCCCCATATCGTGGCGTTGCTTGGAGCTTGAGACCGAGGACTGCGATAACTTTTAGGATTGTGTGTCGAACGTGGGATTGCCGTCAACGGAGAGTGCCCTGTAGAGGCTTTCCCTACCGAGCCCCGATTCTCGGGCGATTTCGGTCATGCCCTTTGCGCGAGCGATGTCGCCAAGGGCCGCTTGCGCCTCCTTATCGTTCCAGGCGGCGACCTCCGCCGTTACCCTTGCCTTATTCTCTGCCTTCAGTTGCTCGAGCCGGGCAAGGCCTTCGGGGGAAAGGCCGTCAATACGCTCCAATGAGGGACCTGAGGCCTCCGACTCGGGAATAGCGGTCGGAGTGGGTGTTTCTACCGGTAAATCTGGTAAAAGAGTAAAAGTACCTTGCCTAGGTTCTTCTACCTCCGTCTCCATTTTTACCGATTTACCGCCTCTACGGCTCCAATGCCCGTGGGCTGGAGAGAAGACGAGGCCCTCCCTTTTAAGCTTCCCGAGGAGGCGAGAGACTGCCGCAGGCTTCTTCTTAAGGAGGGCGACGATATCCTGCGTCTTTCGCACTTTGGGCTCGAGTGGTACGGCATCGAGGACCTCGCGCCGTTCCCGGCTTTGGGCATACTCGGCGGCGTCACCTAAGGCTACCCAAGTTCCGCACGCACTATCGAAGCGAAGGGCGAGCGTCAGCTCCTCCACGTCCCGGCCAGTGATGAAGAGGGATGAATCGGCCTCGCCTCGCGCTCGAGTGAGGACCCAAGTGGAATCCGCGGCACCGTTGAGGCCGTTGCTCCCACTCACGGTGTCCATGATGTCCTGGGCGGCCATCTTGCGGACGTGGTGTACCATGACAATCGCGCAGTCGTGCTTGTCCGCGACTGCCTTGATTGAGGCGGCGGAGGCGTAGTCTGCGGCGTAGCGGGCGTCGCCCTTCGACTGGCCCCGAAAGCGGGCCAGGGTGTCGATAAGAACTAGCTTCACGTCGGCATGCTCCTCGAGGTACGCGTCAAGGTCCTCGATTCCCTCGGTCCCGCTTCGCCATTGCGTAAAGAGGCTAAGATGAGAATCCGGGGTCGCGCCTATCTTCTCGAGGCGGTTCTTCAATCGCCGCGGTGTGTCCTCGAGCGCTAAATAGAGAACGCTGCGCCTTTCGACGCGATAGCGCCCCAGGACGTCCCCTCCTGAGCCAACGGCCGAGCCCAGAGCCAAGGCAAGCCAGCTTTTCCCGAGCTTCGGAGCTCCCGCGAGGATTGTAAGACCCGATACAAGAAGGTCCGGGACTATCCATTGCGGCGGCGGGAAATTGGTATCGAGGAGCTCCGCTACTGTCATGCTATGCGGAAGAGCCGCAAGCCGCTTGCGCCTGGTCTCCTCGGCGAAGATGATGCCCGCGGCCGCTGCCCAATCGTCTTCAGTAGCCCCGTGGTCGGGTTTGAGCTTCTCGAGGGCCAAACCGAGGGGCTGCCCTAGGTCTAAGGCCCGGCGCTCGAGGCCTGCGTGGGCTAGCTCAGCGTTTGCGGCGAGGTCCTTGCCAGTACGGAGCTTCGCAGCAATGCGCGCGGCTGTGATGTAAACCTCATGGAGGCGAGGCAACGCTGCTTCCTCTATGGGTTTCTCGCCGGAGAGGTAGGGCTCGAGCTGCTTCATCGCCCCCTCAGCTTCAAGGCAGAGCGTGCCGACGCTTGAATATAGTGCGCCATTTACGTCTTCTCGGGAGGTATTTGCTATCCCGTTACACATGGTGTGCCCCTCGGCCAAAGCCCGCTAGCCGACTGGCGATGTTTTCCCTCTCGCGATAAGCGTGCGCGTGCGCCCCAAGTCCGTTTTTCACCGCGAGGTCGAGTAGTTCGGTGTGGGTATGGAAATACTCGGCCCGTGATTTCTCCGACTGAGCGAATCTTGTAGCGCTCATGCTCGGCCTCTTTGATGGGGCGAAATCTTGCGCGAGACCTCACCGCCGTAGACTATTTGGCCGATGTCATCTCCAGCTAGGACCAGTTCGAGTTTTATGCTCCCGAATGCGGGCGAGTCCCGGAGTAGTTTCCGTAGTTGCGGCTCGGCAATTCGGAAGAGGCGCTCTTCACGCTCGCTCGGTGTTTCTGTCGACGCCATGGTCAGGCCTTCCTGGTTGGGTCGGCCGAGACCAAGCCTTCTATGAAGGCGATGGGTATTAGGACCCGATAGCCTAGCTTTTGGGATGGGATTGATTTGTCCCTAAGCCGCCTGTTGACAGTCGCGGTACTGAGGCCAAGGGCCTCAGCGCATTCCTTTACCGAGCAATACCGTCTTTCCATTTAGTCCCCCCGAGGCGCTTGGTGTATGCCTCAATGCTGCACACTATCGGCGGCACATAAGTGCTTCCGAGCTTCGGTGAGACTAATTACGTTCGCAGCCTCTTGAAGGGAGTTCAGGATGGCGTCAACGACGTCATTATCCTTGAGGACCTGCTCGGCCAATCGGGACTCTCGTTCCCGTGAGCTTCGTAGGCCTCTCCCGTAGGCGGCAGGCGTAAGTGCCCTTCCTCCACTTTTAATTATATAAGGGGTTTGTATAAAAATATTCAGAATAAGAGCCAAAAAAATGTAAAAACTTTTTGCCGAGTCAGAACCCCTTGCGTTTTGCGTTCCAAAGGTGTAAAACAGAAAATTTTATAAGCACTTTATTTAAGACTGCACCAATTTGATTCCCCGAACAGCGTCTGCCAATTCTTATGAAGGTTCCCAGAAATCCATCCGCATCGATTTTTTCAATTCCATGAAGGAACTCGGGGAATGTCCTTCTCCGTGAAGACCCAACCCCGTCCCATCTTGCGTCCAATGTGGTAGCGGTGTGCGTAAACCCGAACGGTCGAAGGAGAGACGCCAACACGGGCCGCGAAGGTCTTGATGTCGTAGAGGGTTTCGGCGACGGTCTCACCTTCCACGACGCCAGAGTTGGAGACCGCAAAGAAGAGGGCTTCGGAGCTGGGAGGCGGAACAGGAAAGCCTTCAAGGCGCAGCCCCTCAATATGGAATTCGATGCCTTCGTGCATAAGGCGACGTACATCATCGGCGGTCTTCCCGGTGGCGATGCAACCAGGGAGGTCAGGGGCGTAGCCAGAGTATCCCGTAGTGGTCTTTTCGATGACGATGAGGTAGTCCAATCCCTTACTCCTTCAGCCCCGCCTGTTTGCGGATACTGTTCAGTGTGCCTCTGTCGATGTCGTCGGAGGCATGGCCAGCGATAGTGACAACGCCGGACTTCGTCGGGTGATGGAACTGGCGGTGGCTTCCCTTCGTGCGGGAAAGCGTCCAGCCGTTCTTCTCGATTTCCCGGATGATTTCGCTGACCTTCACATGGAGAATGTAACGCTATCGCTACAGGCTGGCAAGGGGTAACTGAATCGGGAGGCCGTCCTTCTTCTGAGATGCTGTTTCACTGCAATCGGAGAACGGGCCTCTCTCAATTACCTGCAACGCTAGTAGCACAGGAATCTTCCCACCTCCTCGCCATGAGGTAGAACGTCGGCCGTTTAAGCTTTAGCTCCTTGGCCGCCTCGGTTGGGCTTAACTCCCCATTCTTCCAACTGGCGTAAGCAGCTTCCCACCCCTCCGGGAACTCCATGGCAGGACGCCCGAGTTTCTTCCCCCGCGCCTTCGCCGCATCAATCCCCTCCCGCTGACGAGAAAGGATGTTCTCGCGCTCAAGCTCCGCCAATGCGCCGAAGATGGTCAGGACAAAGCGCCCCTGCGGTGTCGTCGTGTCAATCTTCTCCTTGAGCGAGACGAAATCAACGCCCTTATGAGTTAGGTGGTCGACGATAGAGAGAAGGTCACGAGTCGAGCGGGCGAGTCGGCTGATGTCGGCGACGACGACGGTATCCCCCTCGCGGACGTAGTCGAGCATTTTCTTGAGCTCCGGGCGGCGGTTGGCATTCTTGCCGCTGACCTTCTCAAGGAAGACGCGCTCCACCCCGAGCTCGGCCATCACGTCGTCCTGTCGGTCGGTGGATTGAGTAGATGAGCTGACGCGGACGTAGCCTATCTTCGCCATGGTTGCCAAGCCTCCGATGTGTCAGGAACCTTGTTCAATAATAACGAGGTGTCAGAAAGTCGTCAACGAGAGTTAATGACGCCGATTTGTGAGTGTCGGGAAGGTATACTGTTCCCCGCCAATAGCAGTTTCCTAATCCTTTTCCAACTCGCCCGAATAGCATAGCATCTGTCGCCAGGGAAGTTTCCCCCGCCGGCGGCCATA
>Ga0326727_10017251_pt1 | contig 15029 bp, 11 predicted proteins | sample MB2enrmetagenome_FD_207643 | JGI IMG/M metagenome (GOLD analysis project Ga0326727, IMG submission 207643) | Lab enriched peat soil microbial communities from McLean, Ithaca, NY, United States - MB29MY | ecosystem: Environmental > Terrestrial > Soil > Wetlands > Peat | place: USA: New York... | reverse complement strand
GGCTCGACCGAAATATGGACCTATCCTTCAGGCTATCTGTGGACCGAAGGCCCCGCCTGGGCGATCGGCCTCAATCTCGGCGCGCCGCCGTTCGGACCCAGCGGGCCTTGCGACGTCAAGGTGGTGACGACCAATTCCAGGGTCAGCCAAGTGACCTACTCCGCCGCCGACGGCGGCGATCTGCCGCTCGGCCAGCAATGCATTTTCGCGGTCGAGGAGTGCGTAAGAGCGCCGTGAGGGCAAAGGGTTTCGTCCTCGCCGAGCCGCGGCTTCGAGTTTACGGGTTGAGCCGCCGCACTTCGCCGTCGATCTCTTGAAACCCGAAAATTCCGGTCGAAATGGGCTGTCAAGGGCGCGTGCATAGGGCGTCGAAAGACGCCCGCCCTTCGACGCCCTATGGCGCGCCGCCTCCGGCGGTCGAGACCCTTGACAGCCCATTTCAATCGGAAAAGGTTTCTTCCAAGAGATCGACGGCGAATGGCGGCGGCCGGGAAGGGCGGCGTTGCGGCGAGAGCGCGCTTGCCTTGCCTCGGCTTCGGCGACCGCCATGGAGAACTCACGGCGTCGATAGCTAAGCGCGCTGTCGCCCTAACGCCCGTAACCCCGTAACGCCAAATTCAAGGCTTTTGCGGCACGGAGCGATTCAGTGAGGAGGAAGCGTGTTGGCCGTGTGTAGTTCGACGACCTGTCCCTCAAAACATTCCAACAGAAACACTTTTTCAAACGCGGTCTGGTAACTTTCGTCTATAACAGATTGCAGAAATTCCGCGAAAGAAGATGGCCGAAACCCTTCAATCACGCAAACCAACCAAACTTGAGCGCAGATTCGCCGGTATCCGCCCAGTTTTTGCTCCTTCGTCTGAATAATCTTAATGATGTCATGCGACTTGAGTGACGAAGGGTAATCAGCCACACTTGCGGCCCAGTGGTTGCGTCGCGACCAGACGAATCGCGCAATTGTTATGGAATGAATCTCCTCAGGTACTACGGAGTTTGCGAGACCAGTGTTCTCCAATGTTACTTGCGCTCCGGCCTCGGGTAAGTTGGTGGCCTCGGTGGCCACAAGTTCTGCAATTTCATTTGCTAGAATCGGTCTTTGTTTCTTAGTTAGAGTAAAATGCGGAGACCAGTAGATGCGAACCTCTAGCGGTGGGAGATCCTTTCGAATATAGATATCTCGTGCGTTCTCGATGGCTTGCTCCCGTTCTGATTCCTGACGCCGCAGCTCTGATTCCTCATGCCACAGGGCAGGCCCATGCGGGGACTGCCGTAGATACTCTGTAAACTCGATACCGATGGACCAATTTCCGTCTTGTACGATGAAATAGGGGTCAGGTTGGCAAGCCTTAGTTACCGTTCCAGCTGGGAAATCAGCGTAAGCATGTCTGAAACAATTAAAATGCATCCATTCACGTTGTTCTTTATTCTGTGTCAATTTCAGCTCCCGTTAGCACAACGCTTCGGCGCGGTGTGGAAGCGCTCACCGAGATCGCTTGCACCTACAATGGTTCCAATAGTGCGAGTTCACAGCTAAGTTATGGTGAGACGCCAAATGAAATAACTATCTTCTCCGCCCGCAAGATCAACCGATGTCCCCTCATGAATTGTTGCATTGCATATCACCTCTCCGCACCACCTTCAATTGCGCACCGCCCGACCCCCCGCCCGCCCTTGCGCCCGGCCGCGCGAGCGGCTAACCCGCCGCCAGCCATTCCGTCGCGTCCCGCCATGACCCCATCCGCGCCCAAGCCTCTCACTTATGCCGACGCCGGCGTCGACATCGACGCCGGCGCCGCGATGGTCGAGCGGATCAAGCCGTTGACGCGCGCGACGCGCCGGCCGGGCGCGGACGCGGAGATCGGCGGCTTCGGCGGGCTGTTCGACCTCAAGGCGGCGGGGTTCGTCGATCCCGTGCTGGTCGCCGCCAACGACGGCGTCGGCACCAAGGTCAAGATCGCCGTCGAGAACGGCCTCTTCGACACGATCGGCGTCGATCTCGTCGCGATGTGCGTCAACGACATCGTCGTCCAGGGCGCCGAGCCGCTGTTCTTTCTCGACTATTACGCCACGGGCAAGCTCGATCCCGCCATCGGCGCGGCGATCGTCGCGGGAATCGCGCGCGCCTGCGTCGAATCGGGCTGCGCGCTGATCGGCGGCGAAACCGCCGAAATGCCGGGGCTCTACGCCGAGGGCGATTTCGATCTCGCCGGATTTGCGGTCGGTGCCGCGGAGCGAGGGGCGTTGCTGCCCCGCGCGGGTCTCAAGGCCGGCGACCTGGCGATCGGCCTGCCGTCGTCGGGCGTTCATTCCAACGGCTTTTCGCTGGTGCGCCGCATCGTCGCGCTGAGCGGCCTCGCCTGGGACGCGCCGGCGCCCTTCGCGCCCGAGCGCTCGCTCGCCGCCGCGCTGCTCGCGCCGACGCGGCTCTACGTCAAGCCGCTGCTGGCGACGCTGAAGGCGACGCGCGCCGTCAAGGCGCTCGCCCATGTCACCGGCGGCGGCTTTCCCGACAATCTGCCGCGCGTGCTGCCGGGCGACCTCGCGGTGGCGCTCGATCTCGACGCCTTCTCGGCCCCGCCGGTGTTCTCCTGGCTCGCCGCGACGGGCGGCGTCGGGGAAGCCGAAATGCTGCGCACGTTCAATTGCGGCTTCGGCATGGTCGCCTTCGCCGCGGCGGAGGCGGCGGACGAGGCGATGCGGGCGCTCGCCGCCAACGGCCTCGAGCCGACGCCGATCGGCCGGCTGGTCGCGCGCGAGGGCGAGCGCGTCGTCATGCGCGGGCGGCTGAGGCTGTGAGCGCGCGGGCGCGGGCGGCGATCCTCATTTCCGGGCGCGGCTCCAACATGGCGGCGCTGATCGAGGCGGCGCGCGCGCCCGATTTTCCCGCCGAGGTCGCGCTCGTTCTTTCCAATAAGGCCGACGCCGGCGGCCTTGCGCTGGCGCGCCAGGCCGGAGTCGCGACGGAAATCGTCGAATCGCGCCTTTATCCCGTGCGCGAGGCGTTCGAGGCGGCGATCCAGGCGCGGCTCGATTCGCATCGCATCGACTTGGTGTGCCTCGCCGGTTTCATGCGCATCTTGAGCGCGCCGTTCGCCGAGCGCTGGCGCGGGCGAATGCTCAACATCCATCCCTCGCTGCTGCCGGCCTTGCGTGGGCTCCACACCCACGAGCGCGCGCTGGCGACGGGCTTGAAGGAGCACGGCTGCACCGTGCATTTCGTCACGCCCGAACTCGACGCCGGTCCGATCGTCGCCCAGGCGCGCGTTCCCGTGCTTCCCGACGACGACGCCAATACGCTGGCGGCGCGGGTGCTGGTCGAGGAGCACAAGCTCTATCCAAAAGCGCTCGCGGAGGTCGCCGCGGCGCTGGTCGGCGCGCGAGCGGTCCCCGAGGCGCGGTGAGGGGAAGCGCGCCGGCGACTGCGCTCTTGCGCAATCGGCCTCGACGCGCTTCTGTCATGCTCTTGCTCGAAGGGAGGGCGCGGAACGCCGGGGCGGACGAAGGCCCGTTTCGTCGTTCCCCGGGGGAGACGGAGTTGGCGCGTCGCGCGGCAAGAGCGGTGAGAAGGAGATCGACGGGCATGAGAACCGCGCTGAATTCGTTGGAGGGCGCCGCGTCCGACCTGTCGTCGTCGCCTGAGCGCTTCATCAACCGCGAATTGTCGTGGCTGGAGTTCAACCGCAGGGTGCTCGAGGAATCGGGCAATCTCAACCACCCCCTGCTCGAGCGGCTGCGCTTTCTTTCGATCTCCGCCGACAACCTCGACGAGTTCTTCATGGTGCGCGTCGCCGGCCTGGTCGGCCAGGTGCTGGCGGGCATGACGAAAACGTCGGACGACGGCCTCGCCCCGGCCGAACAGCTCGAGCGCATCGGCGGGCGCGTGGCCGAACTCGTCGCCTCGCAGCAGCGGCGCTGGCGCGAGTTGCGCGGCGAACTCGTAGCCGCCGGCATCGCAGTCAGCGGGGTGGGCGAACTCTCCAGCGCCGATCGGCGATGGCTGGAGGATTATTTCCTTCTCCATGTCTTTCCCGTGCTGACGCCGCTGGCGGTCGACCCGGCCCATCCCTTTCCCTTCATTCCCAATCTCGGCTTCACCCTCGCGCTCGAACTGAAGAGCCACGGCGACCGCCATACGATGAGCGCGTTGGTGCGCGTTCCCAGCAAGATCGATCGCTTCGTCAGGCTGCCGGAGGCGGGAGTCGCCGGCGCGCAGCGCTTCGTTTCGCTCGAGCAGATCATCCTGGCGTTCATCGGCCAGCTTTTTCCGGGTTACAGGGTCACCGGGCAAGGCAGTTTCCGGGTCATCCGCGACAGCGACATCGAAGTCGAGGAAGAGGCCGAAGACCTCGTGCGGCTTTACGAAAGCGCGCTGAAGCGCCGGCGCCGCGGCTCGGTCATTCGCCTGGAGATCGAAGCGAGCATGCCGGAAGCCTTGCGCGCGTTCGTCACCGGCGACGTCGACGTCGTCGCCTCCGGCGTCGTGCTCGTCGAGGGCATGCTGGCGCTCAACGAATTGGCGCAGCTCGTCGCCCTCGACCGTCCCGACCTCAAGTTCCCGCCGTTCAACCCGCGCTTTCCCGAGCGGGTGCGCGATAACGGCGGCGATTGCTTCGCCGCGATCCGCCAGAAGGACCTCGTCGTCCACCACCCCTATGAATCCTTCGACGTGGTGGTGCAGTTTCTCGCCCAGGCGGCGCGCGACCCCAATGTCGTCGCGATCAAGCAGACGCTCTATCGCACCTCGGCGGACAGCCCGATCGTGCGTGCGCTGATCGAGGCGGCCGAGGCCGGCAAATCGGTCACGGCGCTGATCGAGCTGAAGGCGCGCTTCGACGAAGAGGCGAACATCCGCTGGGCGCGCGATCTCGAACGCGCCGGCGCGCAAGTCGTGTTCGGCTTCATCGAATTGAAAACCCACGCCAAATTGTCGATGGTGGTGCGGCGCGAGGGCGGTTCGCTGGTCACCTACTGCCACCTCGGCACCGGCAATTATCATCCCGTCACCGCGCGCGTCTACGTCGACATTTCGCTTTTCACCGCCGATCCCGCGATCGGGCGCGACGTCGCGCGCGTGTTCAATTTCATCACCGGCTACGCGGAGCCCGACGGGCTGGAGCTGATCGCGATTTCGCCGTTCACCTTGAAGAAGCGTCTGCTGCGGCACATCGCTGAAGAGGTCGCTTGCGCCGAGGCCGGCAAGCCGGCGGCGATCTGGGCCAAGTGCAATGCGCTCGTCGATCCGGAGATCATCGACGCGTTCTACGCGGCGAGCCGCGCCGGCGTCGAAATCGATCTGATCGTGCGCGGCATCTGCTGCCTCAGGCCGGGCGTGCCCGGCCTCTCCGACAATATCCGCGTCAAGTCGATCGTCGGGCGCTTTCTCGAGCACGCGCGCATCTACGCCTTCGGCGGCGGCCACGGACTGCCGAACCGCAAGGCGCACGTCTACATTTCTTCGGCGGATTTGATGCAGCGCAATCTCGATCGCCGCGTCGAGGCGCTGGTGCCGCTGCGCAATCCGACCGTGCACGAACACGTGCTCAACCAGATCATGGAAGCCAATCTGATGGACAATCAGCAGAGCTTTCGGGTGTTGCCCGACGGTTCGAGCGTCAGGATAACGCCGGCCGAGGGCGAGGAGCCTTTCAACGCGCACAACTATTTCCTGACCCATCCGAGCCTGTCCGGCCGCGGCCAATCGCTGAACGAATCGAGCCCCGGTTCGCTGCCCAATCGCAAGCTGCGCGCTTAGAGGGCGCGCGAGCCTCGAGGCGCGCCGGCGACGAACTCGCCAAACGACGGCGCCGACGGACGGAACGCGAAAAATGAAACATTCGATCTCGAGAGATCGACGTCTTGGGTAGGCCATCCATGTCGGCGCTGGAAGCAAGGGGGCGATTGCCGGGCGAGCCGGTCGCGATCGTCGATATCGGGTCCAACTCGGTGCGCTTGGTCGCCTACGAGGCGCTGACGCGCGCGCTCACTCCGACGTTCAACGAAAAGGTGCTGTGCGGCCTGGGGCGCGGCGTCGCCACGACGGGCCTTCTGCCCGAGGACTCGGTCGCCAAGGCGTTGGCGGCCTTGCAGCGGTTCAGGGTTCTTTGTCGAACGATGGAGATATCGGACATACGCCCGCTCGCGACCGCGGCGGTGCGCGACGCCGCCAACGGCGCGCAGTTCCTGGAATTGGCGGAGCGGGCGATCGACTGTCCAATCACTCGGCTGACCGGGCCGCGCGAGGCGCAGCTCGCCGCGCTCGGCGTCGTCTCCTCGATCCACAAGCCCGACGGCGTGGTGGGCGACATGGGCGGAGGCTCGCTCGAATTGACCGACCTGAAGGACGGCAAGCTCAGTCGCGGCGTGACGCTGCCGCTCGGCGGCTTGTCGCTGTTGGAGCTCTCCGAACGCTCGCCCAAGAAGGCGGCGAAAATCGCGCGCGACGCGCTGGCCAAAGTCAAGACGCTCGACCATTTGGCGGGGCGGACTTTTTACGCCGTCGGCGGAACGTGGCGCTCGCTCGCCCGCCTGCACATGAGTCAGCGCCAGTACCCGATGCGCGTCATGCATAATTACGTCATCCCCACCCGCGACGCGCTGGAATTCGCCAAGCTGGTCGAACGCATCGAGACCGAGGCCCTGACCTCGATCGAGTCGGTTTCGTCGGCCCGCCGGCCGCTGCTCGCCTATGGCGCCGCGGTGCTGGAGGAGATCATCCGTCGGGCTGAGCCAAAGGAAGTCGTCATTTCCGCTTTGGGCGTGCGCGAGGGGTTGCTGTTCGAAAGCCTCGCTCCGGCCGAACAAGCGCAGGATCCGCTGATCACCGCGGCGCGGGAATTCAACCTGTTGCGCTCGCGCGCGCCGGCGCACGCCGAAGAATTGTTCCACTGGACCAGCCAATTCTTCGGCGCGTCGCATCTCGAAGAAACCGCGGAGGAGACGCGGCTGCGCCACGCCGCCTGCCTGTTGTCGGACATCGCCTGGCGCGCGCATCCGGACTATCGCGGCGAACAATCCTACGATCTGGTCGCCAACGCCGCGTTTGTCGGACTCGACCATCCCTCCCGCGCCTACCTCGCGCTCGCGGCGTCCTACCGCCATGTGTCGAACGATCAGGAGGTCAGCCCGCACGCGCGCTCGCTGGTGTCGGCCAGGCAGCTCGACCGGGCGCGCATTCTCGGCGCCGCGATGCGCGTCGCCTATATCGTTTCGGCCGCCATGCCGGGCGTCTTGCCGCGCACGCCGATGGTCGCCCAGAAGGGCCGCATCGCCTTGATGTTGCCCGGCGATCTCGCTCCGCTCAACAGCGACCGGTTGCAGACCAGGCTGCGCCAATTCGCCCGCCTGGTCGGCGGCGATCCGGAGGTCCGAGCGGCGCCGTGAAAAGCGCCGCGGCAAATGGGCGCAGCGGCGAACGGCGCCGTTCGGGATCGCAAATCCTTGAAACTTCAAACCTGTCCGACCGCCCCTGACCAGCGCGCAAGGGATTTGTTTACGATTGCGGCCGTTTAATGCGCGGCCGTGGGAGCGCGCCGAAGGACGTCTGGCGTGGAATTGCACGGCGCGGCCGCCGCCGGGCGCAGCCTTGCTCGTCCGCGGGCCCTCGCCTTCCGAGCGCGATCGGCGCCGCAAGGGGAACGGGACTGGCAATGAAACTGGAAATCTCGCCTAACCGAGCCTCGGTTCTTCCGCTGCACGATCGGCGCGAGCAGAGCGCCGATCGCACGCTCGGCCGCCTGGTCTCGCTCAATGGCGCCGAAGGGGCCATCGCCTGCCATATAACGCCGAACGAAAGCGGCGAACATTGGTCGGTCGGCCATCTCATCACGATCGTGCATGAAAATTCGCGGCTCGTCGGCGTCGTCTGCGAGTTGTCGACCGCCAATCGCCTTTGGAGCGAGGACGACGCCAACACCGTCTATGTCAAGATCGAACTCAGCGGCGAGATCGTCGACGACGATTCCGGCGAACCGCGGTTCTTCCGCGGCATTCGTTCCTATCCCGCGCTCGGCGCGGTCGCGCACCGCATGCGCGCCGGCGATCTCAAGGCGATCTATAGTTTTCACGGCGTTCAAGGCGTCGAAATCGGCCGCCTGTCGCAAAACGAATCGGTTCCCGCCTCGGTCAGCGTCGACGAACTCGTCAGTCGACACTTCGCGGTGATCGGATCGACCGGCGTCGGCAAGACCACCGCGGTGTCGATGCTGCTGAAGAAGTGTCTGGCCTCGCGGCCGAAACTGCGCGTGCTGATCGTCGATCCGCATAACGAATATGGCCGCCATTTTCCCCGCGACTCGCTGGTTTTGAATTCCGACAATCTCGAACTTCCGTACTGGATGTTCAAATTCGAGGAAATCGCCGACATCATCTACAGCGGCCGCAAGCCGAATTCCGACGAGGTCGACGCGCTTTTCGACGTCATCAAGACCGCCAAGGCGCAGTTTCAAAGCGGCTCCGCCTCCCGGATCACCACCAGTCCGCTGCGCCGCATTCCGGTCGCCGACATCGGCTCGGTCAGCGCCGACACGCCGGTGCCCTATCGCGTCGCCGACATGGTGAGCATCATCGACGAATGGCTCGGCAAGCTCGACCAGCGATATCCGCGCTCGGATCTTCGTTCGCTGAAACACCGCCTGGAAACGCTGAGTCGCGATCCTCGCTTCCATTTCATGTTCGGCAGAGTGGTCGTCGAAGACAACTTGGCTAAGATCATTGCGCGCATTTTCCGCCTGCCGAAGGCGGGCGCGCCGGTCACGATCATGCAATTGGCGGGCCTTCCCAACGAGGTCGTCAATTCGCTGGTCTCGGTGCTCGCGCGCCTGGCGTTCGAAATCGCGCTGTGGAGCGAGGGAAGCTACGAAATCGCGGTGGTGTGCGAAGAGGCCCATCGCTACGTCCCCACCGATCAGTCGCAGGCGTTCGGGCCGACCCGCCAGGCGATCGGCCGAATCGCCAAGGAAGGACGCAAGTACGGCGTTTCGCTCGGCATCGTCACGCAGCGCCCGGCCGAACTCGACGCGACCGTGCTGTCGCAATGTTCGACCATGTTCGCGATGCGCTTGGCCAACGAGCACGACAAGGCGATCATTCGCTCGGCGCTGGGGGTCTCCTCGGCGAGCACAATCGCGTTTCTCTCCTCGCTCGCCGACCGCGAGGCGATCGCCTTCGGCGAGGCGATCGCGACGCCGATGCGGATGAAATTCGGCGACTACAGGCTGGAGGCGGCACGCATCGCGGCGCCCGCCGCCGAGCCGGAGCCGCGAATGGCCCAACTCGACTTGCGCAAGATCGTGGGCCGGCTGCGCGGGGAATACACGAGCGATTCGGCGTAACCGCCTCGTCAGGAAGGAGCCGCCGGTCCGCCGGCCGTTGGCGAAAGCGCCCGCCGGTCCTTGCCGGGCCGCGCGCAAAGCCTCGCGGGCGCGAGCGAGGCGGATTTGACGTCGTTTGGCGGCGCGGCTAGCCTCCCCCGCCCGTGAAAGGGCGCCGTTCGCCTCCTTGGCGAGGAAAGCGGGCGCTTCCCAAGGTGCGCGATGCTCGATCACATCGGCTTCAAGGTGAGGAACGTCGAGGCCAGTCGGCGCTTCTACGCGGCGGCGCTCGCGCCGCTGGGCGTCGGGGTTGCGATGGAATGGGCCGGCCGCGTCGGCATGGGCCGCGACGGCAAGCCGCAGCTCTGGCTCAGCGAAGGCGATCCGCCCGCTTCGCCGTTGCATCTGGCGTTCACGGCGAGGAACCGCGCCGAAGTGGACGCGTTCCACGCCGCCGCGCTCGAGGCCGGGGCGAGGGACAACGGCCCGCCGGGCTTGCGCCCGCGCTATCATCCGAATTATTACGGGGCGTTTGCAATCGACCCCGACGGACACAATATAGAGGCGGTCTGTCACAGCCCGGAGCCCTGACGCGCACTCGAGGTTGTTCGCGCATCGTTTTGACCCCCACCGACGGTCCTTGAAACCGTCCAGGCGAGGAGAAGTCCCATGGCGGCAGTCCAAGAGACGGTCGACCGCGTTCGTTCGATTGAAGTCGACGCCTACAAATATGGATTCGTCACCGACATCGAGTCCGAGAAGGCGCCCAAAGGACTCAGCGAAGACACCGTACGGTTCATTTCCGCCAAGAAGGGCGAGCCGCAATGGCTGCTCGATTGGCGTTTGGACGCCTACCGGCGTTGGCTGACGATGGAGACGCCACGTTGGGCGCGCGTCGACTATCCCGAGATCGACTTCCAGGATCTGTATTATTTCTCGGCCCCGAGGTCCTCGCCGGCGCCAAAATCCCTCGACGAAGTCGACCCCGAACTCCTGCGGACCTACGCCAAGCTCGGCATTCCGCTCGTCGAACAGAGGATTCTGGCCGGGGTCGAACGGTCGACGGTCGCCGTCGACGCGGTGTTCGATTCGGTCTCCGTCGCGACGACGTTCAAGGCCGAACTGGCCAAGGCCGGCGTGATCTTCTCATCGTTCTCCGAGGCGGCGCGCGACCACGGCGAGCTGGTGAGGCAGCACCTCGGCTCCGTCGTGCCGCCGACCGACAATTTCTACGCCACCCTCAATTCGGCGGTGTTCTCCGACGGCTCGTTCGTCTACGTGCCGCCGGGGGTGCGCTGCCCGATGGAGCTTTCGACTTACTTTCGCATCAACGAGCGGAACACCGGCCAGTTCGAGCGCACGCTGATCGTCGCCGACAAGGGCGCCTATGTCAGCTATCTCGAGGGCTGCACCGCGCCGAGGCGCGACGAGAACCAGCTCCACGCCGCGGTGGTCGAACTCGTCGCCCACGAGGACGCCGAGATCAAATATTCGACGGTGCAGAACTGGTACCCCGGCGACGCGCAGGGAAAAGGCGGCATTTACAACTTCGTGACCAAGCGCGGCGATTGCCGCGGCGCCCGCGCCAAGATTTCCTGGACGCAGGTCGAAACGGGATCGGCGATCACCTGGAAGTATCCGAGCTGCATCCTGCGCGGCGATTCCTCGCGCGGCGAATTCTACTCGATCGCGATTTCCAACGGGCGCCAGCAGGTCGACAGCGGCACCAAGATGATCCACCTGGGCAAGAACACCACCAGCCGCATCATCTCCAAGGGCATCGCCGCCGGCAGGTCGCAGAACACCTATCGCGGCCAGGTTTCGGCGCACCGGCTGGCGACAGGCGCGCGCAATTTCACCAATTGCGATTCGCTGCTGATCGGCGACGCGTGCGGCGCCCACACCGTGCCTTACATCGAGGCGAAGAATTCCTCGGCGGTGTTCGAGCACGAGGCGACGACTTCGAAGATTTCCGAAGACCAGCTCTTCTACTGCTTGCAGCGCGGGCTGTCGGGCGAGGAGGCGACGGCGCTGATCGTCAACGGCTTCGTGCGCGACGTGCTGCAGCACCTGCCGATGGAGTTCGCGGTCGAGGCGCAGAAGCTGATCGCGATTTCCCTCGAAGGGAGCGTGGGGTGACGAAGACCAGCGAACAAAGGGTCGGTTGATGCTCGAAATCAAGAACCTCAGCGTCGAAGTCAAGGGCAAGCCGATCCTCGACGGCTTGAACCTCGCCGTTAAGACGGGCGAGGTCGCGGCGATCATGGGGCCGAACGGCTCCGGCAAGTCGACGCTGTCCTACGTCGTCGCGGGCAAGCCGGACTACGAAGTGACGGCGGGCGAGGTCCTGCTCGACGGCGAGAACCTTCTGGCGCTCGAACCCGAGGCGCGCGCCGCGCGCGGCGTGTTCCTCGCCTTCCAATACCCGACCGAAATTCCCGGCGTCGCGACGATGACGTTCCTCAAGGCCGCGCTCAACGCGCAGCGTCGCGCGCAGGGCCAAGCCGATCTGACCACGCCCGACTTCATGCGCGCGGCGCGCGGCGCGGCGCAGAGCTTGAAAATCGATTTCGACATGCTTAAGCGCCCGCTCAACGTCGGCTTTTCCGGCGGCGAGAAGAAGCGCATGGAGATCTTGCAGATGGCGCTGCTGGCGCCGCGTCTCTGCGTGCTCGACGAGACCGACTCCGGCCTCGACATCGACGCGCTGCGCATCGTCGCCGACGGCGTCAACGCGCTGCGCGATCCTCAGCGCTCCTTCCTGGTCATCACCCACTACCAGCGGCTGCTCGAATACGTCAGGCCGGACGTGGTGCACGTGATGGCGAGAGGCCGCATCGTCAAATCCGGCGGGCCCGAACTGGCGCTGGAATTGGAGCGCAACGGCTACCGCGACTACACGAGCGAGGCGGCGTGAGAACGGCATGACCCTGCATCGCGCCATCGCCAAGACCGCCGCCGAGACGACCCTCGCCGAGCAGTTCGCCGCCTTGCCCGGCGCGGCGGCGTCGCCGCGGCGAGAGGCGGCGTTCCGCCGCTTCGAGGAGGCCGGTCTGCCGAGCCGCCGCCTCGAAGCCTGGCATTACACCGATCTTCGCGCCGCGCTTGTCAGCGCGGCGCCGCTCGCCCGGGCGCCCGACGCAGCGGCGATCGAGGCGGCGCGCCGATCGCTCGCCGCTCTGCCGCGCGCCGGCCGGACGCGGCTGGTCCTCGTCGACGGCCGCTTCGTCGCGGCGCTGTCCGACGCGCCGCCGGAGGGCGTCGCCGTCATCCCGGCCGCGCCCGAGGCGCCGGCGTCTCCCGAGGCCGACGCGATGCTGGCGCTCGACGTCGCGCTGACGCTCGGCGGCTTAGCGCTCGCCGTCGAGCCGGGCGGAGAGGCGCCGTTGATCGAGATCGTCCATTGTTCTTCCGCCGACCGCGCCGAGGCGGTCTATGCGCGTCTTGCCGTCGCGCTTCGAGCCGGAGCCCGGGCCGGCGTCATCGAACGGTTCGTCGGCGCTGGACAAGACGCGCAGCGCCATCATTCGACCTGGATCGACCTCGCTTCCGACGCCAAGGCGTCGCACGTCGCTTCGATCGAGGACGGCGCGGGCCTGCATGTGGAAAGCCAGATCGCGCATCTGGCGAGAAGCGCCGAACTCGACGCGTTCGGCTTCGTCGCCGGCGGCGGCCTCGTGCGGCGGCAGATCTTCGCTGCGTTGGCGGGCGAGCGCGCGAAAATTGGGCTCGCCGGCCTCTCTCTCGTCGACGGACGGCGCCATGCCGACGCGACGCTGGAAGTCGTCCACGCCGCTCCCGAGGGACAGAGCCGGGAATTCTTCAGAACGATCGTCGCCGACGAGGGAACCGGCGTGTTTCAGGGCAAAGTCGTCGTCAGGCCGGGCGCGCAGAAGAGCGACGGCGCGATGAAATCGCAGGCGATCCTCATCTCGCCGCAGGCGGCGATGAACAACAAGCCGGAGCTCGAGATTCTCGCCGACGACGTGGTCTGCGGCCACGGCGCGACGGTCGGCGGGCTCGATCCCGAGCAGGTCTTCTATCTGCAGACGCGCGGCCTGCCCAGAAGCGAAGCCGAAGCGATGCTGCTGGAGGCCTTCGGCGCCGAGGCGATCGCGCGCGTCGGCGAACCCGAGTTCGCGGAAATCCTGCTTTCGCTGACGCGCGCCTGGCTCGCCGGGCGCGCAGGAGCCGCGCGATGACGATGCTCCATAATCGCCCCGTTGCGCGCGCCCCGTACGACGTCGAGGCGATCCGCGCCGATTTTCCGATTCTCGCCGAGCGGCCCTACGGCAAGCCGCTCGTCTATCTCGACAACGCGGCCTCGGCGCAGAAGCCGCGCGCCGTCATCGAGCGCATGACGCGGGCCTACGAGCACGAATACGCCAACGTGCATCGCGGCCTGCATTATCTCGCCAACGCCGCCACCGAAGCCTACGAGGCGGCGCGCGAGAGCGTGCGCCGCTTCCTCAACGCCGCCTCGAGCGAGGAAATCGTGTTCACCCGCTCGGCGACCGAGGCGATCAATCTCGTCGCCGCGAGCTTCGGCCTCGCCCATATCGGCGAGGGCGACGAGATCGTGCTCACGGTGATGGAGCACCATTCCAACATCGTGCCCTGGCATTTTCATCGCGAGCGCAAGGGCGCCGTGCTGAAGTGGATCGACGTCGCCGACGACGGATCGTTTTCGCTCGAAGCGTTCGAGCGGGCGCTGAGCAAGCGCACGAAAATCGTCGCCATCACCCAGATGTCCAACGTCCTTGGCACGGCGCCGCCGATCAAGGCTGTCGTGCGCATCGCCCACGCCCATGGCGTTCCCGTCCTCGTCGACGGCTCGCAAGGCGCCGTGCATCTCGACGTCGACGTGCGCGACCTCGACGTCGACTTCTACGCGTTCACCGGCCACAAGCTGTACGGCCCGACCGGCGTCGGCGTGCTCTACGGCAAGCGGGCGATGCTGGAATCCTTGCCGCCGTTCAACGGCGGCGGCGAGATGATCGAGGAGGTGACTCTCGACAACGTCACCTACAACCGGCCGCCGTATCGGTTCGAAGCGGGCACCCCGCCGATCGTGCAGGCGATCGGGCTCGGCGCGGCCCTCGATTACGTCGAGGGGATCGGCCGGTCGCGCGTGCGCGCGCACGAAGAGGCGTTGAGCGCCTACGCGCACGAGCGGCTCGGCGCGATCAATTCGCTGCGCATCTTCGGCGGCGCGCCGGGCAAGGGGCCGATCGTGGCGTTCACCATGCCGGGCGCGCATGCGCACGACGTCGCGACCGTCATCGATCGCGCAGGGGTGGCGGTGCGCGCGGGCACGCATTGCGCAATGCCGCTGTTGCAGCGCTTCGGCGTGACCTCGACCTGCCGCGCTTCGTTCGCGCTCTACAACACCCGCGCCGAGGTCGACGCGCTCGCCGACGCGCTGACGCACGCGCAGAAACTGTTCGCTTGAGGAGGGGCGTGGCCATGACCGACAGCTCGATCGCCGCGACGCCGCCGAGCCTGCCCCTGGCGAGGCCGCCTTCGACGATGTCGAAGGAGGAGCTCGCCGCGCTCACGACCGAAATCGTCAAGGCGCTGAAGACCGTCTACGACCCGGAGATTCCGGCGGACATTTACGAACTCGGCCTGATCTACAACGTCGACATCGACGACGATCGCTTCGTCACGGTGGAGATGACGCTGACCGCGCCGGCCTGTCCGGTGGCGGGCGAAATGCCG
>Ga0326727_10017250_pt1 | contig 15030 bp, 14 predicted proteins | sample MB2enrmetagenome_FD_207643 | JGI IMG/M metagenome (GOLD analysis project Ga0326727, IMG submission 207643) | Lab enriched peat soil microbial communities from McLean, Ithaca, NY, United States - MB29MY | ecosystem: Environmental > Terrestrial > Soil > Wetlands > Peat | place: USA: New York... | reverse complement strand
GCGAGGCGTTTCCGGGATACGACATCGTTGGCGAAGAGGGAACGCGCGACAGCCACGGCAGCCAGTTCCGCTGGTACGTCGATCCGCTCGACGGCACCACGAACTTTGCCCACGGATATCCCGTCTTCTGCGTATCGCTGGGATTGGTGCGCGAGGACGAGCTGATCGCGGGGATTCTCTACGATCCGACGCGCGACGAGATGTTCGCCGCCGAGCGTGGCTGCGGAGCGACGCTGAACGAGCGGGCAATTCACGTTTCCTCGACAAAGACGTTGGCGGAGTCGATTGTGGGCACGGGTTTTCCCAGCTTCAAGCGGCACAAGAATCCGAACATTCATTTCTATCACCAGCTCACGCTGCGCTCGCATGGTGTTCGGCGCGCGGGTTCGGCGGCGCTGGACCTGGCCAATGTCGCCTGCGGCCGCTACGACGGATACTGGGAGTTTAACCTGAATCCGTGGGACACCTGCGCGGGAGTGATTGTGGTGCAAGAGGCTGGAGGCCGGGTAACGCGCTTCGACGGCTCGCTGTTCCAGTTCGATAGCCGCGAGACGCTGGCGAGCAATGGCATCATCCATGAAGAGCTGTTGCGGGAGTTTGCCGAGATCCTCGCCGGACGCGCCGATGATCTTCCGCCGGTACGCGTGTATCAGCCGCCGAAATGAGCAGACTTCACGTTCTCTGCTCTTTTGCTACAATCAGTGTTTCTTAGGGGAATCTCACTTCAAACGAGGACCATCGAAAAGCTATGGCTTACGTGATCGCAGAACCATGTATCGGGACCAAGGACACTGCCTGTGTCGATGCCTGCCCGGTCGATTGCATTCACCCCAAGAAGGACGAAGCCGCACATGCAGCGCAGGAGATGCTTTACATCGATCCGGTGGAGTGCATCGATTGCGGCGCCTGTGTGCCGGTTTGTCCGGTCTCGGCGATCTTCGCCGTTGACGATCTTCCCGAGAAATGGAAGGCCTACACCGAACGCAACGCGAAGTACTACGGCCGTTAAGGTCTGGAGCACTCGCGTTTGTAGCGTAACCAGCCACGATCGCGGCTTCCCTCATATGCCAAGGAAAGGCAGATATGGGGCACCGATAGGGCGAACAACTTTGCCGCAGAAGGGTGCATCGGATGCGGTGCGCCTTTTTGCTGCACTTTGCCCTGCAGAATCGCCGATGCCAACCTGAGTTGCTTCGCGCCGCATCTCTCCCTGCAATTGCATGGCGCAGCTACCCTTTCCACTTTCCCCGCATCCCCAACCCGTGGCTTCCCCGGAAAAGCGACGATGGATACCGGCCTTCGTGCGTGGAGTGGTCGCAGGTGCTGCCGACCTGGATCCGGCGGCGGTGCTGACGGCGACCGTGGCCGGAGCTACCTTCGGCTACAGCGTGGGCTGGGTGGTGCTGCTCGCGATCCCGGTGCTGTGGAGCGTGCTTTCGGTCTCGGCGCGGATTGGCCGCGATTCGCGCAAGGGGTTGGTGGAACTGGTGCGCGAACAGTACGGGAGGCCGCTGGCTTTGCTGCTGGCGCTGGGAGTCTTCGGCGTTAACTTCGCGATGATCATCGGCGACCTGGTCGCCGTCAGCGATGCGCTTTCGATTGTTACCGGGCAGTGGCGTGCGTTCTTCCTGGTGCCGCTGGCCTTCCTGGTGTGGTACATGCTGATAGTGGGTAATGCGCGCAAGAGCATGGAGCGCCTCGGTCTGCTCGCGCTCTTCCTGATTGCCTACGTGGTGGACGCCTGCTTTACCGTGCACTCGCCGCTCGGGTTGGCGCGCGATGTGCTCCTGCCGCATCTGCAGGCAAGTTCGGCCTACACGATGGCGGTGATCGCCGTCTTCGGCTCGCTGCTGACTCCGGATGTAATCGTCTGGCAGACGAGTTCCAAGCGCGAGATCGCGGTTCATGCGGACCTCGAGCATGAGACCGAAGCGCACGCAGGGACGTTTGTGGCGACGCTGGTCTCGCTTTCGGCGATTGTAGTGGCTGCCAGCTTTCACGTGTCCGATCCCTCGCTGATGACGACACGCTCGGCGTCGCAGTCGCTGGCCTACTTGGGCGATGCCGGGCCGCTGCTGTTTGCCTTGGGAATCCTGGGCTCGGGAATGGTGGCGCTGCCGCTGCTGGCAGCTTCGCTCTCGTTCAGCATTTCAGAGGCGATTGGGTGGGACTCCGGGCTGAACAAGGAGCCGTGGGAGGCGCGGTACTTCTACATTGTGATCTCCACGATTCTGGTGGTTGCTGTGGTGGTCTCGCTCTTCGGCGTGAACACGGTGAAGCTGCTCTATTGGTCGCAGGCGGCGGCGGGAATGCTGGTAGTTCCGATTCTCGTCTTTCTGCTGCTGCTGGGCCGGAATCATCGGGTGGTGCGCTCCAGCAACCGTCCTCGGGATACGATCTGCCTTGGCTTTGCCGCGCTGGCCATGCTGGTGGCGAACCTGCTCTTTTTCTGGACGGCAACGGCCGGCTAGACTCGGGTTGAGTTCCGGGCCTTAGTCCACGCGCCATCTTGCTCTAAAGCCGGTTGCTCACGCCCGCCGCGCGTGTTAGCTTGTTTTGAAGATTTTCGGCGTCATAAACAGCCGCTATTCAAGCTTTTTGAAGGGACTTCGCCACCCGCAAGGCGGCGAGAATTCATACCGCAATTCTAAGGAGAATTGAATTATGCCTCTGGTTTCGATGCGACAGCTGCTGGACGAGGCCGCCAAGGGCGGATATGGCGTTGGCGCCTTCAACGTAAACAACATGGAGCAAATCCAGGCCATCATGGAAGCTGCCCGCGAGACGAAGTCGCCGGTGATTATCCAGGCTTCGCGCGGTGCCCGCTCTTACTCGCAGGACAAGTTTCTTTATCACCTGATGCTGGCCGCCGCCGAGCTCTATCCGGAGATTCCGCTGGTGATGCACCTCGACCACGGCAACAGCTTCGAAACCTGCAAGAGCGCCATCGAGCTGGGCTTTACCTCGGTGATGATGGACGGTTCGCTGAAGGAAGATGGCAAAACGCCTTCGACCTTCGATGAGAACGTCGCCGTCACCAAAGCGGTCGTCGATCTGGCACACAAGCACGGCGTGACCGTCGAAGGCGAGATTGGCGTGTTGGGCGGCATTGAAGACGGACACGGCGCCGGCGGCAGCGGCCTCGAGCACGTCACCGACCCAGAGCAGGCGGTTGAGTTCGTCAAGAAAACCGGCGTGGATGCGCTGGCCATCGCCATCGGCACCAGCCACGGCGCCTACAAGTTCAGCAAGAAGCCGGATGGCTCGGTGCTGAAAATGGATCGCCTCATTGAGATTCACAAGCGGCTGCCGCATGTGCACCTGGTGATGCACGGCTCATCGAGCGTGCCGCAGGATCTGCAGGACGTCATCAACCAGTACGGCGGCAAGCTGAAGCCGACATGGGGCGTGCCGGTGGAGGAGATTCAGCTCGGCATCCGCAACGGCGTGCGCAAGATCAACGTGGATACCGACAACCGGCTGGCGATCACCGGCGCGATCCGCAAGGTCTTCGCCGAGCAACCGGAGAAGTTTGATCCGCGCGACTACCTGAAGCCGGCGCGCGAGGCGATGAAGAAGGTGGTCGCCCTGCGCATGACGCAGTTCGGCCAGGCCGGCCACGCTAGTGACTACAAGCCGATCTCGATCGAGGAGATGAAGAAGTTCTACGCGGGCCAATCCGCGGCGGCGAAGTAGATTCATTCGTGAAACACGAGCGGCGGAGGAGCGATCCTCCGTCGTTTTGCGTTATCTGTACTTCTTCTCTGCAGGGTCATTCCGAGGCGACGCCGAGGAATTCCAGAGGGGCACAAATATCACGCTCCGATCAAGGCCATCGATCAACAACCTCACTGATCGTCTCGCCGTCCGGCAGGCCCCCGCTGTGAGATTGCCCCGCACTGCACTGTATATTTGCGCTTCGCGGGGGTCCTTCACTTCGTTCAGGATGACCCATCAAAAGCAAAGGCGCGAGCCGCGCGGCTTCATCGACTCGCATTCATTCGCGGCCGTCCTCTTGCGTCCACTTGTGTCCGCACTCATGGCACCGCCAGCCTTTGTGATGCAGCGGGATGGGAATGCCAAGCAGGCCGGCGCTGCCGTAGGCGACCGGCTTGTTCAGCTCCTCGAAGCCGATCTCGATTGATCCGCAGCGCGGGCAGCCGGGACGTTTGTAGTTTCCGATGCCCTCGACTTCGAAGCTCGCCGGAGGTTCCTGGCGCAGCACGGCTTCGGCGGCGTCCATCTCCTCGAAGGGAACAAAGAGCTTCACGCCGCCGAGCAGGTTGGAGATGAACCAGTCCAGCCGCACCATGTTCTCGTCGGAGAGGTGGCAAGTGATTCCGGCGGACTCCAGGCTGCTCTTGGCCAGCATCGCCTCAGGCAGATCACGAAACTGCCGGATCATCACGTACTCGGAGTCCTCGGGCGAAATCGCGCGCGGCGCAGGCGGGGGCTGCAAGTTGCGCGACCGCATCTCCGCCGCGATGGCCTCGCGCGCAGGCTCGGTCAGCTCATCGAAGTCGCCGTACACCTTCAGCAACTCGCCATCGCTCATGGAAGCGTAGAGTTCGGTGAGCCGCTGCCGCTCGTGATCGGGATCGATCATTGTCATTGCAGGGAATGGTACACGAGCGCTCAGGTTGCGTCCTGTGAAATACGCCGCGGGACAGCAGCTCGGTGCAAGCCTTCTGGTCGAAAGCCTCTGACGCAGCGCTGCCTGTTTGCACCGTATAGGGATCCTTCGCTTCGCTCAGGATGACAATCAAGAACAAAGGCGCAAGCCGCAGCTCGCGCCGAGAGGAGCGGGTACCCAGGTTAGCTTCGCGAACCTGGGGCACCCGCGTTCATAATCTATGCGACCACGCCGTAGATCGGCCACCAGGGCGAGGCCGCTTTCAGCGCGGCGTTTACGTTCTGGATGTTGCGCACGCCCTCGTCTTCCAGCCAGGCGCGGAAGGCAGGCAATCCCTTTTCTGCGAAGATCGGAACGCCGTCGGCCCATGTCGCCCGGCCGCAGAGGACGCCGTTGTACTTCACGCCGCTCTCGCCGACCAGCTCCAGTGTCTCTGAGAACTCGGCGTTGCTGACTCCGGCAGAAAGATAGATGAACGGCTTGTTCGTCGCCTCTGCCGAGCGCCGGAAGAGCTCCTGTGCTTCGGGCTTGGTGTGCGCCTTTTCGCCCTTGTAGCTGCGCGTGCCGGAGACGAACTTCATGTTCACCGGAACTTCGAGCTTCAGCACATCGACGTTGTACTGAGGCTTACTGAACTCGCGCATGTAAGCCGTCACGATTTCCGGCTTCTTCTTGGCATAGGCGAGGCTCTTTTCGTCCAGTCCATCTTCATATCCGATAATTTCGAGGAAGAAGGGAATATCGTTGGCGACGCACTCATCGCCGATGCGCTCGACCCAGGCGTGCTTCTGCTCGTTGATGGGCTTGGGATCGGCGGGCGAGTAGTAGAGCAGAATCTTGACGCAATCGGCTCCGGCTTCCTTCAGCCGGCGCGCGCTCCAGAGGTCGAGGAGGTCGGGCAGGCGTCCGGGCGTCTGCTTGTCGTAGCCGGTCTTTTCGTAAGCGAGCAACAGGCCGCTGTTCGGGTTGCGCTTCGCCGCTGCGGGCAGTCCCCACTCGGGATCGAGCAGGATGGCCGAGGCGTGGCGGGTGAGCACCTCGGAGACGGCGACCTTGAAGTCGATCAACTCCTGATCGCCGGCCTTGGGACCGAGTGCCTTCTTGAGCGAGCCGCGCTGGTCCATGGCGGCCGCGGCAATGACGCCGTTCTGGTTGGAGACGGCCTTTAATCCTTTCAATTTTCCGGGAGTCAATTTCACGTGCGTTCCTCCTGCTACTCTCAGATGCTGGCGGCGAGCATTGCGGCTTCCGTCGTGGTTAGAACTTCACTCCCGCCTGCGCCAGCAATTCGCGCTGGCGTGCTGCGATTTCAGCGATGCCTTTGCGGGCGAGCGCGGTCATCTGCGCCAGTTGCTCGTCGCTGAAGGGCTCGTGCTCGGCGGTGGCCTGGATTTCGATGAACTTGCCTGCGCCGGTGAGGACGAAGTTCATGTCCACCTCGGCGCGCGCGTCCTCCTCGTAGGCCAGGTCGAGCATGGGCGCGCCATCGACAATGCCGGCGCTGATGGCCGCGACCGTATCCTTCAGTGGAAGCTGCTTGAGCGTTCCCGCAGCGACCAGCTTCTGCATGGCCAGCGCCATGGCGATGAAGCCTCCGGTGATCGACGCGGTGCGTGTGCCGCCATCGGCTTGGATCACGTCGCAGTCGATCCACAGCGTGCGTTCGCCGAGCTTCGCGGTATCGACGACGGCTCGCATTGAGCGGCCGATGAGGCGCTGGATCTCGTGGGTGCGTCCGCCCTGCTTGCCGCGCGAGGCCTCGCGCGGGCTGCGGGTCAGCGTGGAGCGCGGCAGCATACCGTACTCGCTGGTCACCCAGCCCTTGCCCTGGTTGCGCATCCATCCGGGAACGGTTTCTTCGACCGTTGCCGTGCAGATGACGCGGGTATGGCCGACTTCGATGAGGCACGAGCCTTCGGCGGTGCGAATGAACTCGGGGGTGAAAGTGAGCGGCCGCATCTGGTCGAGGGCGCGATTATCGGAGCGAAAGATCATGATGGTTTCCTGAATGAATTATCGAAGCGAGTCGAGCTCGGCACGTTCGACGTCGCTGACGGCGAAGCCGAGAAAGACCGGCGCCATGCGATGGAATTTCTCCACCGAATCGGTGACGAAGAACTTGTAGCAGGGCTCGCCCGCGGAGAGATTGTGGTTGCCGAGATGCTGCAGCAGCGCGCGGGCTGTGGCCTCGGCGGAATCGACGATCTGAATGCGTTGCGGGACGACGCGGCGAAGCAGCGGCCGCAGCAGCGGATAGTGAGTGCAGCCGAGGACCAATACATCGACATTGGTCGATGCGCCGCGCAGGGCCTCGATGGTGTAGATGCGCGCTACCTGCTCGGCCACGGGAGAATCGATCCATCCTTCTTCCACCAGTGGCACCAGCAGCGGGCAAGGTTTCTCATAGGTGGCAAAACCGCGGCGGGCAAGGGCGCGCTGGTAGGCGTGGCCGGCGCAGGTGGCCTCGGTTGCAAAGACTAGCGCCTCGCGGCTCTTTGAGATCGCTGCCGCCGCGTCGGCTCCGGGTTCGATCACGCCGATCACCGGGATCGGGATTGCGGATTTCACATCGTAGAAGGCGAGCGCGGAGGCCGTATTGCAGCCGATCACCAGCAGGTCGATGCCGCGCGCGGCCAGAAAGCGTGCCGCCAGCGCAGAATAGCGCGCCACGAACTCCTGTGACTTGCTGCCGTAGGGCAGCCGGGCGGTATCGCCGAAAAAGAGATAGTTGGCATTAGGAACCAGCGCGGCGATGGCTCGCAGCACGGTCAATCCGCCGAAGCCCGAGTCAAAGACTCCGATGGTGGGACGATTTGGATTGGCAGTCACCTGAATCAATGTAGCGCAAAAGGGCGGCTGCGGCGAGACAGCACTGAACGATTGCCTCCCGCTGGAGCCGCGGCTAAGATAGGGCTCTCGCCATGACAGATCGCTTATTGCGCCGGTTGCTTGCCGCTGTGGCCGTGCTCTACGCCGGGCTGGCCGGCCTGCACACGGTCGGAGATTTCGATACGGGATGGCTGATGGCCACGGGCCGGTGGGCGCTGGCGCATCGGTCGATCCCGGGCACAGACGTCCTTTCTTACACAACACCGGGCGCCGCGTGGCATTATCCCTCGCTGGCCGGGGTGCTCTATTACGCGATCCACTCGGCGGCGGGATTTGCCGGACTCAGCGTCTTCTGCGCGTTGGTGTGTGCGGTGCTGGTGGCGTGGCTGGTGCTGCGAACTCCCGGCGGCGGACGGATCGCTCCGGTGCTGGCGATCCTCGCGGTCCCATCGCTGGTATATCGCACCACGCCGCGCGCCGACCTGTTCACCACCGTGTTCTTTGCCTTGCTGCTGCTGGAGCTGTGGCACTTTCATCGTGGCGAATCGCCTGCCCGGCGGCTGTGGAGGTTGCCGCTCATCCTTTTTCTGTGGGTGAATCTGCATCCGGGATATGTGGCCGGACTGGGACTTCTGGTGGCTTACACGGCGACCGAGGCGCTGGAACTGCCGTTTGCCGAGCGCCGCGCCGCAGCCATGCTCCGCCTGCGCCGGGCCTGGCCATGGATGGTCGCCGCCGCCGCAGCCACGCTGCTGAATCCGTGGGGATGGTCGATGCTGGCCAGCGCCTCCACGCTCTCCACGCATGCGGGACACGCGACGAACTACGATTTTCGCGGCGGGATCGGCGAATGGTCGGCGATCCGGGCGACTCCGCGCGCGGCGTTGCAGGCCTTCGAGCTTCACAACCCCGACGGTAGCTACTGGTGGTTGATGGCAGCGGCCGCGCTGGCCGTTGGCATCGCGCTGTGGCGACGGCGGTTGGGCGCAGCTTTACTTCTGGCGGCCTCGGCGGCGGTTTCAGTGCGATTTCTGCGCTTTCAGGGACTGTACGCAATCGTTGTCATCGTCGTAGGCTCCGGCCTTATCTCGGAGATGAAGCTGCCGGTGGAGGCGGTTCGCCGGCGCGTGGAGATTGCCGTCGCCGTGCTCATTGTGCTCTTCGCGGCGATCCGTATTAGCGATCTACTCTCAGACCGCTCGTATGTCTTTGCCAACGACGTGGTCGATTTCGGCGCAGGCGAATCGTGGTGGTTCCCGGAGCGGGCGGCGGCGTTCATTGAGCGAGAGCGGTTGCCGGGAAATCTCTTCCAGCCGTTCGACCTCGGCGGATTTACCGCCTTCCGGCTGGGGCCGCACTATCCCGACTACACCGACGGACGCGGGATCAGCTCGGAGATGTTTCTGGAAGAGCAGAAGCTGATGGGCTCGCCGGTGGATGGACCGCTCTGGCAGGAGGTGGCCGAGCGGCGCAACATCCAGACACTCTTCTTTCCGCTGGCGCGCGCCGGTGGGCTGGAGAACGTGAACCTCGACGATCTCTGCCACAGCCGGGAATGGGCGCCGGTCTACTTGGATGAGGTTTCCGTGGTGCTGCTGCGCCGCACGCCACAGAACCGGTCGTGGATCGACCGCCTCCAGCTTGACTGCGGCGCAGTGCAGTTTCAGCCGCCATCGTCGGGCGGCAGGAGCGCACTCTACCAGTTCCTTGCCAACTCCGGTGCCGTGCTCTATGCGCTGGGGCGCGACGGCGAGGCCGAGGAGCATTGGCGGCGCGCGCTGGCGATCTTTCCCGGTGATCCGAATGTGAAGCTCTTTCTGGCGCAGCTCTGCCAGCAGCAGAACCGGCGAGCCGAGGCGGAGAGCTTTTACCGCGCTGCGCTGGCCGCAAAACAGAGCGCCGTTGGCTGGTATGCGCTGGGCAGGATGCTTGCCGCCGAGCGTCGCTGGCAGGAGGCCGAGCAGGCGATTGCGATCTCTGCCGAGCTGGCGCTGCGGCCGGCAAACAACTACAAGTCGCTGGCGCAGGCGCGGCTCAAGCTGCAACGTCCGCTGGAGGCGTTGGCGGCGATCCGGCGAGCCGAGACCGCTCACGTCGGCACCGGGCGCGACGCGGAGTTTGAGGCGCAGCTGGCGGAGGCTCACGCTGAGGCATCGCGCCAGCTCGGCCATGCCTCCGAGGCCTGCCAATGGCAGCAGAGGGCGGTGCAGCTGACTCCCATGGTCGCCAGCCGCTGGAGCAATCTCGCGGAGCTGGCCCGCAGCTGCGGAGAGAATCAGCAGGCCGAGGAGGCGCTGCGCCGTCTCCGTGAGCTGGAGGCCGCCCACCCCTGAGGTGACGTTTTCCATGTGACCTCGGTTACAGGACAGGGCTACTTGACCCTGTCCTTCAGTAATTTGGCGGCGATATCATGTCGCTATGAAGCGGCTATTCTGCTTGATTCTCACCGTCTCTTCGGTGCTTTGGGCGCAAGTGCCCGAACTCTCGGCTCCTCAGCAGCCCGAGGTCTTCCTGCTGGGAACGATGCACGAGTATCACTTTCAGGAGCGTTTTCACTACTCGCTTGCCGACCTTGGGCGCGAGGTCGAGAGCCTGCGTCCGGAGGTGATCTGCGGTGAGATTGCGCCCGAAGCCTACAACAGCGTGATGGAAGGATATTTTCCACCGGAAGCCGCGTATCTGGCCGAGATTGCGCCCTCGCTGAAAGCTCGCTTCATACCCGCCGATTGGCGTATTAGCTACGGCTGGCAGCATCGGGCCAGCCAGATGGAGCCTGCGGCCAAAGTAAAGCTGATCGCCGACCTGGACCAGAAGCAGCAGGACGGCATCACGCAGTACGACGGCATCTCGGTCTTCGATTACCTGCACTCGAATGCTTTCATCGGAGTCAGCGAGGAGAAGTTCGAACACGTGATCGGAGAGAACACGATCTCCGACCTGGCCGCCGGAGGATGGCACGAGCGCAACCGCCGCATCGTGGAGAACTGCCTGGACCGGGCCGGTGCGGCGCACCGCATCGCCATCGTCTTCGGAGCCAACCATATCGAGCAGCTCAAGCGGCAGCTGGCCGAGCACGGAATCACCGCCCAGATCGCAAAGCGCCAGTTCACGCCCGACGGACTGGGAACGGTTTCCCTGGATGTGCTGGCGCGCTGGCAGCGAAATCTCGAGAACCTGCAGGCAATTCAGGAGGGCCGGGTGGGAGTCTCACGTGACGCGCTGAACAAGGTACGGGACAGCCATCGGGTGCGGGATCTTGAGCTTGCCATCGAGAGCTACACACCACGAAGCTGAGAGCCGGTGAAATTCCACCGATCTCTCAATCTCTCAGCGTTTATCCGACCAAAATTATCGCAATTTTGTAAGTAACATAAACAGAATATCTTACGGGATATTCATCACGCCTGCCGAGGTTGCTTTTTCCGGCTGTGCGCATCTATACTTGCATTGGCGACTGAAAAGGTCGTAGATTGGCGGATCAGAGCGCGATGCGATGCTGAAGCTTACCAAGAAGGCCGATTACGGATTGATTGCAGTTCGGCATTTGGCTGAGCACGCCGATCCGGGAGCGTGCAGCGCGAAGGACCTGGCAGAGATGTACGGGATTCCTCAGGAGGCGCTGGCGAAGATCCTGCAGAAGCTGGCGCGTCACAAGCTGCTGGTCTCGCTGCAGGGGACAAATGGCGGCTATGTGCTGGCGCGGGATCCGCGAGAGCTTTCAGCGCTGGAGGTGATCCGGGCGATCGAAGGACCGCTGTTTATCACCTCGTGCAACTCGTCGACCAAGTCCTGCAGCCAGAGTACAAAGTGCACCGTGAGGGAGCCATTGCAGAAGGTGAGCCGCACGATTGAAGAGGTGCTCGGCAAGTTGACCATCTGGGATCTGCGCGAGCGCGTGGAAGTGCCAGCGCCGGTTGAAGAAGAGCTGGTGAGGATTCAGGTGTCCGGAGGAGACTATGGCAAGTGATGGGGCAGTGAAGCTGCCGATTTATATGGATAATCATGCGACCACGCGCACCGACCCGCGCGTGCTGGAGGCCATGCTGCCGTACTTCAGCGAGATCTACGGCAACGCGGCGAGCCGCAATCATGAGTTTGGATGGGTTGCCGAGCAGGCGGTGGACAACGCTCGCGAGCAGATTGCCAAGCTGATCGGCGCAACCGGCAAGGAGATCGTGCTGACCTCCGGCGCGACCGAGAGCAACAACCTTGCGATCAAGGGCGTCGCCGAGATGTATCGCGAGAAGGGTAACCACATCATCACCGAGCTCACCGAGCACAAGTGCGTGCTGGATACCTGCAAGCGGCTGGAGAAGAACGGATATCGAATCACCTACCTGCCGGTGAAGCAGGACGGACTGATCGACCTGGATCAATTGAAGGACGCGATGACCGACGAGACCATCCTGGTTTCGATCATGGCGGCCAACAACGAGATCGGCGTTCTGCAGCCGATTCGTGAGATCGGCAAGCTCTGCCATGAGCGCGGCGTGCTCTTCCACTCCGACGCCGTGCAGGCGGCAGGCAAAGTGCCATTCAATGTGATCGAAAACAACGTCGATCTGTGCTCGATTTCGGCGCACAAGATTTATGGCCCCAAAGGCGTGGGCGCGCTGTACGTCCGCCGGCGCAATCCGCGGGTGCAGCTGGTGGCGCAGATGGATGGCGGAGGCCACGAGCGCGGAATGCGCAGCGGCACGCTGAACGTTCCGGGAATTGTCGGCCTCGGCAAGGCCTGCGAGATTGCCGGCGCCGAGATGGCCGAGGAATCCAAGCGTCTGCTGGCGATGCGCGAAAGCCTGCGCGAGCAGATCTTCGCCTCGCTCGACGAGGTTTACATCAACGGCAGCATGGAGCATCGTCTGCCGGGCAGCCTGAACATCAGCTTCGCCTACGTCGAAGGCGAGTCGCTGCTGATGGGGATCAACGATGTCGCGGTTTCCAGCGGTTCTGCCTGCACTTCGGCGACGCTGGAGCCGAGCTACGTGCTGAAGGCCCTGGGCGCGGGTGACGAGCTGGCGCACAGCTCAATCCGCTTCGGGCTGGGACGCTTCAACACCCAGGCTGAGGTCGATTATGTGGCGAACAAGGTGATCGACGTGGTCAGGCGGCTGCGCGAGCTTTCGCCGCTGTATGAGATGCACAAGGAAGGCGTCGACCTGTCGAAGGTCAAGTGGCAGGCCGAGCCGGCTGCGCATTGAGTTATGTTGATCCCACGTTAGCCGCAAAAGACGCGGCGAACGTGGGGCACCCGAGGAGTTGATTCCACATCTGCCAAAGGATGGCAGATATGGGGCACCGAGGTTTGGGACAGAAGGAGAAGGCAGGGATGGCTTACAGCGACAAGGTACTGGATCACTACACGAATCCGCGTAACGTGGGCACGATGGACAAGGGTGCAACCGAGGTCGGTACCGGCCTGGTTGGCGCTCCAGAGTGCGGCGACGTGATGAAGCTGCAGATTCGCGTAAACCCGGAGACGAAGATCATCGAAGACGCCAAGTTCAAGACCTTCGGATGCGGCTCGGCGATTGCGTCTTCGTCGCTGGCAACCGAGTGGGTGAAGGGCAAGACGGTGGACGAGGCGTTGCAGATCAGGAACACCGACATCGTCAAGGAGCTCTCTTTGCCTCCGGTAAAAATTCACTGTTCGGTGCTGGCCGAGGATGCGATTCGCGCGGCCATCTCCGACTGGAAAAAGAAGAACGCATAAGCATTGCGCCAGATAAGAAGGGCAATATGACGGCGGAACAAGCGGCGGCAACGCAGGGAATTCACATCACCGAGAAGGCTCTGGAGCATGTCCGCGCGGCGATGCAGAAGGAAGGCATCTCGCCGGAGACGGGCGGGCTGCGGCTGGGAGTGCAGGGCGGCGGATGCTCGGGTCTCTCCTACAGCATTCGCTTCGACACGCAGCCGCGCGAGCGCGACCGCATCTTCACGTTCGGCGACGTTCGCGTCTTCGTCGATCCGAAGTCCTTCATCTATCTGAACGGCATGTCGGTGGAGTGGGAAGAGACGCTGATGCACCGCGGCTTCGTCTTCAAGAACCCGAATGCGAAGAAGAGCTGCGGATGCGGAAGCAGCTTCTCGTGATTTGTCATCCTGAGCGGAGCGAAGCTGAGTCGAAGGGCCACTATCGCTCTCGTACGTAGGGGGCTTCGCTTCTCTGAGGATGACACTACGTATGGGGCAGAGTCAGAGTAAATTGAAGGAAAGGGTGCGACTTTGAGCGACCGACCGAATGCAGCCCTGCAGGTTGTGCAGGACGAACACACGACGCATCGCTGCTGGAGCTGCGGCGACATGCGCGCCGAGCACTTCTGCGGTGAGTGCGGGCACGTGCAGCCGGCATCGCCGACCGACTACTTCTCGTTCTTCGGACTGCCGCGCCGGCTCGAACTGGACGAGGCCGCGCTGGAGCGCGAGTTCTATACGCTGAGCCGTAAGCTGCATCCGGATATTTATTCGCGGGCGAGCGCGCGAGAGCAGGCTTGGAGCCTGGAAAAAAGTTCGCAGCTCAATGATGCCTATCGCACGCTGCACGATCCGATCTCGCGCACCGAGTACCTGCTGGGACTGGAAGGAATCGAGCTGGAAGAGCAGAGCAAGTCGGCGACTGAGAAGGCGCGCGCCGCCGGGGTCGAGAAGAAGCAGAGCGTCCCGCCGGAGCTGCTGGAAGAAGCCTTTGAGCTGAGCATGTTGCTGGAAGAGGCCAAAGCCGGAGGCGTAGATGACGATCTGCGCGCCCAACTGGTTTCCACGCGCCAGAGCCTCACCGCGCGGCTGAATGCGATGCACGATGAGCTGCGCGCAGCCTGGAAGCAGTGGGACGAGGGCGATTCAGCGGCGACCGCGGCGATGGTCGATGTGCTCAACCGGCGTAGCTATCTGCGCAATCTTTTGCGCGAAATTAATGAAGTGTTGAATTCATAATCATGGCTGATGAAAGAGTAGTAGGAATCGATCTTGGAACAACGAACTCATTGGTAGCATACATGGGCTCCGGGCCCTCGCTGGCGCATCCCGATGCGCCGGGTAAGGGCGTCTTTATCATTCCCGGCGAAGATGGCGAGATGCTCGTTCCCTCCGTTGTGGCGCTGGATGCAAACAACCACTTCCTGGTGGGCAATGCCGCGCGTGAGGCGCTGCTGACCACACCCGATCGCGCCATCTACAGCGTGAAGCGGCTGATGGGACGCGGCATGGAAGATGTTCAGCAGGAGCTGAAGCTCTTTCCGTTTCACCTCGCCGAGGATCTTGCTCCCGGCGAAGTGCTGCGCATCAAGCTCGGCGGACGGGCGTACACGCCTCCGGAGATTTCGGCGCAGATTCTGCGCCAGCTCAAGCGCAATGCCGAGCGCTTCTTCGGCGCACCGGTAAAGCAGGCGGTCATCACCGTCCCGGCATATTTCAATGATGCGCAGCGGCAGGCGACAAAAGACGCAGGACGCATTGCAGGGCTGGAAGTTCTGCGGCTGGTCAACGAGCCCACCGCGGCTTCGCTCGCCTACGGACTCGATCGCAAGCAGAACGGAACCATCGCGGTCTACGACTTCGGCGGCGGC
>Ga0326727_10017249_pt1 | contig 15031 bp, 11 predicted proteins | sample MB2enrmetagenome_FD_207643 | JGI IMG/M metagenome (GOLD analysis project Ga0326727, IMG submission 207643) | Lab enriched peat soil microbial communities from McLean, Ithaca, NY, United States - MB29MY | ecosystem: Environmental > Terrestrial > Soil > Wetlands > Peat | place: USA: New York... | reverse complement strand
GGCGACTGTCCCGGCCTAAATGCGGTGATCCGCGCAGTGGTCCGCAAGGGCGAAATGTTCTACGGCGACGATTTCATCGGCTACGCGGAAGGCTGGCGCGGCGTGATCGAAGACCGGACGCTCCCTCTCGACAGGCAGATCTGCCGAGGGATCCTGCCGCGAGGAGGAACGATCCTCGGCACCTCACGGGTGAGCCCGCAACGGGTCGACGGGGGAGTGGAGGCAACACTGAAGCACCTCGCTGAGGTCGATGCTCTCGTTGTCATTGGAGGCGAGGGCACTCTCCGCGCGGCTCTGGAGCTCAACCGCGAGCATCAAGTTCCCCTCGTCGGGGTGCCGAAGACGATCGACAACGACATCGGTGGGACCGAAGTGAGCTTCGGGTTCCACACCGCGGTCCAGATCGCGACCGATGCGATCGACCGGCTGCACACGACCGCGGAGGCTCATGACCGGGTGATGGTCTGCGAGGTCATGGGCCGAAACGCCGGGTGGATCGCGATCTACGCGGGGATCGCCGGAGGGGCGGCGGAGATCATCATCCCGGAGGAGCCCTTCGACATCGACGAGATCTGCAAGTCCTTGGTCCGTCGGCACAGCTTGGGGCGATATGCCTCGGTCGTTGTCGTCGCGGAAGGCGCGATCCCCAAGCCCGGGACGATCACGGTCCCGGAGCCGGAACTCGACATATACGGTAACGGGCGCCTCGGGGGAATATCGAACGTCCTCGCGAGCGAGATCGAGCACCGAACGGGGTTCGAGTCCCGGGTCACGATCCTCGGCCATATGCAACGCGGAGGGACGCCGACCGCCTACGACCGTGTGCTCGCCACCCGCTACGGGATGGCTGCCATCGACGCCGTGAACGACGGTGCCTTTGGTCAGATGGTGGCTCTGCAAGCAGACCGCATAGTACGCGTGCCGCTCAGCGAGGCTGTGGGCGAGGACAAGCTTAAGAAGGTTCCCCACGACTTGTTCGAAGTGGGCGAGGTCTTCCGCCTCTGAAGCTTTGGGCAAGGCGACTTTCCCGGCATCATTGACGTCGGACCATCGGCCCTGCCGAATCGCGTCGGAGTGTGTGCCCTGAAGTAACTGGATGCGCCGCCGTTCCGCGCTCAACTGAAGTCAAGTGGCAGACAGCCTGGTATACCAGCCTGACTATCGACCCGTCTCTTCACGTAGAACCCGTCGTACCGAGGTCTCCACACCGATCTGCTTCAGCAACTGTTTGGATTGGCGCTCCCTCCGGAAGTTCGTGGCTAAGGGCTCACGCCGGGTTCTCTCGAGTGCGTTATCGAGGCGATCGCGGAAGAGCACACGATTGGGCGGATCGGTGAGTGCGTCGTACATGGCTAAATACTGTGGGCGCCTCTCTGCATCATCACGTGCCTATTCTGCGACCTTCTGGTTCGTGATGTCGCGCACAAGGAAGCGGACTGTCGGGGAACGGTTGCGGCTGTGCCGCCGTTTGGGCGCGGTCGGCTCAGGGAGTCCGTCAGGCTCGGCGGCGCCTTCTCAGGCTCCCCCCGGTCGCGTCCTCGTTCGCTAGCTCCGGTCACGAGCCTTGGAGGAGAAGCGTCCGGATCTCGTCGTCCTCACACTGAGCGCTGACGAGCAGCACGACCTCATCCCCGACGACCAAGGGCGCGTCCGACCGGGGCACGACAACGTGGCCGTCGCGCACGAGAGCGACTACTGCGGCGCCACGGGGCAGCATGAGCGACCCGATCTCGCTGCCGAGAACCGGCGAGTCCGCGTCCAGGGTCACCTCCATGAGACGGGTGTGGCCGCCTTCGAATTGCAGGAGGCGGACGAGCATCCCGACCGACACGGCTTCCTCGACAAGGCCGGCAAGCAGTTGTGGTGTCGACACTGCCACGTCCACGCCCCACATCTCGTTGAAGAGCCAGTGGTTCTTCGGGTGATTCACCCTTGCGATCACGCGGGGAACCGCGAACTCCATCTTGGAGAGCTGTGACACGACGAGATTGTCCTCGTCGTCACCAGTCACTGCCACGACGACGTCCATCTCGTCGAAATGGGCCGCCTGCAGGGCGGACACCTCGCAGGCATCTGCCGTTATGTACCGGACGCCCTCCATCGGCGGCAACGATGCCAGGCGATCAGGATCCCGGTCCATCAGCACCACTTCATGGCCGCCTCGCGCAAGGTCGTCGGTAAGGAACCGGCCCACGTTGCCCGCACCCGCTATCGCCACTTTCACCGGCGGTCCTCCCCGCTCCTCGGTCCCGAGACGAGCGACGCACCGGAGAACAACGTTTCGAGCTTCCCTTCCACGTCTTGGGCGACCACGAGGTGGAGGACATCGCCCTCCTGTCCGACGAGATCGCCGACATCGACGGTGGGTATGCCGGCCCGTGTCACCGCCACGACGCGGATCCCGTCCCCCTGAAGGGCGGCAGGCGGCAGCGGGCGTCCCTCCCACTCGGGGGGCAGCGGCTGTTCTATTAGGTGCAGGCGGCCCGTCGGGTCGGACCATTCGGTGACGGCGCGTTCGGGGAGGATCCGGCTCAGCACGTGGTCGATCGTCCAGGGGACCGTCGGCACCGTGGGTATCCCCAGTCGCTGGAAGATCTCGGCGCGGCGGGAGTCGTAGATCCGGGCCACCACCCTCGGGATGTCGTAGGTCTCCCGCGCGATCCGGGCACAGAGGATGTTCGAGTTATCGCCGCTGGTGACCGCGGCGAGAGCGTCGGCCCGCTTCGCCCCGCCTTCTTCGAGGTGATCCCTGTCGAACCCGAAGCCGACGATCCGCTGCCCCGGCCAGTCGGCCGGCAACCGGCGGAAGGCGCGGGGAAGCTTGTCGATGATCGCCACCGTGTGGCCAGCGTCGGTGAGCTTCACGGCCAGTCCCGCGCCGGTCCTGCCGCACCCGACGACGATGACGTGCATGACACCTATCGAACACCCGCGAGCGCGCCCGTACAACTCGCGGCTGCCTTGCCAGAGCGGCCAGGGGAAAGTCGTGTGTGCATTTGGAACAAAAGGCCAAGACGTAAAGCGACCAGCACGCCGCGTAGCTCTCGTGACCCACCTTCGTGTGCAAAGCTCCTTTCGATGACCCCGATGAAGACGATGCACGGCATCCTGCCTCTAGTCGCCTCGACGACCGACCTATTGCTCGATCTCGTTGACGCCAACCGTCACGGCTACGCTGTTGGTCTCCCCTCGGTCTGTTCGGCCAACCGCTTCGTGCTCGAGGCCGCCGTGCAGCAAGCCAACCGCGACGAAACAGTGGTGCTGATCGAGTCGACCTGTAATCAGGTCAACCAATTCGGCGGCTACACCGGCATGCGTCCAGCGGATTTCAGGGCGCTGGTCGCCGACGTGGCGGCTCGGCAGAGATACTCCCTCGCCGGCGTCATCTTCGGCGGGGACCATCTCGGTCCCTATCCATGGCGGAACGAGCCGGCCGCGCGGGCGATGGCCAAGGCCCGAGACCTGGTGCGCGCCTACGTGCTGGCCGGTTACACCAAGATCCACCTGGATTGCAGCATGCGCTTGGCGGACGACCCGGGTCTAGTCAGCGACCCTCTGAACGATGAGATGGCGACGACACGGACGGCTGAGCTGGCCACGGTCGCCGAAAAGGCCTGGGGTGAGCTGCCCGCAGGGCAGCCCGCCCTTCTCTACGTCATTGGCACTGAGGTGCCGGTACCGGGTGGCGAGCAGGCGGCCCAGGCGGGCCCCACCATCAGCACGGCCGCCCACGCACAACGCACCTACGAACTCTGCGAGCGTGCTTTCGCGACCGCAGGTCTACGCGATGTCTGGAGTCGCGTCGTCGCCCTGGTCGTGCAGCCCGGCGTCGAGTTCGGCGATGACATCGTGTTCGACTACCGGCGCACCCCAACGGTGCTCGAGCTGTCGAGCGCCATTGGGCGTCTTCCCCATCTCGTGTACGAGGCCCACTCGACCGACTATCAGACCTCTGCCGCGCTGCGCTCATTGGTCAAGGACCACTTCGCCGTCCTCAAGGTCGGCCCTGCCCTCACGTTCGCGCTGCGCGAGGGGCTGTTCGCGCTCGCGGCAATCGAGGACGAGCTGTTCGGACGGGCACCTTCAGGCTCGGCGAAAGTCCCTCCCTCGCACCTGCGCGAGACGGTCGAACGTGTCATGTGCGAACACCCGGAGCATTGGCAGGCCTACTACTCAGGCGAGGAAGCGGCCCTCCGTCTCAAGCGCGATTTCAGCTACAGCGACCGCATCCGCTACTACTGGTCGCAGGCCGACGTCCGCGATGCGATCGAACGACTTATCGCCAACCTCTCGGAACACGCCATCCCGTCCACCCTGCTCAGCCAGTACCTACCCGACGAGGCACGCGCGGCGCGCCAACGGTCCCTCCCGGCGCAGCCGTCGCCGGAGGAGCTGATCCGCCACAAGATTCTTACCGTGCTCAAGGACTACGCGGCCGCCTGTGGCATGCACTGATGGCGAGAGCGATACCGGCAGGGCTACGGGGCGGCGCACTTAGGGGAGAAGGAGCCGCACGAAAGCCACGGCACCCGCGCCGCGGCTCGCCGTGCTCACCATCGGCGCCGGCCTCCTATTGACCCCACGGCGGGAGCACCCCGAGGTGTAGACTCCGCTTGTAGTACTCAGCAGGGACGCTCCGTTCGGCTGGGACGACCGTGTCAGGTCGCCGTCCGGGTGCAGGCTCGACGCCTCTTCTGATCATGTCGAAGAGGAGGGTCATGTCCACAGACGATCAGGCCGTGCTTGGTCACAGCCCTCGCGTTCACACGCGACAGATGGATATGGACGTAAGGCTGGCCGACGATCATGGCCGTGTACGTGTTCGCGGCCATGGTGCAAGTTGCGCCGAAGCGGAGGATCCGCGGCCCCTTCCTATGACTGTCGCATGGCCACAGGTCGACAGGATGAGCGGCAACGAGGGTGAAGCACTGGTGTTGCTTAAGGTTCCCAGCCCGAGTGTGCCAGTCCTCCCCACAATTGTCATGCCTACGCCAACAGTCGCGCTGGTGAGTACCTACCCGCCGACCGTCTGCGGACTGGCCACTTTCACGAGCAACCTATCGGCCGCGATCGCCGCTCCCGGATCGGGTTGGCGCACTGTGGTCCTCCGGCTGGTCGACCGCATCGAAGCCGACGCACACGGCGAGGTTGTCGCCCAGTGGGTCGCCGGCGACCGCGCTTCTCTTCATCGGGCAGTCATGGCCATCGGGTCGTCGGATGCGGTCGTGCTCCAGCATGAATACGGACTATTCGGCGGGACTGACGGCGAGGACGTGCTTGAGTTGATCGAGGCCGTGCAAGTGCCTCTCATTGCGGTCCTGCACACGGTGCTGCTTGACCCGACCCTCCATCAGCGTCGCATCCTCGATCAGGTGATGACGGTAGCGTCGTTGACCGTCGTCCAGAGCGAGGCCGCCCGTCGCCGTCTGATCGCGGTCCACGGGGCGGACGCCGAGCAGGTCGTGGTCGTACCGCATGGCGCAGTCGCTAACTTCGCCGGACCGGTGTTACGCGATATCGAACGACCATCCGTTCTGACCTGGGGCCTCCTAGGCCCGGGCAAAGGGATCGAGCACGGGATCTCCGCTGTCGCGCTCCTTCAGCAACGTTCGCCCGCGCCGTTGTACATCGTTGCCGGGCAGACTCACCCCAAGGTTCTTGCCGCTCAGGGTGAGCGCTACCGCGATGAACTGCGGAATCAGAGCCGCGCCCTTGGTATAGCCGACCGGGTGTGCTTTGACGGGAGCTACAGGGACTGGGAGTCCTTGCGCGCGTTGGTCCGCAGCGTCGATGTCGTGCTGCTGCCATACGACTCGCGCGACCAGGTCAGCTCAGGTGTTCTCGTCGAAGCCATCGCATCGGGTAAGCCGGTTGTTGCGACGCGATTCCCGCACGCCGAAGAGTTGCTTTCCCGGGGCGCCGGGCTGACGGTGGCCCAAGGCGACTTTCAGGCCATGGCAGATGCTCTTGACCGGGTGCTGTACGAACCTGGCTTGGCGACAAGGATGGCCACCGCGTCACGGCGGGAGGGGGTCGCCCTACTCTGGCCGACGGTCGGCGCGACCTACCGCTCCCTCATCGCGGAGGTATTACCGGCGATGGCAGTGGCGTGATCGAGACGGTGGCGCCATTCCCAAGTCTGCGCCACATGGCCCAACTCTCCGACGCCGTCGGGACCTTCGAACACGCCAAACTAGACCGCCCACGGCCGGAATGCGGATACTGCACCGACGACGCCGGGCGACTACTCGCCATCGCGTCCCGGCTGGCCAAGGATCCCAACGCACTTCGCCTGGCCGAGCTCGCTCTCGGCTTTCTCGAGCGGGCTCATCTCGGTGAGGGCTGGTTCCGTTTGCGGCAGGGTGTGGACGGCACCTGGACGGAAGATCGACCCAGCGACGACTCGGCCGGCCGCGCCCTGCTCGGTCTGGGGATGGCGGCGGCGCGGGCGCCGTGGCCGGACTTGCGCGATCGAGCGCTCGTACTCTTCGGTGAGGCCGCGAATTTCCGTTCCGAACACCCTCGCGCCGTTGCCTACGCGGCCCTCGGCGCCGTCGAGCTGTTGCGGGCCGTACCCAACCATGCCGGTGCGCGCCGGTTGGTCAGTGACGCCGGCGACAGCCTGCCCGGCCCTGGCACGTCCGATGCGTGGCCGTGGCCAGAGTCCCGACTTAGCTATGCCAACGCGCTACTTCCGGACGCCGCCCTGTCGGTAGCCACCGCTATGGGTAAACAGCACGCCGCCAGCGACGCACTTCACTTGTTGGGATGGCTCGTCAACCAGGAGATGGTCGACGGTCACTTCAGCTTCACGCCAGTCGGTGGCCGCGGCCGAGATGGGCTGCAACCGGCATTCGACCAGCAACCAATCGAGGCGTGCACGATGACAGAAGCATGCGCGAGAGCCTTTGCCTACACGGGAGAGCGCCAATGGGCAGATGCAGCGCGCCGCTCGGGCGCATGGTTCCTCGGAGACAACGACGTGAGGGTGACGGTCTTCGATCCGGCGACCGAGGGCGGCTTCGACGGTCTAGAGCCAGAGGGCGTGAACCGCAACGAGGGAGCGGAGTCGACCCTGGCGTTCGTGGGCACGATGCTCCAGTTACAAGAGCTGCCGTCGGCAAATGCGGTCGCATTGAGTCAGTTCCGACGGTCCCCTCGCGTTGCCGGGTTTAGAGTGGCGGCGCGTAAGGCGGCGAGCAGGTGACCGACGTGTGCGGTGGCTACGCCGACACAGCGGTCGGCGGCACCGTATGTGAGGTACACGTCGTCACCATCGCAGTGCGCTCCCTGAACAAAGACGACGTTGTCCACATCGCCCCGGCGCTCCCAGTCGAGCTCCGGCTCGAGCACTGGTTGGGAGAGGCGGCTCTGCAGTCGCCCAGTGACCTGGTCCAACAGCGCCAGGTTGATCGTGTACGAGCCGTCGGCGCGTCGCTCGTGGAAGAAGAGTAGGAAGCCCTCTTCTGTCGGTACTGGCGGAGCGCCCGCACCGACGCCAAGTGCCCCTGGCGTTGGTCTCATAAGCGTGTGCTCATCGAGGTCGGCCATGTAGGCCTCCCAGTAGTCGGGGCCCGCATGCCACAGATGTTCGAGGTCGTCGAACACGGCGAGTTGCATGTCAGGGTGAATGCGGTGGATGAGCGCGACGCGGTTATCGGAGAGGGTGAAGACGACAGCATCCTTGTTTGCCACGCCGGGTGGTCCGAGCAGTTGGCCGGTCGCTTCTTCAAGCTCGAACCTCTGGCCGTCCCAATACAGGCGGTGCGCTCCGATGCGCCACGGTCCCCTTCCGGGTGGGGGTACATGCGTGTAGGTCATCACGAGCCGCCGGCTGCCGCGGTCATCTACCCACTGCACCCGCGGATCCTCAAAGTTCAGCGCCCCCCCGGTACCCGCGCTGGCAAGGACGTAGCCGTACTCGTAGTGGTACCCGTCGATGGAGGTGAATACCAGGATGTCGGAGACGTAGTCCACAAAACGCGAACCAGTGCCGTTGCCGAGGCGGTAGCGATCCCGCACGGCCCGAACGAACAGGTGGTAGGAGCCAGCGTGATGCAGGACACCGGCGTTGAACAGCGGTCCGTAGCCGAGCACCGCGCCGGCCTCGACAACGGGCCGGTCGCGCAACCGCCTGACCAACTGCGGCGGGACTGAGATCGCCGAGTCGTCGTGCAAGCCGCCTCCTGCTCTCTGCTCGGATCGATATGGTAAATACACGCGTGTTCTCGACACGATCAGAGCACGCCTTAACCAGCTAGGTGGTGGATGCCAATGAGCCACAGCGCCGACCCACGAGAGCTGTTCCAGCGCTTCGAAGGCAACCCGATCCTACGCCCACACGACTTTCCCAAGATTGTCAACGCGGTGTTCAACCCGGGCGCCACAGTTGTCGACGGCCGTACGCTGCTGCTGTTGCGCGTCGAGTACCGCACGGGCCTCTCTTCGCTCCTCACGGCTACGAGCGAAGACGGGCTGACTGGGTGGGAAATCGACCCGGTTGGGGGGTTACAGCCACGGTCGGACAGTTTCGAGGAGCACTGGGGGATCGAGGACCCGAGGATCACCCGTGTCGGTGACGAGTATTTCGTCGTCTATGTCGCGTACTCCACCGCTGGGCCGCTCGTGTGTCTGGCCAAGACGCGTGACTTTGTGCAATGGGAGCGAAGCGGTGTCCTGCAGCCGCCCGAGGACAAAGACGCCGCACTCTTCCCGACGACCTTCGATGGACGATGGGCGCTGATTCATAGACCGGCTCCGGCGATGTCCGGGTTGGGCGCTCACATCTGGCTGTCTTTCAGCCCCGATCTGCGCCACTGGGGCGACGCCCGGGTGCTGCTAGCAGCACGGCATGGCGGTTGGTGGGACGCCAACAAGGTGGGACTCGGGCCCCCACCACTTCTCACCAAGGATGGTTGGCTGCTGTGCTACCACGGGGTGCGGGTCACTGCATCCGGTTCGATCTACCGGCTCGGCTTGGCCCTGCTGGACAGGGATGACCCGACCAAAGTTCTAGCGCGCGGCAATGAGTGGGTGTTTGGTCCCCACGAACCTTACGAACGATCAGGCGACGTGCCCGATGTTGTTTTCCCGTGCGGTTGGGTCCTGCGCGACGACGGTGACACCCTGCACGTCTATTACGGCGCCGCGGACAGCGTGGTCTGCGTGGCCGAGGCGAGTCTGGCGAAACTGTTGAGCCACCTTGAAGAACACCCATACCCACTGGACGAAGAACATCCGTACCCAGTGGACGCGGTCAGCAAGCCTCCGAGGGGGACCCCGGGTGTGGCGTAAGCGTGCGGTCGGAGACTACGGCAGGTCTGCTCGTTTACGCCCGATCGGGAAAGCTCACCTTCGTACGCCGAGCTAGCGCCGCCCACATCGAGACGTGTGGCGTCCGCTTCCCATGCCGGTAGTCGGACGCGGACGCCTTGGAACACCCAGCCGCCTCCATGATCTCGGCAAGCGGCACGCTCCCGAGCCTCGGCAAGATCTCCCGCCGGAACAGCTCCGGGTCGTAGACCGCGTCGGGATTTACCTTGTCCCAGTCCGTGAGTGCTCGCTTGCGAGCTGCGATGGTGGCGCCACTGCTACGAGCACCGTTGTCAACATTAAGTCAACGCAACTTCGCAAATGATGGCCCATGACGACTCCACAAGGCCCAACGACAGTACCCTAGAAACCCATCCTGACCTGCGAGAACCTGGCTACACCCTACGAAACCAAAGGAACCTGAACGGACTTGTAATCGTCAGGTCGTGAGTTCTCACACCACCACCGGCTCGGCTTCACCGGCTCGGCTTCACCGGCGCGGCGCGAGCGCGAGCTCGAGCTTAAAGCCCGTCTAAACGCCCGGGCTCAGGTCGCGCGAAAGCGTCACAGCCTCGATCGTGGCGTGTTGCAACACGGTCTCAGCGGTAGACGCGAGGCACCTTGAAGACTCCGCCCCGAGGACGGTCGTCCCCGGTCGGTGCGGGTGGCGAGGATTCGCCAGGAGCACCGTCGCCCGTAGCGCCACCGTTACCCGCGGCTCCGCCGTTACCCGCGGCCCCGCCGTCGCCGACAACGGTGCCGTCACTTCCGACCAGGACTCCGGCCATCTCCGGGACGAACTCGATGTCTTCGTCGAGGGGCATCGGGACAATCCTGGGAACGGCATCTCCAGGACGCTCCTCGGCGGGAACGGTCGTGTAACCGCCCTCCGCCGAACGCATGACGATATTGGCCCGCTTGCGTTGCCCGGCAGTCGGCACGGCCTGCATCTCCTTGCAGATTCGGTAAGTGACCGGGAAGACGATCAGGGGCACGATGATCGCCAGGAAACGGAAGGACGTCAGCACGACGTTCAGCGAGATCGACAGGTAGTTAGCCAGGACGTCGGTGGCGCTCGCACCGAACAGCACAAAATAGAACGAGAACACCGCGGCGCCGAACGCGGTGCGTTTCGGCCTGTCCCTCGGACGGTCCAGGATCTGGTGATCCGCGTAGTCGTGGGTCAGCCTCGCCTCGATGAAGGGCCACAGCTGCAAGACGCCGAAGGTGATGCCCGGCAGGAGGATCGCGGGGAAGAACACGTTGGGGATCATGTGGCCGAACCCGACGATCTCCCAGCTCGGCATGATGCGAAGCGCCCCGTCGAGCCAGCCCATGTACCAGTCCGGCTGCACGGCGTAGCTCACCTTGTAGGGGACGTACGGGCCGTAGAGCCAGACGGGGTTGATCTGGAACAACGCGCTGAGGCCGGCCGTGACCGCGACGATGAGGAGCAGGAAACCGGTCGTTTTCGCGACGAAAGTCGGCCACAAGGGCGCGCCGACGACGTTGCGGGGCGTGTTGTCGCGCCCGGGGAACTGCGTGTGCTTCTGACGCACGAGTAAGCCGAGATGGGCACTGAGGAGCCCCACCATGATCGCCGGAAGGATGAGCACGTGAAGGATGAAGAACCTCGGGATGATCGAGTTGCCCGGGAAGTTGCCGCCGAAGAGGAAGAAGGCCATATAGCTGCCTATCAGCGGGATCGACTCCACGATCGAGAACGAGATCCGTATGCCCGTTCCCGAGACGAGGTCGTCGGGGAGCGAGTAGCCGAGGAAGCCGTTGAAGATCGCGAGGATCAGGAGCGTCGAGCCCACGATCCAGTTGAGCTCGCGAGGCCTCCGGAACGCTCCGGTGAAGAAGACGCGAAGCATGTGGACGACGATCGAGCCGACGAAGATGTTCGCCGCCCAGTGGTGCATCTGGCGCATGAGCAGGCCCCCGCGCACGGCGAAGCTCAAGTTGAGCGTCGAGGCGAAGGCCTCGGAGACGGGCTGACCGCGCAGTGGTGCATACGAACCCTCGTAGATGACGTCCTTGCTCGACGGGACGAAGTAGAGCGTGAGGAAGACTCCTGTCCCCAAGAGCACGATGAACGAGTAGAGGGCGATCTCGCCGATCAGGAACGACCAGTGGTCCGGAAAGATCTTGTTGAGCATCTTGCGGCCCGAGCCCGAGATCCCGAGCCTGTCGTCGAGCCAATTGAAGAGAGCGTCAATCATTGCCTCGCTCCCAGTACCCCGGTCCCACTGGCTCGTCGTAGCCGTCCTGAGCGCGGAAATAGCCCTCTTCGTCTATGTAGAGGGGAAGCTGGGGCAACGGCCGCGGAGCCGGCCCGAAGATGGGAATGGCCGCATCGGTGACGTCGAACAAGGACTGATGGCAAGGACACAGCATCTTCTTGGTGAGCTCCTCGTAGAGGCCCACGGGGCAGCCCGCGTGCGTGCAGACCTTCGAGAAGGCGATGTAGCCCTGCGGCGCCCATGTCGCCCGCTGCTCGGCGAACTGGGGCGGCGGCGTGAGGTAGCCGCTGACGGGTGGCGGGTCGACCCGGATCAACATGGTCTGCGAGTAGGCCCCACCGATGTCGTCGGGGGGGAAGACCGTGATGAAGCCTCCCACCTCGAGGTCATCCGTCTTGATCTTGCGACCGGTGATGTCGACGAGATACGCACCGCGGCGCCAGGCCGTCTTGCGAAGAGTCGTGCCCGGAAGCGGGCCGAGCGATCTGAGGAGCGGGAAGGCGAGCACGACACCGAGAATCCCCGATGCCAGGCCGAGAGTCTTGACGAGAAGGCTCCGGCGCTCGACGGCCACCTTCCCGCGGCTGGCGAAGTCGTCGATGAACATCTCACGCTGGGCCGGGGTGGGCGCGACGCTGTGCCTGGACTCCGAGAAGGGACCCCGTGGCATCAAGAATTTGGCCCACACCACCATCCCGTAGCCAAGACCCGCGAAACCGACGGCAAGCGTGATCGCGAGCCAGAAATTGGAGTAGTTCTGCCAATAGCTGGCGCCGAAACCGGCAAAGCCGGCCGCTGCGAGCACGAAGCCCGAAGCCGCCAACCTCTCGGCCCTTCGCGGGTTCCCCGCGGCGATCTGGAACTGTGGCGCGTCGGCGCGGGCCGAGGCGACAGGGATCCTCAGACGGCGGGGCTGCTCGCCCGGCTCCGGCGACGGCGTGGGGGTGCCAGTGTCTTCAGGCATGCGCTAGCTCCCGAGGGTCGTCGCCATGGTGGGCATCTTGGTCGCCGTCGGGGTCCTCGTGACCGTCGTGGTCCTCGTGGCCGTCGTTGTCCTCCTCCTGCCCGCCCTCTGATCGGTCGCCGATCCACAGCGCGGCGAGCAGGCAGGCGCCGACGCCGACGAACAGGCCGACGAAGCCTTCGGCCACGGGACCGACACCTCCGAGAGAGAACCCACCGGGGCTTACGGGATGTTGGATGTTCTTCACGACGTAGCCGACGATGTCGACGACCTGTGCGGGCGAGAGCGTCCCGGGGCCGAAGCGCGGCATGTTGCCCGGGCCGGTTCGGATCGCCTCCCAGACCATCGTCTTGGTGACGCCGTGGAGCGGCGGGGCCTGGATCCCGTCCGCCAGTGCGTCGCCTGCGCCCGTGATCGTGTGGCACGGCGCGCAGTTGAGCGCGAACAGGCTGAAGCCCTCTGCGACGTCGGCGTGCGAGATGTCAAGGCCGAAGGGGATTCCCGGGTTGCCGGTCGAGGGCACCAACGAGGTCACGTACCGCACGATCTCGAGAACCTGGGCACGGTCGAACTTCGCCGGTTTGCGCACAGGTTCGGCCGACGGCTCGGCGAGCGGCATCCATCCGCTCGAGAGCCACAGGTCGACCGTCGCGCCTCCTATCCCGAGCAGCGGTGGCGCCCGGTCTCCTCCCTCGGCACTGATCCCGTGACAGGTGGAGCAGTTCTCCACGAACAGCGTGCGGCCGGCGGCCAGCTGGCTCGCATCGGTCGGGCTGTCCCGGCTCGTGAGGCTGGCGGCAGCGACGTCTGCCGAGCTGGAAGCAAGAGAGAGGTCGTCGCGGCCTCCGCCGAGCAGGAACACGCCGACGAAGCTCGCCGACACCACAAGTGCCAGACTCACGAGCAGGCCCCGCCAAAGGGCGTGAGGACGGGTCACGAGAGCAGGAACAAGGCGCTGAACAGCCCGATCCACACGAAATCGACGAAGTGCCAGTAGTAGCTCACCGCTTGGAACACGGTCGTCTCGCCCGGGTCGCCACCCTTGATGGAACCGGCGAGACGCCCGAGGAGGGCGATCATGGCCACGAGCCCGAGAAGGACGTGCAGCCCGTGAAGGCCGCTCATGATGTAAAAGAGCGAGCCATAGGCGTTGGTGTGCGCCCTGAAAGGAAGCGTCTTCCACTCGTAGGCCTGGTTCCCGAGAAACGCAGCGCCGAGGACGAAGCTCGTGATGATCCAGTTGCGGGCCTTTTTGTACTCGCCCCGCTCTTGCGCCCACACGCCGAGCTGGAAGGTCGGGCTGGAGGCCAGCAGGACGAAGGTGAAGATCAGCGCCTGGATCGTGTCGAGGTGTGTTCCGGGAGGAAACGTCCCCGGCGGGGGCCACATCGGCATGTTGTGGGCGCGGATCGTGAAAAACGCCGCGAAAAGGCCACTGAAGAACATGAACTCCGAGCCAAGCCAGACGACTACGCCAACGGCGAGCATCTGAGGCCCCCCCGGCTGCTGTCGGCTGTGCGGGCGCGGCAGTACTACTGCTTCGCTCACGGCGTACTTCTTAGTCGAATCTTGGGTCGCGAATCCAGCCGCTCCCGCAACGAACGTGGGTCGTGCGAACGCGGAGATACTGTCGTGCCGTGCGCGCAGTGAATTCGTCTTTCCTTCTGGCGTGTCGCTGCTCGCCTGTCGACCGCACACCGGTGTGGTTCATGCGCCAGGCCGGCCGGTCGCTCCCCGAGTACCGCCGGCTGCGTGGAGACGGGGACATCCTGGACGCGATCGCCGTGCCCGAGCTTGCAGCCGAGCTGACACTTCAGCCGGTACGCCGCTACGGCGTCGACGCCGCGATCCTGTTCTCCGACATAGTCGTGCCGCTCGCCGCGATCGGGGTCGGGGTCGCGGTGGTGCCGGGGCGGGGACCGGTGATCGACCGGCCGTTTCGCACGCAGGAAGACCTGGGGCGTCTTCGGCCTCTCGAAGCAGAAGCTGACCTCGCTCAGGTGCTCGCGACAGTCCGCATCGTCGTGGAGAACTGCGACGTCCCGCTGATCGGCTTCGCCGGCGCCCCTTTCACCCTCGCCAGTTACCTCGTCGAAGGTGGCCCTTCCAGGACATTTGCCCGCACCAAGGCCCTCATGCACGGCGAGCCGGCGCTCTGGCACAGACTGGTCGACCGCCTGGCCGACATTGCGCTGGCAGCACTGCGGGCCGAGGTCGCAGCGGGCGCGTCGGCGGTCCAGCTCTTCGACAGCTGGGCCGGAGCGCTCTCCCCCGTGGACTATGCGACCTTCGCGTTGCCGGCTTCGCGCAAGGTGCTCGAGGGCATGGCCGGGCTCGGCGTACCCAGGATCCACTTCGGCGTGGGCACGGGCGAGCTCCTCGGGCTCATGTCCGAAGCGGGAGCCGACGTGATGGGCGTCGACTGGCGCGTGTCCCTGGACGCCGCCCGCCGCCGAATCGGTGCCGGAAAGGCGGTGCAGGGCAATCTGGACCCGGCTGTGTGCCTTGC
>Ga0326727_10017248_pt1 | contig 15032 bp, 10 predicted proteins | sample MB2enrmetagenome_FD_207643 | JGI IMG/M metagenome (GOLD analysis project Ga0326727, IMG submission 207643) | Lab enriched peat soil microbial communities from McLean, Ithaca, NY, United States - MB29MY | ecosystem: Environmental > Terrestrial > Soil > Wetlands > Peat | place: USA: New York... | reverse complement strand
CCCGCGCAGCGCTCCTGCGCCAGCTCAATCACGCGCAACTCCTCCACGCCCTGCGCGACGGCCGGCCTGTGGAAGTCCGCCACCAGGGCGAGCGTTACATCCTCAATCCCATCGCCCAGCCCCAGCAGGAGCCCCAGGAGGCCAGCCTTAGAATGGGCAGCATCAAGGATCTCGCCCCGATGGCCGCGGCCCCGAAACCCGCCGAGGCCGGCGCAAACTCCGTGATCACCGCCTTCCAGGCCATCCACTCGAACACCCCCCCGGAGCGTCTCCCGGCCGCCACCGCCATCGAGTGGGCCAACCGCGCCCGCTACGCCCGCGTCGCCTTCGCTCCCGTCCACATCGTCAAGGGTGGCGCCGCCGCCCCCTCCGAGCCTCTCCTTACCTGGCGCAACCATCAGAACCTCCAGTTCCTCACCCACCGCCTCCGCTGCCACCTGCAGGCCGAGTGGCGCGCCCATGGCGAGACCCGCCTGGTCGAGGAAGTCCTCCACGATCTCCAGGAAGTCCACCGCGCCACTCTCACTGTCGACGGTGTCGTTGTCCGCCGCCTGGCCACCCACCCCTCGAAGGCCGTCGCCGCCCTCCTCTCCAAGCTCCACCTCTGGGACCTCTTCGAATCCACGAAGGCCAGCCGACGGTAACGGGTAGCAATTTATCCGGTCCCCGCTATTTCAGCGCCGGATCCTCGGTGTTCGCACGCACCTGCTTGAGAACCTCCTGGGTCCGATCGATCGGCCGTTTCAGAAAATCCGTCCCTGGCGTCGCCTCCGGTGCCGGCGCAATCGCCCTGACCGCCTGCGCCACCGGCGCCTGGCGCGCAAGATACAGGTAGGTCGCCCCGGCAATCAAAAGGACCGCAATATATTTCATGCAACTTCACAGGAGCATACGGCCTGCCACGGGAATCTCCGCGAACCACCCTCAGACCCCATCCATTCCCTCGTCAACAACCCACCACCGACCATCAATCACTTTTTTGGGCTGTCCAAGCCGCGAGCGCCCCACATACGCTCCTCATCCACCAAGGATCCTATGGAAGTACCAGACCTACCGCAAACCGTCGACACCGGAGCCATGCACGCCCTCCTAGGAGCCTATCACGGCGACCCCTTCGCCGTCCTCGGCATGCACCTCGCCGGCGACCGCCTGGCTGTTCGCGTCATCCGCCCGGATGCGCGCGACATCGCCATCGTCCGCCTTTCGGACAAGAAAAAATTCCCGGGGAGGCGTCTCCACGACCACGGTTTTTTCGAGGTCGTCCTTCCTCCGGAGGAAGAACAACGCTTCGCCTACGAAATCGAGGCGACTGCCCATGACGGGACGGTCTGGAGTTTCCGTGACCCCTATTCCTTCGGCCAAATCCTCGGCCCCATCGATCTCCACCTCTTCGCGGAGGGGAATCATTACGAGATTTACAAAAAGCTGGGCGCCCACCTCGTGGAAATCGACGGCGTCCAGGGATGCAGTTTCGCGGTCTGGGCTCCCAACGCGCAACGCGTCAGCGTCATCGGCGACTTCAACGGCTGGGATGGGCGCTATCATCCCATGCGCAAACTTCTCGGCGGCGGCATTTGGGAAATCTTCATCCCCCAGGTTCAGGAAGCGGCCCACTATAAATTTGAAATCAAGGCTTCCCACGGCGGCATCCTCGTCAAGTGCGATCCCTACGAGTTTTACGGCCAGCACGGCCAGGACACTGCCTCGATGGTCTTCGATATCAACCGTTACAAATGGGCGGACGCGGACTGGATGGAAACGCGCGCGAAGACGGAGTGGCACAAGCGCCCGGTCTCCATCTACGAGGTCCACCCCGGCTCATGGGCTCGCCATTTCGAGCAGGGCAACCGTTACCTCAGCTACATCGAGCTGGCTGACGCCCTCATCGGCTACGTCGTCGACATGGGCTATACCCATATTGAATTGATGGGAATCGCCGAGCACCCCTTCGATGGGTCGTGGGGATACCAGGTCACCGGCTACTACGCTCCCACCAGCCGGTACGGCAACCCGGACGAGTTTCGCCATTTCGTCGACCGCTGCCACCAGCGCGGGATCGGCGTCATCATCGACTGGGTCCCCGGCCACTTTCCGAAGGACGCCCACGGCCTCGCGGCGTTCGACGGCACCGACCTGTACGAACACGAGGACCCGCGCAAGGGCGAGCACATGGAATGGGGCACGCTCATCTTCAACTACGGCCGCAACGAGGTCCGTAACTTCCTCATTGGCAACGCCCTTTTCTGGCTCGACGAATTCCACATCGACGGCCTGCGAGTGGACGCCGTCGCCTCGATGCTTTACCTCGATTACTCCCGCCAGCCGGGCCAATGGATTCCCAACCAATACGGCGGCCGCGAGAATCTCGAAGCCATCTACTTCCTCAAACGGTGCAATGAGGTCTGCTACGAGCGCTTTCCAGGGATCATGACCATCGCCGAGGAGTCCACCGCGTGGCCCGGGGTCTCGCGGCCGACCTACCTGGGCGGCCTCGGCTTCGGCTTCAAGTGGAACATGGGCTGGATGCACGACTTCATCAATTACATGAGCAAGGACCCGATCCACCGCCGCTTTCACCAGGGCGACATCACCTTCTCGCTGCTCTACGCCTTTCACGAGCACTTCATGCTCGTCCTCTCCCATGACGAGGTGGTCCACGGCAAGGGCTCCATGATCACCAAAATGCCTGGCGACTGGTGGCAAAAGTTCGCAAACCTGCGCCTCTTCTATGCCTGGATGTACGCTCATCCCGGCAAAAAGCTTCTCTTCATGGGCGGGGAGTTTGGCCAAAGCTCCGAGTGGAGCCATGACCGCAGCCTCGACTGGTGGCTTCTCGATTTTCCCGAGCACGCCGGGCTCCGGCGCCTCGTCCAGCATATCAACTGGCTCTACAAAACCGAGCCTGCCCTCTGGGAGCTGGATGATACGTACGAAGGATTTGAGTGGATTGATTTCCACGATGCCGACAACTCCGTGGTGGCCTTTATGCGCAAGGCGCGGTCCGGGCCGCCCCTGGTCTTCATCGTCAACGCAACTCCCGTGGTACGCGAAGGTTATCGCGTGGGCGTACCGGGTGAAGGCTTTTATCAGGAGATTCTCAATTCCGACTCCGGCGCGTACGGCGGCGGCAACGTCGGCAATTACGGCGGAATGTTCGCCGAGCCGATCGCATGGCAGGGCCAGTCCCATTCCATCATGCTCCGGCTCCCGCCTCTCGCCGTCACCGGGTTCAAGCGGATGCGCCACACCGAATCCAGCGAATAGTTGCAGGGTTCGCTTGAAATAATTTGATTTGCACCGTTCGAGGCCCTAAATTAACCAATCTCGAATCCACTCTCGGGGCAAACAATCCACCTCCACCTTCTTCCCATGAAAACTCCCAGAACCCAAAAAGGTTTCACCCTCATCGAGCTCCTCGTCGTGATCGGCATCATCGCCCTTCTGGCCAGCATCGCGCTCCCGGCATTCAGCAGCGTGCAGGTCAAGGCGCAGCAGACGAAGGCGCTCAATAACGCAAAGCAAATCGGCTTCGCATGCAAGGCATACGCGACCGATAATAACGGCCAGTACCCGAGCTATCCAACCACAAGCGGAAGCACGAACACCGCCTCCGAGGTAACAACTTCAAACGACGCGTTCAACGACTTGATCCCTACTTACCTGCAGACCATCCAGTGCTTCTTTCAAGCGGGCTCGCATGAGACCCCGGGCACGAAGGCTTCGCCGGATCCCGACTTCACCACAGTGGGCAGCCAGACCGCCGCTACAGCGCTCCCGACCGGTTCCAACCATTGGGCCTATGTCACCGGCATGTCGGATACCTCCAACTCCAGTTATCCGCTGATCGCCGACAATCCCGCTTCAGTTGGCCCCCCTGCAACGTGGGCAAGCGATCCCACAAAAGCCGGTGGCGTCTGGAAAGGCAAGCAGGTGATCGTGGTTCACGTGGACGACAGCGCCTCGGTCGATCAGTTGAACTCAACTTTCAGCGATATGACCGGTCCTACCGGAATCGACCTCTTTGACACCACCGGCCAGAAGGGCTGGATGAGCGGCGGCGCCGGCGCCGGGAATATCTTTGTACCCGTAAAATAAGCAGGACAGATCAAGGATTTAACGAAGGCCCAAGTCCGCGAGGATTTGGGCCTTCTGCGTTTTCCATCCCGTTCACACCACCTGCGAATCAATCTCGCCATCCACGACCTTTGTCCGTAACCGATCGCCCGATCGCACGCCCCTCGCACTCCGGATGACCGTCCCCACCGCGTTCTGGGTAATGGAGTAACCCCTGCTTAGCGTCGCTTCCGGCGACAGCACCCGCAACACTCCCGCAAGTTGCGCCAGCCCACTTTTCTTTTTCGTAAGCGACGCGCCCAGCGCCGCACAAATTCTTGCGCGGCCAGCCGCGACCGCGGACTTCCTCAACGCGAGAACCTGATCCGGGCGATGTTCGCGCAGCCGGGAGAGCAGGCCGTTCAGCTTTTCCCGCCGCAGCCCGATGACCCGTTCCGCGCGCGTCTCGATCAAAGTCGCCGCCGTATCCAGCCGTTGAGCCCGCTCCAGCAGCAACCGTTGTGGGAACCGGAAAACCGCCGAGCGAGTAATCGTCTCCAGCCGCCGACGACGCTCCAGCACGTGGCTCTCCATTGCGCGTTGCAACCTCGCGCGTCCCTGCGCAAGGCGCCGCAGCATTTCCGTCCGGTCCGGCAGCACCAGCTCCGCCGCCGCGCTCGGCGTCGGCGCCCGCAGGTCCGCGACAAAGTCCGCTATCGTAAAGTCGATCTCGTGCCCCACCGCGGAGACAACCGGAATCCGCGATGCCGAGATAGCCCGCGCGACGATTTCTTCGTTGAACGCCCAGAGGTCCTCCATGCTGCCACCCCCACGGCACACGACGAGGATATCGATTTTGCCCTCGAACACCGGGCTGTTGAACTCCCTGATGGCCGCCGCAATCTCCTCCGCCGCGCCCACCCCCTGGACGCGCACCGGATTGATCACCATCTGCACCCATGGGGCGCGCCGGCGGGCAATGTTGAGAAAATCCTGGATCGCCGCGCCGGTGGGAGAAGTCACCAGCCCCACGCACGCCGGATCGTGCGGGAGCGCCCGTTTGCGCGCCGCATCAAAGAGCCCTTCCGATTGCAGCTTCCGCTTCAGTGCCTCGAACCGCGCCTGCAACAACCCCTCCCCGGCCGGCTGCACCAGGTTCACGTTCAACTGGTACTGACCCCGCGCCTCATAAACCGTCAACTGCCCGCGCGCCTGCACCAGCATGCCGTCCGCCAGCGGCAGCCGCGCCGGAACCGACGACCGGAACAGCACGCACGAAAGCACCGCGCGCTCATCCTTCAGGCCGAAATAGCAATGCCCCGACGCCTGCTTTCGAAAATTGCAAATCTCGCCCTGCACCCAGATCTCCCCGAATGACGACTCCAGCACCGACCGAACCGCCCGCGTGATCTCTCCGACGGACCATATCCGGTTTTTCGGTTCCGGTTCCGGCTTGCGGGGCGGTGGCGTGGAGAAGAGATCGAGTTCCATCGGGCAAGGCGCAGGCGCTAGAATCCAAAGTAACCGAACCGCGCGCAATCGTGGAAAGTATCGCGCCGCGTGGGCGACCATGCCGATAGCTCGCGCGGAGTGCCAGGCGGGCGATCGATGCGGAAAAAATTTGCGCGCCAGACCGTTCCCGGGCCGGGAGGCGTCGCGACCACGGACGCAAAGGGAATCGCGAGTCTCGCCGTCCATCCCGTGCGGGAGCGCACGACGGAGGTCTCAAGCCCCTCGCAATTCCACTCAAAATCCCTACGCCAGCCCCTGCCCACGCGGCGAAGCATGAGATCGAGCACGGTATTAAGCGGATTGACCTCGATCTCGAAATAACACGCCAGGTCGCCAAACGGATCGAAAAAGAACTCGACTGTCTCCTCTTCGTACAACGGCCCGTTCCGGCGGCTGATCGTGGCCCACGGCAGGCTGTCTTCGCATTGAAAGCGGAGATGCAAATACGCTGCCGTGCGACCGACCGAGACGCGCGTCGCCTGCCGAGGTGGAGCGGCGCTCAGATTTTCAACCAACTCCACAGTGACGCCATCGTCCGGACTCACCAAGGAGCCGTCGGGCAACGCCGGAACTTCGATGCGCGGCAGCCGCGCCGGCTGCTTTTGCAATTGGCTGGCCTGGCCTCGCTTCGCTCGTTGCAGCGAATTTCGAATATTCCTCCCCTCCGCTCCTATTGCGGCGGCTGCAGTTGAAAGATCAGCACCACCGCCCCGATGAACGCCAGAACCGATACCCCGGCAAAAATCAAAATCCCCGTTGCAATCGGGTCCCGCTTCTTGCTCTTCGTTTTGAACGGCGAGGCGTTCGCAAAATCCTCCGGCCGGCTGCTGCTTTCCGCCACCGCCGCCGCCATCGCCGTCTGCTCCGGCAAGGGCCGGGCATCGTCCGGATTCTCCGACGTGTACCGTGTCTCGATCTTCCCGAACCGGATGCGATCGCCGTCATGCAACGGACCGCTGGTGAAAGACTGGTCGTTCACGCGGGTCCCGTTGGTCGAATTCAAGTCGGCCAAAACGTAATGCCCGCCGGAAAACTTGATTTCCGCGTGATGGCTCGACACGGATATGTCGTCGATATGGATCACGTTGTCCGAGAGACGCCCGATGGTAACGACGTCCTCCGTCAATTCATGGGTAACGTCTGAGCCATTCGGCAGCGTAACGATGATCTTGGGCATGGGGGAAAAGAGAAGTTTCTGAGCCACCGTTGGCGGCCCTGGATTCGACCTCTTATTTCTAACTTCTTACCTCGTACTTTCAATCAGTTTCCGAAACTGCCCGAAGAAATAGGTCGCGTCGTGCGGCCCAGGCGCGGCCTCCGGGTGATATTGGACGCTGAAAACCGGCTCCTCAAGGTGCCGCATCCCTTCGACCGTCTGATCGTTGAGATTGATGTGCGTGACCTCGACATTCGACGGCAGCGAGTCTGGATCGACCGCAAAGCCGTGATTCTGCGCCGTGATAGTCACCTTCCCCGTCGCAAGGTCCTTCACCGGCTGATTCCCGCCATGGTGCCCGAATTTCAGTTTGAAAGTCTTCCCACCATACGCGTACCCCAATACCTGGTGCCCGAGGCAGATCCCAAAGATGGGCGTCCGCCCGATAAGCCCCCGCACGGTCTCATGCGCATAATCCAGCGCCGCAGGATCGCCCGGCCCGTTCGCCAGGAAAACCCCGTCCGGTTTCATTGCCAGCACATCTGCCGCGGACGTCCTCGCAGGCACCACAGTCACCCCGAAACCTTCCTGCCGCAGGTGCCTCAGGATGTTGTGCTTGATCCCGAAATCGAACGCCACGATCCGGTAGGCGACTGGCGGCAACTTCCGGAACGCTTCCCCGCTCGGATCGATCTCCACACCCTCCCCATTCTCACCTTTTACGATCGTCCATATCCGCGATTCCTTGTCCTCCGGGTCCCACTGGTACGGCGCCGCCGCTGTCACCTCCCGGACAAAGTCCATCCCGACCATCCCCTCGCCCGAGCGCGCAAGCCGCACCGCCTCCGCCTGCGAACCAGCCTTTGCCGTGATGCAAGCCCGCATCGCCCCCCGCTCCCGCAGGTGCTTCGTCAGCGCCCGCGTATCGATCCCCTGGATGCCGGGAATATTCCATCTCAGAAAATAATCGTTCAGCGACCCCTCGGAGCGCCAGTTGCTGGCGATATCGCTCAACTCCTCGATCACGAACCCCCGCACGTGCGGAGCCGCGCTCTCCGCATCCAGCGCATTCACGCCGTAATTTCCGATCTGCGGACAGGTCATCGCGACGATCTGTCCGCGATATGAAGGATCGGTCAGCACCTCCTGGTACCCCGTCATCGAGGTGTTGAAAACCATCTCCCCCAACGCATCGAAGGGAGCCCCAAAAGGCTCCCCGACAAAACAACGTCCGTCTTCAAGTGCAAGGATGGCGCTCATTCTTCAAAAAAGAGTTCCGCTGCTTCCTTCAAGTTTCCAACAGCCGACCGTTTGGCCAAAACTCGATATATTCACATTGAGACATTGCGCCACGTAAAACGGTGGTTCCTTGTAAACGCAATACTTGATCGCTCGCATGCTGGGACCATGCTCAAGATTCCGGAATGCAGCAAAGAAAAAACCCGGACGGCTGCTTCAATTTTCTGAACTTGTCGGCAAGCCGTATCCGGGAAAGCGCAGAAGCCTCGTGAAATTGGATGCGGGCGGATTCGGCACGGATAATCTCATCTACCCAACCTCAATTTCTCTCACGGCGCCTCCCGCAGCTTCGGATCGGGAGCGGAATGGACCGTGATCGTTGCGGGAGCCAAATCCTTCGCCGTCGCATGGAGCGTGATTTCGCCCGGCTCACCGGTCGCCTGCACGATGACCATGCATCGACCGTTAAACGCCTTGCGTCGAGCCCCTTTGTCCGGCTCGTGGCTGCTCGGGTCCCCGTTGCCGACGCCGGCAATCGAGCCCGGTCCCGTAACCGTAAATTCCACCTCATCATCCGCCGTGGGGACGGTCCGCCCTTTCGAGTCGAGCACCGCCACCTCCACCGGTATCTGGTCCTCGCTGTCGGCCAGCAGATCCTGCCTGTCGGACACCAGCTTCAAGGCTGCCGCCGGTCCCGTCGTTTCGACCCTATCGGTCGCAGCCACGTCTGTCCCGTTGTACCCACGCGCCTCCAACGCTCCAGGCTCGTATGCAACCTGCCATTCCAGGTGGCCATAGCGGGGCGTCGGTTTCGAGCCGAGACTGCGCCCATTGAGGAATAGTTCCACCCGCTCCGTATTCCCCTCACACATGACCTTGATCTCCCTTTTGTCCGCCGGCCAGTTCCAATGCGGCGCAAGGTGCACCACCGGCTTCGAGCCCCACCAGGCAAGGTAGTAATAATAGTCGTCCTTGGGAAACCCGCACGTGTCCATGTACCCGAAATGCGAGTTGATAACCGGCCAGCCAAAAGGACTCGGTTCGCCCCGATAATCGAATCCGGTCCACACAAACGCTCCCGCGACAGACGGCCGCTCCGCCACCGGCGCCCAAAACACCTCCGCCGTGTGAACGCCGTCGGCGCGAAGCCCGTAGCCGTTGATGTAGCCGCGCGCCTTATCTCCGAGGTAACTCCTTTTTTCCCCCATCTCGAAGCGATCCATCGTGTATATCCCGCGCGTGGAAATTGCGCTCGCCGTCTCGGACGCCAACATCGGCTGCGCCGGATGCAATTGGTGATACTTGTCGTAACTCTGTGGCCCCCCGTAATTAAACCCTTCCACGTCCACGACCCCCGATAACCCCGGCACGCCTGTGAAGTGCTGGATAATCGCCGCCGTTACCGGCCGCGTATTATCGAGCGATTCGATCCGATTCTTCATCGCCCGCGCGATTCGATCCCCGTCCGGCGTCCGTTCCACCGCCACCTCTTCATTCGCAATCGACCAGAGGATGATGCTCGGATGATTCCGGTCCCGCCGGATCATTCCGGCCAGATCCGACAAATCCGTCGCCGGGGTCATGATGGAACTCTTCTGGCTGTACGTGTCCCCGAAATGCCGCGTTTCCGCCATGACAAGCAGCCCGAGCCGATCGCACGCGTCGAGCATCTCCGGCGCCAAAGGATTGTGCGACGTGCGAATCGCGTTGCAGCCCGATTCCTTCAGCTTCTTGATCCGCCAGTCGAATTCGCGGTCCGGCATCGCGATCCCGATTCCCGCCGCATCCTGGTGGTTGCAGGTTCCTTTTAGTTTGACGGGTTTTTCGTTCAGGAAGAATCCCAGGTTCGCGTCGAACCGGATCGTCCGCATCCCGAACGGCGTTGTTTCCTCATCGACCGTCCGCTCGCCGCTCCGCACGGTCGTCACCAACCGGTACATGTTCGGCGTTTCCAACGACCAGAGACTGGCATTCGGCAGCGCCACGCTCAGCTTCACCGTTGCGCAGCCCCGGTGCGGCGCCGTTCGCGATGGTGACGATATTTTCGCCACCGTCTTTCCGTCTGGCCCGACAATCTGCGCATCGATGACGAACGCCCGGTCCGAGGCTGAGTCATTGACGATCGTGGTCTGGATATTCAGGTCCGCCGAGACTGGCCCACCGCCACTGGCCAATCCGTGTACGCTGGTTTTCACCACCGTGCTCCAGGGCGCGACGTGCATCGGGTCCGCCACATTCAGCCAGGCATGCCGGTAAATCCCGCCTCCCTCATACCACCACCCTTCGTGTTTGCTCGGGTCCACATGCACCGCGATCGTATTCGTGCCGCCGTAACGGGCATATTTCGCGAGATCGTATCGCGCGCCCATGTAACCTCCGCGCTCGCCCCCCAGGTAATGCCCGTTGAACCAGATTTTCGAGTCGCTGAAAATCCCGTCGAAATCCACCCACACGCTTTTGCCTTTCCAATCCGCCGGAATCTTGAACGTCCGCCGGTACCACGCCTGTGGATTCGGCAGCGAACCCCAGGAGGCGTTCGCCTTCGGGTCGAATGTGCCCGCCACGACGTAATCGTGCGGCAAATGCACCGTCTGCCAATCGCCGTCCGCAAAGCTCTCCTTTGCCGGCTCGGGTATCAGCGACCACGACTTCGGCGCCGCCCAGACCGTTACCGGGCCAAGGATCCCTCCTGCTCCGCCAGTGTTCTCAACCAGCACGCTGATTATATTCTCACTTCCTTTTTTCCAGGCAGGACCCTCGAGCGGTACATCGAATTTCTCCCCAAAACCGTCGTGCGAAAATATCTGACGCCCATTCAGGTACACCGTACCATTGTCATCCACATCGTCGAAACGAAGGGTCCAGCTTTCCCCATGCTTGCAGTCCGGCCGCGCGCCCAGCGTCGTTTGGTACCACACAAATCCATTCTTGCCCCCGAACACGTCCCCAGAGGGCACTCGCACATCCTTCCACACCGCCGCCGTGCCGGTCGCGCCAGGCGCTTCGATCTTCGCAGACGGAACGCCCGAAACCTGCGCCGGTTCCCAGCGCCACTTGCTCACGGGCTCCCCATTGACCGGGCTCGCTGTCGAGAAATCGTCCAGGTGGAAGCGCCAACCGGAGTCCATCCGCAGTCGCTGCCGCGGAGAAGTATCATCCGCGCGGACTCCTCCCGCCGAAAAAAAGAGGGCCAGAATACAAACTGCGGAAAGCCGGCGAAAGAAGAACTGTTGTGTCATTGATGGGTCGGGGGTTGCAAACGATAAACCCGATTATTCGACAAAGGTTCCTGATCATAAACCGATTCCGCCAGCCCATCAGGACCGCAAATTCTGCCACGACTATTCGCCATGCGCCGGGCTTCCCTTTTTTTGCCCGTTGACGGCAACTTATACATTGTATAAGCTTAAAAATATGGACGTTTGCTTTGTCGAGCTTGAAGCCTTCACCTCCGAGGTGTTGCGCGTGGCCGATGAAGAAACGCTCCGGCAGTTTGAACGCGAACTTGCGGGCAACCCGGAAGCGGGGGACCTGATCCGGCATTCCGGTGGGTTGCGCAAAGCGCAGATGAAGCTGGCGGGGCGAGGCAAAAGCTCCGGGGCGCGAGTAATTTATCTCTGGCTCCCGGAGACGCGCCGCATCGTCCTTTTAATGCTCTATACGAAGGTAAAGCAAGCGGACATCCCGCCCGCGCTGCTGGCAAGGTTGCGCGCGGCGGTTGCAACCATCAAAGCCAAATACAACCGATGAAAACGAAAAAAACTGAAATCAACTTTGATGCCGAGGCATTGATTGCCCGCGTGGAAGGTTTTGCGGTTGGCACGGAACCCGCCCGCGAGCGTACGGTGAAATTGCCGCCACCGGTGAAGCCGATTCCTCCCAGGCAAATTCGCGCCATTCGCGCTCGGTTGGGATACACGCAGGCGCAATTTGCGGCTCTGCTTAACGTCCCAATGGTGACAGCAGTTTCATGGGAAAACGGCACCCGCAAGCCGAGCGGCGCGGCGTTGCGACTGCTCTCCGTCGCCAAGCACTACCCGGAAGCATTGCACGCGTCATAAAAGAGGCCTTCGCTTCTCCACACTTTTTGCTACTCCCCGTCTCTTCGCAAGGCATGGAAGCGCGAGCATCTTTGCCCGCCGACTCCTGAACCCGCAGGGCTCACAGAGCGGGATATCTTCGTCGTCTTGACCGCTTATTCGTGGCCACCGTGCTGGCGCAGCAATTCCGCAATGTCCGTCTTGCCCTGTTCCATCGCCGTATTCCTCCATCGTCAGGGGAATCGTCGCGTGGTTACGCTTCAAAAACTCTTCCGTTTCGTAACTGGCAGGCAAACGGGTCGGGTATTTCCACTGAAACTAATACGTGCGGAGCTTACCGGAAAATATGCCCTGAGGCAAGGGAAGCAAATCCGAGGGGAAATCCCTCTCACTCGCTGCCCCCGCTTTGCAAATCCATAACTCCCATTCGTCCCATACTTCCCATCCCCATTCAGAAAAATAAAAAAGGCGCTCTGGTCAGATCGCAGCGATCATTATTCCAAAGCGCCTTTTTTACCCCACCTTTGCCGTTGAGGCGAAGCTCCCGTTCCCTATGGAAACGGGCGGATGACCGTCGCAACGCCGCTGACTTCCAACTAAGGCATGTCATAAAGCGCCACGACCAAGCCTCCTAATGGTCGATATATATCGGTCCGGGATTTCCGCCTGGTACTCGTACAATGCAGGGTAAATTGAGAAGGTAGTACCGCGGGGGGATATCGGTCGTGCGGAACTCGGTCCGCGCTACCTAAGAATTCACGAAAATTTCAAAGAACTATTCGCGGAAGCTCACACTCAGCATCGCCTTCAATCGCTCTTTCAAGCGGGCGTGCGCCGCGTTCACTTCATCTGCCGTGAGTGTCTTCTCTGCGGAGCGATATGTCAATGAATAAGCCAGCGATTTCTGTCCCGCCGGAACCTTGATTCCATCAGGGTCCGAGAACAAATCGAATAACTGAATATCTGCCAAAAGCGGCTCATTCCCGCCGCGCAAACTTTCCTCGATCCGGGCATGCGGCACGCCTGCGTCCGCGATGATCGCAATGTCGCGCGTGACCGCCGGATATCGCGGAATCGGCGCAATGCGCGATGGAATTTCGCGAAGCCTGCAAAACGCGAGATCGAGCTCGAAAATCGCAACCGGATTCGCGCAATCGAGCGTCCGCAAACGCGCCGGCGGAAGCTGCCCCAGCGAGCCCGCGGCCTCTCCGCGAATCGTGATTTGCAACGCCGGCAGCAATCCGTCGATCGATGCGGGAACAAAGGACAGTCCTTCGATTCCGAGCGATTCGAGGCATCCCTTCAAATCGAAAAGCGCCGTCTTGCGCGGGGCCGTGTCGCGCCACGACGCGGGCGCCGCATCGCCCGTGAGAATGCCGGCAAGTTGCACCCGCTCATTCCCCGCGTCGAACACACGGCCCAGTTCGAACAAGCGAATCGACTTCGCTCCGCCACGAAGATTCCGTTCCAACGCAGCGAGCAATCCGGGAATCAACGACGGCCGCAATACGGCCTGGTCTTCAATCAATGGATTGCGGATCGGAACGAGCGCCGCTCCCGCAATACTCTGCGCCGCCTTGTCCGCGATGAGCGAAAAAGTCCGCGCCTCAAAAAAACCCGCGCCAACAAGCCGCCGCCGCAGTTCCAAATGAAAATCATGCACGCCATCCGCTGCGCTCGCATGCACCGGACCGCCACGAATGGAGCCGGGGATATTTTCGATCCCGAACGCGCGCGTCACCTCCTCGATCAGGTCGGCCTCCCGCGTGAGATCCTGTCGGAATGAAGGGATGAGCCATGTATCCCCTGAAGCCCCCGCGTGCTTTCGCAGCCCGAAACCGGTAAGAATCGCATCGATCCGCGGTTCCGGCACTTCGACGCCCAGAAGCGCCGAGCAGCGCTGCGCGCGCAGCGGAACCACCCGCTCCGCATCCGGCGAGGTTCCCGCGGTCTCGATGGTGGGCTCCGCGACGCCGCCGGCCACTTGAAGAATTAGTTCCGTCGCGCGATCCGATGCCGCGAGCACGCCGGCCGGATCGATCCCGCGCTCGAAACGGTAACTCGAATCGCTCGCAAGTCCGAGCCGCCGCGAGGTCCGCCGCACCGATTGGGGATTGAACAGCGCGCTCTCCAGCAAAATATCCACGGTTGTGTCGGTAACGCCGCTCAACTCTCCACCCATCACTCCAGCAATCGCCACCGCAACGCTCGCGTCCGCGATTACGAGATCGGTCCGCGCAAGCTGATATACCTTGCCATCCAGCGCGTGGAACGATTCCCCGTCCGCCGCGTACCGTACATTGATCGCCCCTTCCACCAGTCGCGCCTCGTCAAAGGCATGGAGCGGCTGCCCCATTTCCATCATCACGTAATTGGTCACATCGACGACGTTATTGATAGAGCGAATTCCAATCGCTTCGAGCCGGTTCCGCAGCCATGCGGGGCTCGGTCCGACCTTCACCCCGCGAATCCGCCGCGCGGAATAAAAGGGGCAGATCTCCGCCGCATGAATCGCCACCCGGCCCGATATCACCGCGCTCACATGCTTGAACGGCGGCGCCATCAAAGCCACCGAACGAAGCGCCGCCACCTCCCGCGCCATCCCGTAATGCGAGAGCAAATCAGGCCGGTTCGGTGTAACCTCCAGGTCGAGGATCACGTCGGCAGGAAATAACTCGGAAAGCGAATGCCCAACCGGGGCATCTGCCGTCAGAATGAGAAGGCCCTCGTCCCCTTCGCCCAGCCCAAGCTCCTTTGCGCTGCACATCATCCCCTGGCTCTCAACGCCGCGAAGTTTTCCCACCTTGATCTTGAAATCGCCCGGCAGCACCGCGCCTGCAAGAGCAAGCGGAACCTTGTCACCCACCTTGTAATTCTTTGCCCCGCAAACAATCTGCAACGGCTCGCCCTGCCCGCCGTCCACCTTGCAAACGCTCAGCCGGTCCGCATTCGGATGCTGCGCCGATTCAAGAATCTGCGCGACAACGACGAGCGGAATATTTGCTCCGCGCTCGAGAACTTCTTCGACTTCC
>Ga0326727_10017247_pt1 | contig 15032 bp, 10 predicted proteins | sample MB2enrmetagenome_FD_207643 | JGI IMG/M metagenome (GOLD analysis project Ga0326727, IMG submission 207643) | Lab enriched peat soil microbial communities from McLean, Ithaca, NY, United States - MB29MY | ecosystem: Environmental > Terrestrial > Soil > Wetlands > Peat | place: USA: New York... | reverse complement strand
CCGCTGATAACGGACAGGTTTGTTTGGTTCAACGAAAGGGTACGCCGTTTCTTTTTCCTAAGGCAAATCCTCCCCTGCCTCAGAACCTATTTCCAGCACTTTTGATGGTAGCTCTGGTGGGCGTGTTATAATGCCGGAGGTTACGGTGTTCTTTCAAAACCCGGTAGCCACAATGCCCTCATCGTCTAGCGGTTTAGGACGCTGCCCTCTCAAGGCAGAGACCACGGGTTCGAATCCCGTTGGGGGCATTGTGACCTTCGCTTTGATGAAAAATTGATCAACACCGCCGGTAAACCCCCCTCTGACGATTCTTCACTTTCAAAAATGATTCGAGACTCGTAAACCCGATGCTAGGGGATGTCAATTCTTGATCGCATGTTATAATTCGTCTTCAAGCTTCAGGGTCCAATGAGAATTCCTTCGATTCTGCACTATCAACGCGCCTGCCTTTGGCTCATTCTGGGTTTGGGACTTATTTTTCGTCAACTGTTTCTTTTTGAACCCATCCGTGGTGATGAAGTCATGGCCTTCATCCATTTTGGCGTCAACCCGCTTGCCGTGATCCTGACCAAGTACACTTATCCCAATAACCATCTTCTGTATTCGGCACTCATGCACGGGTGTATTCTGCTGTTTGGGATCTCGCCCATGGCCATGCGTTTACCCTCTCTTGTGTCGGGGGTGCTGTGTATCTGGATGACCTATCGGCTGGCCGTGGCCCTGACATCCGACTCTCGTGTTGGATTGCTGGCGGCATTCTGCTGCGCAAGTTCCTTTTACTTGGTCTATTATTCCGTGAACGCACGCGGGTATGCGTTGCAGACATTGTGGGTTGTCCTCTTGTGCGACGTGTTTTTCCGTCTCGACTCCCGACTTTCCACATTTCAACGAAGAACCTGTCTAGCCATCCTTGGTTTTTTCCTCCTTTACACGATCCCGAGCGGGATGATTTTCCTCGGGCCTTTCCTAATTTATCTTGCTTGGCTAGCCCACTATCAGTCTCCCTACGTTTCGTGGAAAGATCTTCGCATTGTGGGGATAGCCATGACCGTCATGTTTGCTTTAGCCATATTGCCTATCGTTCATGAGTTCCCACAGATATGGCTCACCAATGGAGAATATGGTGATAAAGCCCTGCCGATGTTTGGCGAAGTGCTGAGGCGAGCGTCGGACGGCCTGTTGCCGACCCCCTTTTTTGCTTTGTTGTTTGCGGCGGCATTTTTCCTCGTTCGCCAGGAAAGACGGCTACTGATCTTCTTTATTTCCGTTTTACTGATTTATCCCGTCACGGTAATTGTTTTGGATCATTGGATACCGCAGCTAAAATTTTTCCCGCGAACGTACTCCATTTTGTTTCCTTTAATTTATATTCTGATGTCGAGCGCGCTAGTTCGGGTGTTTGACAGGCCGGATCGCGGATCTAAACTCCTGGCGGCATGTGCGGTGGTGGGCCTTCTGTTTACAAGCGTGCGGAGCTTTGCCCGCGTTGCTCATGACCCCGCCGCTTTGTATTACTCAAACCGGCAGGATAATATCATTCTTGAGCGCCTGACGTTTCGACGGGCAAAGCAATTAGGTCCGAATGATCGCTTCTTGGCGGTAAAACCGTCGTATGATTCGACGATTGCTTACGCCCTCAGCGCCTTAGGAAAGGTTTACAGCATCCGATTCTTGTACAAAACGCGAGTCAGGCAGATCGACCTGGTGGGGAAATCTGAGTCCGAGATTAATCAATACTACCGGGAAATGCTGGATAAACGATTATGGACAGAACCGCTGAAAATCGATGAAGAACCGCCTTTTCAAGTATATCGAGTCATGCGAAAGGGCCTGGATCAGCCATTGCCGCGCGACATTCATGGGTACATGGAATAACAAAGCTCAGTGAAACAAAGCGGAACAACGCTTATCCGACGGTGTCAGGTTTGGGGCGGGTTGGCTGTTTCGATTTTGGGGGGTTCAGCACTGGCCGGTTCGCCGGCCGCGTTGATCAGTTTTTCTTCAAAGCGGGTCAGGCGTTTCTCCGCTTCACCGAAACGCGTCTGCGCATTCATCAGATGCATGCCCACCTTGCGGAAATCTTCGGTGAACCGGTCCAGCTCCTGGCGGAGGCGGTTGAGGTGATTGATGATCTCGAGCGCGCGCTCTTCGATTTTCAAGCCTCGGAACCCCTGCGCGAGGGTCAGTAAGTAGGCGTAAAAGGAGTTCGGAGAGACCGGCATCACCTGCTTGGAAGTCGCGTAGGCATAGAGGGCCTTCTCGTCATCCTCGGCATCCCCGCGGATGATCGTCTCGTAATACACGTTTTCGGCCGGAATATACATGAGCGCGAAGGGAAAGGTTCCCTCGTCCGTCCGGATATAGCGCTCGTGGATGTCGTCGATGTGCTTTTTGACGTTGCGGACGAATTCCCGGCGCGCTGCCTGACGGTCTTCGTCGGAGCCCGCCTCCAGCATCCTACGGAAGTTTTCCAGAGGAAACTTGGCATCCACGGGGACCATCCCTTCCTTCAAGCGGATCACGGCGTCGACGATCGTTCCTTCGTGGAACCGGTACTGCAGGCTGTAATGTTCGGTCGGCAGGATCTCCCCGAGCAGATTCTCCAAAAGCACTTCCCCCATCCCGCCGCGTAATTTCGGCGGACGCAGGATATCCCCGAGGGACGACACGTCCTTCACCATCGCCTGGATCTGGGCGTTGGCCTGCGAAAGCTGGCCGAGTTGATTTCGCAGCTCGCCGTATAGCCGGGCGGCGTGATCCAGGCGCTGATTAATCTCGCCGGACGAATTCTGCAGATGATGCGTGACGGATTGGAGCTGCTGCTCGAGAAGTTTGGCGTTCAGCCCTAAGCTCTGGGAGATCTGTTCACGCAAAGCATCCAGTTGCTGCTGCAGAAGAAGCATGGATGGCGTGTCCTGTCGCGACGACTTTCGAACCAGCAGCCACACCAGCCCGAGAATGAGGATTCCAGCAGCGATGTAAATACCTGTCATATAAATTATTCTATCATGGTAAACGGTGCATGAATGTTGCCCACCGATGTTCATAAGAAATCACTTTTTTTCGCTGCCTCGCTTCTCGGTTTAGCGATCCTTTTATCGTTGGCCCGTCTGCACACCTACCGCGAACCTCTCGAGCGCGATCTTTCGTTATATCTGCTGGTTGGCCGTGAGCTTCTATCGGGCCGCCAGCTGTATGTCGATATCTGGGACCACAAACCTCCCTTGATTTATGCGACTTATGCCCTGGCCGAGAAAATCGCCGGGCCCGGTCCTGGCGCCGTCTATCTTTTGAATATTCTCGCGGGCATCATCTCCATGTTGGGGGTTTATAGAGCGGGTTCGGCGCTTGGGGAAAACCGAATGACAGGCCTCTGGGCGGCGATTTTTTGGGCCCTACTAAGCGGGGATGCTCATCTCCAGGCCAACCAGCCGAATGTGGAAGTTTTTTTGAACGCCTGTCTCATCTGGGCTTTTGTCTGGCTGGTCGGGGCTAACCGGGAGCAACCCGGAAATAAGTCCCTCTGGATAGCGGGATTTTTGCTGGTACTCAGCAGTCTTTACAAACAGGTAACTCTAGCGGTGGCTCTCCCACTTATTCTTCTATACATGTTTTTTGAGAAGTCTGCCTGGCGAAGCCGGCTAAGCGGCGTATGCGGCGTCGCCTGTATTGGCTTTGTCCTTTGGGGAATCACGGTATCTTATTTCTGGGTGACCCATCGCCTTCAGGACTTTATCGATGCGCTCCTCACCTATAACCGCTTTTATGTTCATTACATTCAGGCTGATTCCGGAAGAGATTCTGGAGGATTCATAACCCATTTTGCTTCCTCTGTCGATCCGCGTATGCTGATTGCCTCCCTAAGCTCTGAGATCTGTATTCTTTTTATCATGCTTGCGCTGCTGGCTTTGACGGGATGGTTCTGCCAGTCTGGACAATCGGGCCGTCGCCGCTGGATTCTCTGGGCAGGCTATTGTGCGGGTGTCCAGGCAGCGATTGCCTGGCCGGGCCGTACGTATCCGCATTATTTCCAGCTCTGGATTCCTCCTCTCGTGGTAGGCGCTGCTTGGGGCATCGAGAATCTGCGCTTGGCTTCACAAGGACGCCGGTCCTGGATGTCTGGTCTAGCAGCGGGAAGTATTCTTTTTGTTTCTCTTTTATACGAACTTCCGCTGTATGCGAAATCACCGGAAGACTGGTCGCGGCTTAAATATAACGAGGAAGTACTCGGAGTGGACAAGATGGGACACGCGATCAATGGATTGCTGGAGCCCGGGGAAACATTTTACGAATGGGGGTCCACCCCGGGGCTTTATGTGTCTAGTGGGCGGCGACCCCCGACCGCTGTTCTGGACAAGAATGTGCTGACGGAAGGCCCCGTCTGCCAACGGCTTACGCAAAAAGTCCTTCAGGATCTGGAACGGGAACAACCGGAGCTTTTTGTCTCCCTGGATTGGATGCTGCCGGCACCGATGACGGCGCATCCTGTCACCCGTTGGATTTGGCAGCGATATCGTCGTCTGCCGGGCTCGTTCAAGCAAGGACACGTCGTTCTGATGATCCGTCGCGGCGGCCGTCTGGAACGCCGGCTGCAGGGCGCGCCTGCCTAGGACATCCCATTTTATGTTGCAGCTCAGCGTCATTATGCCAGCCTACAATGAAGAAGAAGGAATCGAGCGTGCCGTTCACGATATTCGACGGGATGTTCTCGCTCTTGTGAAGGAGGCTGAGCTGGTCATTGTTAATGATGGAAGCAAAGACCGAACTGGCGCTCTCCTTGACCAGCTCGCGGCCGAAGATCCGCGGATCCGGGTTTTTCATCAGGGTAATCAAGGGCACGGCCCCGCTCTTCGGGCCGGCCTTGACACAGCGCAAGGGGACTTTCTGCTCCTCGTCGACAGCGACGGCCAAATTCCGCTGGAAAATTTCGCGACGTTCTGGAGAATGGCCTCGACGTCGGACGGCATCATCGGCATCCGTCAGGATCGCCGGGATCCTCGGCACCGCTTGGTTCTCTCCTCTGCCGTTCGCCTGCTGCTTCGTATCCTTTTTGACATCCGTGTCGCGGACGCCAACATTCCATTTAAGCTGATCCGGTCTTCGGTATGGCGGGAGGCCCGACCGATCATTCCCGCAGATTGCCGAATCCCTTCCCTTTTCCTGGCTGTTTTTCTGGCCACGCGCAGTGATCGCTTTAAGCAGATTTCTGTTTCACACCGCGCGCGCGAAACCGGCAAAGCAACCTTGCAATACGGAGGGCTGGCAACATTCTGCTGGTGCGCCATGAGACAGCTGATCCTCTTTCGCCGGAACCTTTATGCCGGAATCCATTGACGTTTTAATCGCCGGTGCCGGGCCCACGGGGTTGGGCGCCGCCTGGCGATTAGTGGAGCGCAAGCAGACCAACTGGCTTTTGGTTGATTCCGCGTCTTTTCCTGGCGGATTGGCCGCCTCTGTTATCGATCCGCGGGGGTTTACCTGGGATCTGGGCGGTCATGTCCTTTTCTCGCATTATGAATATTTCGATCGCCTCATGGATGTGCTGCTCGGCGATGCCTGGGTCCGTCACGAACGAGAGTCCTGGGTCTGGATGCGAGGCCGATTTATTCCGTATCCCTTTCAGAACAATATATGGCGGCTTCCATGGAGGGAATTTTTCCAGGCCATGCGGGGGCTTGGAGGGGTACGGCTGCGGCAAAAAAAGGGAACGCCTCAAAACTTTTATGAATGGATTCTGCAGAACTTCGGTCCAGGCATTGCGCATAGCTTCCTGATCCCGTACAACTATAAACTCTGGGCGTATCCTCCTTCGCTCCTGGGCACGGCCTGGATGCGCGAAAGAGTCGCACCGACGAGTTGGACTCGTTGTCTAAGAAATGCCATTCTTCGTCGAGAAGACCGCAGCTGGGGGCCGAACGCTACCTTTCGATTTCCTCTGCGCGGCGGAACCGGCGCTATCTGGCGGGCGCTGGCGAAAAAACTTCCGCCAGAACAACTCTCTTTTTCATGCGGGATTGTGCGCCTTTATCCCCGACGTCAGGAGGCGCTCCTGGATGACGGCCGAACCATTCACTATGAGCATCTCATCTCAACCATGCCGCTGGACCGGCTCTCGGTCCTCATGGAGGATTCCGTCGAACTTAAAGCTCTCGCGGACCGATTAGTGTATTCACATACCCATGTCATCGGTATAGGCATTGAAGGGAAGGTCCCGTCACATCTGAAGAAAAAATGTTGGATCTATTTTCCCGAATCTGATGTTCCATTTTATCGCGTGACGGTTTTTTCGAATTATTCCCCCTTCAATGTGCCCGATCCCACGCGCTACTGGTCTTTACTCTGCGAAGTGAGCGAGTCCTCTCAAAAACCGATCTCGGGGGACAGTCTCGTCGCCGACGTTCTGGCAGGTCTTGGGTGCGCCCGGTTGCTTTCGGCCGGGGCCAGCGTTGTGGATGCATGGCATCAACGCTTGGAACATGGCTATCCGACTCCTTTTTTGGGACGCGATGAGGTTCTTAAAAAGATGGATGCATTACTGACGCCGTTGAATATTTACAGCCGCGGACGCTTCGGGGGATGGAAGTACGAAGTCTCAAACCAGGATCATTCCCTCATGCAGGGTGTTGAGGTGGTGGACTATCTTTTAAAGGGTGTGCCGGAAGTGACTTATTATGGCCAAAGGCCAAGTGCGAGCCAGCCACCAATGCTGTTCAACACGACGTCATGCACGGCAGGTGCGCGGCCCGGAAAAAAACTCTGATGGTACTCGTCGCTCGCGGCATAGAGCAACAATATAAAGCGCTTCATCGTCGTTTCCAGTCCTGGTACGCGGGGTACCACGCCTGAGCTTTGATCAGGATTTCCCAGGCGGTGTTGCGCGGGAAGACAACGGTTCGACGGAGACGGTAGAGGTTTTGGGAATGGTCCCGTGGTGCCTGGTCGGTCGCAAACGCGGCTTCAAATCCAGCCGCGTGCGCCAACTCCTCGACCGCGGGATTACTTTCTCCATAGGGATAAGCCAACATCGTCACCGCCTGCCCCAGGGCCTGTTCGAGGCCCGTTTTACAATCATGAATCTCCCGCCGCGCGGTCTCGCGATCAATCCGGGTCAGGTGCGCGTGCGTACAACTGTGGGCCCCCACCTCCATGCCGGCCGCGCGCCATTGTCGCAGCTTCACAGCGTTCATCAGATGAGCGTTTCCATCATCCCATCGGTTGCGTTCCTCTGCGGATACGGCAAAAACGGCGGCGGTGAACCCAAATTCCTGCAGAACAGGAAGACCGAGCTTCAAAACTTCCTCATAGCCATCGTCGAAGGTGATGGCCAGGGTTCGAGAAGGAACGCTTTTCCTCTGTCTCAGGAGATGCACGTAATCCCCAAGCAAGCAGGTCCGATACCTCAGGCGTTTGAGCCAACGCATCTGGCGGCGGAACTGGTTCTGGCTGACTGAAATGCGCATCGGGTCTGCGCTCCGGGTAGGATCCTGCGACAAGAGACGATGGTACGTCAGGATCGGTAAATACATTACCGTAGGGGTGGACCACCGCGTCCGCCCGAACTAGCGCGCTGGTAGACCGCCTCGATCTGTGAGGCCACGGCCCGAATGTCAAAATGTTTTTCCACCTGATCGCGGGCCCAGCGGCTGATTTCCGGCTGGTCGGCCCGCGGCAGGAGGATCTCGCGCAAGCTGGCTTCAAGCTTTACGGGATTAAATTCCTTGGGTTCCAGATGGTCCCCTAAATTGCTCCGCATCGCCTTCGTCCAATTCTCCGGTCGGCAGGTCCCGATGATACCGCCTTCTCCTAGGAGGAGGACTGGTCGTCCCTGGGCAAGGCTTTCCAGGGCAGACCGCCCGGCCGCGATCACCGCATCGGAATTACGGATGAGGACCGGAAGGTCTTTTACATAGCCCAGCGTCTCAATCTTTGATGGGGCGATTTTTGACCCGAGAATGGAGAGTTGATAGACCAGGGTCCCGCGCTTTTCGTCCGGGATTTGTCCGACAATTTTGTAATGGGCGGGCGGCAGGGTTGCGGCGATACGTTCCAACGTTTCAAGGACAAACTGGAAGGCGCGCCAGCGGCCGCCAGACAGTCGACCGATAATCAGAATTTGTTTCATGTTAACGGCTTGGCGCGCCGAAGGAACGATCTGTGAGAGGTTGATCCCGTTGCGGATGAGATGAATCGCGGCGTCCTGGTGCCTGAAATGTCGGCGCAGGTGGTCGACGATCACTTCGTCGATCGCGATCGTCTGGTCTCCAAGACAGGGAAAAAGACGCGAGAAAAAATGGACTGGAAGGGGCTGGTGAATGGTGGTGATGTGAGGAATCCCGGTGAGCCAGGCCGCCTGCGCCGCCACCCAGTGCGCGCGCCGGGAGTGGGAGTGAATGATCTGGATGCGGTTGGCGCGGATGAAGGACGCCACGCGCCAGGTATTCAGAACCCCGAACGGAATGGCCTTACGGTGGATCGGCATCGATGTATACGCCTGCCCACTATGCAGTTTGTCTGAGATCCAGAACACCTCATGTCGGCCTTTCCAAGCCTCAGCCAGCGCGGTGCAGTATGTTTCAGAACCCGCGGGCTCGAGGCACGATAAAAGAAAGAGGATTCTCACGGTTTGGAGACGAACGCTTTGATCCCGCTGACGATGGCGTCGGCGAGAGTTTTTTGGAACGTGGGACTGAAGAGAAGATCCTCCTGCTCGGGCACGATGATGTACGCCTGTTCCGTCAGAACGGCGGGCATCTGGGTCATCCGGCAGACGGCGAAATCGGAATAATAAAGCCCGCGGTCCGGCAGGACAGGGGCGTTTTTCCGATAGCTGGCGTGAATGGCCGCCGCCAGACCCTCGCTCTGCGGCTGATACCAGTAGACGCTATTGCCATTGTTCACAAGAGGATTTTCACTCAGGCCCGAAGCGTTGCAGTGAACGCTCACAAACAGCCGGGCCTTATTTTTCCAAGCGATGCGCGGGCGGTCATAAAGAGAAACGTCCATGTCTGCGCTGCGGACTAGAAACGGCTTGGCCCCTGCTTTTTCGAGCATGTCTTTGACGAGGCGCGCGATCTGAAGATTGGCTTCTTTCTCCAGGGTTCCGTGCGGACCCACGGCTCCGGTGTCCGAACCGCCGTGGCCGGGGTCGACGGCGATAACCATGCCATGAAGCGTGACACTTGCCCAGGGCTTGCGGATTTCAATCACCAGAATGGATCCCTCATACCGGACGTCAAAGCCCCACCATTTTTTAAATGTCGGTTCGATAACCAGTTGGCAAATGTCCGATGAGACCTGACGCCAGCGCACCAGACGCACGAGCTGGTCGTCAGGGTCATAGCGGATGAGGTCCGTTTTGTCCGCGGCGCCAAACAAAGTCACGGTCAGGGCCGGCGGTTCCAAGGCTTGTTCCACACGGTATGGCAGGACGTCACTCATGGGGACGCGAACCTGGGTGCTGTCTTCCAAGTGAGTCACGGTGATATTAGAGAGCGTGCTTTGTGGAGCGAGTGTCCCGCGCGGAAGTTCCAGGATCGCCGAATCCTTCACCCATTCAGACAGCGTCCCTGAAAACCGCACCCGCCACAGGTTCCCGATTTTCCCGGTCAAGCGGACACGCATGCCTTTATAGAGGAAGAGATCATAGCCCCCGTCGATAGCCGTCCGGGCCGCCACCGTGTCATCAATGATCGTTCCGATTCTTGGGGTCCTGCCCGACTCGATGGTCAGCCGGCCCTTGGCCAGGTCCTTGCGGCGCAGGCCGCGTTTTTTCAAGGACACGGTAATGTCGGCTTGCCCGGCATGATCTGCGGGCTGGACCACGTAGGCGCCTTCGTAGACCCCGCGTGAACCTGATTCAACCATCGGAAGATGAGCCGCGATGCCCGCAATGGCAAACTCCGCCTGGCCTTGGGGCGAGCCCTGGAACGAAACCCGGAGCGTGTCGCCGGTTGCGAGAAGGACGTCTTCCGCCGGCACGATGGACTCCTGGACGAGGGTCGTTGGCGTGGAAGGACTGATGGTAAAGCCCGACGCGACCGTAAAGCGCCGCTCCAGATGCGCCGCCTGCCCGCCGGGCGCTGTGGCATCCAGGCTGAGAAGATTATCCCCGGGGTTCAGCGGAACCATCGTCAAATAGCCGCCTTTGGGATGGACATTAATGGTGATGCCATTGATGGTCAAAGTCGAGCCAGGAACGACGGCGCCGAAAGCAAATACCTCCTTTAAGGAAGGCAGTTTGGCTCCTTCGAGAGGGTGGACGACCGTCACGAACGCCGGGGTTGAAACCTGAACAGGAACGGGGGTGGAAAGAGCGACCGGCGCTGAAGTGGAAATCGCCGGGGGCTCGGTTCCCCAGAGGGCAGCAGGGAGCACCAAGCGAACAGCGCAAAGCGCAAAACTTGCTTTGAGTTTAACGCTGCACGCTTTGCGCATTGCGTTGCCGTTAGACGACGTATTTCCCCCCGGCATCTTTCTTCGCCATGGCTTCCAATTCCGCGCGCTGGGTTTCGTAGCCGGCGCGTCCCATGAGCGCATGCGTGTATACTTTGGCGAGCTCCACCCCTGGCTGATCGAAAGCGTTGATGTTCAGGAGTTCCCCCATGTAGGCGGCGGCCATTTCAAAGAAGAAGAACAATTCGCCGATGGTCGTTTCGGAAACCTCGTCGACCGTCACCGTCAGGTTTGGACGCTCGGCTTTGGTGAGGGCGGAACGTGTCCCTTGTTCCTCCGCTTTCAGGAGCTCGTTCAAGGTCCGGCCGCCGAGATAGTGGCTCTTGTCCACCCGGGGAATAAGAGTTTTTCTGCCGAAGTCCTCTACCGACAGGAACGTGATCACTTTGTCATAAGGCCCTTCCATATAAAGCTGGGCCTGGGAATGCTGGTCAGTCACGCCCAGCGCCTTGATGGGGGTTGGCCCGACATTCACGGTTCGTCCGTTCCGATCGAGCTTTTTTCCGAGGCTTTCCGCCCAGAGCTGGCGGTACCAGTCGGCCACGCTGTAGAGGTTTTGGGAATAGGGCATGAGAACGGAGAGCTTCGCCCCTTTTTGGTAGTACAGGTATTGAAGGCTGGCGTAAGCCGCTGCGGGGTTCTGCCGGAGAGAGCCGCTTTGACAGCGCGTGCGCATCGCTTTGGCGCCGTTCAAGAGCCCGACGAGGTTCACGCCGGCCAAGGCCGCCGGGACAAGGCCCACCGGCGTCAGGACGGAAAATCGTCCGCCGACGTTGGCCGGGACTACAAAGCTGTCCATCTTCTCGCGATTCGCGAGTTCTCTCAGATACCCCTTTTGCGCGTCGGTGGTGATGACAAAATGTCGAGGGGCCTTTTTCGCTCCAACTTTGTCTTCCACGGCTTTCCGAAAAATGAAATAGGCGGCGAGTGATTCCGCCGTCGTTCCGGATTTGGAGATCACGTTAAAAAGGGTCTTCTTCGGGTTGAGGGCGCCGGCGAGGTCCGCCGCCCAGCGCGGGTCCACGTTATCGAACACAAAGAGCCTGAGCCACCCCTTGCGGGCCTTCTTGTCGCCCAGGTTCCAGTAGGTCGGGCGCAGGGCCTGCTGCAAGGCGATCGTGCCGAGCGCGCTCCCGCCGATCCCCAAGACCACCAAGGTATCAAAGGATCCGCGCACTTTGCGTGCCCAGGACATGATCTTCCTGGCTTCCTCCGTGTTGTTGGGCAGATCGACAAAGCCCAGCTTCCCGGCGTTAGCCTGCTGCAGGACGCTCTGGTGCGCGTCTTTGAGGCGTGGTTCCAGCCCCAACCATTCGTGTTCTATCAAGCCGTGTGAAAGGCCGATGGCATCAACAAAGCAGTTTGTGAAGTTTACGGACAGCATGGGGATCTCCTTCTCAGGTTAATCTGGGAGAATTGTGGCAATACCGTCGGCAGGGAGTCAACGGCTCCGCCTTAAAGATGGGATGCGGCGCTAGAGGACGAGCTCGGCCCTCACCATGGAATCAGTGGACAGGGGCTGGAGCTTGAACCCGAGTTTTTCGCAGAGCCGCTGCATTCCGATGTTTTCCTGCAGGAGGTCCGCGACCACGCGTTTGACCTTCTCGTCGCGGGCGACCTGGAGGATCCGCTTCATCAGCTCCATTCCCAAGCCTTGTTTTTGATACGGGTCCCCCACGAGAATGGCGAATTCGGCTTCGGGCCGCCCGTGCAGTTTTATCAGTCGGACCACACCGATGAGTTCCCGCCCGCCCGCGCCGTTCTTGGATTCGGCGACCAGGGCGATCTCGCGATCGTAATCGACAAAGCAGCGGCGCAGGAGCCGCTCGTGCGTCACGAGCTGGGAGAGTTTGAGCTCTCGGGAATAGCGCAGGTAGACGCTTTGCTCGGAGAGGGTTTCATGAAACTTGATGAAAAGCGGTTCATCCTGGTGGAGAATCGGACGGATCTCTACGCTCTTGCCGTTCTTGAGCGTTGCCTGGCTGACATACCGGATGGGATAAGGCCGGATGGCGGGGCGAGGGAGCGCTGCGTCTTTGACGCTGGCGTCGTGCAGGACAACCCGCGCGTCCAAGGCCAGGAGCCCTTCAGGCGAGGCCAGGAGCGGATTAATATCAATCTCTTTGATGCGCGGATTGTCTACCACCAGATATCCAAAACGCACCAGGAGCTGCTGCAGCGCTTTGATGTCGACCGCTTTGCGGCCCCGGACTCCCTGGAGCGCCGTAAAAATCTTCGTGCGTTCCATGAGCCGGCGCGCCAGGGTGGTGTTGAGCGGTGGAAGACCCAACGCACGGTCTTTGAAGACCTCCACCAGCTGCCCACCGAGACCGAAGAGAAGCGTCGGACCGAATTGCGGATCGACGGTGGATCCCACTATCAGTTCGTAGCCGTCTTTGAGCGACACCATCGGCTGGACGGTAACGCCTTGGAAATCTTTCGCCGGAACGCTGGCCTGAATGTCCCGGAAGGCCTGCAAGACGGCATTTCCGTCACGGAGGTTAAGTTTTACACCTCCGACATCCGTTTTATGGGTAATGGTTTCGGAATAAAGTTTTAAGACCGCCGGATAGCCAATTTCCTCGGAGATCTTTTTCGCCTCGTCTTCCGATCGCGCGATTCTTGTGGGGACGACAGGGATCCCATAAGCCGCTAGAAGGTCCTTCGATTCCTTTTCGGTCAAAAGGGTGCGGCCGTCTTTTTGAACTTTTTGGATCAGGGCGCGGGATCCCTCCAGGTGCGAAGCGCCTTCCTCCGCGATCGGAGCTGGCGATGGGGTCTCGTAGAGGGCCGATAAATTCTGGCTGTAGCGCCACATGTGAAGGAAAACGCGGCAGGCCGTGTCCGGATAGGCAAAGTCGGGAATCCCGATTTCTCTTAAAATGGTTTTTCCCTGCGCGACATTGTCGCCGCCCATCCAGGTGGCCAGGACGGGTTTTTCGGGAATCTGCGCGAAAGGCTTGAGCGCCTGGGCGATCTTTGTGGCGTCGGTCATGGCCTGCGGGGTGAGAATGACGAGGAACCCGTCCGAGGCCGGGTCCTTGGCGCAGATCTCGAGTGTTTTGGCGTAGCGTTCCGGAGGCGCGTCGCCGAGGACATCCACCGGGTTGTTATGGCTCCAGGCAGCCGGAAGGACTTTGTCGAGTTCCTTGACCGTGTCGGGAGATATCTGCGCCAGCTTTCCACCCATCAGGGTCAGAGCGTCGGTGGCGAGCACCCCCGGCCCCCCGGCGTTGGTGACGATCGTGAGACGCGGTCCTTTGGGGCGAGGCTGTTTGGCCAGGACCTCCGACATGTAGAAAAGATCCGAGACGCGGTTCACCCGTAGAACGCCCGCGCGCCGGAACGCGGCATCCAGGACATCGTCGGACCCCGTGAGCGACCCCGTATGGGAGGCCGCCGCCCGGGAGGCTTCTTGGCTGCGGCCCGGCTTGATGACGATGATGGGTTTGTTCAAGGCCACTTCCCGCGCGGCCGACAAAAAGGACCGCGCATCGCCGATCGTTTCCATGTAAATGACGATGCTTTTGGTGTTGGGGTCATCGCCCAGATAATCGATCAAATCCCCCCAGCCGACGTCGATCATGGAGCCGATGGAGGCAAAGGCGCTGAAGCCCACCATTTCCCGGAGGCTCCAATCCAGGACGGCGGTCATGAGGGCGCCGCTTTGGCTGATGAAGCCGACATTTCCCGGGCGGGCGAGCACGGGCCCGAAGGTTCCATTGAAACCGTTCAATGGATTCATCATGCCCAGGCAATTGGGGCCCACAATCCGCATCTTGCCGATGGCTTCCGCCATGATCTGGCGTTCCAGTTCCGCGCCGGCTTCGCCGATTTCCTTGAAGCCGGCGGAAATGACGATGCAGCCTTTGACCCCGGCCTGCACGCACTCCCGCACCAGGGCGGGCACGGTCGGAGCGGGTGTGACGATAATGGCCAGGTCGACTTTGCCCGGGACGTCGCCGATCTTTGGATAGGCCTTGATCCCGAGGACATTCGGCCGCTTGGGGTTGACGGGAAAAATAGTCCCGCCGAAAGGCGTGGCGATCAGGTTCTTTAAAATTGTGCGCCCGACGCTGCCGGGATTTTCGGTGGCCCCGATCAAAGCGACGCTCGTAGGCGCGAAGAACACATCAAGCTCGGAGCTGCGGTGCTTTAACAGATCATGAACGGACTCGGGAAGCGGCGGTGGTTTTTCCATGAACACTCTACTTTCGCGACTATCTTATCACACGCGGTGATCCCGGACGATATGATGATGGTCATATGGGACGGCCGGGGAGCTATTTATACTAAATTCGTGACGATTGATGCGTTTGCCAAGCTGTTGCAGTTCTCCATTTCCCCAATTGCCCTGATTTCGGGAGCGAGCCTGCTCCTGCTCTCCATCACCAACCGGTTTGGGCGGACGATAGACCGGACTCGAGTCCTGGTGCGCGAACTAGAATCCGGGGACGCGGTACGCTTTCAAGAAGAACATAAAAATCAACTCCGGATATTAATGCGTCGGTCCAGCTATTTAAGGTCTGCGGTCTTATTGGTGAACGCCGGTATTTTTCTGTCCGGCTTGATGATCATCA
>Ga0326727_10017245_pt1 | contig 15032 bp, 25 predicted proteins | sample MB2enrmetagenome_FD_207643 | JGI IMG/M metagenome (GOLD analysis project Ga0326727, IMG submission 207643) | Lab enriched peat soil microbial communities from McLean, Ithaca, NY, United States - MB29MY | ecosystem: Environmental > Terrestrial > Soil > Wetlands > Peat | place: USA: New York... | reverse complement strand
GCTGCGGGTTTCTGGGGCTGCTGCATCTGGAGATTGTGCAGGAGCGCCTGCGCCGCGAATACGGCATGGACATCATCGCGACGTATCCGAGCGTGGTGTATCGCGTGACGATGAGCGACGGCACGGTAAAGGCGATTGACAACCCGGCGTTCCTGCCGGAGCCGAACTACATCCTGAAAATCGAAGAGCCGATGGTGAAGGCGTTCGTCATCTGCCCGAATGAAAACATCGGCGACATGATGGCGCTGATTTCGGAGCGGCGCGGCAAGTTCGACCACACGGAAACGCTGGACGAGCGGCGCGTGATGCTGACGACCATGCTGCCGCTGAACGAAATCCTGATTGATTTCCATGACCGCATCAAAAGCCTGACGCGCGGCTATGGCTCGATGGATTATGAACACGCCGATTACCAGGAATCCGACATGGTGAAGCTGGACATGCTGGTGAACGCCGAGTCGGTGGACGCCTTTTCGTGCATCGTGCACCGCGACAAGGCGGAGAGCCGCGGACGCGCGCTGGCGGCGAAGCTGAAGGAAGTCATCCCGCACCAGCAATACCAAGTAGCCATCCAGGCCGCCATCGGCGGCAAAATCATCGCGAGAGAGACGGTGAGCGCGTTCCGCAAGGACGTGACGGCCAAATGCTACGGCGGCGACGTTTCGCGCAAGCGCAAGCTGCTCGAAAAGCAGAAGGAAGGCAAAAAGCGGATGAAGGCATTCGGGTCGGTCAACATCCCGCAGGAAGCGTTCATTGAGGTGTTGAAGGCTTGATGCGTGTGGCAGCCGGCGTGAGCCGGCTCAATGATCCCGACGGAGAAGAATGAGCGGACTCACCTTCTGGAACACTGTCCCCATCCACGGCAGCGCTCGCCCAATCTTCGCGCAAAGCGCCACAGCCCGGCGGGCAGGGGAAATTACTTTCATTCGCTCCGGTTGTGGGTATTTTGTCTGGAATTAAATTTGTGTAAATCCGTGAAATCCGTGTCAAAATCCTTCAATCAATTATGATTTTACGCTGGCTGTTTTCCAAGACGTATCGCGACGCGGGCGCATTGCGCAAGCACGTTCAGCGGCTGATGGACGCGCAGCGCGACCAGCTTTCGCCGGCGGCCCATCAGCTTGTTAAAGGGACGCTGCTGGAATTGCAGGCCGGCATCAATGACCGGCTGAAGGACAGGGATTTGCGGAAGTTGATGGACGAGCTGGAGCAGGTCGCCGGCAAATGGCTGCGGCCATATCCCCACGCCGTCTGGCGCGAAAACGTGGAGGTGCTGCTGGTGGCGCTGGCTGTGGCGATGGGCATCCGGACGTTTTTCCTGCAACCGTTCAAGATTCCCACCGGCTCGATGCAGCCGACGCTTTACGGCGTGACTTCGCTGCCGGATTTCAGCCGCAGCACGATTGATTTTTCGGCGGACCGGACGACCATCGAAACCCAGGCCCGGGAACAAGTCAAATTGCGCGACGCGCTGCAAATCCCGACGGGCTGGCAGCGGGTCAAGGAATGGCTCAAGGGAAATTCCTACATCCATGTCGTGGCCGAAAACGACGGCACATTGCAAATCAGCAAGCCGTTTCGTTTCCTGATCTTCAACATCGAACAGACGATCTCGATTGGCGGGAGGCAGCAGACGATTTGGTTTCCGCCGGATTGCGGCGAGCAGCCGCTGGAGCAGCGCGCCGGCCTGAACCCGGATCATGTTTATAAAACCGGCGAGGACGTCATCAAAATGAAAGTCAGCGCCGGCGATCATTTGTTCGTGGACCGGCTCACATACAATTTCCGCAAACCGGAGCGCGGCGAAATTGTCGTGTTTGAGACCGCGGGAATACCGGAAGAATATCGCGCGGCATTTGGCATTCCGGCGGATGAATTTTACATCAAACGCCTCGTCGGTCTGGGCGGCGAGACGCTTTCCTTGAAACCGGATTACGATGTGACGGGCGCGCCGCAATCCAATGGCGGGATTATTTCCGTCGGGCATCTCGTCGTGGACGGACAGCCGCTGTCGGCATCAACGCCGCGCTTTGAAAATCTTTATGCGTTCTCCGGCGTGCCGGCGGGGACAAAGGTCATTCCGTATCAGGAAAACCATTATTTCGGCCACGCGATGATCCGGAACCTGTCATCCGGCCAGCAGTTTCAGGTTCGTCCGAATCATTTGTTTGTCATGGGCGACAACACGATGAACAGCCTGGACTCGCGCTTTTGGGGCGATTTCCCGGCCACCAGCATCATCGGCAAATCGTTCTTCGTGTATTGGCCACTGACCAAACGGTTCGGTGTGGGACAATCCGTCACCGCACAATGAGCGCGGCCAGCCCCGAAACGATTTTGGTCACCGGCGCGTCGTCGGGAATCGGTCTGGAACTGGCGCGCTGCTTCGCTGCGGATGGTTCGCGACTGGTCTTGGTCGCGCGCAACACTCCGGCTTTGGAAAAACTGGCCGAAGAATTGCGTCGGGATTACAAGGTCGAGGCAATTGTTTTGACCGCCGATCTGTCCCTGCCAGAGACGCCGGGGAATATTTTTTCAGAATTGAAGGGCAGGGGAATTGTCGTGGACGTTCTGGTCAACAACGCCGGATTTGGCGCGCACGGCGGGTTTTCGGAATTGCCGCTCCAACGGCAGCTTGAAATGATCCGGGTCAACGTGACCGCCCTGACGGAGCTTACCGGACTCTTCCTGCCCGGCATTCTGGAACGCCATTGCGGCGGCGTGCTGAACGTCGCATCCGTGGCCGGTTTTGTGCCCGGTCCCGGCATGGCGGTTTATTATGCGACCAAGGCGTTCGTCCTGTCATTCACGGAGGCGCTGGCCGGTGAACTGGCGGACGCAACTGGCGTCAAAGTCGTGGCGCTTTGCCCCGGTCCGACTAAAACAAACTTCTTCAAAGTCGCACATGCCAGCAACACACAACTGGTGCGGGTCGCCAGCATGAGCGCAACGGAAGTTGCGTGCCAAGGCCACAAAGCTTTTCGAGGAAAAGGAGTGGTGGTTATTTCCGGCTGGAAAAACAGGTTGCTGGTTGTTCTGATCTGGTTAACACCGCGACCGCTGATCCGGAGAATTGCCAGAAAATTCAATGGTTTTTAAGCTCAAGACCATTTGCTCAAATAATAACAATTAACGATGCACAATGTTTGTTGTTGCAGCGCAACGACTTACGAATGAAGATTTTTTTGCGGTTATCCACCGCAATTCACCACTTTTTCACATTTTTTTGTGAACGGGGGGAAATTGGTGAATAATTTCCGGTTGCCCGCGCGGTTTTTTTTTAGGACACTTCCGCCATGAAATTAATTTTAACCGCTCTGTGTGGAGTTGTTTTTTTAACCGGCTGTTCAACTCCGTCCATCAAAACCGTCCACGTTTCTGAACCGCGCCCCGCGATTCCATTATCATCCGTGAAGTTTGTGTCCAGCGCTCCGACCGGAGCAATTTGCGTTGCGGACATTTTGGCCACAGCTCGGAATTCTTCATGTGGTGCCGAGTCTGCGCAGGTGGCGATAAAAAAACAGGCTGCCGCAGTCGGCGCGCCCTTCGTTGTCTTGGACAACTGGGATGCTGCCGGACAGCTTTTAGGCATTCCGGACGAATTCAGAATTGAAGGACACGCTTTTGCGTTGCCCTAGCTGCAAAGCTCTTCAATAGTCGTAACTCCGGCAATTATCAGAGCCACTAAAATCAGCACCGGGATCACAAGCAGCCATATCGCCGCCTTGCCGGAGATTTTTTTCAGCGCCCACAACACCAAGATGACCACTGGATAGAGTCCAATCATATTTTTCCTTTCATTTTTTTAGTCCCCACACGCCAAGCGCCATGATGCCGGTGAAAGGCAACGCTTCGGGCGATGCCAGTGTGACGGCAAGCAAGACGATTGATGCGATGATTTTGAGAGCGAGCATTTCAGAACAGGCTTTCAAAAATATCCACCACAGGAGCAATTCCGGGCATTGCCAACATCGCCGCGCCAAGCGTGCCGCCCGCCACAGTCCCCGCCACTTCTTCCGCGCCGGTTTCGGCGGCGGCTACGGCTTTTTGTGCCGTCCAATAGGCCAAAAACAGGAAACCGCCGATGCTAATCAGCGCGAGCCAAAACCAGTTGCGTTTGATGAAGTTCACTTGTCCTTTTCCATTTTTCGGAATTCGCGGATGGCTTTGAAAATCATGTAGCAGGCCGTTGCCGACGCTGCCACGCCCGCCGCGAATGCGTTGTAATGCGCGAGACAATAGCTGGCCACCGTGCCAGCCACGCCCGCGCCCGCGTGCAAATCTGCGCCGAGTTGCTTCATGGTCAAATTTTCTTCGCTTCCTGTTCAACCCACGCCGCCGCGCGTTCGGCTTGAGCGTCCAGCCGGTCCAGAATCGGTTTAATCAGCGCGTAGTGCGTGCATAGGTAAAACACGGCAGCGCCAATCAGGGAAAGCGAGAGCACAAGCAACCAGTGGAACGCAAACCAGATTCCGAACATGGCGAGGCCGATGCCGCCCGCGATGAATTGCACGCCGGAAACGTAGTGGCCAATGTAAATTGAGAACGCTCCGAAACCGATGCCCGCGACGGCAGCGATAATCAGCAGCGCGCAAAACCAGTTCACGGTCTTTTGAATTTCACTCCGTGCGGTTGGCTTTTCAGCCGGGGCAGGGGACGCGGCAACCGGCGCGCCGACAACGGCAGACACCGCAGCGGCTTCTTTTTTGGTCAAGGCGGGTTCTGGCAGCCCGGCTTGAACGTCGGCAACGGCAGCGACTTCTACGGGCGTGAGCGCGTGCGCTGGCGCTGGCGCGCTGGCGTCTGGCAGCTTTGGCGCTTGCTGTGAGGCGCGCGGCGACAGTGAGGCCGCTACGGGCAAATGCGGCATGGCGATACACCCGGCGAGGAAAACCACACCGGCCAATAGAGTTAGAATTTCATGTTTGATTTTCATATTGCGTAAATTATTAGACCGAAGTTTGACCAACTGGCTGCGGTTACAGACCCCACGCCGCCGCGCGGAGCAAAAAAAATGTTCCCTTCTTGTCCGACGAAAGGGGTGCTAAACGCGATTTCTGCGTTTTGCGCATCACCGTAGCAAGCTGGCCCGCAAGCGATTCCGTTTATTTTTGCATTGGTAATATCCAACACGTCTCCGGGATTCGTGTTCATGTTCTCATCAGCCGTCAAACAAACCAATTCGCCCCACACGCGATATGGCACATGGCCAAGTCCATGCACGAAGGTGAATGAGGTCGTAACATCATCCAGCGCGAACTGTTTGCTAACACTGTCTTTGAAACTGTTTTGCATAAATCATTGCCCGGACGAAACGCACGCGATGAGCGCGCGGATTGCGGAAACGCTATTCGCATCGGAAACGGAAAAGGTTATCCGGTCGAATGCGCCATTGATGTAAAGCGGCTGCAACACTAAAGACGATGGTTGCGAGCCGGTTTGATTGGCGACATAGACGCCTAAACAGTCTTGGACGTTCTGCCCATTTGACGTGCAAACCGTGACAAGGCTTTGCGCTCCGAATGATCCGCCGCCGATGGACAAAGGCAAAGAGCCAAGCGCCGATTGCTGCCGCCAAAAATTGATTGAGCCTTTTACCCACCAGTTTGTGCCGCTGTTTTGCGCCCAAAGCCATGCGTAAAGTTTCCGACTGGCCATTGAGTATGGAACGGAAATATCAATCGCGTTGTTGCAAACACCGGTTAGCGACGGCGCTTCCCCGAATTGAAAGTCGCTGACTTGCTGGTATGCAGGCGAAACGCCGTAGCTTGTTTGGTCTGTGTCAATCATAGCTTAAAACTCCCGCGTAAAATCCGCCGCCGCTGCAAAACGCCCCGGCAATGGAAAAATCAAATGTCACCCTGTCGCAATTTCCGCAAAACTCCACCACTGGCAGGTTGCGCCCCGTGCCGTCAAATGGAGTCAGCACAGTCAGCCCGCCGCCCTTGAGAGCGGCGATTGTGCCGACGCCTAGCGATGCGTCAAAAATCTGACTGATGGCGCTGGACGCGCCCAGCGGCGCGAAGATTGAAAACGGAATTTTTCCCACTTGTTGACCGCCAAGCCAGCAAGTCACTTGGCCGGCCAGACTTCCCAAAAAAACAGAGGAGTAAATTCCGTTTGGAATATAGCCCATTGACGATGGCGGTGTCGGGTTTGTGTAAGTTCCGCCCACTGTGCCTTGAAAGTATTGCAGAACGTATTGGCCATAATAGCCAACCGGATTGAGCAGGTTATAGGCAAACAGCCGGTGTTTTTTCAATCCTGAATTGCAGGAAATTTCCAGTGTTTTTGCGACAAAATTTTGCCCAACCGGACTCATGTTATATGCGGTAGTCGGGAAGTTCGCGCCATACGGGATGGTTTGGCCTTGAGTCGGACTGCCGGTTCTGTTGTCCGTTACAAATCCCGTCACATATTCTGTTCCCCACGAATACGGAGAGCCTTGTTGCAGCGTTCCGAGCGCCGGATAAATTTCCGTCGCGTCCGAGAATTCCACAACGCAGCCCGGCGGCGCGAGCGTGCCAATGACGCCCGCGCCTGCGCCGGGGTTTAATGCGATTGCCATAATCAATGTCCAAAAAAATTTCATGCCAGATCGTCTATGCCGCTCAAATCGTCTCCCCCGCTAAAATCCCCTACGCTAAACTGTGTCGTGTCTGTAACCGTCGGAGCCGACGGCCCCGCCGTGTCTTGCGTCAACCCAAACTCTCCCGGATCGGGATTTGTTAATCCCAAATTGCTGTCAAGTCCCTCTGTCATGTCTTGCAGCGTGTAACCATCCGGCTGCTGTGCGAATTCGCCGCCGTAGTTGACTTGCGAAAAGTCAGTCGTTTCGCCAACTGGTGAAAAATCGCTGCCGTCAACCGGGACCAAATTTGCGTCTGAAAATCCCGCCATTTCACTGTCGAATGCCGACAGGTTTGGCAGCGAAAACGCGCCCGTGTCGGAATTCACCGGAAACGCTATCGGATCATTTTCCATTGTCGTCAATCCGTCGCTCCAATCCGGGATTGTGCCGCCAAAATCCTTTTCAAAGGCTGCCGTGCTTGCCGGGTCAAAAAGCGGATTTGCGGACGATGAAAACAGGTTTTTCAGCCCGTTAAAAATATCGTCCAGCGGGATTTTTGCGCTCAAGCTTACGCCGCTGCCGCCGCCGCCGCCGCCGCCTCCGAAAATCTGGCTCAAGACGCTGCCAAGTCCGCCGCTGCTAACGCTCGCGCCGCCGCCCGCGCCCGCTTGCCCGGCGGTTTGCGTGTCCGTTGCCGCCGGTTTCCGAAAAATCAGCCAAAGAACTAGGGCGAGCACCAAGCCGCCCGGCAAAAGGATCAAAAAAAAAAACGTGCTCTTTTTCACGGGTCAAAAGCCTTCCCCGTCATAGCTGGACGCATCGCCCGCCGGGTTGGAATTGTCCGCCGTGAACGTGTCCGCAAAATTGAAAAGCGTATTTGTCGCGCCGTCCACGGTTGGCAATCCCGCGCCGCTGCCGCTGCTTTGCGTGCCGCCCGCCGAACTGCCGCCGACAGACACGCCGCCCGCGCCGCCGTCATTCAGGCCGAACGCATTTGAAATTTCCGTCAGCTCATTCATGGCGTCTTGGCTGTTCAAGTTGCCAGTGGCGAGCGTGGTGTTTGATAATCCGATAAGCCCATCCCACCATCCGTTTGCGCCGGTTGCCGTGCCGGTGTTTGTCGAGGCCGGGGAAGCCGCCGGAGTTGCCGCCGCGCTCTTTTGCGCGAAGTAATACCACGCCGCCGCCGCGAGCGCGAAGAGTCCGACAATCCAAAGCAAGTATTTTTTCATTGTGAAAAAGGCGCGCGCCGGTTTTCCAGTCGCGCGCCTTGCGTTTTTTTTAAGCCGAAATTTTCAGTTGAATTTCTGCCAAGCCGACAGGTCGCCGAACAGCCGCCGCCCCATCAGGTAAAGGTAGCTGGCATTCGTGGACACGCTGGCCGGTGTGCCTACCACTTCCATTTTCAGGCCGGACGTGCTCGGAAAATTGCAGTCCAGAACCGAGCCGAGTTCCTTCGCCATGTCCGAGGACAGGCCATCGGCCAAGAAGTCGAAGAAGCACGTTGTCGCCGGGCGATAACCTTGCGTTGTCGGGAACGCACCGCCCGCCTGACCGTAAAACAACGGCTTGCTGGACAGCAGTTGAGTCGGGGAACCGGCGCTTGTGGTCGCCACATAAACGCCCGGTAAAACCAGCGCGGGCATCACGTCATTCATTTCCGCTTCAATCCGCAAATCCTGCCATGCCCAATCGCGGATATTGACGTTGCCGGATTGCAGGAACCACTGGCCTTCGTTTCCGAACGCCGTGCCAGCCGCGCCGGAGTCAATTTCGGCGCGCGAAACCGTGCTGCCGCCGAGGTAGTGGCGGAACAGCAAGTCTGTGTAGCTGCCGGGGATTGGCAGCGCAATGCGAACTTGCGCGCCGCTGCCGACGGGCACCGCATACGGTGTTTCAATCAGGTCAAAATCGATGTAACCCCAGGGGTTTGTGGTCTTGACCGCGGCGATGGCCGCCTCGCTGGCTTGCGTCGGCTCGCGCCGTTTCAAAACGACTTCGACGCCGATGTAATTGATGTTGCCCGCGCTGTAAATGTTCGCCGCGCTCTGGAATGTGAGCGTGAGAACCGGGTCTTGCGGGTGACGATGCACCGGCAAATACATCCGAGAGCGAACCGGCTCGCCAATGCCGGGATCAACCATCGGCACGCGATAAACGATTTTGTAATTTCCGGCCGGGAGCGTGCCGGATTGAGACAGCGCCATCAAATTGAGCGTGCCTTGATCCAAATTCATCCCCTTGCGGTAACAATACTCAAGCAGGCCGATACCGCTGCAATCCACGGCGCTGCGCGGTTTCGTGCCGTCATTGATGGACAAGTTGAGATGCTGCAAAAGCGTCAGAATGTTGTCGTATTGATCCGGCGTCGCGGGCGATGAAACGAGCGTCAAGCCGCCCGTGTTCACGGTGAAATTCACCACAACGAGGATTTCTTCAATCGGCCATGTGCGGTCAATAGTCCACTTCTGCGTTGTGCCGAGCACATTGGAATTGTTTGCGCCGCTGGTCGAATTGACGTTATACGGCTGCGGGAAAAAGCGGTTTTGATGTTGAACGAGAAACATATTTTTCGGTTCTGTTTGTGTCGGTTACTGCAAAATCGGGGGAACGGCAGGTGTCGAGGCCACAGTCGCAGCCGCGGCAGGTGTCGAGGCCACAGTCGCAGCCGCGGCAGGTGTCGAGGCCACAGTCGGCGCGGGTGTCGCCACAACGGACGGCGCGGGCGTGGTTGCGGTCGTCGGCGCGGGTGTCGTGGCCACAGTCGGCGCTGGCGTGAGAGCTTCAACGGCGTCGGCCAATTCGAGAATCAGGCCGAACAAAAAGCCGGTCGTGTGCTCGAAACTGGAATTTGCCGCCGGGTCAAAACTCTTGGCCACGGCGTCCACGTCGGCGGGAACCGGGCGCTTTCGACTCCGCAAGTCCGCAATCGTGTCCATCGCCTTAAGCTGATCCTCGGACGGCGAAACCGGCGTGCCGATGAGCGCCTTGAGAGCGGCGATTTCGCTGGCGCGCTTGGCCAGCACAGTCGTTTTATTTGCGAGCATAAAAAATCAGGAGTTTGCCGACGTGCCGATGATGGCGGGCGTATTGCCCATGACGCTGCAGAGCGTCTTGTTTTTCTTCGTGCCGCACGAAACGGGGAAGATAAACCACGCAGTGAGGTTGAACAGGTCGAGCAGGGCGAACAGCGCGAACAGGCCGAGCGCGAACCAGAAAAATTGAATGATGGTTGCTTTCATTTCAGGCAGTTTTGTTGTTTTTATAGTTCGACCACAGCCCCAGCCCGATCCAGAAGACGCTGGCAACCGAAAGTCCGATCCAGAATTCTTTTGAACTAAACATATCGTGGCGCAAATGAATCACACCACGCCGCCGCGCGATAGCTGCCCCTTTCGGCAGCTACCCTTTGCGGCAGGTCGGGTTTTTGTCAACATTCGGCCATACCCAAAAAAAAACGCCCCGGAATTTCTTCCGGGGCTGGCGTGCTTTTATGCGGTTACACGCCGGGCGAATAAATAACCAGTGCCATGTCAACACCGCCGCTTTACCCAAAATTCAGAATTCGCGCGAAGGCGGAAATACAATTCCACACGCCGAGCTTTTGAGCCACACACCGCGCATGGAATTTCACCGTCCACGGCGAAATTGCCAGATCGTCGGCAATCTGTTTCCACGCCCTGCCGATTCCGACCAAGTAACAAATTTCAATCTGCCGTGGCGTCAACTTCCTCGCGCGCGCCGCGCTCGAAAATTTTTTTGGAATTGGAATCATTCCGGTTCGTCCAAGACTACTCCCGGTGTGCCGCCGATTTCTCGCCCCAAGTCTTGCGGCTGCCCCCAAAAATCGTCCAAGTTGTAAGCCATCGCAACCCCCAAAGCTTCGACCTCATCCCTTGCCGCAACGAGCAGTCCGCCCTCGTGCAAAAAAGTTCCGCGCCGCACGTAAAAAAGCTTCAATTTCATAATCCGCTCAAGTCTCGCCCGGCGTTTTTCGGCTGGAATGCCTTGCCGCCGGTTTTGGTTTCTCCCGTGTTCAAATTCTTGTAAATAAATTCGCCATTTTTCAGCGCCATCAGCGCGTCGGCGTCATAACCTTTGTCCACCAGCCAGCCGACGCCGTTTGCATCGCCTTGCCGGAAAGCAAAAATTTCCGTGAACTGTTTCCGCGCCTTGTTGTTTATTGAATTCATGCCTTGCGCGATGAAAAAGCATTCAATTTCAAACGTGCGGCCTTGATCCAAAATCACAAGCAGCTCATCAGGGTCGCGGCTCGTTTCCGTGAGGTTGTCCAATTCATCGGATCCGAAAAGTTTTTTGCCTTTGAACACAGAGCACAGCGCAAAAACATAGTCGCAAAAAAATTTGAAGCCATCATCCGGCTTGCCGGGATACATTTTGCCGGGATCAAAAATGACGTAGCCGCCGCGTTCAGCCGAAGCGTCCAGATCGTCCACGGTGTAACACGCCGGAACTTCGAACCGACGCGACAAATCGCCATGCTTGTGATCAAACAGAAATTTCCAGCGCGCCTTTGCCTTGCGGACCAGCTTTTCAAACAGCGTGCTTTTGCCTACGCCGGAAACGCCGGGGATGGCGACTTTAATTGACGCCGCGTCTTGTTTTTGGATGCTCATTTTCGAGGATGAAAATTTCCGGGTTGTTTTTCAGCGCCCAAAGTTGCGCCGCCTTTGAAACGAGGCCGACATTAATCAGCGCTTCCGTCCACTTGGCCAGCTTCACTTTTCCGCCTCCGGTTGCGGCGCTGACGCCGGTTTTTCCGCCGCGCGCTTGCGTTTGATTTCCGAATTCAGCGCGAAAAATAATTTTGCGAATGGCAAATGCAGCGCGAGCAAATCCGCGCCAAGCGCAATTTCCGGCAGCTTGTCCACATTCCAGCCGTATTTGATGGCCACCAAGTCCGCAGACTCGCCGACATCTTCAAACGCTTTCGGTGCAGGGGACGCCGCCGCGAGCGCTTCCTTCAAAAAAACTTCATCCACACCGGCGGCGTCCGCTTTGATTTCGACAATGGACGTGAGGAAGGAAATTTCCGACGCAGCGAGTTTAGCAACACATCGGCGCAAAAGTTGGTGACCCGGTGTAGCAGCGACGGCAGCAACAGAATCGCCAGTCGCCACAAAATCCACCGGAAAGGCGCGAGCGCCCGGCGCAGCATCCGGCGCAACCACGTCGGATTTTTTCGGCGAGCCATCGAGTTTTGGCCGTCCACGTCCCCGCCGGATAACATTGAACTTTTGGAGAGTCGCCGCAGTAGCTGCCCGAATTTTTTCGCCGATTGAATTTCCGCCAGTATCCGGCGTTGCTGTTTGGGTGACATCGGGCAGGGGAGTTGACGGCGGCAACGCTGCCGCCGGAATTTCAGAATTTTCAGGCATATTTTTCCGCGCTGCCTGATCTGCGTCTCTGTGCAAAAGGAATTTCCAGAAATTCACGGAATTTGTCAAATTTAATTTTGAAACACCATCTGCGCCGGAATTTCAGTCAGTCGGCGCGGCAGCAATCGCGGCAAATTCATCATGCGCACCGTTTCCCGATGCGACAGCCGAAACAGTTCTCGCTTGGCCAGTTCGTAAATCGCCAGCGATGGCCACAAAACAAAAGGCCGAACCGCATCGTCAATTTTTTGCCAGATGCCGGAAATTTTCCACGCCCAGCGCGCGCCGAAAGCTTCCGCCGCCTGTTCCGGCTCGGAAATTCCCAGCATCCCGGCGCATTCGCGCGTCTTTCCGCGCCACGCCGCCGCGCGCGCCGTGGCCCAGCCGAACTCATTCGGCTTAAGCTGTGATTTTTCCCATCCGATGTAGCGAACCAATTTTTTGTGCTTGTCTTGAGGCAGGCGGTTGCAGACGTTTTTTTCAATGTATTTTGAAATATAGCAGGCCACAGCCTCACCGGTTTTTTTGATCGGTGTTAATTCCGCCCGGCCAAAACCATATTCCGGCAGAATTTTTCGCAAATCTGCCCAAATTCCGCGTAGCTTGTCCGAGACTCCGCGATAATCCCGTTTTTTCACGCGCTCAAAATTAAATCCCGTCCGAATATCCGGGTGTCCGGCCAAAATTCCGAGCAAGTGAAAATGAATTGCCCCGGATTTGTGACGCTCCGTCACCACGATTGATTTTTCAAAAAGCGTGGCCAGCACGCGCCTCGCAAGGTTATTGAACCGGCGCGACGCTTCGCCGGAATCGTGGATGCCGTGGAATTTTCCATCCGTGCCAAAATTTCCAAGCGTCAGCGTCAAAAAACCGGCGGAATTCAGCCCGCCGGATTTAATCATTTCCTCGGCATTGCAGCGCAGCGCGAAAGCCGTTTTCGCTTGCGAGCCGGTAAGCATGGACGCCAGATTTTCAGTCTGGCCGGGAACCGCAGGCAAGATTTTTGCCGCATTTTTAAGTCCCCGGCCAGCCGAAAAGCCGCCGTCTGAATTGTGACTCATAGACAAGGAAAGGAGAGACTCGCGCGCCTAACATTCCGCCGAACCGGACGCGCCCGCGCCGGCTGGCTTTCAAGCGTGGTTTTCATCGGCGGAAAAAATGCCAGTGCCAACCGGCGAAATGCCAGCCGCCGCCCAGGTGATGCCCGCCGCCGCAAGCGTAGAACGCGCCGATAAACAGCCCGCAAAAAAGCAGGATGCACAGGCACGGGAAGATTGATTCAAGGAATTTTTTCATGCGAATTGGAGTTGATCTTGCCAGTGATTTTTTGGGTGAATAATGGCCAGAATGTCAGCGCGGGGAACCGGCATTGCCCCGGCTGGCACTGGCTTTGTTTCGTCTTCCCAAGTCCCCGCCGCGCAAAAGGCCACGTTCGCGCCGTCAATTGACTCTTGGACGCGCTTCGGCAGCCCGATGCAGGTTGAAGTCTTGTTCCGCGAAACAAATTGGTAGTGACGCCAGCCGCGAATTTTTTCGCACGGCTGGCCTTCGAGAATTAAAAGCGAAACGCTCATATTGAGCACCTCGGAACAAAGCAGTTTTCCAGCCTCCTTGTTCTCCTGTTTAGGTGTTGAGCTATGCCAAAAACATCGTGCGCGAATGTGTAATTATCCGCTGCTAGGAGCTTGTCCAAATTTAGCGGACACGTTTCAATGCAACATTCCACATCCATCATAATATCAATCCGGTCCCTAGGAAAACCGGGTTGTGCATCACGCGCAATTACTAGCGCCCGGTCTGCGATTTTCCCGATGATTTTGTATTCTTTTTTTGTAATCTTCATTTTGTTCCTGTGTTTGTTTGGTTGTTTACAGCAAATTCCCTTGAACTTTGTCCGCCCACTGAAAAAGTTTTCCGTGCCACGGGGCAGGATTTTTTGAGAGCCAATTCTTCACCGCTTGCCAGTCGCCGGCGGTGAGCAGAAGCCGAAAAACCGCTTCGCGGACGTGCGGCAGCGAGAAAAACGTCCGCGAGAGAAACACGGCTTTTGAAAATTCTCGGATGCGACATCGCCCGCCGATAGTTGGCCAGCATCGCCCTGAAAATCGCCAGTTGCGTTTTATTAGAGAGCGGTTTTTTCATGGTGGATTTTTTGATTTTTCAGAATCGTTAGAATTCCGAACGCGATTGAATCCAGCGAAGCCCGAATTTCCGAATTGTCCGATGAATGATCGGCGTGCGCTTCCGGGTGACATTCCGAGCGAAGCGCGTCCAGATCGTCCCGCAGGCCGGCAACGTCAATCGGAATCGTGCCGCGATAGAAGCCTAGCAGGGAAACAATTTGAGAGTTTTCGACAAAGCGCAACCAATCCCGCGCTTCATCCTTTTTGCCGCCGCGCGCCATTTCGCGAGCGCGCTTTACGGCTAACCCGGTCGAAGAAAAAAGTTCAAATAATAAAACGTCCATGTGCATTGGACGCTGCGTCGTGTCTTGTTGCGGCGAGCCGGTTTCCAGTTCCGGCTACGCCGCGCACAGGACGCGCTGGAGCAGCGCACAGGCACGTTTTTAATTGAGGATTAGCGAAGTTTCAACAACTATTTTAGATGCACAATGTTTGTTATATTTAATTAAGATCGTGGCCATCATTTCGCCACCTGAAAGCTGACGGGAACTGTGAGTAGTAATTGAGCCGGGCTTCCGTCAATGCGACCGGGAACAAACTTCCATTTCTTGACTGCATTGATGGCCGCTTGTGCAATGGTGCTGTCCGGATCTTCAAGTGCCTTGGCTTGTTCGACGTTCCCGGAAACACCAACAATGAAGGCGACCCAGATGTATCCTTGAGAATGGGTTATTTCGGATAATAGCGGATATGATGGCTGCGGGGCGCTAACCATTCGCGGGAGCGTAATTTTCTTTCCAGCATTCTTTGCCGCTTCAATGACCGCATACTCGTCAGGGAAAATGACATGGGCGTGGTCGGCCATGTCCTTGGCAATTCCAACCAACTGGTCGTTGCCGCCGGCATCAGCCCGGGCAAACTGTTCGTTCACGGCCTGGA
>Ga0326727_10017242_pt1 | contig 15035 bp, 13 predicted proteins | sample MB2enrmetagenome_FD_207643 | JGI IMG/M metagenome (GOLD analysis project Ga0326727, IMG submission 207643) | Lab enriched peat soil microbial communities from McLean, Ithaca, NY, United States - MB29MY | ecosystem: Environmental > Terrestrial > Soil > Wetlands > Peat | place: USA: New York... | reverse complement strand
TATTCGGCCCGGCGGAGCAGATTATTCAAAACGTGCATTCCGCCGAGTCCGTGGCGAGGCGCGGTAGGGCTTCCGCGCCCCGCGGGATCCTTTTCATGCGCCCGAATACGATTACTCGGCGCTTTTCTTGCGCCGGAGCACGATCAGCCCAAGCAGGACGATCGCGATCACCGCGCATACGACGCGAATGACGGAACTATCCATCGTATTTCTCCTTTCTCAGATCTCAGAACAAACTCGTCTCGGAAACAAACCTTCTCAAAGAAAACCCGCATCTCACATGTTGTTCATCATCGGAATCAGCTCCCGGATGATGCGCATCACCACCGGTCCCACCGTGACCACGAAGAGCGACGGCAGAATACAGAAAAAAATCGGAAAAACCAGCTTCACGCCCAGCTTGGCCGCTTTCTCCTCGGCGACCTGCCGCGCCTGGACGCGCATATAATCGGAATGCGCGCGGAGGCTCTGCGCCACGCCGGTGCCAAAGCGGTCGGCCTGAATCAGAACGGCGACCAGCTTCTTGAGGTCGTCGACGCCGCTGCGCTCGGCCAGATTGCGCAGCGCTTCAGCGCGCCGCTTGCCCGCCTTTAACTCGAGATTCACCAGCGAGAACTCTTCGCAGATCTCCGGATGGGCGTGCTCGAGTTCCTTGGCCACCTGCACGATGGCCTGATCGAGACCCAGACCGGATTCGACGCAGACCACCAGCAGATCCAGGGCATTGGCGAGGCCCCGGCGGATCTGCTTCTGCCGTTTCTTGCCGGCCCGCCTGACGTATTCGTTGGGACCGAAAAAGCCGATCACCACCGCCGCCAGCACCGCCAGCATCTTGTTGCTCGCATCGGCCTGGCCGGGAAGAATGAGCACCGTGGCAATCAGCGGAAGACCGACGCCAAGAATCAGCTTCGCACCATACAGAATCTTAAGAGCGTTGGGACCGCGGAAGCCGGCGCGGATCAGCCGGCGCTGCATGACCGTGACATCTTTAGGCGAGACCGGCACCAGGGTGCCCAGCTTGCGGATCATGTCCCGGAAAATCAGGCTTGGGTGAACCGGCTGTTCGCCGCGGTCGATAGCCACCGCGCCGGTGACGCGGTCCATCGCTTCTCCGGGCTGCACCCACAGCTTCATCCCGAGGAAAGAGGCGGCAATCGCGATCACCACGAATATGAAGCAGGCAATCAGAATCGGCATATCAGACCTCGATGCTCACGATCTTGCGGATGATCCCGTAGCCGATCAACTGCAGCAGCACCGCTCCGCCCAGCATCAGGTTCCCGACGTCATCGAGGAAAAAGAAGCGAATGTAGTCGGGATTGACGTAGAACATCATCACGGCGACGCCGGCCGGAATGCAGGTCAGTGCGGTGCCGGTCATCTTGCCGTGCGCGCTGATGGCGCGGATCTTGCCGCGGAGCTTGAAGCGCTCGCGGATCACATAAGCGAGTTTGTCCAGAATCTCGGCGAGATTGCCGCCGGTGCGCTTCTGCAGCAGCACCGCCGAGACGAAGAAATGAACGTCGAGAGAAGGCACCCGCTGAGCCAGTTTTTGCAGAGCCACGTCGAGAGGCAGTCCAAGATTGTGCTCTTCGAAGGTGCGCCTGAATTCTCCCGCGAGCGGCTCCTGGAATTCGCGGTGAATCATCTCCAGAGAAACCGAGAAGGCGTGACCGGCGCGCATCGAGCGGGCGACGAATTCCAGACTTTCCGGGAACTGCTCCTCGAACTGGCGCATCCTTTTGGTCCGTTTGCGCGCCATCGCGAGGATGGGAACGGCGCAGCCCGCGGCCATGGCCAGCCAGGCAAACACCCGCAGATGCGTCGGCAGAAAGAACCACGCGACCGCACCCGCGCCCATGGCCGTCAGCAGGCAGGTCTGCAGAAGACGAGCCACCGTCATCTTCGATCCGGCCTGCTCGAGCATCACGCTGAGACGCTTCTCAAAGTTGAAACGGGTAGCCAGTCGCACCAGCAGCGACGGAAGCGGCTGATCGGGGTTGATGAGCGCGGGACCGTGCCCGGAGCCTTTCTTCTTTTCCTTGGTGGTACCGAGCAAACGAGCCTTCAGGCGATCCACGTCCGCGCTGCGGAACGCCGAAGAGGAGAACCACCAGATGCCCAGCACCAGGGCCCATATCGCGGCGACAACGATCAGAAAGATCATTGGACCTCCAGAACCTCGTCGAACAGGTCCGGACGCAGACGGATTCCGGCCGCCAGCAGCTTTTCGTAGAATTTCGGACGAATTCCGGTGGCCGCAAAGCGCCCGACAACCTGTCCGTCGGCGTTCAGGCCGCGCTTCTCGAACACGAAAATGTCCTGCAACGTCACCACTTCACCTTCCATTCCGGTGACCTCGGTGACGTTGACGACGCGACGCGAACCGTCGCTGAGACGGGCCGCCTGCACCAGCAGGTGGACGGCGGCGGCGACCTGCTGGCGAATGGAAACCAGTTGCATGTTCGAGTTGGCCAGAGAAACCATGACCTCCAGGCGGGAGATCGCGTCGCGCGGACTGTTGGCGTGAACGGTGGTCAGTGAGCCGTCATGACCGGTGTTCATGGCCTGCAGCATGTCCAGCGCTTCTTCGCCGCGGACTTCACCGACCACGATGCGGTCCGGACGCATACGCAGGCAGTTGACGAGCAGCTCGCGCTGGCGTACCGCGCCATGGCCTTCGAGATTGGGAGGGCGGGTTTCGAGGCGCACCACGTGCGGCTGCTTGAGCTGTAGTTCGGCCGCGTCCTCGATGGTGACAATTCGTTCGCGGGGCGAAATGAAGGCGGACAGGGCGTTCAGCAGGGTGGTCTTGCCGGCGCCGGTTCCGCCGGCAATGATGATGTTCAGCTTGGCCTTGACCGCGGCCTCCAGCAATTCCATCATTCCCGGAGTAGTGGCCCGGCGGTCTACCAGATCGGGCGGCATGAGCTTGTCGGTGCTGAAACGGCGGATGGAGAGCAGCGGGCCGTCCACCGCCAGCGGCGGAATGATCGCGTTCACGCGCGAGCCGTCCATCAGACGGGCGTCCACCATGGGCGTCGATTCATCCACGCGGCGGCCCACCTGGGACACGATCTTGTCGATGATGCGCAGCAGGTGGCCGTCATCCCGGAACGATACGCTGGTCAGCTCCAGAACGCCTTTGCGCTCCACGTAGACCTGGCGGTGGGTGTTCACCAGAATGTCGCTGATGGTGGGATCCTGCAGCAACGGTTCGAGCGGACCCAGCCCAAATACCTCGTCGAGCACCTCGTCGCTGATTTGCTGCTTTTCCATCGAGCTGAGCAGAGTGGGCTCGGCGTCGATGAGCGAGAGCAGCGCCTGGCGGATCTCCGACCGGACTCGCTGGTTGTCGATGGTGGCCAGGGCTTCGAGGTTGATCTTGTCCACCAGCTTGCGGTGCAGCGTGAACTTCAGTTCCTGGAATTCCGGCTTCAGGCCCGTCTTCTGCTTGCTGGAGTTTCGCAGGAGGCGCTGCTCCCAGGTGACCTGCGACGATTTGGACTCGACCGATGGATACATGATGTAGGCCCGTTATCTGAGAGAAAGCACCGTCCTCGCGTCCGCCGGTTCCGCCTTCAGCCGGTCTGCGGGGATTGCCGCCAGCCGCCCGGCCAGCGATTCCACGGCCCGTCCCAGTTCGCATTCGACGCCCAGCGGTTCAGCCAGGGTGACCGCGCGATGCAGTGCCATGGCGTCGTTGGGAAACTTCGAATGAATGTGGCAGTTGAACAGTTTTTCCATATCCGCCACGGTGACGCCGTTGCGCTTGTCCATGCGGTTGACGGCGATCTGAAACCGCTCCCGCGGGAATCCCAGCTGCTGCAGCATGGCCACCGCCTTGCGCGCCAGATGGAGGCTGGGCAGCTCGGACGTGGTGACCAGAAAGGCCTGGTCGGCCTCGGAGATGGTCATCAGGCTGATCCGCTGGAAGACCACGGGCAGGTCGATTACGACCCAGTCGTAGGTGAGCCGCGCGAATTCGATTACCGTGTGCAGCCGGTCCGGCTCGATCAGGTCGGTCCCGGGCATCTCCGGAGCGGGCAGAATGTCGATTCCGCCGGAGTTGACCACGAGGCCGGCCCACAGGGTGGGATCGATCCGGTCGGCGGCGGCAAGCGCGTCGACCAGTGAGCGCGTGTGGGCGAGTTTCAAATAGAAGCCAATGGTGCCGCCCATCACGTCGAAATCGGCGAGAAGGACCCGTTTGCCCGTGTTCTGCATCAGCGCGAACGCCGTCTGCGTGGCCAGCGTGGATGCGCCCGAGCCAGGCTTGGCGCTGGAGAAGACCAGAACGTTGCCGGCGCGGGCGGGCTCGGAAACGTCCGGTTGCCGCAGGCGGCGCAACCGCGCGATGGCCTGTTCCTGGCTGGCCGGATCGAAGGGCGCGTGGAGGAATTCGCTGGCGCCCGTGCGCAACGATCGCAGAATCGCCTCCGATTCGTTGCTGTGGTGCAAACCGACAATCTGAACCGATTCGGAGAACGAGACCACCCAGCGGATTACTTCGCACGCGGCATCGAGATCGGAAGCCACATCCAAGAGAACTACTTCGGGCCGAAGCTGGCGCAGCCGTATCTCCAGCGCCTGCTGGGTGGGCCACGATTTGAGGTCGGCCATGATCTGGAAGGCGCGGGTATGCGGCAGGGTCGCGGTGAACTGGCGCGCCAGCTCGCGGTCCGGCGCAATCAGCAACGCTACTAATTCCTGCGGCCTGCCCTGCGTATCGCGTTCCATGCTGTCAACCCGTCAGTTGCCGCCACTCCCGGCCGCGGCATTGTTGGGATCCGCGGTGGTGTTCTTTCCCGAGGTCGCGCCATGCAGCGGTTCAGTCTGGCGCGGTGCCAGAGGTCCCATGAACGGCTCCGGCATAAGGGGCATGGGCAGAGGCTTGCCGGGCTCGATGGGAGTGGTGATCTCGGGTGTCACCAGTACGATCAGCTCGGTACGGGACTTGGTCAGAGTCCGGCTCTTGAACAGGGCTCCCAGCACCGGCAGACTGGCCAGGCCGGGAATGCGCTGGAACTGATCGTTAATCTGATCGTTGAGCAGACCGGCAATGACAAAGCTCTGTCCGGGACCCAGCTCTATGTTGGTCTCGATCCGGCGAGTGGTCAGCGCGGGGATCGAGAAGCCGCTGATGGTGACGGCATCGGCCTCGTCCAGACTCGAAACCTCCGGCTTCACATGCATGCGGATGGTGTGATTCTCGGTTAGCTCCGGCGTGAAGCTGAGGCGAATGCCGTACTCCTTGAACTGCACGGTCACGGCCCCCGAATTCGCGCCGCCCTGGATCACCGGAACCGGGAACTCGCCTCCGGACAGAAAGCTGGCTTCCTTTCCGTTGGTGGTGACCAGATTCGGTTCTGCCAGAATCTCAAGAACGCCTTTGGCCTCGAGTGCGCTGATTACCGCGCCGAGATTCAGATCGGGCCGGAAGGCGAATATGTTCAATGCGTCGGAAATGCTGAACGTGTTGGAAGCGCCACCGCCAATGCTGGAAGGGTTAGGCGCCTGCGCCGCCCCCGTGGTGGTTCTGGCTATGGTGTTGGCGGCTCCGGTGGAAACCAGGTTCACCGCAAACTGGCTGCTCACGTTCCGGTCAAGCGAGGCGAAGCGTACGCGCAGGACGATCTGCTTGTCCACCGGCTGCAAGTCCACATGCAGACTGCTGACAATCTGTTTGGCGAACGGCGCGGCCAGAGCCATGGCCCGGTCCGCGACATCCTTGGAGGGAACGTGACCGGTCATGGACAGGGAATCGCGCGTCGATTCGAGGTGAATGTCGGCGGTAGGAAAAGTGTCCGCCAGCAGCTTGCGCAGCGGTTCGAGGTTCTGCTCGACGGTGATGTTGTAGAAATTGCGCTGGCCCGTTTTGCTCCAGACCACCAGTGTCGCGGTGCCTGACGACTTCCCCTGCAGCAGGACCTCGCGGGCGGTGACCGGCGATGCATCGACCACGTCCGGATTGCTCGTGGAAATCCGCGTGATGTCCACCGGGTAGTCGATCACCACGCTCTTGCCGATGGTGAGACGCAGATCCTCGGCGGAGCCCTGAGCCGGGATGCGGACGCCTGCGGCGAATAAGGCCAGAAACGCCGCGCCGGTAATGGTGAGAATTCGTTTTGACGGCATGACTATCTCCCTGCCTCGCCCGGCTGGCCGTTGTTCACGATCTCCACGCTCCTCTGGGTGCCCCGGAACACCACGATCTGGTCGGGGGGCGGAGGTGGAGGCGGAACGGCCGCGGCTTGCACCGGCCGGCGGGGTCTCGACTCGCCTGGCTCCGGCTTCGGTTTATGGAAGCCGTAAAGTTCGCTGAGTTCCTTGCCAGGAGTCTTGGTGACCGTTTGATCGCTGCCATTGCGCAGGATCAACTGAATGCGTCCTTCGCCGTTCGCCAGCGTCAATGTCTCGGCTTGTTCGGGATTGGCGAGCAGCGTCACCGTGGGAGCCGGCATGGGTTGACCTTTGGCGTCCGGCTGCATCGCAGTACCGGCGGACAGGATCATCATGTTCTGCAGACAGGTGGTGGTGACCGTGTCGTTCACCGAAGCGGGCCGACCGGTGACCAGCACGTCCACGCGCATCCCCGGGAGCACGAAACCGGCCACGCCGGTCACGTCGTTCACGCGAATTGCTACCGCCCGCATTCCCGGTGGAATGATGGGCGCCAGTCCAACGCCGCTGCCGCGCGGCGCGAGCCGGGGATCGAGAACCGGCTCGTCCACCAGAATGTTGCTGATGACCGACCGGTCGACCACTTCTTCCATTTTGGAGAACGCCCCCTTTGGAAATGCCGCGGGAACGATCTTGTCGACGCGAAGATCGGCCGGTTTAATGGTCACGCCGACCGCCAGCGGTCTGACCGCGACAACGACATCGCGGGTCTCCGGCTGAACGTCAGCTTTCTTCGGGCCGCCGGCGCGCGCCGTGATCTGGTAGAAGATGCTGGCTACTACCAGGGCAAACACCAGGCTGACCCCTAGAACGGTTAGAAATCTACGATCCATATACCCTTCTCCTGCCGCCAGTCATGGAACAAGACTCAGCAGCGCACCCATGGCAATGGCCGGAGCATAAGGGATGGACTTCTCTCGTTCGCTCTCCGGCCCTCCACGATTCTCGTTGCCCGGCCGCCGCCTCCAGCGTTTCCACTCGCGAAACCCCAGCGCGGCGCACGCCATGATTCCGCCAATTCCCGCAGTCCAGAATGCCGCCGCAAGCAGCCTCTCGATGCCCACGATTGCGCCGAATCCCGCCATCAGTTTCACGTCGCCGCCACCCATGCCACCCAGCAAATAGAAAATGAGAAACACGCCGAAGCCCCCGGCAAGACCGAGCGCCGCGCTCGCCGCGCCTTTCCAGCCGCTGGCGTAAATGTGAATCGCGAATCCCGCGATTGCCGCGCCGATGGGAATCCAGTTGGATATCTGTCTCCTCGCCACGTCTTCCACTGAAGCCGATACCCCCACCGCCAGCGATGCCCAGGTTAGTGCTGTCAACATTCGACCTCGGTCAACATTCCACCCTGGGGCGTCATTCCTCTACGCGCGCTGAATGCGTTTTCGCCCCGCCGCCTCGTTGTCCGCCTCAGCCGATTTCCCGCCAAACCAACTCGACCGGAATGCCGACGGCGCGAGGAACCCCGCCTGCAAAGCAAACTCCGCCAGCGCCTTGCCCGAAGGCAGACGCCACGGCCCGCCGCCCAACCACTCCACGGGCACGGTTGGAATTCTCAGATCGGAGCCCTTATTCAGAAACGTCGACCCCGAGCCTGCCTTGCGCGTCATTGGCAATCCTTCCTGTGAGTATTTCGACGGTTTGGGAGCTTTTCATTAGGGGCGGCCCTCGTGATTTCTTAGTACGCCTGGCCCTGGCCGTCCTGACCCATTGCTCGGATCGGTCCTTACCCCGCCCGCTGTCGAACCTTTCTGAGTGGTCCCGGAGATCCGGGCGAACAGCACTGCCTGCTTGTCGTGGCGGAGTTCCCGCCACTGCAAATCCTGACGCAGAAGCCCACAAAGTGGCCAATCCGCCGGGATCAGCGCGGTCTCAAAGCCGTATTGATCCAGCAGCGCGCGCCACTGACCCTGGCCGTACCACAGGTCGATGTACTGGCCCCCAATGCGAGGCCCGTAAAAATCTGTGCGCCCGTCGACAAACACCTTAGTACCCGGCCAGAAGTGATACAGGAGGTAGTCCGCCCACTGGTCGGTTGTGAGTACGCGTGAACCGATGAAGCGCTGTTGCTCTGCCGCGATCATCCCGACGGGAAACATCTGCTTTGGAAAATCGTTCGGCCAGACCGTGATTCCGGGCACAAGGGCGATCGCCAGCACCGATGCCGGGATTAATAATGACCAGCGGCGGAAGTTGTCCGATGCGCTTGCTGCAACCGATCCCAGAATCCGGATGACGGAACGCGACTGGCTTCGATCCACCAAACCCGACCACAAGTGCGTTAACTCGACTGCGATAACCGGCGACGCTGCTATCGCGAACAACGGGATGTGCCGGGCGCTGGTCAGGGCCAGATGCGCGAAACCCAGGATGAGAAGCGCGTGTCTCAAAGACTTTCTGCGAAGGCTTGCGCCCGCCGCCAGAAGCCCGGCCAGGAGCAGAATCTCGAACTGCATCTGATTCTCGGACCGGAATGTGGGCGCCTGAAATTCCTGCACGACCCTGCGAATCCAGTCCGAGCGCAGGTACTCGAGAAGATGGCGGTGCAATTCGAGACCGTACGGGTTCGCCAGCGTGGCCGCCGCGCATGCCGCAAACAGGGCGCCGTAACGGGCCGCCCCGGGCCATCCGGCGCGTCCCTCGAGGAGAGCTCCGAACGTATACAAGCCCAGCACGACAAATACGATCACGAATCCGCCGTGCAGGTTGGTCCAGAGCAACGTGAGCGGCACGAGCAACCACAACGCGCGTGAGGGCCGACGCTCATCGGCATCCAGCAACCAGAGCGTGCCAACAAGGAAGATCAGAGTGAACAGGTGCGGCCGCGCCAGGAAATGAATGCTCGCGGCGCCGACAGCCACCAGTGCTACCATGGCCGCGATGAGACCGTTCGCGCCTCGCCAGACCATGTAGCGGAGCAGCATCGTTCCAAACGCCGCGATGGTCACGCCGGCGAACAGGACAATCCCTTTCAAACCCGCGGCCCCGTACAGCAGCGCGAAGATGATGTCCGAGAGCCATTCCCACGCAAACCAGGGATGTCCGGCTAACGAGAACGAAAACAGATCGGTGTGCGGAACGGTATGCGTGTTCAGAATGTATTGGCCAGTACGGATGTGCCAGCCGGCATCGCCATCTCCCAGGAGCCCGCTCCAGCCATAAGGACCGGCCATGAAGAGCCACACCATGAGGGCGACGAAGAACCAGTCGGAGAATGAGGGAAGCAGGAGGCCGCGGAGTACTCCGGGCATTGTGCGCGGTGGAGCGGAGAGGCCTTCGCTCGGGATTGTCCCGGCAACGGCCGGCTCATGCGAAACCGCCTCTTCTGTTACCGGTGGTGTGGCGAGGACGGACATGACTGGATTTCGACGGCTTCCAGTGAGCCATCGGCAGGCGGGGTACCAGTCTTTAGCGGGCTACGGTGGGACCCTGAGATCAGCCTCGGGTGTTCATGCCGGGCTCAGTCTAAGCCGTCGCCCGCTCTTCTGCCCATATGCGATACCCCAGGTTTATGAACCCGGCGCCCGCCAGCAACGCCAGCGGCGCCAGCCAAGGATCAATTAACAGCGCGATCGTCTCGAAGAGCATTAGACACGCCGCTATGAACATCATGCGGCGCCGGGAGCATGCGGCAGCCCAGATGCCCAGAACCGCCGCCGCGAGGATCACGCCCGGAAGGACCACCATCGTAGTGGCTGCCTGAATCCTGCTGTCGCCGCGAATCACGTGCTCTCTGCACGAATCACGTGAACTCCCGCTGTAGGTCGAATTGGGAGCCCAGGTGACGCAGGGATTGAGCTGGTCGATGACATTGACCGTTATGACGCCAATAGCGAAGGCGCCGACAGGCAAGGCGAACAGCACTGCCAGCCACGTCCTTCGTGAAACCATCGCTCCCCCAACCCAGCCTCAGGTGTGCATGCGCGAATAGAAGTAAAGCCCGGCGAGCGCGAATAAGGCGTCCGGTGACCAGGCAGCCACCGCGGCGGGCAGGAGGTTCACGTTGCCTACCTGCTCGAACAGCGCGCTGATTGACCAGTAAGCGAAAGCTATACCAAGGCTGACGCCAACGCCCGCCATGGCACCACGATTTCCCGTGAGAAATGCGAATGGCACCGAAATCATCGCCATGATCAGCGCGAACAGCGGCACCGAGAATTTTTCGTAAAACTGCACCTGCAGGGCGATGGTGTCGAAGCCACCCTGCCGCAGCTCGTTAATGTAAGTGGCGAGCTGCTGGAAGTTCATCTGCTTGGATGGCACCACTTCCTTGAGGAAGTAGTCGGGGCCTTCGTTAAGCTCGGCGAAGCTGGTCACACGGCCGGAAAAGTCGTTGAGGGTGTCGCCATCGGCGGCAGTATCGCGGCTCCAGCCGTTCTCAAAAACCCAGAGATTGAGTTGAGGCTCCCAGTGCGCACGCTCGGCGGAGATGTAGCGAACCAGGCGGAAGGTGGCTGGTTCGATCTCATAGATCTGAACGCCGGCCATCACGCGGTGCGCCGGATCGAAATACCGGTAGTAGTAGATGCGGCTTCCGTGGCCGCCCAGAATCCATTTGCGGTCGGCGCGTTCGGAGGTCTGCGGGGGACGGCCCTTGATCTCGTTGCGAATAGCGTCCTGGCGCTTGTTCGCGCCGGGAACGTAGTAATGATCGAAGGCGAACAGCGCGACGCTGAGTCCAACGCTGGCCACCAGAATTGGAATCGACAGGCGGTACAGACTGACTCCACAAGCCTTGAATGCGGTGACCTCGTTGTATTTGGTGAGCAGTCCCAGACAGATGAGCACTGCTACCAGAACGCTCACCGGAGTCGACTCATAAATCAGATGGGGCGCAAGAAAGAACAGATACTCACCCACTCTCGACATAGCGATGTGGTTGCGAATGATGTCGCTCAGCAGCTCGAAGAAGGTGAACACTTCCGCCATAGTCACCAGGCTGCCGAGCAGGACTACGAAGTAGAAGAGGAAACCAGAGAGAACGTAGGTGTCGATCAGTTGTGGGAGAAAGGGAATTCGCGGAAAGAACGCCGAGGGTGTGCCGATGGCTGCGGCGGGCAAAACACTTCGGAGACTCTCGATCGAAGACGTGAACCAGCCGCGCGCCATGGACATCCAGTCGCGGTCGCCGGGGAGGTCCAGCCGAATTAGCAGTAAAAGTCCGAGCACTGCGAAGACGATATCGGGAGTCCAGACGGCGATGCCCGCGGGGAGGGTGCGCTGGCGCGCCAGGCCGATCATGGTGATCAATCCCATGTAGTAGAGAAACGCCAGCGCGATGGTCAGCACGAAGGCCGTCGATTTGCCGCCTCGCCGCGAATACACTCCCAGCGGGATTCCCAGCAGCGCGAGCAGAATGCATGCGGGCGGGAATGCCAGGCGCTCGTGAAATTCGATCTGTGCTTCGATGCGCTTGGTGGAATCGACATCTTTCGTTTTGAAGGCCAGACGGTACAAAGGACGTGTGTCCAGTTCGCTGACGGTGCGGCTGATCCTGACGTCCTCGGGTTTCTGCGCCTCCAGCAGATCCTCGCCATGCTGGAAGCGTGTGGAATAAAAATCCGACACGGCCTTCCCGACGTCGTAGGTGTTCCCAAGATGCATGGAGAGCTGGATGCGATTATGGGGCACGTCGGGCACGGCCAGGGCGTCGGTGGCTACGGTGATGCGGGGCAGGTCGCCGCTCTCATGCCCCTGCGATTTTTGCTGGTCGGGCGGCGTCAGGTCCGCCATGAAGATGTTTCGCCAGCGAAAGAACCGCCCCTCCGGGATGACGTCGCCGACATACAGAATGGTGTTCGGGAACTGTTCGTCGAAAACGTGCGGTTGCACTTCGGCGGTGAGCTGCGCGGCGGCCATGCGGTTCAGCGTCAGGTCGGTTTGATACCACGACCACGGCGTTAACCACAGGGTGGCAAGTGCGGTGAGCAGAAACCCCAGTATGGCCAGCGTCATCACGGGAGCGATCACCACGCGGCTGGGAACCCCTGCGGCGCGCATGGCGGTGATTTCCCCATCTCCGGCCATCCGGCTGAGCGCGATCAGCGTGCCCACCAGCACTCCGAGCGGAATGGTGAATTTCAGGGTGAACGGGATCGCCAGCAGAAAGAGGCTGCCCACGGTGGATGGCGGCGCCGAACTGCGCACCATCAGTTCGAACAGCTTGCTCATCCGTTCGAGAAACAGAACGAACGTGAACAGGGACAGGCCGATTACCGAGCTTTGCAGCACCTCGCGAAAAATGGCCCGGCTGAGGATGCGCATGCGATTTACCGTTGCGCGACGCGTGGAGGCGGCGGGACGAGGGGGATTCGCGGCTCCTCTTCTTCCACCGGCTCCAGCTCCATTTCATCAAAGAGGATGCCGGGCGAAACAACCGTGGAGAGGTTCACGTACCCTCCGGCTCCCATCATCGCGAACGGCGTATTGTTGTCGAGATAGTTGTAGACGGCGGATTCGTCGGAGGCGGCGACGATGTCTCGAAGCGACCGCGTGGAGACGCCGCGGAAGCGAACGCCACGGATGAGCTCTTCGTGTCCGTCCGGATAAACGCGGTAGGCCCGAATGGGCGGGGGCACCGGCCTGGTCCCGCCGCCGGAACGCTGCATCGCGGTAAACATGCGCTCCAGTTCTTCGTGGCTGGCGGAGCTCGGAAAATCCACCTCGCGCACCAGAATCCCGTACGGCTTCTGCCGCTCCTGGCAGAGAGCGATCAGTTTCTTCTTCAGCTCGGCGAGAGGCGCCGGCGTGGAGGCGTGAATGAACAGATTCCCCAGTCCGGCTGCACTTGCGCCGTACGATCCCGGAAGGCGGGCTGTGCCATTGGATGCTTCGAGACCCTTCTTCACCGGCGTGCGCGTCAACAGAAATCCCTTCAGCACGCCCTTTTCGACGATCATGACCGGCTGCGCGGCCACACCTTCGTCGTCGATCTCATAATGGCCGAGCAATGTGTCGCCTTGCCACTCCGACTGCTTCGGATCGTCCACCGCGTCCATCCATTCGGGCATGATGGTGGACCCAATGCGGCCTTCGAGCTCGCTCGGCGACCACGGTACGGGATGCCCCGGCTGGGCCACCGGTTTGCGGGTGAGCTTGAGATTCGGAACCAGCACGGCGGCAAATAGCTGCGCTGCCGCACGCGGCTCGAAGAGCATGGGACCGGTGAACGCCTCGCCTCGCGGAGCAGCCGCCAGGGCCGTTACCGTGGAAGCGACGGTGTTCGCCTCGCGCCGCAGATCGAGGTCCGAGGGCATCTTCGATGGCTCGAACTCCTCGGTGGAAGCGGCAGCCCGCACCGGCATTCCATCGGGAGCCTGTCCCCACGCACGGATGCGCAGAACCATCAGATTGTCAGGACGGCGGATGGCCGTCCCTTCGGAATCCATGAGGTAAGAAGTGGTTTCGATGAACTCGGTTTCCACGCCGGAGCCGAGCACCTGCGGATAATCCGTGAAGATGGCCGAAAGCGCGACGGTGCGGTTGGTCCACTCGGCTTTGTCAAAGGCGATGTGCGTCACCGGCTCGATCGAATGAACGGGAGGCGCCTTGGTGTAGTCGGCCAGCGGCTCCGTGACATTGACATTCTGCAGGGCCGAGCGCTTGTGGCCGATGGCATCGAGCGCAGTCTTGAACGCGGCATCCGTAGCCAGCCAGATTTCCCGGCGAATTGCGCCATAATCGTCGTCGACCGGCAGCGAGCCGGAATCGAAACGCGCCCCGGCGGGAAGTTCGGAGAGCACGTAATTGGTATTGTCAAAAACGTAATCGCCCACGCGGACGCCGACCCGCAACAAGCGCACGCGTCCGCCCGATTGCGTCAGCAGACCGCCCAGTGACGCGGTGGCCGAAAATGAATCGACATCGTCCAGCGTGTATCGCAGCAGATAGAGCGGGTCCGCTCCGGAGACGATCTTCAGTTGCGGCACGCGTTCCATCTCATCGTGCATCGCGCGCATGAGCACGTCGTTGTCCTGAGCGACGGCGGGGACGGCGGCAAGGACAAAGAGAGCGAAGACGTAGCGGCAGATGCCCTGGACACGCGGCGACAGCCGGGTTTTTGGAGGGTCCGACGAATACGCGGCTGGCGCCGCATGTCCACTCATGGCTGACCCTCCGGGCGCGAAAGGAACGGTGGACGGTCCAGCGAGCGCTCCTTCTTCTGCACCTCGATTTCAGAAACCAGCAGCGCGGGCGACACCGCCGACACCGGGACGCTGCCCGATTCTGCGCCGCAGATGCCGTTAAAGACGGAAGAATGGTCGGAGGTCGCGACAATCCGCGAGAAGCTGGCAAGCGGCGTACCGACGATATCCACTCCGCGCACCAGTTCGTCCGGCCGGCCATCGGGGTAAACGCGATACACCAGAATCGGCACAACGGTGAAAGCCTGCAAGCCGCGGCGTCTGGTGGTGGTGTAGCCGCTGGTGACGTCCTTGAAGTACAGGCCATACGGTTTGCCCTGCTGTTTGATCTCGGCGACCAGCATCTCGCGAAGTTTCGCCTCGGGCACCTGGTTCTTCGATTCCACGATCAGGTTCGATTGCCGCGCGACGATATCGAATCCCGGCTGTCTCCGGCCGTGGCCGTTGGAATGATCGAATCCCTGAATGGGCATGCGCGACATGAGGAACGTCTTGAGAATTCCGTTATCAACCACAGTCACCGGCCGCGCCTTCACGCCCTCGTCGTCGTATGAATAGGAACCACTGAGGTCGGTTCCGTCAAAGGAGCGGCGGGTGGGGTCGAAAACCACCGACAGAAAGTCGGGCAACACGGGCTTGCCGATGCTTTTCGTGAAGGTCTGTCCTTCGCTTTCGTCCTTTTGTCGCTGGCCCTCCACGCGGTGG
>Ga0326727_10017241_pt1 | contig 15035 bp, 14 predicted proteins | sample MB2enrmetagenome_FD_207643 | JGI IMG/M metagenome (GOLD analysis project Ga0326727, IMG submission 207643) | Lab enriched peat soil microbial communities from McLean, Ithaca, NY, United States - MB29MY | ecosystem: Environmental > Terrestrial > Soil > Wetlands > Peat | place: USA: New York... | reverse complement strand
AGGTTTTCCGAAAATAAGTAGGAGAATGTAGGATATGAGACTATCTAATGACGCAATTCCTCCACGAGCTAAAGCTTCGTGGCTTCCTTGCTACGGATCCGTGACCTTCCTAGAAACTGATTGATTTTAGAGCACTTTGGCTCTGATTTTAGAGCACTTCTGGGAGCAATACGCGGATTACCATGTCAGTAGCATTTTTCATGAACCCTACTGGCGCGATTGATGATCCTGCCTGCGATGGTGGGGTGGCAGTTACTTTACCTGCGTCTGTGCCCCCTGCCAAGTACATTAGCGATCCTGCCGGTGCAGAGCCTGCCAATATTGGAGTAACAACTCCGTCGACAATTAGCTGACCGCTGGTATAAACGAACCCTGCGCAATAGCTCTTGGTCTGTACCGTATTGTCGCATGGCATAGCAGTGTCATTTGCCGATACATAACAAGCCGTTCCCAATGTTGCTGGCGTAGATCCGAAGTCAGTTATAGTGGATGGTTTTGGCTGAACGAATTGTATAGCCGTTCCATTCCAAGTAGCCAGATAGCCGTCTTGTGCTGCGCCTAGCGTTCCGAAACTTACTGGATTACCCTGGATATTGCTAACTGTATTCGTATTGGATAGACCGGTTACATCGCCATCCATGATAACGGTTAGGCCTGGGACGTTGGTCGATTCAAGGAAGGTGATATGATAGCCGTCCCATGTAGCAATGTATCCGTCCTGAGCTGGCCCTAATGTGCCGAAGTTTAGGGGGTTGCCGCTTAGGGCATTGACTGTCAATTTACCGGGAGTGGTGAGCGATAGGGATGCATCACCTGAAAGAGAAGTCCAAGCAGATCCTGATGCAGCCGCATTCTCGACTAGGAATTGACCCGCCGTTGGAGCAGTAGATGATACTTGGTTATTCTGGATTGCCACCACTTTGCTAGTGTTGGAGAGGCCCGTAACATCCCCTGACATAATGACTGTTAGGCCAGGAACGTTAGTTGATTCGAGGAATACGATATTGGTACCGTTCCAAGTAGCGATATAGCCATCTTGGCTTGTTCCGAAAGCTAGTGGATTGCCTTGTAGGCTGTTGATCGTAATATTGCCGCCGTCTGCGATTGTTGCATCACCACCGACTGTTACCCAGCTTGGAGTGGAAACCTGTGTTTGCAGGATTTGTCTATCTGTTCCGTGAGATAGCTTGCTGACTGATATTGCGGCAGTAGCTGAAACATCTGCATCGACAATGGTAGATGATGAAATTGGTGTGCGGTGGTCTTTCACCGTTATATGCGAAACGTGCCATTATTCACTCTCCTGTTGTTATTAGCAGTTATTAGTATCCCTTGATATGCCCAAATGTATCGAAAAAATTATATCACCATATTTGTGCTCATAATTTTCCTTAGCTCGTTAGAGTTTGTCCATATAATGTTGTGTTATTTCCTACTACAATTCTAAATATACCATGAGTAGTTATTGTTGTTAACCAAACAGATCCACCTGATACTTGTAATTTGATTGAATATGCTCCGAATGTAACACCAGTTGTATCAACAAACCATGATGATCCAGGAATATTAGGAAACACATAGGTATTTATTTCAGACAAAGAGCCTGAAAGAACAACAACATTATTGGAATATTGCGCTGCTGTAAGTGTAATTGTTGCGCCACCACCTGCCATTGTTGTTTCTCCTTATGTTACCGATATTGAAGTTATATTGCCTGCGCTTGGTGCAGTCATTTGCCAAGCAGTTCCTGACCATTGAAGATTTGCTACATTAGATCCGAAAGTGGGTAAAGCGTATCCATCCAACGCTACCACTTTTTGAGAAGTTGATGTTCCAGTTAAGTCTCCTCCTGCCGTGAAACTAACTGTCGTAGACAAGGCCCATGCCGAACCCGTCCAATTTAGATTCCCAACGACTAATGGGGGTAACACATAACCATCAAGTCCGCTCACCATTGGTGAAGGATATGATCCTGTTAAATCGCCACTCGCATAACCGTCTGGTGGCAAGGTTGCTGGCAATGCAGTTAATGCCCACCCAGACCCCGTCCAATTAAAATAACCAGAGATTAACGTAGGTAGTTCGTATCCATCAATCTGAATAACTTTTGCAGAAGTTATCGTACCAGATAGGTCGCCACCTACTGCAAATGAAGAGTTTTGCCAAGAGGCATCGTAACCATCAACGGCAACTATAAGCTGGCCAACGGTGGGTACACCAGTTACTGCAACTGTGCCTATCAGATTGCTACCTATGATTAGATCAGACATGATTAGTTGCCTCCTTGAACAACATGCATATAAACAGTCCAGTAAACATCAAATCCTGGGGAGGCTACCGTTACCAAAATATTCTGACTGCTATCAATACTTAGGATTGCTGACCAACCATTTACATTTCCAGTTGACTCAAAACTATCTTGTATCGGATTGCCAATACCAATTAACGTGCTCGCTAATGAACCATAATTAAACAACGACCAATGAAGCTTTATAGTTAAAGCGTCAGGACCGCTAGAATTGAGTGCGACGACAGTCACTTCAACGCGCAATGTTTTGTTGTAAGAGGTTATTCCTAATCCTGCTGGATATACTGGATATGTTATTGCAACAGCCGAATATCCATCTGCAGCAACGGTATTAACTTGCCCCACCAACGATACGCTTCCGTTTTCTCCAGAAAAACCAGCAGCACCATACCCATCATTATTATATGTCAATTGCGAGAATGCAAATGGAGGATATGATCCCAATTGAGTTGCCGTATTTGCAGAGTCCACTGGCCCAGTAAACCTAAAATATGTATGACTGGGGTCTCGAAGTTTTAGAATAGGCAGTAGCGGCACTCCTGCCTCATACGACGTAATTTGCTTGACATCTAATATGGCAGTGGGCTCTGTCGTATTTATTCCGGTACCTAACGCCGATGTAGTGTATCTACCATCGTCTCTGTTGGAACAAAACGACGTGTTAGTATATATGTCGTTATCAAATAATGATCCGCTACCAGCATAATAATTGCCAGTGGCAACCATAGGCCCATTCATATTGCCGGCACCCACTATGGCAGCAGTTGTTGAGCCGCTCTGTATCATGTTGTTGCAAATAGTTGGGAAATATAACGCTTCCTGAATGGTAATAAAATTAGCGGCTCCCGAATATTCGTTGTCGCTGATATTTATTCTATATGCCGCTGACCCAGGATTCAATCTTGGTGCTATCAAAAACGCCGTTGCGGCATATCCATCTACACTTACTATGCTCTCTATCTCATTGTTATGATATGAACAACTAACGGGCTCTTCGATCCAACAGAATAGTTGGCCTTCACTATTGTTGTCGAAAATATCATGATCAATACCGCCCTGATCGTAGATGTTTATAGATGGGCCATTGAATTGACAATCATGAATACTAATACGATTGGTACACTGACCGATTGTCCATCCTCTACCACGAGACGCCCCATTTACAATCCATATTCCAGTAGTAGGAACAGATCCGTAGGTCTGAGGCATTACAAAGTTTATGCTATCAATCTCTATTAGCTCGGCGCCATCAAGAACTATACCATACGCCCATCCACTCAACTTACAATGAGATAGCGTAATAAGGGTTCCACCCATAATTTCAATACCGCTACCGTTTCCATTATTGGTCATATTGGAATGGAGCCACAAATCACTAATTTTGACACACGATTGAACGTTCTCAGTAGATTGCGCCGCAATAATTCCATCAACAAGATGCCCTTGACCAGTTGCGTCGCCGTTGAACGACAAGCAGCTACTCTCTCCTGCTCCTCGTAAAATTATGCCCGGTGGAAGCTGATATCCATCATTTAGCGTATTAGTAAGATAATAAACCCCTGGTGGAACATAAACCTCAGCAGACCCAGCCTGAATATTGCCATTTATAGTTGGGAACGCTAATGTAGATACTGCTGCTGAGAACGCATTGATAAAAGCATTGTCGTCGTAAGTTATACCATCGCCTTGGGCTCCGAACCAACGCACATTCAGCGCGTTGTCGTAAACTCTTTGCCATCCTGACTTCGCTGCCCCTCCAAAACCATTAGAATTGAAGAAGGTTCCACCGTCATCTACTTTGGCTGTTACGCTCCACGTAAATAAGCCTCCGCCACCATCACCCAGTACAGAATAGCAATCAAGATTTGCCGTATTTCCAGGTTGCCCAATCAAAACTCTTAATGCTACAACATTAAGTGCAGTGGCTGTTCCGCTTGGTTCCCAACCTAGCGCCCCAGAATTATAGGTCAGTACAGTACTAGATCCTGACGGAGTAGGCAGTGCGTAGCCATCCAATCCAACAACCCTTTGTGATGTCGATGTTCCAGAAAGGTCTCCACCAGTCGTAAATATGTTGGCCCCTGACGCCCATGATAAAGCTCCAGCGTTGTATTGCAACACCGAATTTGTTCCAGAGGGGATGGGCAAAGTATAACCATCAATCTTGGATATTGTTGCAGAGGATGTTGTACCAGACAGATCGCCACCAACTGTAAATGAAGTTGGAGATGAAGCAAAAATCCACGAAGAACCAGTCCAATTTAGGTTTCCAGGGCTTAATACTGGTAGTATATATCCATCAATTCCAGTTACTTTTTGACTTGTAGAAGTTCCAGAAAGGTCTCCACCAGCAGAGAATACATTGAAGAGCGGAGACCATATTAGAGCCCCTCCAATGTATGTAAGCACCGTCGAAGATGTCGATGGTGTTGGAACTGCATACCCATCAATACCAGTTACTGTTGCCTTTCCAGGAACCGAGGTTGAAAACGAGATATCGCCACTAATGCTTGTCCATGAGGAGCCTGTGGCACCTGCACTCTCAACTAGAAATTGACCAGCTGTTGGAGCGGTTATTGAAACTGGGTTTCCTTGAATGCCAATTACCTTTTGGTTGGTAGGCGTTCCAGAAAGATCTCCACCGGCAGAAAACGGGATTTGAGATCCACTTACTGGACCAGAAGGGGTTACTGTTGCAGGAGGGCTTACAAAAAGGCCAGGGGCAACATTGGCTGATCCGCCAAGATTGGTCAGTGTTAGGTTGTTGCCTATAATAGCGCTTACCGAGTAATACCCGCCACCAGATATATAGATGGCCTCATTGGCGGCAGCCCAAGCAGCATTGTCGGTTTCAACTATAACTGTAGCGCCAACGGCGGGTTGCTGGAATGTGCCAGCTAGATTACCGAAAGCGGCTAGGCCAGGAGGCCCAGACGGGCCAATGATATTATCTCGGAAGGAATACTTGGATCCATCATAATAGATGAACCCAGGCTGCAATATAGGAACGCTGTTTCCAAAAAGGCTCATACACCTAATGCGTGATTATTGTCATGGCTGGCAATAATTCGGCATGAACCAAGAGCACACAACAGTAGCCATACAAGGATATAATACTATGAAGTTCGTTGAAAAATACGCAGAGCTATCAGATCGTTTCGCAATCAAATACGCCCAAGACATATCCGTTTCCCAAAGCGGAACTACTGAATTGTTTTTCATCAACGAGGGAAACCAAAGGGCATTCGCATCAGCCGCTCAAAAGGCAGTTATGAACTCGCCAAAGGCTATGGTGTTTGATCTCAAAGCATCCGCTGAACCCAACAAAGGCGCAAAGTGGATCCTCACTCCTCCGTCAGCCCAAACGATATTCCCAATACTAGATGCCGAGTTCAAGAAGGTTATGGGCAAAGGCATGAGGGAACAACAAGTTATTGCCGACAAGGCTGCCAAGGGTGGAGCTGGTTCTGGAACGCTAGACATTGCAAGCCTAACCGCCGAATAACCATGGACATAGATACGCTCATATCCAAAGTAGATCACTTCTACAAGCAAGCCAAGCTACTGCAAGTTCCAGCTAAATTGGAAAAGCAGATTGGCGATTGGGCAGTAGGGACATACTGCGGTGCGTTATTGCCCATTATTGATGCGGGTATGAAGAAGCCTAACCGCAACTTGATATTCGCCAAAGCAGAGTGCATGAAGCATTATAGTGCTGATCTCACTAACCCGCAGGATTTCATTATCGACCTAGCTGACCTACATTACTTCACCGATGAAGACCTGTCCAAGCTTGGGTTGCAGCATTCGGCTACTGTTAGAGCGGAGTTCGTATTTGACGAGGAAAGAGCGAAAGAGGTATATGGAGAATGTGAGTGGACTGGTCTATGGAACGGCAACTTCTTCATACATGTTCCTAAACCATCCTACATAGAGGAAATTACGGAATCCAACATAAGAGAAGTTGTCGTTGAGATTAGGAAAGCCGTTCGCCACGAGATGCAGCATATGGTTCAATCATACATCACTATGCTAAAAGACCTGAAAAGCAAAGGTGGCCTTCCATCAGCAGGATTACCAGCCAAAAATATACGCGATGAAGAGATCGACGAAAACATTATTGGGCTAGCTAAATACTACCTTCAAGATAGGGAGTTCTATACGCTGCTGACTGACTCCATTGAGATGTTCAAATCGGTAGTAAATCGTTTCCCTATGAGCCTACATAAGGTGTTGTTCGATATGTGGATTGGCAGAACTCCATATTCCGAATTAGAGAAGCGCTTCATAGAGGAGTTCAACAAGTCGCATAGCATTGTTCCAGAGGATCAATCAACAGAAGGCAAGCTAAAAGTGTTGATGCCCCAAGTTGCCAATTCGATATTGATCGGGTCTAACCTATTCGCGCACTTGAAAAGAAACTCACCGCAAAAGTATCGCAAGGCTGTAATTGAGATGTATAAGGCAGTTCAACCGCTGCTATGATACATCAGCCATTAGCTTCTTGAACTCCTCGGCTGTTAGCTCGCAGGCGTTAGTGATGCGCTTGTTTTTGTTAGCGGCGTCAATAGCAGATACGATGACAACAATGTTATCTGGATTATCGGAGCTGTGCTTGATCTCTACGGATGACTTGTCGTTGAATACTAGTTTTGCCATGCTAATTGCCCACTCTAACTATACGCCTATTAGACAATTTTCGATCTACCACCTCATTGGTTAATTTAACTAAACCTGCACATTGTGGACAACCTCTTCCATTAAAAATATTCCCTGGTTTTGCCATCCAAACATAACCACAGCCGTCTGCCAAACATTGAAAACTAATGCTAGTTTCTTTATCAATGTAACTGCTTATTCTTTTGATATTTCTACCAATCAATCTCTGATCGACAATATCATTGTTCAATTTTCTCATTGTTTTTCTTGAAATATACCATATTTGATTTTAGACAATTTTCATTATTGCGATAACTAACAATTTCAATACCATCTCTATGCACAAATATAGAGTGCTCATGATGCGAGCATATATCATCGCAAACCACAGTCCATTTATCATCTAATACTCGCGTTCTAGATGATTTACCAATTACAAATAGCGGTTCTAGGGCTAAAACCATCCCTTCCACAATCCTAACGCCCTCATTAGGATCTCCGACGTTACATATAAACGGCGGTTCGTGCGGAACGCCAACACCATTCCTATCAAGACCTATTCCGTGTCCGCCATAATTGACCACCACTGATAGTCCATATCCTTTAGCACATCGCGATATAGCGCTTCCTATCACGCCTAACCGTCTACCGACGGCTATCTCCTCAATTCCCCTCATCAACGCATCTTCCGTGGCATCAACCAATTTAACATGATCATTTGATCTTGGATTTCCAACCAAGATAGTTAATGCTGAGTCCGATATACTTTCTTTGTAACTGGCACCAAGGTCGAAACTGATTTTATCGCCATCTTGCAATACGTAGCTGTTAGGAATGCCGTGAACCAACTGACGTCCCACCGAACAACATACCGATGCTGGATACCCTTTATACCCCAAAAACGTAGGCGTACAACCGTTATCGCGAATATATGTTTCGGCTAGCTTATCCAATTCCAGCAATGTTTTGGTAGTTCCTGCCTTTACTTCGCCCTCCAATAGCGTTAGAGCACCGGCAGTTATCTTGCCAGCTATTCGCTGCTTTTCAAGCCACTCTTGGTTTTTGAGCGTAACTACGGAGTTGTTGGCGAAGGGATTATTGACTAGCTTCATGATATTGCCTATCGGGTGGGAACTACACGAGGCGGAGGCTCGACATAACCGATGTAATTCTTGAACTCATCGCTGGTTAGAATGCCAAGTAGCTTTGCATCTACGCTCTCTACCATATTTGAGGCCAGAGTACATGTCGCTCGGTTCTTGTAGGCATTGTTGGCGGTAGTGGCTAGATACTCGCGAACACTAATTAGGGCACTTACTTCATCTAGGATTGCGTTATTTGATGGCTGCTCGTTATCCTTATTGACTTGCAGCTCTTGAAGAACTTGCAGATCCATCCGAACACCGTTGACGGCTTCTAGAAGCTCTCCATGTGTATTTAGCAGGCTGCCGATTAGATTGCCAACATCAGTTAGACCATTGACTGATACTACGCCCTTTACTTGGGTAATAAGTGACTTTTGTGGATCTTGCTCGGCAGATATTGCCGGGAATAACGGAGCTTCTCCGCTGACGTTCTGATCCTCGCCGGCTAGCTTTGTCTTTCGATTTGTCATGTTTCTTTTCCTTTATCGCTGTGTTGTTTGTTGAATTGCGCCACCGCGAATGATAGTTCCATCTTCCGATAGGGCGTCCGTTTGATTAAGCCCGTATTTGAGATACACTTGCAAAACCAAATACCGATATGATATCTCTGATACTTCGCTACGAGCTGCTGCTTCACGAGCTTGCGCAGCGGCTGTTTCTTTGCGTGCCTTGGCTAGTTCAAGAAGGCTAACATCCTCGTGGCTTATTCGTGTTTCTTTTGGCGTTGCAGCTAGAATTGATTGCTCTACTGATGGTGTAGGTAGGGGCACTGACAGCGATCCCGAGTTTATTGGTTGTTGTGAAAATGCTGCTGCCGCCGCTGCTTCTGCGCTAGCAACAAACGGCTGTTCCGCTTGTGCTGTCATAGTTACTGCTTCTAGACCCGCTGCTATATTTTTCTTGCTCATAGATCTTTCTCCCTTATAGGCCAAAACGGCTTCCACGACAATATATATCGCGAGGAAACCGTTTGCAAGGCTTTCGATTGATTTTTGTTTGGGACGGGCGATTAGAGGATTTCGGAGGCAATTGTTGCTAGTCGACTTCGCTCTCCCTGAGTGAAGTTAATATGGCCAGATAAATCAGAGCCTTTTAGACTGTCAATTACGTATATCAAACCATTATTTGTGGCGTCTAAATCCTCATTATCAAGTTGGTCAAGATCTCCGTTCAAGATTATCTTCGTTCCTTCGCCAGCCCTAGTCAATATTGTCTTGACCTCTTGTTTTGTCAAGTTCTGCGATTCGTCAATCAACATAACTGCGTTAGGAATGCTCCTTCCACGAATATAAGTGATAGCTTCCATCTCTATTCTGCCCTTCTTTCGCAACATTTCTAGGGATACTTTCCAGTCGTCTTCCCTCCTTGAGTCACCTGGTTTACCGCGGAGTAGCATCTCGAAATTATCCATGATAGCCTGAAACCAAGGGGCCAACTTTTCTTCCAAAGAGCCGGGCAAAAATCCAAGATCCTTGCCCACCGCCTGAATTGGTCGATAGATTACCAACTTACTATACTCTTTCCTAGTGACAACTAACTCTAACGCGCAACTAAGTGCAATCAGCGATTTCCCAGTCCCTGCCTTACCAGTGAAGGTGACCAGATCAACATTCCGATCCATCATTATGTCGATGGCTGCCGCCTGCTCGTTATTACGATCCTTTATCCCCCACGGGTATTGCTTCTTGACCAACTTCAATCGATCGAAAGATACCTTCCTGCCCAAACATATAGTGTCGCCATTCACATCAGGAAATACTACGCACTCATTGGGATTTAATTTCAGCCCGTAGCACCTAGGATCAATAACCTCGTTCTGCAATAGGTCGGCAGCAATCTCCTCATCATTGACTGTCTGAATGCCAGAATACAAATCAGTAGCATTTACCTTATCACCCTCGCAAGCTATCGCATTGATGCCGCGCGCCTTGGCCTTTACGCGAAGGTTGATATCATTGCTAACTAGCGTAACATCATGTTCAGTATGCTTTAGCCAAGTGGTGTATAGGCAGGAGAGGATCTTGGTATCGCCATAGGTAGGATCACCGAGGTTGTAGAAAGTCGAGTTAGATAGGTTTATGTAGTTGGCATCTATTTTGAGCGTTGTATCGTTCTCTAACTGAATGCCTACGCTAATATCGCCTGCATTGCTAATTTCGTCTAGCTTCCTTATACATACGCGGGCATTTTTAGCCGCTTCATTGGATCCCTTTTTGAGCTTGTCAAGTTCGTTTAGTACCTCTATGGGTATCAAAACGTCGGAGTTGGGAAACTGCTTCCATATTGATGGGTCGTGAATAAGAGCGCTGGTGTCTAGAACGAATGTTTTTCTCATTGTGAGTGTATGTTCCTTGTTGGTATGATAGAATGCTTCTTACCTGTATGGATCCAAACTTATCTTCATCGACTTTATTGCCTACTGATCATTGTCCTCCGTGTTATCTGTTTGTTCTTCCTCAAAAGGAGACCAAGTTTCAATTTCCATCTCAACGTATAGCTGTTTCCTTCGATCGATCTCCCGCAGATCTCGACGCAACTTATACGTAGGCTTGTACATTTCTCCAGCGATGTCTCCACCGGCATAAATCTGGAATAGCCCATCTAGGCTGTCAATGACCTGAACTCCAAAAGTCGACAAGATACCGCGCAGCTGAATACGCTGATCTATTGATAGCGGATCGTCTGATGCCCAAAACTCTTGGATAGGAACTCCCATTTTTTCAAGGATGTATTTCAGGAATTTGGTCTTTTCTTCATCCTCAACTGCACGAGTATTCTCGTTAGTATTGAGGAGCAACTTGTATTTCATTGGCTACTTGATTGTATGCTGAATAATTGGTAGTTGGAGGGAAGTATTTTTAGCCACACTTTGAGAACGAACAAGATACGCACTTTATGCAGCCCTCTTGATATACGAGAGAGTTTTCTTTACCACACTCTGGGCATTTCTTTTCCGCTGCTGATTTCGTTCCATCGGCAATATAAGCCTTTAACGTTCTTGCAACAACTCTGGAAAACGAGGTAATATCCGAGTTCTTGTCCTTCTGCAATTGCTCGACAACATATTGAACAGGCACGCCGTGTCTCAATGCAAGTGATATTGTTCTGGTGAAGGCTCCATAATTTCCATTCTCGAATACATTGGCTATATCTTTGATGACCATAGGATCATCCCCATCACCAATGACTAGACTATATGTCGCTCCTCCAACCTTATCGTTTTTGAGTATCTTGCCTGTCTTGTATTTGTTTGGAATATCGACATACTTTGATAGTCCACCGAATATCTCATATGGTTTTCCATTTAGCTTTCCAACGAATATCGTCCATTGCTCACCTTGAACTTTGGCCTTCTTGATATCACATGGCAGTTCTTCTGGACGTTTTGGTGCCTCTGACGTTTCTATGTCATTGGGGCGATCTTCTTCTTTTCCTTCGGTTTTTTGGATCAATACTCCGTCACGACACTTATCGCGATATACGGTGAATCCCTTACAACCCTTTTCCCATGCTTGCATATAGACTTGTGAAACTACATCCTTGCTAACATCTTCGGGCAAATTGCATGTTTTCGATATTGAATGATCTACTGACTGTTGTGCTGCTGCCTGTAATTCAACCGATGCAGCCCAATCAATATCATTGGATGTTGCTTCATAATATGGTGACTTGGCAATGTCTGTTTCACCAGTTATCTCCATCCATCTAGCTACGCCCTGATGATATACGGTGAATTCTTGCCACTTATCACCTAATGCATCTACGAAATCAACGCGAGCATTTTTGTCGGATGGATTATGCTTCTTGCGCCTAGTATATGATAGCATATAGACAGGTTCAATACCTGATGTCGTTTGAGTTTGCGAGGATACGGAACCAGTTGGTGCGGTAGTAGTATTCGCTATATTACGACGACCGGTAGTTTTCCACATTTCTCTGACATCATCTGAACAATCATTGAACACTCCATTTAGGTATTCATGATCCTTTTCTAGATCATAGCTGAATATTGGAAACGATCCACGCTCTCTGGCAAGGATACATGATGAGGTATGCGATGCAACGGCAAGTGAACGATATATCTTGCGCGTCATTTCTATTGACTCTGGCGAACCATACTTGATATCCAGCATTGCTAGAGTGTCGCCCAGAGCAGTAACTCCAAGTCCCGTACGACGACCAGTTACATTCATCTTACGAATCTTCTTCCACAAGTTTAGCTCAATTAGTTTGGCCTCTTCTGGCTCCGGATCTGATTCAACCTTTGCTATTATCCTATCGACACACTCTATTTCCAGGTCTATGAGATCGTCCATCAATCGTTGAGCTGAAATAACATGGCTACTGAACTTGTCGAAATTGAAATACGAGTTCGGCTTGAATGCATTATCAACGTAGGACATGAGGTTCATACACATAAGCCGGCAAGCGTCGTACGAGGGAAGGATGATTTCACCACATTGGAATACATATACTCCACTGTAAGATAGTTTCCCACCCTTATCTTTACTTCCGGTTACTAGTGCTACCGTATGGTTATCATCTACTGTCAAGTTATACACAGTATGATTACCCTTAAGCTCAATAACCCCCTTCACTTTATGGTTGAAATTGTCGCCAGCATCGGCAACTTCACTGAAGTTCTTATACCCAAACTTCATGGACTTTCCAACCCTATAAGGTACCGATTCATTCTTACAGGCTATTTCCCACTCTTTCATTAGAGGGTTACGACCGAACTGGAATTTCAATGAAGAATAAATCCTAGCCTGATCTTCCTTGACTTTGCGCATCTTGTTTTCGTTGAACATGTCGCGCGAAGCATCCCTCTTGTATTTTACACTTACATTGGCATTGAGGTACATATTCTTACACCTGGTAGAGCAAATAGAACTCTCCCTATGTAGGTGATCAATATAAAACTCGTCGCTGCAAACCTCGCAAACCTTATTCACCAAAACTTCATTACCTACAATTTTAGCGCCATATCCTTGAGACAGCATATCCAAATACGTTTCTACCAACCTAGGATCACAATCCCCATATTCAATACCCATTTTAGCGGCACATGACTTGGCCAATCCAATTACAGATCCCAACTGATTGACCCTGAACTCGGAAAATCTTTGCGGCAACCCATTTTTCGCAGCATAACTCAACCAATCTTTATCACTGAATCTTCTACCAAGTTCTTTGGTCAGTTTCAATGCATGCTCCTCTATATCATTTGAGGTAAAACCCGAATATCTTCCGTTCTTTTCTCCCGAAGTATCTTGATTTGCATGCAACCTTTGGTGATCCCTGAACGTCATTATCTGCAAATTATCAGGCGAATTATTTAGGTGGTCATAGTCTTTATGATGAACCACTAACCCACCAGTGTTGACAAAACCTCCGCTCTTGGCATTATTGTAAACGGCGTCCCACTCACTAGGGTTATAGAACTTGGCAATTAACCTATGCTCAAAAATCTTATCTACCGACGAATCTCGCGCATCACAATATACTCTGTAATAATCCCCCGATTCAGGCTTTACGGGTTCCAACGACTTCGTAAATCTAGGCAAACTATCACCGGCAACAAGATCCTTCGCCAAAACCTCAGTCCCATCGCGCAGCAAACACTTATGATCTGGCGTTACATCGAAATGAGACCCGTCATCCAATACTACCCTAACAAGTTTTTTGTCATAGCCAGTTACTCTTGGGTTTCTGGCCATCTTTATGCTGACTTTACCCGTCTTTTTATTCACGGAGTAAACGGGAACATCCTTTCCTTCCTCAGCCAATTTCTTTATAGGCACCGCATTCCTACCATCTGCAACTGCAATCAGCGTGTCTCCCGAAAAACATGGATTTACGCATATCGATCCATAGCCATATTGCGAATACAAATCCGATGGCGTATTCCTCTTTATAGCATCCCAAAATAGTAACCCAGGCTCTGCGGAAGTCCATGCCGAATCAATAACCTGATCCCATATCTCTTTTGCCTTAACGACCTTTGTAACCTTGGCTTCCTCAACCTTTGCATCTACTGGCCAGCGAAGTGTATATTCATCATCATTCTTTACGGCATTCATGAAGTCATCATTGAAACGGATCGATATGTTGGCGCCAGTTACCTTAGTCTTATCTCGCTTGATATTTATGAACGTCTCTATCTCTGGGTGATTGACCGAGATAGTGATCATTAGGGCTCCGCGCCTTCCGTTTTGCGCAACCTCTCTGCATGTATTGGAAAAACGCTCCATAAAAACCGCTATTCCATCGGTAGTCTTTGCCGCATTGTTGGTAGGAACATCTTTCGGACGAATGCCCGAAATATCAAGCCCAACTCCACCGCGACGCTTCATGATCTGAGCAATCTCCTGATCGGCAAGCATGATACCGCCGTAGGAATCGAGCTTGTCAGTATGAACACCTTGCACTACGAAACAATTGGACAAACTTTGCAATTGATATTGGTTCCCAATTGCGCTCATAGGAGATCCTTGCGGAACAACATGCGCATACTTATCAAACAGCAAAAATATCTCTTCCTCGCTCATAGCATTGGGATATTTACTCTCGATCCTTGCAAATTCTTTGGCAAGCCTATGGTGCATATCAGCGGGGGTTAGCTCAAAATAAACGCCGTCTTTATTTAGCGAGTATTTATCCACAAACACCTTCGCGGCAAACTCATCGCCTTGAAAGTATTCTACGGACGCATCAAAAACCTCGGAGTAAGTATATCTCTGCATATCGTTCCTTATATGGTGTAGTCATCAATTGCTAGTATGTATATCCAAATATTGGAATCAAACCTTGATATTCTCTCTTATTACCGCCAACGAACTTTCAATTGTATTCACGCAATTTACTCGTGTTATCCCAAGCTTCTTGCATGTCTTATTTATGGACAGCGGCTTGTCGACAGT
>Ga0326727_10017240_pt1 | contig 15035 bp, 14 predicted proteins | sample MB2enrmetagenome_FD_207643 | JGI IMG/M metagenome (GOLD analysis project Ga0326727, IMG submission 207643) | Lab enriched peat soil microbial communities from McLean, Ithaca, NY, United States - MB29MY | ecosystem: Environmental > Terrestrial > Soil > Wetlands > Peat | place: USA: New York... | reverse complement strand
CAATTACCAAATTGCTTTAGGAGACTGCTTTGTCAGACAGGAAATACCGCCAGCCCGGTTACATGGACCGCGGCGACTCGCGTCCGGAAGGCAAGCCACAGCCCAAGCCTAAGGAGCAGAATTTTGGGCCGCGCAGTATCCAAATGGCGCCGACTCGTACCGTCTCCCGGTGCGCCCAGTGTGGGGTCGTGCTGAACTCCCTGGTGGACCCCAATGGCCGTTGCCCACAATGCGGGGCCGCCTTGCATGCGTGCAAGCAATGCACTCATTTCGATCCCGGCAGCCGGTTCGAGTGCCGCCAGCCGGTGCCCGAACGGGTCGCCAAAAAGGACGCGCAGAACCAGTGCACCTTTTTCGCGTTAAGTGCGCGCGTCGAGCGGGAAACCTCCGCCGGCGCCGCCCGCGTCGACGACGCCCGCCGTGCGTTCGAGAATCTGTTTAAGAAGTAACAAGTTGCAAGTAACAAGTCACAAGTAGGAACCAACTGCCGCACTGTCACTTGCAAGTTATTACTTCGTACTCCTCCCGCCCAGAGCGCCTCCAACCTGTGCAGGAATCAGGCCAGATGCAGCCGGCCGGAAAGCAGCGGTTGCTTAACCTGTTACTTGGAACTTGGCACTTGATGCTGTCTTCCGACCGGGCAACTCTGGACCGAGTACCAGCTTCTAACTGATGCCGGCCAAAGAATGCCCGGGCCTGCCCAAGGCAAACGGGCCAGCTTGCCGGGGGCTTGGGAGGTGAGCTATGCCGCAAAATTTTATCTGGTTAGTGCACGAGCTGCGCGATACGCTTTACCTTTTCTGGTATAACGACAGCGCCTACTTCCTGACGGCCGCCGCCTGCGCGCTGGTCGCGGCCACCTGTTTCAGCCTGCGCCGCTCCTAGTCGAACCTCAAAATGATTTGTTAATTGAGTAATTTGGTAATTTCGTAATTGTGGCAGCGGCAACCGTTGATTTCCTTCAGCCACGGTTTTTCCAATTACCGAATTACCAGATTACTCAATTACGAAATTGTTCCATCAGCGGAACCACAGTGACCAGACTGCGTCCACGGTAGCATGGGTGATGCCGGAGCAGAACAACCGGCGGCGGTCGCGCCAGGCGCGGCCATAGAACACCCCCGCGAGGGTCGCCAGCACGACATAGCGCCAGTTGAAGGGCCCCGGCTTGTTGAAATGCGACAGTCCAAACAAAGGCGCCGCGATGGCTAGCGCCAGCAGGCGGCTGCGCGCCTCGCCGTAGCGAGCCAGGCTTTTCTCCAGCAGGTTTTGCAACAATCCCCGGAAAAAGAGCTCCTCAGGGATGGCGACGAAGAAAAAGGTGGTGAACCATGCCGCCGCCGCGGTCCCCAAGCTGGGAACATAGCCCTGCGGGCGTATGAACCGCAGCGCCAGCCCGAGCCCGATGCCGACAGGCGCAAAACCAGCCCATTCGCGGAGGCCGACCGTAACGTCGCGCCAGCGCGGCCGGAAGTCGTAGCCCACGCCGGGAACGCGGCGTACGACCAGGAATGCATACAGGGCCGCGTCCATCAGCAACAGCTTAGGCATGGAGCCCAGGCCGGGCTGGGGCCAGGCGCCGCGCAACCAGCCAAACTCCACCGGCAACCCCACGGCCAGGAGCACCACCACGTCCTGCCACGCCAGCCGGTCCGGCGGCGGAGCCAACTCGAAGACGGCCGCCATGGCCACCGGCAGACAGGCAAACAACACGGCATATTGGATATGGAATACGCCGCGCGGCAGGGCAAATAGGAGATACGGCCCGGCCAGTACCGCCGGCGCAGTCACGCGCAGCCAGCGCCGGAACCGGAGTCCGCGTACACGATCCGCGGTCCCGAATCCCAATAGCCAGTAGGGCGCCAGAAGCAGTCCAAAGCAGGCGAACGTCGAGGTAAAGTGACTGCCGGCCGCCCGGTCAACGCCGAAGACCCGCGCCGCCAGCCAGAAGGCGAAAAGCAGGGCGGCATAACCGAGGAAACCCCTGCTGCACAGAAGGAAGCAAGGCTGCGATGCTCTATCTGCTTGAGGCTCGCTCATCAGTAAACCCGCATTACTGCTCTGGGATATCGTACGGCGTTCACTTATGATTGTGGCGGCAAATAGCTTCATGATTTGGGTAGGGGGAACCGGTGAGGAGAGTCAGCGAATGCCTGGCTTGCGGTGCAACCACATTACGAGTGAGGCGTGCGCTGGTTTCCCCGTTTCTGGCTTCGCGGATTTGGAATCGCAAGGTATTCAGCGTCGAATTGGTAGAGTGCATCTCCTGTGGATTTGCCTTCTACAATCCTCGCCTGGAGCCTGAAGAAGAACAGCGGCTCTATGCGGGATACCGGACCCCCGCCTACCAGCAAATGCACCACCGGTTCGAGCCATATTACACAGAAGCGTTCAACGCGAACCTGTTTTCCGAAGCGGCCATGGAAACCAGACGCCAAGCTCTGCGGCGTATCCTGTCACCGCACCTGGCAACAACTCAAGGGTGTCGTATTCTCGATTTTGGCGGGGGGCGAGGCGAGTTGATCTCCAATCTGATACCCGGCGCGGTGGGGTATAGCTACGACGTTTCCGATGCCGAGCCGGTCCCGGGAATCTGCAAACTAAAAAGTCCCGCAGAATGTAAACTTCACCGGTACGAATTAATCATCTGCAGCAATGTACTGGAACACGTTGCATTCCCCAGGGGTTTATTGCGGCAGGTAGCGGCCCTGGCCGCGCCCGGCACCCTGATTTTCCTGGAAGTGCCATACGAGTTTCCGCTCGGCGTTTGTGCGAAGTTCGGCCGAATCCTCGATGAACTGAACCTGCTGCTGAAGCGCCCGCGAGCCGGGCTGGGGCTCATTGGGAGGGGCATGTTCCATGTTATGCATGAGCATGTAAACTTTTTTTGTCCTACCGCGCTTGCTCAGCTCACCCAGCATTGCGGATTGCCCATGCAAGCGGCTGGCGAGTACTCGCTGGAGGCGAAGATGCTTTGGGCTTTGACGCGGCGGTCAGAATCGGGGCAGCTGAGGGTTTGAGAAAAGGTGAGCGGCTTCGTGTTTATTAATCTTAGAGGTTTATCTAACCGTTAGGCTGTTCAATCTGAGGGGTGCGCTCGGCGCTTACCTGATACTCCTCAGCAGCCAGTCCGTGCCGTTCGAGTACACGCCGAAGCAGTCTCGGCACATTCGCAGGGAAGTAATATCCCCTTTCAGGTGCACGTCGCGGATTCGGTTGAACGTTTTCGAATTGAATGCCGAAAGGATCGATGTATCGCGAATGTTTAAACCGATGACACCTTTGTAATCCTGGCAGCAACTTATTGCTTAGTAAGTAGGTCAGAATCTCATCGAGATTCTTGAGCATTGCCGGCTCTCCGCCACTGAAATCGATCCAGTTTTCGCCTCTAAGTTTTCCTCTTTTTCTAAAGTGCTCAAGATAGCTGAGTATGTCGTATTGTGGTTCGATGAATTTGTTTTCCTGTGTATATGGGCAATAGGTGCAGCGTTCGTTGCACTGTGAGTAATGTTGTATGCCCATGCCGCCTGGCAGTGGCTCTCCTCCGAGGTATTCAAAGTTAACGTCTTTGAACTTCTTTTCCTTGAGGTGGCCGCAGGTTAAGCAAGAACCTGTCGGTGCCTCAGTCAGGCCGTTGATGGCCGCAAAGAGATCTCGCCTTCTTTCAACCACCAGATCATAGCTGGCGGTATTGCTTCTGATTTCATCAGCCGTGATTATGACGGGAGAGGAGATGGTGCCGTGAACACAGCAGCGCACTCCTTCCAGCGCGAAATATGAGCCGGTTTCGATGTACTTGCAGGATTTCACCACATCCTTGTGGGTCAGGGCTTTGCGGGGTGTGTTCGCTGGAAATGGTGCTGTCATTTTCTGGTTCTCCACGGTGACTTGGGCCCCAAACGGAAAGGTGTATGCTCCACGGCTCAAATGACAGGTGGCAGCTCGGCTTCCACCACCCGCTCGGGCAACTTTAGTCCACCCGGAGTGGAGTGCCAGCGGCCTATACGCCAGAGGACCGCCGGTAGGGTCACAACTAGGATGGTAGCGCTGCTAGCCCACAACATCCCCGCTACCCCAAGATACGGAGCCAGGACAAACTTCAACCCCAAGGCGAGGACAGTAGTAGTTGCGGTAACCACGATCTGATACCGGATGATCGACAAAGCGTTTAACAGAAGGCTTGGTACACGAACCACGGCTTGGGTGACAATCCAAGCCGCAATTGTCCAGAGCAGAGTGCCATCGAAACTTAGCCTGGAATGCAGCCAGAGCCGCAATAATCGTTCCCCGAAAAGCAGCAGGACGGATGAGCTGCCGGCGGCGATCCCGACCAACAGCGCCATCCCACGGAGCAACCGGCTACGAATCCAATGCGGGTCGAAACTTTCGGCAGCTTCCGTGAAGGCGGGCCACAGAGGCTGCGCCATAACTACCAAGACTCCCAGCCCGCTCATGCAGATCCGTAAGGCGATGGTCATGCGGGCCAAAGCTTCCGGTTCCAGAAGATGCAAGGCCAATATATTGTCGAGTAAGAAGGAAAGACCGCCACTAAGGTTCAGGAGGAACAGCAGGAAACCTTCCCCGATAACCTGTCTTACCGCTGCCCAGGGTGCCAAGCGGCGGGGCCGAAGTTCAGGATGGACGACGAACAGGTGAATGAGGCTGCCGGCATTGGCCACAACGATCGCGCCATAAACAATTGCTACATAGAAACGCACGTCCCGAGTAATGGCGGCTGCCGCCAGCAACCCCGCCAGGGTTAGGAGGGTCTGTACAAGTTCCCAAAAACCGGAAACGAAACCCTTCTGCAACCCCATCCACACATTGTTGGCGGAATTTAAAGGGATGTTGAGCCCGAGGCCGGCGGTGGCGATCAGGTAAGGCCCGGCCCCGGCTTGCCGCCCGACTAGCACCCACGACACCGCAGCTAAAATGAGCATCAGTGTGGCTATGACGGTGCCAAAGCTCAACGCGGCCGCAATGTGGGTGCGGGCCGCCTCATTGTCGGTGGTGGCCGTCGAACGCGCTACCAGGGTCACTAGTGCCGTGCCGATCCCGATATCCACCAGTCCGCTGAACCACGCCAGAGATGAGGCCGCTCCCCAAACCCCGAACTGGGCTACGCCCAGCACGTGCAGCAGCAACGGCATCAGCACCAGCGTGCTGGCCATCTGCACGGACCGCTGGAACACACCCGCGCCGGCCGCCATGGCGATCCTGCGGTCGCGCCTATGAACGGGCATGGTCCTGGCCATTGGCGCGTATTTTGGCGAGCTTGCCTGCGCCCTTCATCACCAAAGTGTGCAATACCCCCCGGGGCAACACCAGAGCCGCGCCGAGGCGGGTTAAGACCGCCGCATCCCAGCACAGGTAGGGGAGGCAGTCCGGCACCCAACTCCATGCCTTGGCCGCAGAAACTCCGCGTATCCGGGTCCACACGAATTGATTCGCGGTGGAGCGGGCGACATGCAGGCGACAGTCGGCCCGCAGGCGGGACATATACAAATCGTTCGCGGCTGCCTGGCGCGCGGCTGCGATCACCTCGTCAGCCAGCAAACGGGACTCGCGGGCCCATTCCGGGGCGGAGGTGCCGTGCGAAATGTTGTCGTTCTGGTCTTTCGGCCGCAACAGAATGTAGTGCGACAGGACGCGGGCCACGCAACCCACCGGCCCCCGGCGGGCCAGCTTGGTCCAGAAAAACATATCCCCGAGGATGCGGTTCTCCGGTTGCGGCCCAAGGTCCAGCAGGTCGCGAACGCGCGACACACAAGCGCACCAGCTGACTTCCCGCTGGTCGGCGTAATGCGCCGCCAGAAACCCTGCTCCGGACTCGATGGGTGGGCCGACGACCGCCGGGACAGGGCACTCCTCATAGTGCACCGCGCAGCCGGTATAGACGAACGACAATTCCGGATGCTGGTCGAACATGGCTAGAACTTCGGCGGCAAATTCCGGTTCCAAAAAGTCGTCGTCCGAAAGGCCGACAAAAAACTCCCCCTGGGCCTGTTCGAAGAGAAACTGGCCGTGTTTGGCTGCCGACATGGTTACGGGATGGCGAAAGATCCGCAATCGGCTTCTTCCTGCATAGCGTTGGACAATTGCCGCGGTGCCATCGGTTGAGCCATTATCGGAGACGATGACCTCAATCTCCGGCGAAGTCTGGGCGAGCGCGCTTTCGATTGCTCGGCCCACGAGCTTTGCGCGGTTGAGGGTGGGAATCGCGATGGTCAGCCGAGGCGTCATGTGTTTTGTAACACATTTTCCGTCTGGAGCGCCTTTCCCGGCCCGTACTCGAAGTTGATCCTCTCCAGTTCGATCGCAAATGGTCTCTTTTGCACCATGGTATGAATGGCGCCGATATACTCCCCGAGAATGCCCAGAAAGAACAGTTGGATTGAAGCCAGGAAAAATACCCCGATAATCAGCGGCGCCATGCCCACGGAAAACTCGTCCCAGAAGATCAGCTTATAGACCAGGTACGCCAGCGCGACCAGCACCGACACAAATGCTCCGCCAAAACCGGCGAAGACGAACAGGCGCAGAGGTACCTTCGAAAGATTGGTGATACCCAGCATCGCCATGTCATAGAGCGTATAAAGATTGTTGGCGCTGACGCCGTGTTTGCGCCCCGGTTGGTGGTACGGCAACTCCTTGTGGGGAAAGCCGATCTCGGCGATCATGCCGCGGAAATAGGGGTAAGGATCGGGAAAAGCGCGCACTGCTTCGATCACTTTACGGTCGTAGAGCCCGAAGCCGGTGAAATTCTCGTAGGTTTCCACCCCCGACAAGCGATTGACCAGCCGGTAATATCGCCGGCGGATCCAGAACATAAGGCCGCTCTCGTCGCTGGCATGCTTCACGCCGATCACTACCGGAGTTCCTGCTTCCCAGGCGCGAACCATATCCACGATCATTTCCGGCGGGTCCTGCAGGTCGGCCACGACGCTGATGACCGCATCCCCTGAGGTCTGGAGCAAAGCGTGGTGGGGCGACCGGATGTGGCCAAAATTCCGCGTATTGCGGATGATCTTCACGTTCTTGTCGTCCGCCGCCAGGCGCCGCAGCTCGTCCATCGTCCCATCGTGCGAGGCATTGTCGATGAAGATGTGCTCGTAGCGATAACCGTCACCCAGCGACGCGATGGCGGCCCGCACGCGCTCGTAGAGCTCCTGCACATTGGCTTCCTCGTTATAACAGGGCGTAATGACGCTGAGGGTCTTCATAAGTTAACCGTCAAACCGTAATAGGGCGGGATCGACTTGTTCCCCACCGGACTCATACCATGCGTACAGCTCGCGGATGCACTCGCCCAAGTCGCGAAATTCGTAACCGCCCATCTCTTCCAGCAGCCTCCGGTTATCGCCGCTGTATTCCCGTCCCCAGCCTTCCTCGCGGACCGCGATCTCCGGGTTCTTGCCGGAGACCCCCGCTACCATCTGCGCCAGTTCACCCAAGGAACGGGAGCGGCCGGTACACACGTTGTACGCTTTGGCGCGCGGCTGCCCTTCGATGAACCAGCGGGTAATGCATGCCAGATCGTCGATGTGCAAATAATCGAAACGCACGTCCCGGCGCATAACAATCGGCAGCCCGTAGATCGTGCGGCAACACGCATTCGAGATGAAACGCACATCCCAGGCCTCGTATTTGCCGAACACGCCGAACAGGCGGAGGTTATAAACCTTCGCCGCACGCTCCGTATACTTGGCGCAGATATACTTTGCAAAAGCGTAGGCCTCGGACGGCACGTGCGTGTCGAAATAGCCTTCCTGCACCCGTGGAGGCATGGAGCGCCGGTCGTATTCTGCCCCCGAACCGAAATAAAGCAGTTTGCCGAACTGCCCTTCATTGTTTACCAGGTTGAAGAACATCCGGCAGTTGCGCTCAATCATGTCCGGGGGCGCCGGCACCCGGCGGGTTCCGCGCGTCCCGGCGGCGTGCACGATCACGTCAAACCGCCCGGCGCACAGGTAGTCGCGTACGGCGCGCTCATCCAGCAGGTTCAGTTTCCCCGAATTCGGCGTGCTTATCCGATAAGCGGATCCCAAGCTTTCGGCCAGGTTTCGGCCGATAAAACCAGTTGCTCCGGTAATCAAAACGTTGAGCATCGCACGCTGTCGCTACTTGCCGGCCCGCATCACCCTGATCTTTTCCGCCTCCTTCGTATCCAATCCGCGGCCATAGATGATCGCTCTCAGCGACGGAATACTGGCATAGGGACTGTCGATGGCGTCGATCTGAATGGCCTCGTCCTGGCGCACCGGCCGGAGCAGCACTTCGCCGCGCATCAGTTCCCGGCAGGAAATCTGGCCTTTCTGCAAGGGCACTGCCAGATAGACATCCTCGTCATGCAGGATGTGGCCTTCCGGCAAATCGTGCTTGGCATAAACGCCGCGCACCAGGCCATCCAGGTAGTCGGTCTCCCGCTTGGAGAGAAGACGTCGCTGGGTGCCCGGTGCTCCGCACATGGCCTTGGCTTGGTGAAAGGCCTTGAACCACTCGTCGATCTGGTCGGGCAGGGAACAGTAGGGCGACACTCGCGTACCGTCGCCATCGATGTCGACGTGACGCTCGAAAGTGCGTGCGCCTTTCGCGTAAGCGATCAGCATCGAAGCCGTCCAATCATGATACTCGTGAGTGGAGAACCCGATCACATGGTCCGGGTAGCGGTTGCACAGGAAATCGATCTGGTTGAGCTCCAATTCGTGATCTTCCGAGGGATATAGCGACACGCAGTGGTTGATCGCCAGCGGGATGTGCCGATTATCGAAGAACCGCACCAGGTCGTCGATATCTTTCAGCGACGAACCGCCGGTGGATACGATGACCGGCTTCTTAGTCTTGCCGATCTTCTCGATCAGGATCCAATCGTTCAGGTCGGAGCTGGCAATCTTCAAAATCTGAATGCCCAGCTCGCAGCACAGGTCCACCGACCGCTCGTCAAAGGGCGTGGCCATGGTCAGGCAGTTCGCTTCCCGGGTCGCCTTCACCAGGGTGGCGTAATCCTGGTCCGATAATTGGGTTTCCAGCGTCTTCTTGATGTAGCGGATATCGTTGCGCCCGCGGAAATCCTTGTGCACGAAATTATCGCCGTCGCGGATTTGCAGCTTCATGGCGGCGCGCACATTGTTGAAACGAACTACCTGTCCATACGCGCCAATAATCTTCAGGCCGCGCTCCACGCTGCCCAGGTGGTTGTTGGCCGCCTCCAGGACGAATAGCTCTTCGAAGATCTCGTTCATCGCTGCCCCCAACGAAAACCCAGCACAGAGACGCAGAATCGCAGAGCGAAGGACAGAGAGATTTTCAGCGTTTTCTCTGCGGCTCTGCGGCTCTGCGCTGGACGTTCTTCCATGGTCCTCACGTTCTCATTCATCAATTAGCATGTTCTCCGCCAGTTCCGCCGGATCCAGAAAGGGGTACATATCTTCCAGCGGAGGCGAAACCAGGCGCCCGTCCGGCAATTGCTTGGATTTCAAGCGGGGCTCGAATTCCTGCGCCGGATCCAGGATTACCTCGCACAGCGCCGGACCATCGCTTTCCAAGGCCCGCCACAATACGGGCAGGCACTCGACCCGGTCCAGGCGCACGCTCGGGATGCCATAGGCCGACCCGACTTTGACGAAATCGGGGAATGACACCCCGCTGGCCGGGCTCTCGCCCACACACCGGCCGAAAAAATTCATCTGCGTAGTGCGGATCGACAAGTACCCGCCGTTATTCAACACGATTATCTTTACCGGCAGGCGATGATGGGCCAGGGTCTGCAGTTCCTGTATGTTCATCTGCAAGCTGCCGTCTCCGGCCAGGCAAATGACACGTCTGCCATGCGCGAATGCCGCGCCCAGCGCGGCCGGCAGATCGTAGCCCATGGAAGCCGCTCCCGAGTTGGAGATCAGCCGCTGTCCTTTCTTGATCTGCATCACCTGGAAAGGCACGATGGTGGCGGTAGCGTTGCCGCACACCACAACATCGCCGGGCGTGAGCCGGTCGGAAAGCTGCTCGATGAAGTGATAGGCGTTGAACGGCGGGCCGGAAACCCGTTGCCTCGGCTGAACCGCCGGATAGCGCGCGAGGCGCTCCCGGCACCAGCGCAGCCATTCCTCGTGGTGCGGCTGATATTGGGCTGCCGCCAGCTCCTGGAGCAGCCAACGCAGAAACACCTTCAGGTCGCTGTGCACGGCCATGTCCGGCCGGACTAGCGGCTTATCCAGTTCCGCGGCATCCACGTCCACCTGAATCTTGAAGGCGCGCGGCGCAAACGCCTTCCAGTTATAGCTGACCTGCCGGATGTTCAAACGTGAACCCAGAATGAGCAGAAGATCCGAATTCTGCACCGTGAAATTGCCGGCGCGTCCGCCGATCGTCCCGGGCCGCCCACAAAAGAGTTCGTCGTCGCTGGTAATCAGGTCGTGCGTCCAGGCAGTGGTAACCGGGACCCGCAGATGCCGCACCAAAGATTCGAATTGCTCCAGGCAATCCGCCAAGCGCACACCCGTTCCGGCGAGTACTACGGGACGCTTGGCTTGCTGCAAGCGGGCCACGATCTCGCGAGCCCGCGCGGCCACCTGCCGCTCGTTGCCAGGCACGGCATCTTCGGCCGGGTTGTAAGCCGGCATGGAATTCTCATCCACAGACGCTGACTGCACGTCGATAGGGACGTCGATCCAGCACGGGCCCGGCCGCCCGATACGCGCCAATTCGTAGGCCCGTTCCAGGTGATAGCGAATCGTCTCCGGCTTTTCCACCAGCACGGCGTACTTGGTGATCCCCTGCGCCATGCGGATGGGGTCGCCTTCCTGGTCGCCCAGTTGCCGCAGACCGCGCGCCCCAGCGGTCGCCATGCACGTCTCTTTTTTTACCTGGCCGGAGACGACCAGCAGAGGAATCGAATCGGTCCACGCCCCGAATACGCCATTCAAAGCGTTGATGCCGCCCGGACCGGTAGTTACGTTGGCGACGCCCGGTACGCCGGCGATGCGGGCATAGCCTTCCGCGGCCATCGCCGCTGCCTGTTCGTGGTGATGGCAGACGCACCGGAGCCGGCCCTCGCGCCCGAAAGCATCGTTCAGGAACATGGCGCCCCCGCCAGTCACCATAAAGACATGGCGGATGCCCCATCCGGCAATGCGTTTCGCAATGTAGTCTGCAACCCTGATCACAGCAGTTCTCAGTTCCCTCCCGCTTAGCGGGATCAGTTCTCAGATTAGCTCTCAGCTACTGGTTCGCAGTTCCCGATCAGACGCCCAACTGGGAACCGGGAACCGGGAACTGAGAACTAACCCGCCGCTGCCTTGGCCATTCCATGAAAGGCCTCCACCACGTACTCCAGCATCGGAGACGTGAGTCCTGGATACACTCCGATCCAGAACAACTGCTTCATCACGAGATCGGAATTGGCCAAATCTCCTACCACGCGGTGGCGCACATTCTGGTATGCCGGCTGGCGCACCAGATTGCCGCCGAACAAAGCCCGGCTCGCGATCTTGCGCTCTTCCAGGAATCGCAAAACCTCCGTGCGGGAAAACGGCGCCTCGGGACGGACCAAAATCGGGAATCCGAACCAGCTCGGATCGGACTGCGGGGTCGCCTCCGGCAGCACGAAGAAATCCTGCAAGTCTTCCAGACCGGCGCGTAAGAGGGCAAAATTGTATTTCCGCGCCGCAATGAACTCCGGTAATTTTTTGAGCTGCGCCACGCCTACGGCGGCCTGCATATCCGTGGCCTTCAGGTTGTAGCCGATATGTGAATAAACGTACTTGTGGTCGTAGCCGTGGGGCAGTTGTCCCAGTTTCCAGTCAAACCGCTTGCCGCAGGTATTTGTTTTGCCGGTCTCACACCAGCAGTCGCGGCCCCAGTCGCGGAACGACTCCACCAGGGTTTTCAGCAGCGGCTGGTCGGCGAGAACGCAGCCTCCCTCGCCCATGGTGATGTGGTGCGCGGGATAGAAGCTGGCCGTCGCCAAGGCTCCGAAAGTACCGACCGGCTGGCCCCGATAGGTGGATCCGACCGCGTCGCAACAATCCTCGATCAGCCACAATCCATGGCGATCTACGAATTGTTTCACCGCCGCAACTTCGAAAGGATTGCCCAAAGTGTGGGCCAGCATTACCGCCCGCGTACGTTCCGAGCGCGCCGCTTCCAGTTGGCGCACGTCGACATTGTAAGTGGGCACGTCGATGTCGACGAAGACCGGCGTTAAGCCGCACTGAACCAGGGGATTCACCGTGGTCGGAAATCCCGCAGCTACGGTGATGACCTCGTCGCCAGGGCATAAGCGGGTGTCTTTTAACTTGGGCGAGGTCAGGGCGGCCACCGCTACCAGATTGGCGGAAGAGCCGGAATTGACCAGCAGGCAGTGGCGCCTTCCCGAAAGAGCGGCGAATTCCTCTTCGAATTGCGCCGCAAACCGCCCGGTGGTCAGCCAGAAATCCAGCGAGGCATCCACCAGCGACCGCAGCTCGGAACCGTCGAAAACCCTGCCGGCTACCGGCACCGGCGTCGTGCCGGGAACGAATTCGGCAGGTGGAAACGCGGTGCTGTGGTACTCCGCCACCAGCGACAGGATCTGTTCCCGCAAGCGTTGCGCTGTGCTGCCCACTATTTCAGCACCTCTCGGTACCAGGCGATGGTGCGTTCCAAGCCTTCGTCCAGCGTGAATTGCGGCCGCCACCGGAGCACGTGGCGGGCGCGTTCGGCGCTGAGGTACTGGTGTCGAATCTCGTTCACCGCCTGGTTCTGAATTTCCGGGGTCAGGCTGGAACCCATTTTCCGCACGATCAGGTTTACCAGGTCGAGTACGCTGATCTGGTTTTCGTTGGAGAAATTGAAGGCCTGTCCCCGCAAGGCGGGATCGCACATCAGGCGCTCGGCCAACAGCAGGTAGGCGGCCGCCCCGTCTTCGATATAGAAGTAGTCGCGCACATATTGCCCATCGGACCGGATCACGGGACGCTCGCCGCGAATGACCGAGCGGATGGTGCCGGGAACTACCCGGTTCCAGTTCAGGTCGCCCCCGCCATAGAAATTGCCGCAGCGTGTGATGGCTACCGGCAGATCGAAGCTATAGGCATAGCTCTGGGCGATCAGGTCGGCGCAGGATTTGCTCACGTCGTAAGGGTGCCGGCCCTGGAGCGGCATGTCTTCCGAATAAGGCAGTTTCGGCTGTTCGCCATAGGCTTTGTCGGAAGAGGCCAGCACAATGGCCCGCACGCGCGGCGACCGGCGGCATGCCTCCAGCAGGTTCCAGGTCCCACCCACATTGCTCTCGAAGGTCGAAACCGGATTGCGGTTGGCGATGCCGACAATCGTCTGGGCCGCGAGGTGGAAAACGGTTTCGATCTCATATTCGCCCAGGGTACGTTCCAGCAGGTCGCGATCCTGCAATGCGCCCCGGACTACCGTAACGCTCTGGAGCAGGCCGGTGCGCACCAACTCGCACTGCGGCACCCAATCGCGGACGAGGCAAACGACGGCGGCCCCGTTCTCCTGGAGCCGCCGCGTAAGCCATCCTCCCAGCAAGCCAGTGGCGCCGGTCACCAGCACCGGCCGGTCACGCCATACGTTAGAGTTCTTCTCCATCATCAATCTCGCTTACCACACCTTCCACGGCGCTTGATCTTTGGCCCAGAGTTGGTTCAAAAGCTCGTATTCCCGATAGGTATCCATGGCATAGAAAGAGCCGTTGTGCTGGTACGCCATGAGCTGCCCATCGGCTGCCAGCCGCTGCATGGGTTCCCGTTCGAGGATGCAGCTGTCGCCGGTGAGGTAATCGAAAACGCCGCGCTGCATAATGAAGAAGCCGGCGCTGGCAAACGTGCTGGTGCGCGGCTTTTCCAGGAACTTGAGCACCTGTCCGTCGCGGTCCATTTCCACGATGCCAAATCTTGAGGTCGGCGTGACGGTGGTGATGGTGACCAGTTTGCCGTGGGCCTGGTGGAATTCCAGCAGACGCTTGAGATCGATGTCGGCTACGCCGTCGCCATAAGTCAACATAAAGGTGTCGCCATCGATGTACTTCTTTACGCGCTGCAGGCGGCCGCCGGTCATGGTCTCCAGACCGGTTTCGGCCAGGGTAACCTGGAATCCCTGCTCGTCGTGCAGGCCGTTATAGCGGATCTGCGATTGCCGGCCGAGGCAGATGGTAAAGTCGTTGTTCATCGCCTCGTAGTTCAGGAAATAATCTTTGATCATGTTGCCGCGATAGCCGAGGCAAAGCACAAAATCCCGGAACCCGCTGTGGGCGTAGATCTTCATGATGTGCCAAAGAATGGGACGCCCGCCCACTTCCACCAGCGGTTTAGGGCGAAACTCGGTTTCCTCGCGCAGACGAGTTCCTAGGCCGCCGCACAACACCACGACTTTCATGAACACTCCCGCTGAATTCCGTTACCCGTTTACCCGTTCTCCGTTTCCGGTGCCCGTCTTTTACCTGGGGCAATTGATAACGAAGTTAGGGTCCAAAAGCCAGGCTCTATTCCGGTAACCTCTTTGGTTCCTGTCGCCCAGCGGAAACGGGAAACGGGTAACGGGTAACGGTATTTCAGAGTTCCAGCCTTCCATTATTGACTAATTCGGCAACCGGGGAAAGCACCAAAAGGCCAATCCCAGCTATCCGACTCTCGTTTGTTGCCCCCTCGATAGAAGATGGAAGGAAGTACTGATTTGGAAGGAAAAGGCCAGGAATTGTGGAACTTTGGCGCTGGGCGGAACCCGGGTTAAGCGTCCCCTTTGGGCTTCTATGAGACGGCTGGTCTCTGTCAACAACTTTTCGTCAACCATAGCAGTTGTTTTCTCGCAGCTCGGGAGAAGCAGCCGTAGCCGGGGCGGTGGGAAAAGTGGGAATCCCGCTGGTTTTGCGGGATTTCCAAGCGGAGGGGGAAAGTCCTGGTTTTGGACTTTTCCACTCCGCGGCTTTTTCCATGGCCCGTGGCCTGCCGGGCCTTGGGCTTGCCTCTTCCCATGGGTTGCGCCGGGGATGGGCGATGGCTTCGTTCGTGCATGAACTTTCATCTCGGGCTTCTATCCGCACTCTT
>Ga0326727_10017237_pt1 | contig 15039 bp, 11 predicted proteins | sample MB2enrmetagenome_FD_207643 | JGI IMG/M metagenome (GOLD analysis project Ga0326727, IMG submission 207643) | Lab enriched peat soil microbial communities from McLean, Ithaca, NY, United States - MB29MY | ecosystem: Environmental > Terrestrial > Soil > Wetlands > Peat | place: USA: New York... | reverse complement strand
CCACGCTTTGCTGTCCGCTGGGACTGATGCTCCCGTTCGCTCCGGCGCTCGCGGTGACCGTGTAATTCGTGGGCGGCGCAGGCTTGAAGGTCACTTCCACCGAAGCGGACGCCGTGACGTTGTTCAGGGTGTAGCTGGTGCCGTTGGTTTGCGCGACGCTGCCGTTCACCAGCCATTGGTTGACCACATAGCCGCTGGCGGGGTTGGCGGTAAATGTAACGCTCCCGCCCTTGACCACGGTTTGCGACACGTTGGGACTGATGCTCCCGTTCGCTCCGGCGCTGGCGGTAACCGCGTAATTCGTTGGCGGCGCGGGCTTGAAAGTCACTTGCACGGAAGCGGACGCCATGACGTTGTTCAGCCTGTAGCTGGTGCCGTTGGTTTGCGCGGGACTGCTGTTCACCAGCCATTGGTTAACCACATAGCCGCTGGCGGGATTGGCGGTAAATGTAACGCTCCCGCCCTTGACCACGGTCTGCTGTCCGTTTGGACTAATGGACCCGTTGCCTACGGAGCTTGGGGCGACCAAGTAATAAGTGGGCGGATTAGAGGTAAAATTGGCCACGAGATGGCGGTTGGAGGACAGGGTGAAAGCGTAATTCGGCGAGTTGGTTTGCACGGTTCCATTCTCCGTCCAGTTGGTAAAGGTGTAGCCGCTGTTGGCCTTCGCCGTCACCGTCACAAGGCTGTTTGTGGCAAAGGAGCCGCCTCCACTGACGACACCGGCATGGGGCGGATTTTCCTGGATTTCCACCTTGCCACGCCCATGCTCGTAATGCACCAGCCATAATATCCCCGCCACCACCAAACAAAGCAGGACCGCCGCGCCGGCGGCCAGCGGAACGCACTTTGAAACCAGCCCCGGACGAACCTCCTTCTCAAGCAACTCGAAGTTCATCCGCTCCAAGGAGAGGTTGGGATCCAGCAGGCGATTGCACAGATCCCGCCAACGCTCGCCGTCCTTGCCCAGCCTGCTCCAGGCCGGCGAGGGGGTGACCGGATAGTCGTAGTCTCCCTCCTGCTTCAACAGCCGCACTTCCACCAATTGCAGCATCAATTCGCCGATGGCGCGCAGATCATGCGCCTCCATGGTTTCTTTGAGCAGACTGTCAACCTCCAGCTTGCTCTGCGCATCTTGCTGGGCCAAAAGAAGCGGCGCCACCGGAAACGCGTCGCCCAAAAGCAGCGGAGTCTTGCGCAACGAACCGGGCTTGCCCGCCCGAAATACGTTGGAGGGCTTCAGATTGCCGTGCGAATACCCCCGGGAGCGTTGCAACGTCAGGCATCCCAGCGCAACGTCATGGATGGCATGTCGCAACGCCGCGCCATCCACTCTTCCTCCCCTTGTAATAAAGGAACGAAGCGTTCGTGGAAGAATGGGAGCCGCATCACCGTAAAAATCGGTCACATACCACGCCCCATCGCCCGTTGGAGTCAATCCGAAATCGTGGATTGGGGTCAGACACTTCGGGCCTGCGGCGGCGGCCTTCTTAATTTGCTTGACACCTTCGAGGAATTCCAGGCTTCCATGCTCCTCCAGAGCCGCCCCCCCCTCCCCTTCGGCGCGCTGGCGGCGCCGCGGGATATAGCATTTTACCGCATAAAGACGGCCGTCCTTGGCATTGATTTTTCTGGCCTGCCAAACCCGGGTGAAGTGAGCCTTCTCCTCACGGCTTTCGATTGGCTCGCCAATCGTCTCGTAATCACCAAAGGTTGGCATGTGGCGCCTGGACGGTCATGGACCGGCGGTGGCCCGGTTTGGCGCCGCCGCCGGGAGACGCCACCGATCCCCGGCCGGAGGGATGGAGCGGGAATACGCGCGCAAAATTCACTTCTTTTCCCGCTGCGCCGTGACCACCCACACCCGGTCGCCTTGCACGCGAATCTCAATGGTCTGGTTGACCGGGTTCATCCAATCCCCGCTGGTCAACAACAGGAATTTGCGGCGCGGGCTGTCCTCATGCACCTGGGGCAGGTCGGCGATCACCATGATTTCCCTGACCCCAAGGCCAAACCACTTATGCCAGATCGGATCGTCCTTGCTCACAACCCATTTGTCACCCGTCTGGAAGTTGCTGGTGAGCATCATATCCTTGTAGCCTCTGCGCGTCAGATCACGAGGCGGCGAAGCCCACCAGTCGGAAACCTTCATGCTGGTCAACTGTGCTTCATCGCTGGGTTGCACACCAACGATGTCCACGTCAATGGAGGCGGGCGTTGCCTTTGTCACACTGAGATTCCACGCCACAGGTCGCGGTGTGAAACACCCTGTCGAAATCAGCGACACCGCCGCCAGGAGAATAAAACATGTCCGGGATTTTGAATTTATTGAGTTCATACGCAATTTGGTTGTCTTTTGCCTGTCACAATAATGTCCCTTCTAAGCCATCGGGGCGGCGGCGTCAAGAGGAAGCTTGCGCGAACCCTCCCTTGCTCCGGTCGCCGCTGGTCCCTGATTTGGGCGATGGGCTTGTCGAAGTTCCATGTCGAATTGCTTTGCCTTACGCCTGTTTTTGCCCTAAAAGAACTCGTTGATGGACCATCAACCGCCAGCGACCGATTATCAAACTGAGCCAGGCTTCGCCTTTGCCCCCATTCATCCCGCCGACCCGTCGGCGCCCCTGACAATTTGCATCCTGGTGCGCGACGTGCCGGACCCCGCTTGCGGTTCCTTCATTTTATTGCGCAGCCTGCCAGGCGCCAACGTTTACTTGGGGGCGCTCTGCGACAACGCGGCGCGAATCATTCAGTGGATCGAAATCTGGGTCCAGACCCTGGACTTCACAGACTGGGAATTGGCCGGCAGCCGCGAACAGCTCTCCAATCACCTGTTCGATGATCGCTGGACTTCCGAACAGGCATTCTTTGAAACCCTCTTTTCCGGCCAAGTCGTCGCGACCGGCATGGAAAGGTGCAATCCGAGTCCAATGCTGATCCCGCCCCGTTCCAACAAGGCCCAATCGCGTTTAGCTCTCACTCAGGCCACCCAATGGAAAATCTGCAAGGACGATTCATTGCTCGCATCCCATGGGCTGCCGCCCTACTCCACTTCTCCGTTTCGCTATCTCGTCGATCCCACAACCACGGGAGCCAAGACTTTTTTGGCTGCCACCGAGAAAGCGCCCTCTAATTCCCATGTGCAGGGTCTTGAACGGCTCAATTCCGCGGCCGGCGGCGCCACGATTTTTAATCCGCGCGCCGGCCTGCTCCGGGTGACCTTGTTCCATCCGCTGGAGCTGGAAGATTATTTGCAAATTCTGGAGGGACGCCCCGGAGACGGCGGCAAAGCTGGCGCATGGACGCCCCCTCTCCGGCTCATTCCCAACAGCATCTATTCCGCCTTGGAATCATGGTCTGCCCGCCCGCAGGGGCTGCCTTTCCTTCTCCATGGCACCGGCAGCCAGTCTGATCGGTTTAATGAAATCTTCTTTCTCAAGCTCTCCATCTTGCGGGACGTCTTCATGCAAGTCCGGGCTTACGTCAAGGCGCAACAGCTTCCCATGCTGAACATCTCCCCCGCCAGCTTCTGCGTCTCTCTGCCAGAAGTGGGCGATCCGTTCCCGGGACTCTGGGCGGCCAAGAGCGTTCTGGTCAAACCGGGTCAAGCCTATCCTCTCAAAATCAAGTCCACCGAACAGCGATACTTCATTCGCCTGGGGCGCGTGGAGCCTTCCCCGTTTCTGCCCGAGGGATTGGCGGCCCAATCCAACGGCATTGGCAGCGTATTCATTCGGAGTATAACCACCGAAAATGATGGCGTGGTGCTCGACGGCAGGCTCGTGGCCGAAGATTATTTGGCGGTGGATCCGCATGACTTGCTCTGGTTTAAACTGCCTTTGGGCGACGCGCGTGTGGACTTCTTCGCCCACGTTCACGCCTCCGAAACCGGGGCGAACAGGAGCCGGGAAACCCGCTTTCGCACCGTCCCGGCCAAGCTGGACGACTCAACGGTCGCCGCCCTCAAGCGCGTTGTGGGCACTGTTTTTCCCAGATCGCCCTATGAGATTTGGCCCCTTCTCAGTTCGCCTTGCGACATGTTCTCCCTCGGCGTCATCGCCGTGCGCGTTTTGCTCGCCAACTCCCGCAGCAACCTCCCGGTCGTTCTAGATGAGACGCTCAGTTTATCGCGGCTCCTGGGCAAACAACTGACGGCGGAAGAGGTTCCGGCCGCGAGCCTCTACTCTCTGCTCCAAAAGGATGAAAGCCTGCTTGATTTGGTCAGCCCCCACTCACTCACCGAGTCGAACGATACTCCCGCCCAGGCGCGCTCGAAGATCCACTTGAAATTGTGGATCGAAACCATTGCGATCGTCCTGCGATTGTTCCCAGGATCTGGCCCGCACAGTTTCTGCAAGGATTTTGGCGATGTTTCACCTCTGGCCCTGGAAACCGTGTTCGATGCCCCAATCCAAGAACTGGAGATATTGCTGCTGCGACTTCGCAGCACGCTGGCGCCGAGTCTTTCCGCCAACGAGGAAATCGCTGCCATCATTCTTGAAGAGGCCAAGCGCATTAAACCGTAACGAGTGGATGCATAAACTGCGACATGCGATCCGCCTGATGGTTTTTTCTGTTGGCATCGCCAGCGGTTTTTCGCAAACGGCCAATGTTTATTCCGTCCGCGATTTTGGCGCCAAGGGCGACGGGACAACGGACGATACGGCGGCCTTTCAAGAGGCCCTGGACGCGGCCGGCCAGGCGCGCGGCGGCACCGTCCTGGCGGATCGTGGAAACTATTTTTTTGCCGGCCATCTGGACGTTCCCAATGCCGTGACGCTGCAAGGCATCTGGAAGTCCGTCCCGTCCCATTTGGGCATTCGTGATGGCAATCGGGAAAGGCCAACCGATGACGGCACGACTTTTCTGATCACGGAAAATGAAGGGAACGAAAACGGCGCCCCGTTTATCAGACTCAACGATAATAGCACATTGAGCGGGGTTGTTCTCTACTACCCGCGGCAAAACCCCGCTGTCGAGCCAAGAATCTATCCTTACGCCATTGCAAGCCGGGGGAAAAACCCCGCCGTGCTGGACGTGGAAATGCTCAACCCGTATAACGGCATTGACCTGAGCGGCAGCGAGCGTCATTTGCTGCGCAACATCTCCGGGCAACCGCTGCGGCGCGGGGTCTATGTGGACAATGTTTTCGATGTCGGACGCATTGAGAACGTGCATTTCAATCCTTGGTGGAGCGGAGCAGGCAACAGTGCCGCCTATCAATGGGAAATGGCAAATGGCGAAGCATTCATCTTCGGGCGGAGCGACTGGGAATATATGCTGAACACCTTTTGTTTCGGATACAAGACCGGCTACAAGTTCATTCACACGGCCCGTGGCGAGTGCAACGGCAATTTTCTGGGGATCGGGGCCGATGATTGCCGCACGTCCGTGCTGGTCGAGCAATCCGCCCCCTTTGGCCTGCTGATTGGCAACGGCCAATTCACCTCATTCCACGGGCCGGATCCAACCGAGGTGGAGGTGGGACCGGCCAACCAGGGAGTCGTGCGCTTTTCCAATTGCGCGTTCTGGGGCCCGGGCAATCAAGTCGCCAAAATCGCCGGCGGGGGGACCGTCGGATTTTCCGACTGCACCTTTTGCGATTGGGATACCAAGAACGAAGGCCGCGCGGCGGTGCAGGCGGTCGGCGGCAGCGTGCTGGTGCGCGGTTGCGACTTTCAGAAGGACAAAACGCAGGTGGATTTGGGAACCAATGTGCAACGGGCCGTGATTTCGGACAACCTGATCCGGGGCAAACTGCGCGTCATCAACCACAGCGCGCGGAAATTCCAAATTCACGACAACGCGTCAGACGCGGACGGGGAGGGGCGGCCTTAAACGGGGTCCAAGCGGTGCCCCGGCCTGGTCATGGCTGCGTTCAAGCCATGCCGGTCTTTCTCGACGATCCAATTGATAATGAAATGGTCGGGGCGGTGGGATTTGAACCCACGACCTCTTGGTCCCGAACCAAGCGCGCTACCAAGCTACGCTACGCCCCGACACGACCAGAGAGACACCAACATGCCCGGCCTCAGCTCCGTCTGCAAATACTTTCTTCATATATTCTTCATTCGCGGTGCTTTTCCATTCACAACCCCTCCATTTCGCGCTCTTGCCCTGCCGGCAAATCCATCTATACTTTTTCCACCTGAGTGCCTTTGTGCGGCCTGCCATGTTTGTCCTCAGTTACCGCGTCGTGCCGGGTCCGCCGCGCCTGCCCGCGCGTTGTCGTATTGGGACACCGCCTCGCACGGCTGGAGAATCGCGCCGGGCGCCTACACCGTCTGGGCCGCGTCATCCTCGCGCGACCTGCGGCTGACCCAGATCTTCGATGTGAAGTGAGCCGGTTGTCAGTCTGCAAAAGAGCGAACGTCAGTCAAATATCACCGTGCGATTGCCGCAGATAAACACGCGGTCCTCGAACACCAGCCGCAACGCGCGGGCCAGGACCATCTGCTCCACGTCGCGTCCCGCCTGCGAAAGGGCGTGCGCCGTGTGCGAGTGATCCACCGCAATGACCTGTTGCACCACAATCGGGCCTTCATCCAGTTTTTCCGTGACAAAGTGGGCGGTCGCGCCGATGACCTTCACGCCCCGCTCAAAGGCCTGCTGATACGGCCGCGCCCCGGCAAACGCCGGCAAAAAGGAGTGATGAATGTTGATGATCCGGGCCGGAAAGCGGCGCACAAACTCCGGCGTCAAAACCCGCATGTATTTCGCCAGCACAAGATACTCCGGCTTCAGCCGCTCAATTTCTTCCAACATTTTAGCTTCATGCTCCCCGCGCGTCAGCGACTCCTGGGCAATGAAATAAAACGGCAGCCCGAACCGCGTCACCAGAGATTCGAGCTTGGCATGATTGCTCAACACCGCCAGCACTTTCGCGTTCAGTTCCCCAAAGGCGTGCCGGATCAAAATGTCCCCCAGACAATGATGTTCTTTCGACGCCAGCACCACAATCCGCTTCGGATCCAAATCCGAAAGCCGCACCATCGCCTGCGGCGGCAGCACGGCGCGCACCTCCGATTCCAATTGGCCGGGTGCCAGCTCGCCGTCAAACTCCGTCCGCATGAAAAAGCGCCCGGCGCCGCGCTCGACGAATTCCTGGTTGCCCACCACGTTGACTCCGTGCTGGAGCAACACGCCGGTGACGGCGTGAACCAGCCCCCGCCGGTCGTCGCATTCCACCAGCAGCACTTGCGTGCTCATGCGGCCCCTCCCCTGTTTTCATGCACAATTCCCGCCCCGCTCGTTGCCAATCCCCCGGCGCTCCCGGCTTGGCAGAGCCTGCGCAATGCGACTTCATCGAAGAGTAATGAATACAGCATAACCTCGCGCTGTTCTACCCCTTGCCGCCTCCCCATGCAACACCTCCCTGCCCGCGGGTTCATTCCAACATTTAACTTTGGAACCCGCTCAAGCCATGCTAAGTTTTCAAGGCTATGTGGATCAATACGCAGAACGGGAATGGCAACGGAAAAGAAGACGCCAATCCGGCGCCACAGAAGATAAATCTCCGCCGTCCGGATGTCATGGCCGCGGTGCAGGCGCAGGTTCTGTCCCATTACCGCAGTGAACTGGTCGAACATATTCGCGACAAGGGGCACGTTCTCAGCGCCGACGGGCTTCTCACCGTCAAGCTGGCCAAGAAATATGGATTTTGTTACGGGGTGGAACGGGCCATTGACCTGGCTTACGCCGCCCGCAATGTTTTTCCCCTGCCGCAGCCCATTTATCTGCTGGGCGAGATCATTCACAATCCGGAAGTCAACGACCAGATTTCCAACATGGGCATCCAGATCATCTCCCCCCGGCCCACCGAGGAGGAGTTGGCGCGTCTGCGCGCGGATGACGTGGTGATCATCCCCGCCTTCGGCACGGAAGTCGGCACGCGCAACAAGCTGGTGGCCAAAGGCTGCCGCCTGGTGGACACCACCTGCGGCGACGTGATGAGCGTGTGGAAGCGCGTCCGCCAATACTCCAAGGAAAGAGTCACCAGCATCATCCACGGCAAGGCCAAACACGAGGAAACCAAGGCCACCACCTCCCAGGCCGGCGCGGACGGCCCGGGCCATTACCTGGTCGTCTATAATCTGGCCGAAACCGATTACGTCTGCAACTACATCCTGCATGGCGGCAACAAGGAGGAATTCCTCCATAACTTCACCGGCGCCTATTCCGCCGGTTTTGATCCGGACATTCATCTGCAAGTCGTCGGCGTGGCCAATCAGACCACCATGCTGCGCGGCGAAACCGAGGAGGTGCAGCGCCGGATCAAGAGCGCCATGATCGCCCGCTTCGGCGCGGACCAGTTGGACCGGCACTTCCGTTTCTTTGACACCATTTGCGGCGCCACCCAGGAGCGCCAGGACGCCCTGGAAAAATTGCTCCGCGAGCCGATGGACCTCCTTCTGGTCATCGGCGGCTACAATTCCTCCAACACCTCCCATCTGGCCGAAATGGGCGAGGCCAAGCTGCCGACTTACTTTGTCAAGAATGCCGCCATGATGGTTTCCGACAAGCTGATCCGCCATTATAATCTCGAACTGCAACAGGAAGTCGAAACACTCGACTGGCTGCCGCCGGGCAAAATCACCGTCGGCATCACGGCGGGCGCTTCCTGCCCGAACAATCTCATCGAGGACGCCATCCGCCGTCTTTTTGAACTCCGCGGCTTTTCCGTCCAGGACCTTCTGGCCAACTGATCCGCACGGGGGTCTTCCATGCCTTGCACCAGAGAACAACTGGAACAGCGGGAACGCCAGACTCTCGCCCCCTATGCCCAGTTCAGCGCCGATTCCCGCGGCCGCGTCCACCCGGAGCCGCGCGCCTTGTGGCGGACGGAATACCAGCGGGACCGCGACCGCGTCATCCACTCCCGCGCCTTTCGCCGCCTGGAATACAAGACGCAGGTTTTCCTCAACGGCACCGGCGATCATCTCCGCACCCGCCTCACCCACACCATCGAAGTCGCGGCGGCGGCGCGCAACATCGCCCGCGCGCTCAACCTGAACGAAGACCTGGCCGAAACCATCGCCCTGGCGCACGACCTCGGTCATGCTCCCTTTGGCCACAAGGGCGAGGAAGTTTTGGACAAGTTGATGCTCGGCCACGGCGGTTTCGAGCACAACCGCCAGAGCTTGCGCATCGTCGAGGAACTGGAGGAGAAATACCCGGGCTTCCGCGGACTCAACCTCACCTGGGAAACCCGCGAAGGTCTGGCCAAGCACCAGACCGCCTACGACCGTCCCCGGCATGGACCGGGTTTTTCGCCCAAATCCCCCTCCCTCGAAGCGCAGGTCGCCAATCTGGCCGATGAACTGATCTATTGCAGCCACGACCTGGACGACGGTTTGGAAGCCGGCCTTCTCTCCGAAAAGAAACTCAAGCGCGAAGTCAAACTGTTTGCCCAGGCCGCCCGCGCCGTCGCTTCCGAACATCCCGATTTGCCCGATGAAACCCGCCGCTATTTCATCATCCGCTGTATGATTGACCACCAGGTGCGCGACGCGGTCGAAACGACCGAAGCCGCCATCCTCGCCTCCGGCGTCAAATCCGCCGACGACGTTCGCCTGCAACCCCGTCCGCTGGTCGAGCACAGCGACCGCCACCGCCGGTTGAACCTGGAACTGCGCGCCGTGCTTTTGCGCGATCTTTATTCCAGTCCGGTCGTTTTTGAGCCGAACAACCGGGCCGGCCTCATGTTGGGCGACCTGTTCGCCTATTACCTGGAACATCCCCAGGAAATCGGCGCGGCCTCCCGAAAACGCGCCCGCCGCACCGGCTGGCTCCGCGCCATCTGCGACTACCTTTCCGGCATGACCGACCGCTATGCCATCCTCGAACACAGGAGATTGTTCGGCGTGAAGTCGGAACGATAACCAGTTCTATTTGGGAATGGCGGGGAGCAGGGCGAGAATGTCCTGCTGTTCCTGATACCATTCGCGCAAGGGACGGGAAAGCTGCGACACTTTGAAATCCTTGAGATGATCAATTTGCAGGGAGGCCTCGACATCTTTCTTCAGATCGCCGTTCAGGTCGGACTTGGCGTCCTCGGCCCAGCTCTTGAATGAGCCGGTTCTTTCGTTGAGGGCCTTGGCGGCGGCCAGGCGGGTTTCCTGATCGTATTTGAATTCGACGACCTCGATCCGGGCGGAGTTGAGCTTGCCGGAGATGCGGTTGGTTTCATCCTTTTTGGCCATGACGACGATCTTGGCCAGCTCGATGATGCGCTGCTCCAATTTGGTGACGGCATCGTCCTCGCCCACGGAGCCGTTGGCTTCGATGCCGAGATTGCGGGGGGCGTCCTCCAGGTGGAGACAGACCTGCTTGACAGTTTCCTTTTCCAGTTGATCGAAGAACACCTTGCCGCGCTGGATGATCAAATCGTGTTCTTCCTTGGTGAAATTGGTCTTCTTGTCGTCCAGGCCGACAAAGGTCTTGTAGTTGGTTGAATCCAGGAGTTTCTCCAGGCGGGCGGTCAGGTTGCTGGTGTTGAGCCGCTGGACGACGGGCATGTTGGTCGGTTCCTGCTTCAGGTCCAGTTTGAGGTCCAGGGGAAGGAAGGAAAACAGGGAGCGATCCACCCCGCCCAACTCGGCAAGCTGGGTGTTGAGGTATTTCCAGTGCGCCTGATAGCGTTCCTTCTGGTTGAGGTCGCCCACGAAGTCAAACTGATGCTCGATGCGCAGCGACCGGGTGTCTTTCCGAAACCAGGAAAGCATGTCGGAAAACTGCGAGGCCAGTTGGCGGGCGTAGCTTTCCGAACTCAAATTGACCTGTTCCAGCGGAACGCGGTCGTTGGTGTTGCGCGGCGTGCGGGCGCGAATAAAGGTCTCGATGATGGCGTTGGGCAGGAGGTTGATCGTCTCGGCCATGTCGGCGTAGGCAGTGACCACGGGATCGGGGCCGTAGTCGAAACGGCGCACATCGCCGTAGCGTTGGGTGTCATCATCGGTGCCAAAAAGCATTTTTTTGTCACGCGCCTCGGAAGAATTGAAATAGCCCCAGGCAATGGCGGCGCGGTCGTGGGGCAACGCTTCCTTGAGGGTGCGCATGCGCCAGCCAATGAAGGCGGCGCTCTGCAAAATGTTGTAGTCCATGACTGAACTGGAGGTGAGCTTGTTGGTATAGGCGTCGGTGGGCTTGCCGGTGACATAGGCCTTGAACCAGTCGTCCAACTCCTTGCGGCTGAGGGTTCCATCCAAGCTGCCGGCGAAATTATGGCGAAGGCCAAGGATGTGGCCGACTTCATGGGCGACGACTTCGCGGACATAATCCTGCGAAATGCGGAGCACCGCCTCGTCGGTCAGGGCGTCATTGGTGAGAACTTCCTGGAGGCCGTGGGCCATTTGCTGGGCGAACTCCTGTGGATCCATGTCGCAGCACGGGACGGAGGAGGAGAACGGCAGCTTGAAGCGCAGGGAGGCCGGATTCTTCTTGTCGTCCTTTTTCGCCTCGGCCATTTCCTCCAGGGTGCGAAGGAGCGCGCGGGCATCGGCCCGGCCATAGAAGGCGAAGACGCTGGTGATGTAGGCCTGGCCGTGCTCGGTTTCGCCGCTGAGGGGATCCAGCAGCGCGTCGGCGTAGGCGCCGCCGGCATTGTCCCACGGCACCCATTGGATGATATTGTATTTGGCATTCGGGGCGGTCACGCCATCGGGGGCCTTGGCCGCCTGTACGATGGTCTTTCCGAAGGCCAGGTTCCAATAGAGGATGCCGTCCTTGACAGCCTCCACGTAATTGGAGGGCGTGTTGGCGGAGTAATAGAAAGTAACCGGGTGCCGGATGTCGAAGCGGGCGATGCGGAAGGAAACCCGGCCGGTGACCGGCTCGATTTGCCCGTCGGTCTCGAAGAACCGGGCATAACGGTTGTCAATAATACTAGGCTCCTTGCCCTCCAACGCGGCCGGCTTGTAGGGGGAAAGGAAGTAACGCACCTCGTAGCGCGCTTCCAGGTCTTCGTCGCGCTGGCGGCTGCGCAATTGCACGCTTTGGCGGATGATGACCAGGCCGTCCTCCTGGCGCATTTCGAAGACGCGGCTTTCCGGCACCTCCATCACCCGATCCCGTTCCTCAGCGTCCATCTGGCCGACTCCCACCCAGGTCTGCGTGAAGACGCGGTGCATGCCCTTGTTGAAATCAATCACCACGCGATTGGCGTCCTGGCTGACGATGGAAAAGGTGGCCAGCAGGCGGCGCGCCGGCAAATCCCCGGTCACGACCAGTCCGCGGGTGGATTCATACAAGTCCACGCCATCGGGGAACAATTCAAACCGCACGATCTTCCCGGCCAGCCCGGTGCTGGTGGCGGCGCGCGTTTGCGGAATCAAGGACGCGGTGAACATATAGTCCTGACCGAACCCGGCCTTGGGGATGGCGAGCTGAAAACCGTCGGCCACCTGCAATTCCGGCGCGATTTTGTTGGTCTCCTCCGCCGCGGCCGCTGGCAGGACGCCGGCAGTGGCAATCATGAAGAGAGGGAGGAGAGTGGCCGCGACCTTCGCCAGTCGCGGCATGGGACGATGAATGTGATTCATTGTTGGAAACGAAGATTACTGAGCGCGCAAAATGGCGCAAGCCCAAAGAGTTTGGTGAGAATCTGTAAAACAGCAGACGATTAGAACGTGGGAAACGCGACACATGCAGGCCTTTCCTAATAGAGACAGTGGCCGCCCAGAACAGCGGAGCAGCAACCAAATGGAACTGGCCGCAAGGGAAGGCAAAAAACTCCATAAGTCACTATCGCTGTGCTATTTGCGTTCATTTGAAGAAGAATTGGCATAATTACATTGTCTTTTCGTTGGTCGTGTATTTCTTCACCAATTTTTTTTATTTTTTTTTACCTTCATTTGCCTTCAGCAGCCTTCATTTGCCTTCATTTGCCTTCATTGGTAAAGGTTCCGAGAGGGGTTTTGGAGGGATTTTTGGCCGTCCCGCCCGCGCGGCCTGCGCCAGTTGGAGCCGGCATCATAATGCATCGGTTTTGGCAGGTAGGGCGCGCACTCCGTGCGCGCCGCGCCGGGCAGATATTCCTCGTAGAAAATCTCTCCCATTGTGCCCTTGGTCCAAGTGCAAAAGTGGTCAAAAACAGCCATTTCTCGCAAGCCATTGTATTCCAACATGTTACGTCAAGAACATTGGTTCCTCGCTGTTTTCGGTGGAATAGATTCTCATTAAAAGCCCTTTCTGGCAGGTGGCCTGAAGCGAAGCTCCCAGGCCGAAGGCCGCCGCTGTGCGGCGGCTCCAGGAGGAAGAGGCTCATATAGAAGGAGTTACATACGGAACTCACCTTGAGACATGGACCTCAAAGCGGCTCCGGCCGTAGATCGTGGTCGGTCTTGGCGGGTTTCTATTCCACCGAAAACAGCGAAGAACCAGAACATTTGGGAGGTTCATGCAGACTGCCCGCCTTGCCTTTTTCACCTCCGTCACCAACGCATTGCCCCGCCCCGGCTTGCCGAAGGGGAAATTGACTGTGCCTATGCCTCTCATGCTCGAAGAGTGAACCATAGGTGCTAATATTTGTCAAGGGGAATTTGGAGAAAGTATAGATGATAAATGCTAAATGATAAATGGGGATGGTCCGGTTGTTGGGGCGTGATGGGAGGGCTTTTGTGCAAAGTGCTGATAATCAGGATGTTGAAACGGGGAGGATGTTGCCAGGGGTTTCGCCACCCCGCAGGCGGTTTGCGCACGCTCTGCGCACTCGGCGGCCCCAGCGCGAGATTCTTAGTGAATGTTGGAATGGAACTTTTTTATTCGCTGCTTGTATAACCCTCATAGAAATGGTCAGCGTATATCGCATCCCGAATGCCGGAAGATTCTGACATTATTAAACGTGTCCTGAATGGAGACGTAGATTCCTTCCGAATCCTCGTGGAGCGGTATCAGCGGCCCGTTCTCAGCATGATACGACGACTCATTTGGGACAGCCACCGCGGTGAAGAAATCAGCCAGGACGTCTTTGTTGCGGCCTTTCAGAAATTGTCCACGTTCGATCCGGCGCGCAGCCAGTTCTCCACGTGGTTGTTCACCATCGCCCGCAACATGAGCATCAACGCCTTGAAGAAAAAAGTTCCCGTCCCGGCCGGGCATTTGCCCGAGATGCTGGAATCCAGAAATCCGTCCGACGAGCTTTTGGACAAGGAACTTTTCGCTCAAATGGATCAAACCCTCAAAGCATTGCCCGGAAAGTTGCAACGCGCCTTCATTCTCGCTGAATTTGAACAAATGCCTTACGAAGAAATCGCCCGTATCGAAGGCACCCGTCTCGGCACGGTCAAATCACGAATCAATCGGGCGCGGGCGCGGCTCCACGCCGCCATGAAAGACATGGAAGGAGGCAAGTCATGAACATTGAGGAAAAATATCGCGCCTGGAAAGAGCGTCCCACTCCGTTGCACGTCCCGCCTGAATTTGCCGGAGAGGTTATGCGCCGGGTTCACCGGGAGGCCGGGCAGCGCCAATCTCAATGGAACTGGCCGGGCATCCTTGAGTTTTTCCAGCGAAACGTTTCATTTCAATATACCGCCCTTGCCGTTGCGGCCCTTGCCGGTTTAAGCAGGCTTTGGCTCATCTTTTTCGCCATTTTACAACCTTGAACCATCGAACAACCCATGAACACGACCCATTCAATTGATCTCCGGCGGCCTTGGATTGCTGCCATTCTTTCATTCATTATGCCCGGTCTTGGGCAGGTTTATAGCGGCCTGCTGCCGCGCGGACTGATATGGATGCTTCTTTGCGGCATCTCCTCCGTAGCCGGGCTGCTGATTCTCTCGCATCCCACCGCCTGTTCGTGGACTTTGGGTTGCGCGGCGGGATTAGCCCAGGTCGCCATTTGGATTGCCGGCGCGATTGATTCCTACCGATGCGCGTTGCGATGCAAGGCGGACTATGAATTGAAGGATTACAATCGCTGGTATGTCTATGTGCTGTTCCTGCTGATGGGCACCGGCAGCCTCTTGAGTTATGCGCTCAATGTCCGTGACCACATGATTCAACCCTTCCGCATCCCCGGCGCATCCATGTATCCCACCC
>Ga0326727_10017236_pt1 | contig 15040 bp, 14 predicted proteins | sample MB2enrmetagenome_FD_207643 | JGI IMG/M metagenome (GOLD analysis project Ga0326727, IMG submission 207643) | Lab enriched peat soil microbial communities from McLean, Ithaca, NY, United States - MB29MY | ecosystem: Environmental > Terrestrial > Soil > Wetlands > Peat | place: USA: New York... | reverse complement strand
CCCGTTTGTGTCGATCGCGCCCCCTTCGAGAACAACGCGCGTTCCATCATGCTCCGGGATGAAGCATGGCATGGCGAATTCCCTTGAGATAAATTCGGGAAGCTTCCGGTCTTTCTTGTAATCCGAATATTTTGCCCAGCCATTAAATTTGAAATTGACCTGCGCTATCCCGTCTTGATTCTTCACAAACACAGGACCCGAATCCCGCGTCCAGCCACGATCGGTCTTTAATGTAAAGAATTCGACATTTGTCAAACTCACATTTGCAGATCTTAGAACGGTGCGCGCTTGCTTCTCGTGGTCTCTTGACTCGACGATAACTCTCGCCTTCTCACCCCGGGAAATTCTCCCCACAATTTCAGAGTAGACCCAGGGTATCGGTGAAAACTTCCCGGGCCAATCTGACCTGTTGTGAGGCCAGCCGAGCCAGGTGGCTTCGTGTTCTTCCCACTCAGCGGGAAGCCGGTAATCAAGCTCCGACGGAGACTTGCTCATTTGCTACTGTCCAGGAATCGCTTGCTGATACCGTCATATGCATCTATCCTTCTGTCGCGAAGGAACGGCCAGTTCTGTCGGATGTACTCGATCTTATCGAGATTTATCTCGGCGAGAATTATCTCCTCTTTATCAGCCGAAGCCTCAGCTACTACGACTCCCTGTGGGTCAGAAACGAAAGACCGGCCCCAGAATTCTATGCCGGCGCTCTCATCGGTTTGCCGTTCCAGTCCAACTCGATTCACCGCTGCCACATAAACTCCGTTAGCGATCGCGTGCCCTCTCTGAACAGTTTGCCACGACTCGAGTTGCGCCTTGCCATGTTGGTCCTTCTCGTGCGGATGCCACCCGATTGCTGTTGGATAGAACAAAATGCTAGCGCCTCTAAGCGCGGTCAGCCGCGCGGCTTCCGGATACCATTGGTCCCAACAAATCAGCGTGCCGATATTGCCGTATCTCGTCTTGAACGTGGTAAACCCCAGGTCCCCCGGTGCAAAATAGTACTTCTCATAAAATGCCGGGTCGTCAGGGATGTGCATCTTCCGGTAAATACCTGCCAGCCGCCCATCAGCGTCGATGACGGCAGCTGAGTTGTAATATACGCCCGCTGCTCTCCTCTCGAAGACCGGTGCAACGACAACCACCTTATTCTTTTTCGCCGCGCCTGAAATGGCTTCCGTCGATGGACCGGGAATCGTCTCCGATAATTTGAAGTTTGACATGTCCTCCGTCTGGCAAAAGTATCGCGATCTGAATAACTCGGGCAAACAAATAACTTGTGCACCGCTCCTGGCTGCCTTCGCAATCCACGAAACGGCTTTCTTCAAGTTATCATCGGCATTTTTCCCGACGGCCATCTGCAAAAGGCCCACTGTGTACCTTGTGGGCAGCCTAAAGGGTTTGACTTGGGGTTTCATCAATGAGCTCGTATCCATTATGGTCGGAGTAAAATAACAAAAATCAGCAAAAAGTCTACGGGGTTTCTCTCGCTAAGGTGGGGCAGTCTGGATTCGAGCATTACAGCCGGACTCCGGCATGATTCTTTATCTTTCTTCTGATAGCCAGCGCTTCCTCACTGCTCGAGACTGTGATATCCAAGTCTTTGAGTATCCCATCACTGATGTCATAGACCCATCCGTGCACGTTCGGCTCCCGACCATCCTTCCAGGCGTTTTGCACATACGTAGTCTGGGAAACATTCCAAACTTGTTCCATGACATTGATCTCACAAAGCAGGTCAAGACGAAGTCGCTGATCAGACACCGCATCGAGTTCTTTCCTATGCTGCGCGTAGGTATCTCTGATATGCTGAAGCCAACCGTCAAGGACACCGTCCCCGGGTCCTCCCATTGCGGCTTTTACTCCGCCGCAGCCGTAATGACCGCAAACAATTATTTCTTCCACTTTTAGAATTTCAACTGCGAATTGAATAACCGAGAGGCAATTGATATCGGAGTGCACTACGAGATTTGCTACGTTCCTGTGAACGAACATCTCGCCGGGAAGGAGATCCACGACCTGCGTTGCGGGAACACGACTATCTGAGCATCCGATCCAGAGGTACTTTGGGGACTGCTGATTTGCCAGCCTTGAGAAAAACTCCGGGTCTCTTTCCCGAAGGGCTTCCGCCCACCGTCTATTATTGTCAAACAGATGTTTTAATGTCCTCATCCGGTAGGTCCACCCTTTGTCTGACGGATTCTATCCACCCCGAGTCCCGCTTCTATGTTGCTCCCAATTTGGCTTCACATATCCAATACAACATTTGAAGACCGGTCCAAGATGTCCCAAATCCGGTCAATCCATACTAGATGCTCCGGCTTCATTAACACGGAACGGAGGCAAGTAACCGTGTCACGATCTCCCTCAATCTTAGCCGGGAGACGATCAAAAAAACCAGCGGGCAATTCTGCAAGCGCGAGATGTAGATTTCGCTTCGCAGCCTCGTCGAAGATTTCTCGAGATAGCCTTGACATCTCGCTAATCTTCCTTGCTGCAGGTGCCCAGACCACGATGTCGAGTTCCGGTGGAAAAGGAACGACAAATCTCCTGTCGGCGCTGATTTTTTCATACATCGCCAGCGCCGCCTCACGTCCCGCGGAAAGAGATTTCGCAAACTCGCCTCCCTTCACAGGCGGCAAGAATTTCTGAGTTGCCCACAAGCCGACGGCTGACGCTCCCGCACGCGAGCACTCCAGACTTATCTCTCCCAAGTGCATATCCTTCGACGTAAAATAAGTGTACGGCGAGTCATGTTTATAGAACCTTGCGACCGCCGGATCGCGAAAGATTACACACCCGCATCCGTAAGGTTGAAGGCCGTGCTTGTGAGGATCGACAACTATCGAATCGACCTCCGACAATCTGTCAAATGATGACTTAGTTACTGGCCTAAGATTGTCTGCAAGAACGAAGTATCCTCCGTAGGCCGCATCGGCATGAAGCCGGAAGCCGTATTGCTCACGAAGATCTAAGAGTTGAGGGAGCGGGTCGACTGAGCCGGTGGCCGTAGTCCCAATTGTTGCCACGACAGTTCCCACATCAACCGCGGTCAGGATTTTCTTCAGCGCATCGATATCCATCTTGCCACCGTGATCGCATTCCACCGGTTCAAAATCCAAGCCAAGGACGCCGCTTATACGCGAATGCGTGTAATGTGCTTGCTCAGAGGCAACGATCTTCTTTCCAGGTTTAAGTTGCCCAGCGATCCACAATGCTTCAAGGTTCGCCATTGTACCGCCGCCGGCGAGGTGGCCGACGTGATTTTCCCAACCGAACATTCCGGCAATCTCTGCCACAGCTTCCTTCTCCATCGCAGAACTTGCACGCCCACCGTCAAGCGCGTGATTATTCGGGTTAATCCACATCGCGAGCATGTATGCGATCCTGGCAATCTGATGCGGCGGCTTCAGCATCTGGCCCGCGTACAGAGGATGAAAGTAAGGATAATTGTCCTTAAGTCGATCGGCCACTTTGAGAATTGTCTCCTCAAATCTAGCCCTGTTTTTGATTTGGTCTGCCGCTGAAGGAAGATTGGAGAAACCTTTTTCAAGTTCAATCAAGGCCGAACGAAGAATTCCAAGCGAGTCTTTTTCAAAAACATAACTCCTCGTTCTGCTCTTGCTCTTGCTTTCTCGCCTCTTATGTCCCGCATCTGTTTTTTGCTTTGCCAATTAGCTCTTCTCTTTTGGAAAACAATTTAAGTCACATACCGGGAGAAAGCCAACGGAGACGACTAGGACCCACAATAAAAGGCGCCGCCCGCTTCTCCCGAATGGATCCCGAGGAGAACTGTAGCTTGGTCGGTTTGCATTCGCGGAGATAGTAAACTGAGCGGCGCTTTTCCCCGAGTGAGCGGGACTTCCCCTCTCTTGTTTACAAGCTAACGACCTTACTTCAAGCTGATGTGAAGCTGTGTTTAAGAGAAGAATAAGTCCGAGAACAGCAACAGGAGAACAAAGGAATGAAGAAAATCCGGGAGTGGATTTAGGAAGGATCTTCTTTTGAAAGAAAGTCCAGGCGAATCATTATTTGTTTCACTTGGTGCCCCCGCGACGGAGCTTGTCCCGGCCCTGGCGAGATGCCTTTATCCCTCCAACGGACGTTTCCCTCCTGAAAATCAGCCCGTTCATCCAACAAAGGATTATCACTGCGAATCCCAGAGCGACCAACCACAGAAAATGGAACCAGCCTCCGACAAGCATGACCAGAAACCCAATGGAGCGGACAGTGTCCGCCCCGCGGCCCATATACTTTTTCACGTACTTTCCCAGCCGCGATTGTTTCTCCTTTTCGAAATCCATGTGCTTCAGCATGAAAAGAGATATGAAGAACGACGGTATGAAGGCAACGAAAAGTCCTTCAATTATCAGATGAAGCCATACCAGATAGACGCCGAGAAAAGCCGTAATGACGTCTGTTACAAGTTTGAACGGATGAATCTGATGATACAGGGTCTTGTCGAATACATTCATCGCCACGAGGCTCCACTCTCAAAACACCGGGCCCCTCTTGATGTCTCACTGCACCCTGCAATCCCGCGCGAACTCCTGCACTCGGCGGCGCAGGATTTCAGCTTACGCTTCTCTTCCTTCATTCTCAAAGTTCAGTTTCGTCGGCCTTGGAACATGGTACGCGTACATCATGCAAGACTGCGTTCACGCGTAGATCTCTCGCTTTAATTTTTCCCAGTCCCGTTTCCTCATCCTGACCTTCAGATAGAGACTGTCGGGGCGCTCCTCCTCCTGAACTAATTCGGCAACAGACAATATCTTTGCCAGCTTATCAGATTGCGTCGGCATTATCTGAAACGACTTTTCTACGATATCCGGGCTCATCAAGCCCAGCATTCTCTCCTTCAGCTGGGTGAGATTTATATGTCTCTCCGCAGAGATAGCGACCGAATCACTGCCGTATTCGCGGAGAACGCTTCTGACAAGGCCAAAATCCTCGAGGCGATCCACTTTGTTGAACACCAGTACCGTCGGCTTGGCTATACATCCAAGTTGAGACAGAGTCTCATTGACCACGTCAATTTGTTCGCGGAAAGTGGGGCTGGATATGTCGACAACATGCAGGATGTAATCCGAGAACCCAACTTCTTCGAGCGTTGATTTGAACGAAGCTATGAGGTCAGGCGGCAGCTTTCTAATGAATCCAACGGTATCCACAAGAAGACCGGGAATTGATGGAGAGAGAAAGACTTTTCGAGTAAACGCATCCAGCGTGGCAAATAGTTTGTCCTCGGCAAATGCTTCTGCCCCGCTGAGTGCTTTCATTAAGGTCGATTTTCCGGCATTAGTGTACCCAACCAACGCAAATTTGGAGACATCGGTCCGGTGAGCCCGGCGAAGTTCGCGCTGGTTGGAGATCGCTTCCAGCTTGGCGCGAAGGACGGACATTCTCTTCTTGGCCAGGCGCCTGTCAGTTTCGATTTGTTTTTCCCCAGGGCCTCTCGTCCCGATCACACCGTACTGTTTGGAAAAATGCTGCCACCGGCCGGCAAAGCGAGACATACTGTATTTGAGCTGAGCCATCTCGACTTGCAGTTTTGCCTCGCGTGACCTGGCTCGCAGCGCAAAGATATCGAGAATGAGCCCGCTCCGATCCACAACCCGCCGGTCAATCAGGCTCTCGAGATTCCTGATTTGCATCCCTGACAGATCATCGTCGAACACCACGACGCCTATCTCTTCTGCGTCGCATATGCTCTTGATCTCTTCTGCCTTACCCTTTCCTACATAGTACGCCGGATCAGGAGATTGTCTTTCCTGGTAGATTCTCCGAACGACTTTAGCTCCCGCTGTATCCGCAAGAAGTACCAACTCATCGAGATATTCCTCGACCTGTCTGGGCTCGTCATTTCGCCCCCGCGGAACTTTCGACTTGAATTCCACCCCAACGACGAGCGCCCGATCCTCATGACTCTTTTCTGAAATCAATTTTGTTTATCACACCTCGTTATTTTTGAACTATGACGACATAATTTAATCGGTTTCGTCAAAATGTTTTCATCCTTGAAACAAAAATCTCAAGTATCAGACAGAGTAAAGCAATACCGGCAAAGATGGAAGAAAGATCCTGTCCGAGTCTCAGTCTCTCGACGCTCGCGGCGGCATTCTTGTCTGCGGTCATCACGAAGACATTTTTCTCGCTGAAACCCATACGCTTTGCGAAGTCAAGGACCTCCGCTTTGGAAGCCTTTGCCAAGTCAGATTCACGAGGATCAATGTTCGTCGAAATCTCGCACAACGTTGAGCCACTGGTGAGAGAATAGGTGCCGAGCTGGGTAAGACCGTCGAGCGTGAACTTTGCCGCTCCGCCGACATACGCCGGCACCACCTCGGACTTCAGGCCGTTGGGGGCAATCAATTCGGCACTCCTAACCCCGCCAAGCGAATAAATGTAATCCGCCCTTTCACCAGCAAAGATCTGAATCGGTTTGTGCTTTACCGCAGAAGAATAGAACAATGCCCGTTGTATCACTACAGGGAAAAAAGGCGATATGGTGAAACTAGATGAAGAACTGTCCGGGGGCGATGTTATGACGAAGACAACGCCACTTCCAACTTCCTTGCTGAGGAGAAAGGGACCAGCCGAAGTGCTCATCAAAACATGGGCGAAAGGACTCGGTTCGAGCTGTGCCATGTTCGAGATCTTAGTCACCACCTTGTCCTTTATCTGCTCCGCATTCTCCCTCGAAGAAAATATACCCGAGAAGAATTCATCTCCCGCATCAATTCTATCTATACTTAAGAAGTTTCCGTTGCTGCTCGCAAAAAATCGAGATCTTGTCCCAATCCGAAAGGAACCAAGCAGTCCATCGAAGGCGCTCGCTTCGGAGGGAACCGATGCGAAAAGGATGACACCGCCGCCCTTTCCTGCAAACTGAATCAGTTTTCCTTCGAAACCCTGACTCGAGGCATAATCCTCGATCACGACGACATCTGAATTTGACAGATCGGTGTACGCGAATTGTTCCGGGGCCACGACTTTTGCGTCGATACTTATTGAAGTGTCCATGGCGGCACGGACCGCTTCGAGAACGAAATCATCCCCCCGGCCCGAAGCCACAATCACCACGTTCAACTTTCGGATCGCAAAGAACGAAAAATAGAATCTGTTGTCCGTCTGGATTGAATTATCATCTATCTCAACGACCCCTTTATGGAATCCAGCATCGGCTACGTTGACCGCGAGGCTCACCTTCCGTGTTGCGCCTGGCGGTAGGTCTGCGACCGCTTGTGCGGCTTTTCGGCCATCCAGGTAGAGGCCCGCAACGACGCTGGCCCTTTCCGTGCCACCATTGTTGGCGACGGTCGCCTGAATCTCCGCCGGTGAATTCACCTCTACAACCGGGTCTGCAAACCTTGCGCCGGTTATCGAAAGATTATCGCCAGAACTCTCATTGGTTCGAAAGAAGAAGAGGCGCGTATTCCTAGTTTCCCTAGATGAGGCGTTGTCTTGAACCGGGAGATTCTCGTTCCGAGCCTCAAACTCAGTTCGCTGCAGATCACCAAACAAGTAGACCTCTTTATCGATGAAGCCGGAGGATTGCAGTCTCTTCAAGGCACATCCGATTGCGAGCGCATAAGGCACCCTGACATTCGTAGGTTCGGCTGCAGAGATAGCCGGCAGGAGAAAGCGAGGATTCATCGCCGAGGGAATCTGCAGAGTATCGTGTTGCGCGGCTTGAGCCAGGTGAGAAGTGAGGATCAGGCTCACGTTATTCCCGACACTGAACCTTTCCATTAGATTTGACGCCGCAATCTTCAGCTGGGAGAATATTTCACCGTATTCGTTTCTCACGGCTGTCGAAGGCGAATCGTCAAGGATCACGACTGACGAATTCTTGGAATTGTTGCTCCCGAATCCCTTCAACGCGGGTCTCGCGAAAGCGACGACAAGCGAAGCAATGGCAAGTGAGCGAAGGAGCAAAAGGAGGTAATCTCTAAGCCTCACTCGTTTTGCCGAGGCATGTTGGAGCTCCTTCAAAAATCTTATCGAAGAGAAATCGACCGGGTGAAGTTTCTTAAGCTGCAGGAGGTGAATGAGAATCGGGATTCCGGCCGCAACCAAGCCGAAGAGGACAACTGGATTTAGAAAAGTCATGCCCTTCGATCTGAATCCGCGCGCTGCCTCCAGGGGATATCTCTGACACCTGATATTTTGTTGGAATACCTAGCAAGGACGAACAGCAAGTCGGAAAGTCGATTAAGAAAGATGAGAATCTCCTCTGACCCTTCCTGTTTTCTCCTCAATGATACGACCAAACGTTCCGCGCGGCGACACACCGTCCGGGCACAATGCAGAAAAGATGCTGTTTTGGCTCCGCCGGGAAGGACAAAAGAGTTCAGCGCACCAAGCCTGCCTTCAAAGTCATCGATGATTCCTTCAAGTGTCGTATAATCTTTTACGGTTATTCTCCTCACCGCTGGACTCTTCGCGTCAGGTGGCGTTGCCAGGTCAGCCCCCAGAACAAAGAGCTGATTTTGGATTTCGCTCAGGACGAGATCCAATATCTTATCCTCATTAAACGAACGCGCCGTTCCGACAAGAGAATTCAATTCGTCAACGGTTCCGTAAGCATCGATTCGAAGGTCGTCTTTCGGGACCCGTTTGCCGCCGAAAAGGTCTGTCTCGCCTTTGTCGCCTGTCTTTGTGTAGATCTTCAAAACGCAACCAACCTTTCGAGTTCGATTGAAAGTTCCATTAAGACATTCGCCTTCGGCTGTTCATCTGCAGCCGAGTAGGCCCGAGCCATGTTTCGGCAAGTGCGGGCCAACATCTCAATATCCGAGGAGTCTTTCAAGAACCGTGGTTCGAAAGAAAAGCCCATGTCGCTTATGAACTCCTCGGCGTCTTTGCGTGACATCACCCTGCCGCTATTGAAAACATCCACAAAAATCTCTTTACCTTCAAGGACAAATTTCACGAGGAAATGCGCCGGTGCTCCAACCCCGTAAACGGGGAGGTTCAACCTTCGACCGACCAGCAAATAGATGATGCCGAGAGATATCGGAATTCCTCGGTGCGTCTCCAAGACACGATGCAGAATGCTGTTGTCCGGGTTATAATAGTCTTTCGAGTTCCCCGTGAACCCCATCTCATTCAGGAAGAATTCGTTAACGCGATGGACAACCTCATAGGGATCTTCCACGGCTGCGATTCTCGAACGAAGCTCGTTCGCGAGTTCATTGAGCCGACTCTCAACGAGGGCGAAATCGACTTCCGGATATAGCGGCTTCGCGATCAAATAAAGCGCCCGCTCAAGTGAAAAATCACGATGAGAAGCAAAGTCGAGAAGCGAATCGTAATCTCTTTGGAGCCTGTCCAAATAGATTCTTGAGATGAGGCTTTCAATCCTCTTCTTGACAGGAGGCTCTGCATTGGATTTCTCCCTGTCGAGCAGCCTGGCGATTTCGTCTCCGCCATCGATTATTTCCTTCTCCACAGCTGCCGACACCTGCGGATCCTGATCATCCAACAGTTTGACCAGCGCACGCACTTTGGACTCAAGCGCTTCTGTCATCTAAGAGTCCCTTTGCCAACGAGTGTCGGGGGTTCCGTTGCGATGCCGAAGCTTGTCAGGGTATATCATAGTTCTTCTTGAGCTCGCTTGTGAGAATCTTGAAGGCGGTTTCAGGATCGTCCGCAAATGAAAACAATTTTAGGTCGGAACCGTCTATCGCCCCAGCTTCCACAAGCGCATCAAAGTTCAATACCTTTTCCCAATACCGCGAGCCGTAGATCAACACTGTTACCTTCTTCTTGATTTTTCCCGTTTGAATCAGAGTCAAGACTTCCATCAATTCGTCGAGTGTTCCGAAGCCGCCCGGAAAGGCAACGAGCGCTTTCGAGAGGTATGCAAACCAGAATTTTCTCATAAAGAAATAATGAAACTCAAAATTGAGGTCGGGGGTGATGTATTGATTGGGAAACTGTTCATGCGGCAGGCTGATGTTCAGGCCGACCGAAAGGCCACCGGCGCGGATTGCTCCCTTGTTAGCAGCCTGCATAATGCCAGGCCCGCCTCCAGAACAAACGACAAATCTCTGCCCATTTCCGTTACTCAACTTCATCGACCATGCCGTCAACATCGCACTTAACTTCATGGCGTCTTCGTAATATCTCGCCATCTCCACCCCTGCTTCGGCTTTCTTCAATTCACTTTTGATCTTCTCCACCCTCGACAAGTTCGATCTGCTTTTCATTGCAGCCTGAAGTTTCGACTTCGTTTCCTGAAGTCGCCATTTGGCTTCCTTCATCGAAGTGTTCCTTGCCGAACCGAAAAACACAATGGTGTCTCGAATTCTTAGCCGTCTGAATCGCGAAAGGGGTTCAAGGTATTCAGAGAGAATGCGAATTGTCCTTGCGTCGGGGCTGTTGAGGAACTCGGTATCTCTGTATGCCTTTTCAGGAATTCCCAAATGGGACGTCGTAGCCTTTTTTCTCGTCATTCAACTCCTTTTCACGGGTGCAACGGCCGAACCCTTCGCGCCAGCCATCCCCTGCCTTAGTCATTCACTTTCTTCACAATACCGCCCGTCCGCCATCGACAACGAGGATTTCTCCGGTTACATAATTGGCGTTAGCCAGGTAGAGAAGGGCCGCGGTAATATCCTCGGGGCGACCGTACCTGCCGAGCGGGATCTTGCTTTCTTCAATGTGCTTCACACTGTTTGATTCCTCACCATCGATCATGATGGTTCCTGGCGCGATCGCGTTCACCATGATTTTTGGGGCAAGTGATTTCGCCAAAGCCTTCGTGAGCATAATTACACCCGCCTTTGCAACGTTATACGCAATATGGTCCCGCCAAACCTGGAATCCCCCGAGCGATGCAAAGTTGATGATCCTGCCGCCGCGCTGTACCATGATTCTCGCCGCCGCACGGGCGCAATAGAACTGGCCGGTGAGATTTGTAGAGATTACCTTCTGCCAGAGTTCATCTGGAATATCTGCAAACTTCTTCGGCTGAGGAAATATCGCCGCGTTGTTCACGAGAAGATCGAGCCTTCCAAAATGGTCCAGTGCCTGCTGAAACATCTTGTCGACCTGCTTCGAGTTTGTTATGTCCGCTTCAATAGCGATCGCTTCCATATCAAAGCTCGCAATTTCCTTGACTGCAGAAGCGGCTTCCTTCGCCGAGCGAGAATAGTTGATGACGATGTCCCACCCGTTTTCCGCGAGAGCCAGCGCAGATCTCCTTCCCAGCCGTCTTCCGCTGCCGGTGACCAGAGCCACTTTCCTGCCCCCCGGTGTTCTTGACTTAGCTGCCATTTTGTCCTTCACGTACGAAGATTTCAGATGTCATCTGACAAATGTATTCCAGGTTCCTTGCATCCACTTCACCAAACGCGTTAAGCTCTTTGCTGTCCAGGTCGAGGACCCCAAACAGTTTATTATGATTACTCGGATCGTTTTCCCCGGATAAGAGGGGGACGACGATCTCACTTTTCGAGTCCACATCGCAAAAGATGTGGCCCGGAAATTCATAGACGTTCGGTACAATAATCGTCTTTCTCTGTTCTGCAGCCTTCCCGCAGACCCCCGTCCCCATCTTTATTCTGGTACAGGCTACCTTACCCTGAAACGGACCGACCACAAGCTCGCCGTCCTTCAATAAATAGAAACCGACCCAAGACGCGCACTGCAAAGCCTGTTTCAAAGCAGCAGAGATGTTGGCGAGATTCGCAATGACATCACTCTCTGATGCCGTCAACGATATCAATTGCGGAAGAAGCTCCCTATAAATCGTGGGACGGTCATCAACGGGCGAGAACTTTATTTCTTCCATTTACTGGATCAAGCTATGAATGGTAGGGTCGACAATTCAGCCTCGATGTTTTTCGCTCCGGCGCGTACGGAATATTTAGAGCCCGGACTAACCTGCTGCATGGAAATGTAGGCAAGCGCGATTTCCTTGCCCAAACCCGGCGATCTCACTGAGCTAGTCACAACTCCTATTTCCGATTCATTACCAGCTGCAGATTGTGCCCCGGCATATACTTTCGAACCGGATGGAAGCTTGGATTCAGCCATAAGCCCCACAAGCCGACGCCTCACCTTGTCATAGGTCTGCAACCTTGCCACCACTTCCTGTCCCACGTAGCATCCCTTGTTGAAGCTGATCGCCTCGAGGTTTCCCACTTCTAAAGGGTTAACATTCTCATTGAGCTCGTCGGGGTACAGCGGAGTCCCCGCCTCAATGCGCAGGATCTCAAAAGTCTCAAGGCCCGCCGGCAAAACACCCCGCGCGCGGGAATTCTCAAGAAACAAATTCCACACCGACTCCGCATCGTCCCGGTGAACAAGGATGACGTAACCGGTGTTGATGGCCAGCCTGGCCTTAGAAAGGGACACCTCAAAAGATCCAAGAAAAGTCCTGATGAAATTGTTCGTTGGCATCTTCTCCAAATCCAGGAGGGTCCTGTGGCTCGAATGGCAGAGTTGCTTTAAGAAGAGCGATGCGGAGGGTCCGGCAACAAACAACATCGAAAGGCTGTCGGTCACATCTTCCACTTTCACGTCTTCGGCAATAATGAACTTTTCAATCCACTTCTTGACATTACCGGAATTGGTCGGACTTGCCCGCAAACGCACGCTCTCCTGCTGCACGCTCACCGTACACAGGTCAACTACCTTTCCCTTCTCGGTTACAAGAAAAGTCTGTTTGCCCATGCCGGGTGTCATGCCAGCAAGATCGTTCGTCGAGATTCGATTAAGAAGGTCAAGAGAGTCTTTACCGATGACGCGCAGCTTCGCGAAGTGTGAGATATCGAAAAACGCCGCATGCCCGCGAGCGGCGGAATATTCCTCTTCGACTGCAGTGTATTTTCCAGGTACCGAAGTGCCCGCGACTTCGACCATCGTGGCACCCAGCCGCTTGTGCAAAGCGGCCAACGGGTTATCGGACATCCATGTCTCCTCTACCTTCAACGAATATATTATTTAGGACATCCCTAATCAATGAAACGACAGATGTTCGTTTTTGATATTATCTATTATCAATGACTCGGGGGCTGGTAGGAGAACTTCAACATTGACGTCACGACGATTCGTTCCTGGTCAATTTTCATGTTTTGCGAAACCGGCGTGATGTAGATCGTCTTGGTCGTCCCGTTTGGAAGACTGACATTAACGCTTGGTTGAACAGGCTGGGGTCCAGCAAACTCAAATTCGGGTTTGTAGAACTTTGCGGCGTCGATGTTCGTAATGTGGATTTTCTTCCCGAAGATCTTCGTGTAGACTTCGAATTCAGCCTTCAACACTTTAACGGAGATCCTATTCGTCTCCTGATTGTATTTCACCTCCACATCACCGTTTGCAATCGAACCATATGATAATGGACCTGTCTTCACGCTCGCATCGGCTGCGAACCGAGCTTTGTCAGGCAGCAGGTCTATGCGGGCATTCGTCAAAGTCCATGTATAATCTCCCTTGGCTCCGAGCACATTGAACTGGTCGGTACCACTGATAGGCCCGACTGCATTAAGGAATCCGTTGAGAGTGCTTTGATTAACAATGACGGTGGCATCAGGCGCTTGTGCGAAACTAATGCGGCAAAGGAACACTAGTGCTGCAATGACTAAGATTCTCTTGAGCATGACATTCTCCTTTTTGAAGATGAAAAGATGGAACGCAGACCCTCAGAGAGATCTCTGTCTACCCGCGTTTCCATCAGGCTAACCACTAAAATTGCCAGGTTCACAGATTAATTCAAGCGACGAATGGTCTTCCTCAAAGATTGTATTGTGTCGGATTTCCCGACTGAGGTGTCGGATTTGCCAACACAGCCAATGTTCGCAGGAACGGCGCAATTTTCCCCATTTCTCACAATCTCACTGATTACAACAGCTTACGAACGAGAAAAAGAAATCCCCAGCTGCGGCACGACGCTTGCCCTCACTATGGGCGAGCATTAACCCACGAGAGCCAGGACTCAGTCTTGAAGACTTCTTTCGGCAATGACCTCGGGGGCAACACTAAAAGCGAAAGGAAATTCGCATGACGAATTATGATCAGGTTCTCTGGCTGAATGTCACGAACATTGTGCTCGGCTTTGTGACGCTAGCGTGCGCCCTCGTGATCAGCTACGCTGTAGTTCGAGACATGCGGCAGAGAGCCAAAACAAAGGAACGACCTGGAGTTGACGACCACTCACTTAAGGTCACAGGTCTCGGCATCACAATGGCCGACGGCGGGAAAAAAACCGACGAGGATGAGATGCTAGTCGTTACGGAAGATGGCATTGAGACCGTGAGCACGAAGAAAAACCGAATTCACAGAGCCTGAGTCGGAGATCCTGAACAAAATGAGATGCCCGTTTTTACGAGAGGCGCAGGTAAGGTCGTGCGGCGCGTCAGACATCAAGAAAATGATCCTGCGGACTCCCGACTCACCGGAGAATGGAACGAATGAGATATGCTCTTCACCCGAGTATGCTTCTTGTCCGTGGGTCAAGGAGCGGCAAGGGAGAGGTGCCGGTCAAACGCGCTGTCCTTTTCTCCAGGAGTCTCTGGTTCAATATTGTCCCGGCGCGTCGGTGGTGAAATATATTCCATACAGTGATCCGAGTCTTTCACGCTGTGGCACGTCGAGCCATCGGTACTGTGAACTTTTCCTTATGATTTCACACCCAAACCTTCTGACATCTCACGAGGTCGATGCCCCGACGCTCGATTCCGAAAACATCGGTTCGTGGGTCGTGGACGGTGTTCAGACCACAGGCTGGCATTTTTATTCAGGCAATCATATGTGGCTGGAAATCGACCAGGACGCCAATTGCCACATCGGGATCGACCCTTTTTTTGCAAGAGTCGTCGATGGAGTCGACAGGGTCACGTTCGTTTCAACTCCTGGGAGGCATCAACCCAGTGCAGTGATAACGGTAAAAGGAGTTGACCTTTCGGTAGTCTTTCCAAATAGCATGAACATAATTGCGACAAATTCCCATTTGCGTGTCGATCCAAACCGGATTGCCACCGACCCTTACACGCTCGGATGGCTCTTTGAAGGGGTGGAATGCAAGCCTTCATCAGAT
>Ga0326727_10017235_pt1 | contig 15040 bp, 14 predicted proteins | sample MB2enrmetagenome_FD_207643 | JGI IMG/M metagenome (GOLD analysis project Ga0326727, IMG submission 207643) | Lab enriched peat soil microbial communities from McLean, Ithaca, NY, United States - MB29MY | ecosystem: Environmental > Terrestrial > Soil > Wetlands > Peat | place: USA: New York... | reverse complement strand
TCCGCGCTTCGATCCCTACTGGGCCGAACTCTCTTCGGCCGTCTTCGTCGTCAAGGTCCCCTATCACGTCGAGCGCCGCGAGGCCTTCGCGGGCAGCGATCTCTATAAGCAGGTCTTCGCCATCGGCACCGATGGGCTCATCCTCCTGAGCGTCGAAGGCGAGTCCGTCCTGCGGAGGGACCTCGGCTACAGCCGCATCGCCGCCATCTCCCTCGTCACCCAGCTCCTCGACGGCCGTCTTCTCTTCGAGGAGTCAGGCGGCGGAGGCAGCCTCGAGCTCGGGTTTAATACGGTCTCCTTTCCCCTCGTGATGGATCTCGTGGACGCGGCCCGCGAAAACGCGGTGGCAGCCGGAAGAGCCGCACCCTCCGCCCCGCACAGTCCCGGGCCCGACCTCGCTCGCGCTCCGGGGGAAGAGGACATGCTCTCGGTCAATTTCCTCACCGAGTTCCGCGCGCGAGAGGGAGCCCTGTCCATCCTGGCCTATCAAGGAGCCTGCGTCTTCGTCTCTCCCCCCGAGGCGGAGGGAAGGAGCTTGGGCAGGCGGCTCGTGGACAAGCTGCGCCGTTTCTATATCGATCCGGTGATGCTCCTGGAGGGCCGCTCGGATCTCATCGTGCTGCGCCGTTCCTGCGATCCCCGGCGCAGGAAGAACGCCCGTGGCTACGGCTATGCCATCACCTGGCTACCCTTCACGTCTCTAAAGGACGTCGTTCTCGAGCCCAGGAGGCTCGAGAACGGTGCCCAGGCTACTGCCCTGCGCCTCGTATCCGTGGGACGCGACTATGAGGCATTTTTCGCCACCGCCCCCGAGGGCTCTCTCCCTCGACTGAAGGCCCTAGTCTCGTCTTCGTAGGTTATTGACCCCTCCAGCGGCTTCAATTTACACTCGCCCCCATGATCACGACCCACGAGCTGCGCAAGAAATACATCGATTTCTTCGTTTCCAAGAACCATGCCGAGATTTCCGGCAAGTCCCTCATACCCGAGAACGATCCTTCCGTCCTTTTCACGACTGCGGGCATGCAGCCCCTCGTGCCCTATCTCCTCGGCGAGCCTCACCCCGCAGGCAGGCGCCTCACCGACTATCAGAAATGCGTCCGCACGGGAGACATCGAGGAGGTAGGCGACGAGAGCCACCTCACCTGCTTCGAGATGCTGGGCAACTGGTCCCTGGGCGATTACTTCAAAAAAGAATCGATCGGCTTTTCTTATGAATTCCTCACATCGCCTGAGTGGCTCGCCCTCGATCCCCGGATGATCTCGGTCACGGTCTTCAAGGGCGACGAGAACGCCCCCCGCGACGAGGTCTCCGCCGCCGCATGGAAGTCCTTGGGCATGCCCGATGATCGCATCGCCTACCTGCCCGCTTCCGACAATTGGTGGGCCGCCGGCCCGATCGGCCCCTGCGGCGCCGATACCGAAATCTTCTATTGGGTAGGCGAGGGTCTGCCCCCCGCGGGCTCCAACAAGGGCACCGACTCCAAGCGCTGGATGGAGATATGGAACAACGTCTTCATGGAGTTCAACCGCGTCGACGAGAAGACCCTCGTCAAGCTTCCCGCCCAGAACGTCGACACGGGCATGGGCCTCGAGCGCACTGTCTGTATCCTCCAGGGCAAAAAATCGGTCTACGACACCGAGGCCTTCGGCCCCATCCTCGATTCCATCGGCTCCATCGCGGGCTATAGCTATAAAAGCGGCGACGCGGAGAAGGACCGCTCGATGCGCATTATCGCCGACCATATCCGCACGGCTACTTTCATCCTCGGCGACCCGAAGGCGGTGCTTCCGTCCAACGTGGGCGCGGGCTACGTCCTGCGCCGCATCATCCGCCGCGCCGTGAGGCACGGCCGCAAGCTCGGCATCGAGGGCTCCTTTCTCGCCAAGCCCGCCTCCGTCGTAATCGACAACTTCAAGGGTCCCTACCCCGAGCTCGAGCAAAACCGAGCGCGCGTCATCGATGAGCTCGGCAACGAAGAGGCCAAGTTCCTCGAGACCCTGGTGAAGGGCGAGAAGGAGTTCGAGAAGATGCTCCCGAACCTTCTCAAGAACCCGCAGAGAATCATGTCCGGCCGTCTCGCCTTCAAGCTCTATGATACCTACGGCTTCCCCATCGAGCTCACCGAGGAGCTCGCCGGAGAGCAGGGCATGACGGTGAATCGGGGCGAGTTCGACGAAGCCTCGAAGAAGCACCAGGAGCTCTCCCGCGCGGGGAGCGAGCAGCTCTTCAAGGGCGGACTCGCCGATCACTCCGAGATCTCGACCAAGTACCACACGGCCACGCATCTTCTGCAGCAGGCCCTCACGATCGTCCTCGGTCCGCACATCGCGCAGAAGGGCTCGAACATCACGTCCGAGCGCATGCGCTTCGATTTTTCCCATGGAGCTCCAATGACTAAGGAAGAGCTCGAGCGCGTCGAGAGGATCGTGAACGAGCAGATCGAGCGCGACCTTCCTGTCACGATGGAGATCATGAAACTCGACGATGCGAGGGCGGCCGGAGCGCGTGCTCTTTTTGGCGAGAAGTACGAGGAGAACGTGAAGGTCTACACGATGGGCGACTTCTCGAAGGAAGTCTGCGGCGGCCCCCATGTGGAGCACACGGGGCTTCTTGGGCACTTCCGTATTCAGAAGGAGCAGTCCTCTTCCGCGGGTGTGCGCCGCATCTACGCGGTGCTGGAGTAGGCTCATGGACTGTCCAACTATTAGGCCGTCGATTCGCGCGACTTGAAAAAAGGCCTGCGCCCTCCGAAGAAAGTCGGGCGCAGGCCTTTTTTTGCTCAGCCGCGCAGACAAACGGTTTTTCAGATCGTTGGCACTTGATACAAAACCTGCATTGTGTATTCTGGTTTAGACGTGTTGAGAGGTAATTTCCAGGTGTTCATCATACAATTCTGGCGGCGAAAAGTCAGCCCTGAACGAGATTTTGGAGATATTGCTCGCTTAGTTGCCCTGTCAGGATTATTTAATATTCCTGTCTGGAATATTAAATAATCCAGGCTGCAAAATTTAATATTCCAGGCTGCAAAATAAAATATTCATGACGGGGAATTGTATATTTATACTAAGCTAAACTACCCCTGCGAAAGGCGAAATTCGAGTTTCATCCGTTCGTTCATCATCCTCCCGAATTAATATAAAAAAGGCATAAAGAATCGATTGAATACTATACCATTTTAACGTTATGCGTTAGTCTACGGTTATGAAAAATTGTCTTAAAAACGTTGATCTTCGGGCTTCGATGGCGGGGGAGTGCAGGCCCCTAGCCGTCTTTAGCTTGACGAGCGATAAGATTTACGAGGCCAGGAAAGGAATTGAGCTCGTCCGCGGCGTCTGGGACGGTGAGCCTGCAGTGGCTCTCATTGCTTCTCCATCTTCTTCACAACAAAAGACTCATGAACAGGATCTCAAATCTCTCCATGATATCTCATTTGATCTGTCTCTCTTCGAGAATGTTGATGATCTCTGTCGCGAAGCTGTGCGCATGGGCCGGGAGCGCTTGGGTTTCGACCGAATAGGTATCTGGCTCATCGATCCGAACGATCGTGCCTGGAAGCTCGGTTGCTGGGGCACTGATGAAGCTGGAAAACTCCGCGACGAGCGGGGGCTGCGGTTGCCCTGTATCTTTGCCGGCGAGCGCTCGGAGTTCAGCGAGGGGAAGTTTCCTCTCCTTGCTTTCGACGGCGACGTTTGCACGAATGCCGAGGGAATCGCGATAGGGAAGGGCTTTCGGCTCATTGCTCCGCTCTGGGACGGCCACGGCCTCGTGGGCGAGATTGGGACAGACGACTTCTTAAATCATCGAGGTTTCAGCCCTGAGAAGCGCGAGATCTTTACCATATTCTCCCGAGTCGTCGGTCACCTCGTCAGCTTAAAGCGAGCCGAGTCCGAGCTCAGGACTCTGGCTTCAACCGACGCTCTCACCGGGATGGTGAATCGCCGCACCGCCCTCATCATCCTCGAGAAGTGCCTTGCCCAGTGCCGCCGCTCGGGTTCGGCCCTCACGCTCTGCTTGGCCGACCTCGATGGGCTTAAAAGGGTGAACGACGCCTACGGCCACGCGGCGGGCGACGAGTACATCCGCAGCGCGAGCGCCACTTTAGTCGGCGCCGTGCGAGGCTCGGATACTGTCGGCCGTATCGGAGGAGATGAGTTCCTCATTGTCTTCCCCGATTGCCACATGGAAATCGTCGCTACGGTCATGGAGAGGGTGAACGCCGAGCTCGCCGCTAGCGCCAAGGACAGGAACTACAGGCCCCGTTTTTCCTGGGGCACTTCGTCGCCCAGGGAGATCGAGCGTTTGCTGCAGGGTGAGAACTCCTCTCCGCAACACTGCGTCGACATGCTCCTCGAGCTAGCCGACCAACGGATGTACGAAAATAAGCGAACTAAAGGGTCCGCCAGGGGCCCCGCGTCTCCGGCGAGACCGAGCTGACTTTCTAGGCTATAAGCTGTCGTGCGACGACGTTAAGTGTTAAGGCGTCGCAAGGCCTGCGTCGCGAGTTTCCCGTCCTCGCGGATTCGTCTCAATATATACGGTCCCTTCGCGTCGATTCTCTCCCACCAGATCTCCCGAGCGAACCACTCGAGCCCGTCGGCCAGTTCCTCGTCGTTGCCGGGCCTCCACTGGAGAAAGGCATAGCGCCCTATCGCCAACACCGTCTCGGTCTCCGCCGGGCCTTTCGCGGGAGTGCGCCCGTAGTAGCGTGGTCGGGGGAGGGGGTGGCGCAGGCGCGGGCCTTCGTCGAGATCGAAGGCGACAAGCTCCTCGGCATCGAAGAGGAAGAGCTCTTCTTCTTCGATGCCCATGTCGGAGCCGAGGGCGACCTCGCGGAAGCCGCCCTCGCCGGCAGGTAGGAGCGCAGAGCCGGTCATGGGAGCGCCCGCGAGGGGCGGATTCTCCATGCCTATGTACGCGATGGGGGAGTGGAGGTCCAGGGTGAAAAGCTCTAGCTCGGGCATGTGGAGTATCCTGCCCTCGGAGGCCGGCGGAGGGCAAGACCTTAGACAGCGAGCGGCTGCTTGCGCGTAGCAAAAGCCACCTTCCTGTGCTATCGTATCCCGCGTGGCACTCTTGGACTCGATCGATTCACCGGAGGACCTCAAGAAGCTCAACCTCTCCGAGCTTAAGGACCTCGCTGCGGAAATTCGACTACGCATAGTCTCCGTAGTCGGCAGAAATGGCGGTCACCTCTCTTCCAACCTCGGCGCCGTGGAACTCACGCTCGCCCTGCATCGGGTCTTCGACTCGCCCCGCGACGCCATCGTCTGGGACGTGGGGCACCAAAGCTATGCGCATAAGCTTGTCACCGGGCGGCGAGCGGAGTTCGAAGGCATCCGCAGGTGCGGAGGCATCTCGGGCTTTCCCAAACGCTCCGAGAGCCCCCATGACGCCTTCGATACCGGCCATGCCTCGACCTCAATATCCGCGGCCCTCGGCATCCTCGAGGCGCGCCGCATCCTGGGGATTGGGGGCGTTGCGGTCGCGGTCATAGGCGACGGGGCCCTCACCGGAGGCATGGCCTTCGAGGCCTTGAGCCACGCGGGGCAGATGGGGCTGCCCCTCGTCGTCGTGCTGAACGACAACGAGATGTCCATTTCGCGGAACGTGGGCGCCCTCTCGAGCTATCTCTCTCGCCTCTCCGCGACGGTCCGCTATCAGGGCGTGCGCTCGCGCATCGACCGAGCGGTGAAGGGCTTTCCCCTCATAGGCGACTTCCTCTACGAGCGTATGGTCAGGGCCAAGCGCGCCGTCAAAGCCCTCCTTTTCAAAGAGAATTTTTTCTCCGACCTTGGCTTCGAATACGCAGGCCCAATCGATGGGCACAACATGCCCGCCATGGGCCATGTCTTCCGCGAGGCGCGGAGGCTCGGCAAGCCGGTAGTCGTCCACGTCATCACTCGCAAGGGCAAGGGCTACGATCTCGCCGAGGAGGACCCGAGCCGTTATCACGGCGTCGCCCCTGTCCGCGTCCGCGGCGCCGGCGCGGAGCATTCTGATCCGCCTTCCTTTACGGCCGTCTTCTCCCGCGCTATGGTCCGCCGCGGGCTCTTCGACGAGAGGCTCGTCGCGGTCAGCGCCGCGATGACGACCGGCGTCGGGCTCGATGCCTTCCGGGCCTCCTGCCCAGGCCGCCTCTACGACGTGGGCATTGCCGAAGAGCACGCGGTCACCTTCGCCGCGGGTATGGCCTCGGCAGGCCTGCGGCCCGTAGTTGCGCTCTACTCGACCTTCGCCCAGCGCGCCGTGGACCAGATCTTCCACGATGTCGCCCTTCCCTGTCTTCCCGTCGTCATCGCCCTCGACCGCTCTGGCGCTGTCGGGGAGGACGGGGAGACGCATCAGGGCATCTACGACATCGCCCTCTTCCGCCCTTTCCCGAATCTCTCGATACTCGCTCCCGCAAGCGCGGTCGAGCTGGAAGCATGCCTCGAGTGGGCGCTCGATTCAGGTAGGCCCGCGATCATCCGCTATCCCAAGGCGCCCTGCCCGGTCGAGGAGAGCGCCTACGCCGAGCCCCTCGAGGAGGGTCGGGGCGTCTTCGTACGACAGTGGGGAGCGGAGTGCCTCATCGTCGCTTTGGGCGGCCTTGTCCCGATCGCCGCCGAGGCGGCGGACGCGCTCTTTATCGAGGCATCGTCTTCGGCCGCATCCTCCGCCTCCTTCGCGCAGCCTGGCCTTTGCCGCGGTGGCGCGGATCTGTACTCCCTCCGCTTCGCCCGCCCCTTCGACGAGGAGTCCTTTCTCGAGGCAGTCTCGCCTTACGCTCGCGTCCTCGTCGTCGAGGAGGGCGTAGCCGCCGGTGGTCTCGGCGAATACCTGGTTTCGCTCATCGCCTCCCGCCTGCCCCGCGTCCAGGCTTCCGCGGCCGGCTTCCCATCCATGCCGCTTTCCCAGGGCTCCCGAGACGAGCAGCTCGCCTCCGCCCGCCTCGACGCCCGGGGCATAGCCGAGCGCGTGCGCGAGGCCGAGTCCGCGGACTCGGGAGGCCGCATCTTCGTGTTCCGCGCGGCGAAGGAAGGATCGTGAGTTCCCTTCGAGCCATCGCCCTCCCTCGCGGCCGCGAGCTTCCCTTGAGCTGCGGTCCCCTCGTCATGGGCATAGTCAATGTGACGCCCGATTCCTTCTTCTCGCCGTCAAGGCGAGAGGACGCGATAGCAGCAGCCGAGGCGGCCCTCGCCATGGAGGCCCAGGGCGCCGCGATAATCGACGTCGGCGGCGAATCGACGCGGCCCGGCTCGGACTACGTCGAGGAGCCGGAGGAGCTCGAGCGCGTCGTGCCCGCGATCACGGCCATTCGAGCGCGCAGCGGCATCCCCCTTTCGGTGGACACTCGAAGGGCTTCGGTCGCCGCTGCGGCCCTCGACGCGGGAGCGGACATGATCAACGACATCACGGCCTTATACGGCGACCCTGCGATGCTCGGGCTTGTCGCCGCGAAGGGCGCCGCGGTCGTTCTCATGCATATGCAGGGCGAGCCCAAGAGCATGCAGCTCTCTCCTTCCTACGCCGACTGCGCCCTTGAGGTCCGCGACTTCCTCGCTAGGGCGGCCTCGCGCGCCATGGCCGCGGGTATCGGAGAAGACCGTATATTAGTAGACCCGGGCATAGGCTTCGGCAAGGCGCTCTCGGACAACCTTGAGCTCCTCTCCCGTCTCGGCGCGGTGGCCGATCTCGGCTACCCTGTCCTCGTGGGCCTCTCGCGCAAGACCTTTGTCGGCGCGATCACCGGCAAGGACGCGGAGGGCCGGCTTGCCGGCAGTCTCGGGGCGGCCTGCGCCGCCTACGCCCGTGGAGCCCGCGTCTTCCGCGTCCATGACGTGGCCGCGACCGTCGACGCTCTAGCCGTCTACGCCGCGATTTTTGATCGCGATTCGGAAAGGAGGAGCGAGTGAACGCCGCGGCCATTGGTCTTTTTTTCACGACCTACGTGCGGCCCGCCCTCGACATACTCCTCTTGTCCTTCCTCGTCTACAAGACTTACGAGATCCTCGTGAAGACGCAGGCGGTGCAGCTCGTCAAGGGCACCCTCATCCTCGTGGCCTTCTACGCGGCAGCCTATTTCCTCCAGCTCACGACGGTCACCTGGATTCTCAATGTTCTCGCCCCGGGCCTCGTCATCGCCATAGCGATCGTCTTCCAGCCCGAGCTGCGCAAGATCTTCATGCGCCTCGGCCAGGGATCCATATTCCGAGGCGCCTCCCGTCCGCGCGTCACGCAGATCGAGGCGGTAATCAACGCCGCCGAGATGCTTTCCTCGATACGCCGCGGCGCCCTCATCGTGTTCGCGCGCAACGTGGGCTTGAAGAACATCGTCGACACGGGCACTCGGCTGGATAGCCTCATCTCGTCCAGCCTCATCGTAACCATCTTCAGCTACGACACGCCTCTCCACGACGGCGCCCTCATCGTCCAGGACGGGCGGATCGCCGCGGCCGGCTGCTTCCTCCCGCTGTCGGAGCAGCAAGACATCCGCAAGAGCTTCGGCACGCGGCACCGCGCCGCCCTCGGCCTCTCCGAGGAGGCCGACGCGGTGGTCCTCGTCGTTTCCGAGGAGACGGGCGCTCTCTCCCTCGCCTACGAGTCCAAGCTCTACTACGGGCTTAGTCCCGAGCAGATTCGCAAGCGCCTCGGCGAGCTCCTGGAATTCCCCGAGGAAGACGCCGACGAGGTCGAGGAGACAACCGTTGCGGAATAGCAAGGGATTCCTGAAGCATGCCTTCTCGAACTGGCCGGCCAAGGTGCTTTCCGTCGCCGCGGCCCTGCTCCTCTTCTCCTTCTATAGGCTCAACCGCCTCGAGGACCGCTACATCTCGGTGCCCCTCTCGGTCTCGATGAACGACGAGTACGTGCCCTCGAGCCAGTATCCCCGCTCGGTCCGCGCCACGCTGCGCGGCGAGTCGAACGCCCTCTTTGCCATCCAGGAAGACGATGTGCGTGCGAGCCTCGACCTCTCGGGCTACCGCTCCGAGGGACAGTACCGAGCTCCAGTGCAGATCGAGCGCAAGGGCTCGGCCCTCGGCGTCGATCCTCTCGAGATACGGACCGATCCGGCCGACGTGTCCGTGACCATGGAGAAGCGCATGACGCGAGTCGTGCCAGTCACGCCCTCCTTCAAAGGTTTCCTCGAGCCGGGCTACGAGCTCGTGTCCTTCGAGCTTATGCCCTCGCAGGTCGAGATATCCGGGCCGGCGAGCGCGGTCGCGCGTTCGGAAGAGGTGCAGACCGACTTCATCGAGCTCGCGGGGCGCAATTCGGATTTTATCGTCAAGTCGCGTATCGTGAAGAAGGACAGCCTCGTATCGATATCGGGGACGGACAGCGTGGAGTTCCGCGCTGTGGTCCAGAAATCCCTCGCCATCAAGAGCTTCGAGGGCGTCGCGATCGCGCCGGAAGGTCTCGAATCGGGCCTCGCCGCGGCCTCCGTCCTGCCAGAGGGCAAGGTCCGCATCCGTTCCTCGACCACTGACATCTCCGGCTTCACCCCCGGCCAGGGCCTGCTCTACGTCGACCTCTCCGCGGTCAGGAAGCCGGGCTCCTATCAGCTGAAAGTGCAATCCCGCGCGCCCGACGGCTTCACGATCGAACGCTTCGAGCCGCAATCGGTCCAGATCTCGATAGAGGAGTCGGGCCAATGATCCTGGGCGTCGGCATCGACATCGTCCATGTCGGGCGCATACGCCACTGGGAGTCGGTGCCTGGCCTTGTCGAGCGCTACTTCCATCCCGACGAGATCGTGGACGCCCGCTCGCGCGGCTCCGGCGAACCTTTTTCCCTCGCGGCCCGATTCGCCGCGAAGGAAGCCTTCGGGAAAGCCCTGGGCACGGGGCTCGCGGGCATGAGGCTCGGCGACATACAGGTAGTCAATGATCGCAACGGCAGGCCCGAGATGGTCCTGCACGGCACCGCCTTGGCGCGCCTAGGTGCAGCCGGCGGCGCGCGCGTCCACGTTTCGCTTACCCACGAGAGCGATAACGCGGTGGCCGTAGCGATCATAGAGGGGTGAAAAAATGGTACGCTACGCCCAGAAGCCCGACACCGAGAAGGAGAAGAAGGTCACCTTCACTTCGAAAGAGCCTATCGTCTGCCCGGTATGCGAGGCTTCCTTCAACCGCGAAGAACTCTTCTCCGGACGCGTCAACGCGGGCGACCTTACCGACGAGCTCCATCGCACGTATATCCCGACGCATAATTACGGCGAAGTCTACCCTTTGGTCTTCGAGCTCACTGTCTGCCCCGCCTGCTGGTATGCGGCCTACAAGTACGACTTCGCCGCCATCCCCGCCAAACTTGCCCCCGTCCTCAAGGACCTCACGGCCACGCGCGTGGAAGCGGTGCAGCGCGTCTTCCCCGGCGCCGATTTCTCAACGCCGCGCTCTCTCCTCGAGGGCGCGGCCTCCTACTACCTCGCCATGCTCTGCTACGAAGAGCTGCCCAAGGAGTTCAGCCCCGCGATAAAGCAGGGGCTCTCTGCCCTCCGTGCGGCCTGGCTCTGCGGCTACCTCGACAAGAAGAAACCCGGAGAGAACTATCTCTACGCCGGCCGCGTCTTCTACGGCAAGGCCCGCTTCCTCTATCGCCTTGCGGTCGAGTTCGAGCAGAAGGGCAAGGAGCAGTTGACTACGGTCAAGTGGCTGGGGCCCGACACCGACAAAAACTACGGTTTCGAGGGCGTGCTCTACCTCTCGGCTATCCTCGAGCTCAAGTACGGCCCCAAGGACGATGAGACGAAGCGCCTCGAGCTCCTCGACGGCTCGAAGCGGACCATCGCTAAGATGTTCGGTATAGGCAAGAAGAGCAAGTCGAAGCCGGGGCCCCTCGTCGACAAGGTTCGCGACCTCTACGAGCAGCTCAAGAAGGAGCTCCACCAGGAAGACGAAGAGGATGGGGAGTAAGCGAAACATACGCCTCGTCCTCTCCTACGACGGCACGGAGTTTTCGGGCTGGCAGAGGCAGGATAAGGATCGCTCCGTCCAGGGAGAGCTCGAGGCCGCCCTCGAGAAGATGCATGGCCGCCCCGTGCCCACGATCGGCGCGGGCAGGACGGATTCGGGCGTCCACGCCATGGGGCAGGTCGCCAATTTCTATACGGACATCGCAAACATCGAGGCCGGCCGTTTCCTCCCCGCGCTCAATAGGCTCTTGCCCCGCGACCTGCGCGTGCTCTCCGCCTCCGACGCCGACTTCGACTACCACTCCCGCTACGACGCGCGCCTTAGGCGCTATCGCTATTTCGTCGCCTGCGGCCGCTCCATCGATCCCATGCGCCTGCGCTACGCCCACCAGCTTCTGCGCAGGCCCTCGCTCGAGGCTCTCAACGCCGCGGCCTCCGTCATACTCGGCGAGACCGACTTCACGACCTTTTCCGCCGCCCAGGACGTCTCGGTGAACCGCTCCCGCTTCGTCCATGAATCCTCATGGCGATGGGAGGGCGACATGCTCGTCTATCAAGTAGCAGCCAACGCCTTCCTCTGGCGGATGGTCCGCTCCCTCGTCGGCTCGATGCTGTACTACGAAGGGTGGGCAGCCTCCTGTGTCGGCTGCCCCGTCGAAGGCGAAGCCTTCGGCGATGATTCTCGCGGTCGAGCTATCTCGAGCGAAGCCGAGCGCACGGATCTTTGCGGCCGCCGCATGGCAGCCGCCTTGGCCGCGAAGGACCGGAGCCTGGCCGGCCCGACCGCTCCCGCGCGCGGCCTGTTCCTATGGAATGTCGAATATTACGCGAGCCCTACGCGTCCAGGCCGCGGCGACTACTGGTCCGTAGGCAAGGAGGGGCCTAGTACTTCGCTGCCCTGAGGCCGACAAGGGCCTCGTTCGTTTCGCGGAAACGCTTCACGACGATGGGCAGGAGCTCGAGTGCGGCCTCGGGATGGGCCTTGAGGAAGGCGTTGAACTCCCATGAGGCGAGCACGAGGCAGCTCGTGTCGGCCGAGGCTGAGACGCTCGCGGAGCGAGGCGCTCCGTCGAAGACCGCCATTTCGCCCAGTATGTCGCCGGGGCCGTTGGACGCGACCTCGACCTTGCGGCCTGAGGTGTCGAGCTTCTCGACCGAGACCTTGCCTGAGAGGATGATGAAGAGGCCTATGCCATTCTCGCCCTGCTTCATCAGGTATTCCCCGGTCTTGAAATCCCGCTCGGCGGCGATGCCTGCGAGGCCCTTGAGGAACTTGGGGTTGAGATTCTCGAAAAGGCCTACTTTGGCAAGAGCCTGCTCTTTGTCCATGGTTTAACTCCTTCTTGAAAAAAGATAGGGGAAGCAGGCATGCCAGTCAATACTAGCCGATAGCTTCGGTGCCCCGCTCGCCCGTGCGTATGCGTACGACTTCCGCGAGGTCGTAGACGAATATCTTGCCGTCGCCGACCTCTCCGGTCCTCGCCCCCGCGAGTATGGCCTGTATGGTCGGCTCGACGAAGGGCTCGTTGACCGCTATCTCGAGGCGCAGCTTGCGCAGGAGATTGCCCGTCTCCTTATTGCCGCGGTAGACCTCGACCTGTCCCCCTTGCCTGCCATGGCCGAGGACTTCGGACACGGTGATGAGGTTGACGTTCGAGTCGTAGAGCGCCTGCTTAACCTCGTCGAGCCTATAAGGCTGTATTATCGCAACTATCATTTTCATAACCGTCTCCTTTAGTCGATTACCGTGTACGCGCGCTCCTGGTGCTGGCTGATGTCGAGGCCCATGGCCTCGGCCTTCGCGTCGACCCTGAGGCCTATCGTCGCGTCGACGAGCTTCAAGAGAACGAAGGTTCCCACGAGGCTGACCGCGATGCTCACGGCGCAGCCCAGAAGCTGAAGGACGAGTTGCCGAGAGTTCCCGTAAAGGGCCCCTGCATATTTCCCGCCGTAGGCCTTCCAGACAGACGGGTCGGCGAAGACGCCGGTGAGCAGCGCGCCGACGAGCCCGCCCATGCCGTGGCAGCCGAAGGCATCGAGCGCGTCGTCGTAGCCGAAGCGCTCCTTCACGAAGGTTACCATCATGAAGCAAACCGCGGAGGCTATGGCGCCTATCGCGACGGCGCCTAACGCGTTCACGTAGCCCGCGGCGGGCGTCACCGCGACGAGGCCCACAACCGCGCCCGTGGCCGTGCCGAGTATGGTCGCCCTCTTGTTCACGAGCTTGTCGAGGATCGGCCACGCGAGAGCTGCCGCTGCCGCTGCCGCGTTAGTCGCCATGAAGGCGTTAGCGGCTATGCCGTCCGCGGCCAGGGCAGAGCCTGCGTTAAATCCGAACCACCCGAACCAAAGCATCGCCGCACCGATCAGTGTGTAGGGCAGGTTGTGCGGCGGCAGGGGCTTAAGGTTGTTGCGCCTGCCGATGACGAGGGCCGCGGCGAGGGCGGCGAAGCCCGCGCTTATGTGGACGACCGTGCCTCCTGCGAAGTCGAGGACCCCGAGCTTGTACAGCCAGCCATTCGTCGACCAGACCATGTGCGCTATGGGGCTGTAAACCAAGACTTCCCAGAGGGTGGTAAAGACAAGGAAGGAAGAGAATTTCATCCTTTCGGCGAAGGCCCCGACGATGAGGGCAGGCGTAATCACCGCGAACATGCACTGGAACATCGCGAAGGCGAGGTGAGGCACCCTGCCGATCGGATCGGAGACGTAGTAAGGAGAAAGCTGGTCGGGCGTAATGCCGGAAAAGAAGGCCCACTTGAAGTCCCCGAGCACTCCCGGAATGAGCTCAGTGTCCGAGAAGGCGAGGCTGTAGCCGAAGGCCACCCAGATCAGCGAGACGAGGGCGAGACTGATAAAACACTGCATGAGGACAGAGAGAACATTCTTTTTACGGACGAGTCCGCCGTAGAAGAGCCCGAGCGCAGGCACTGTCATGAACATGACCAGGGCGGTGGCCATAAGCACCCAGGCGGTGTTGCCTCCGCTCAAGATTGGAGTCGCTGTCATTATATCTCCTTGCAGGATTCCCACAGCGTCGAATGACGCAGTTAGTTATGACGCAAAGATTGTGCCATTTCCGATGAATCGAGCTTTTATTTTTAACCGTTTGATAATTAGTAATAGCATTTAAAAATACCTAGGTCGAACATTTACGCCCGCCCTAGGCACTCATACTATTTCGTTTGTATTACTGACATTCGCGTAGGTGCTAATTTGGCTTCCTACGCGAATGTCATTATCAGGCCTTTATGCCATCGCTCTCTCATATCGCTGAGCTACTGCTTTCCAGTCGATTACCTTGTAGAAGGCCTCGATATAATCTGCCCTTCTATTCTGGTACTTTAGATAATAGGCATGTTCCCAGACATCTATTCCCAGCAGCGGATAGCGGCCTTCGGTAAGTGGGCTGTCCTGGTTGGGCGTCGATTCGATGAGGAGTTTTTTGTCCGCGCGGAGTGAAAGCCAGGCCCAGCCTGAGCCGAAGCGGCCGAGCGCAGCCTTCGTGAACTCGCCCTTGAAGGCGTCGAATCCTCCGAGGTCCCGGTCCAGCCCCGAGGCCAAGGAGCCCGAAGGAGAGCCTCCATTCCCAGGGCTCATGATTTCCCAGAGAAGGCTGTGGTTATAGTGCCCTCCTCCATTGTTTCGCGCCGCCTGGCAGATGCCCTCGGGAAGCTTGGCCCAATCGCGTACAATCGCTTCGAGGGTCCAGGAGGAGAATTCGCTGCCATCGACCGCCTTGTTCAGGTTTGCGACATATGCCCCGTGGTGCTTGTCGTGGTGGATCTGCATAGTCTGCTCGTCGATAAATGGCTCAAGGGCGTCGAAGGAATATCTCAATTCTGGAAGGTTGAACGACATAATGTGGCTCCTTTCGCGATATTCCTTTTTATTCGGAATATCATATATAACTAAAATACATATATACTGAACGAAAGGAAAGTCGGCGCTGGCGGCAGGGATGACTTTTATATGATATAAAAAGTGATGATGAAGAAGCTCAAGAAGGCCGCACTGCCCGTCTCCCCTGCTGCTCCCGAGCTCGAGCGGAACTGGAAGGGGAAGGTCGACTCCGGAGGCGCCTCCAGGGCCGACGTCTATATCGCGGAGAACGTCGGTATCTTGAGCCGCTCGCAGATTAA
>Ga0326727_10017233_pt1 | contig 15041 bp, 17 predicted proteins | sample MB2enrmetagenome_FD_207643 | JGI IMG/M metagenome (GOLD analysis project Ga0326727, IMG submission 207643) | Lab enriched peat soil microbial communities from McLean, Ithaca, NY, United States - MB29MY | ecosystem: Environmental > Terrestrial > Soil > Wetlands > Peat | place: USA: New York... | reverse complement strand
TCCCAAACCGTGTTGCTGTGATCCGAACCCTGGCGTTGCAGAATGATCGATAGCGTTTCCGTGAAGTTGACGTTCTTATACAGACCGTTGACCTTTTGGAGATTCACCGATACCGACAACTCTTGATTGACGCCATAAGCGGTTCCCTTGAAAGCCGAACCACTCGAGCTGATGGTGACGTACGGAGTCACGTTGTAATACACTTGCCGATCCAGATTGAACAAGTAGTACCGCATCGTGTAGCCGTTTGTCGCATCGACCCAGACAGGGAAACCAAACAGCTTGCAGCTGTAGGATCCGTCTATGTTCTCCGTTTGCGCGGAGTATTTCTGCGTGATGAACCTGTCTTGGGAACCCGCTACAGCCTGGGATACATAATTTACTTCCGTCGAGGCCAGGTTGTATTTCAACACGAGTTTGATCTTTTGGCCGACTTGTGTGTTCAAGAAGTTCTTCAATCCGAAGATTTCAAACTTCGTCCCGTCCACTGGCAACTCCAGCTTGTCACCATTGTTGTAATGCACGACGCCGTACAGATTCAAACTGTCCAGCGTAATGTTCAGCGGCAACTTCAGCATCGTCGGGTCCGAATCCGACAAGAAAGCGGATTTCAGAGTGATCCCAGTGATGTACTTCGTGGAGAGATCCGATGATCGAATAAACGCCGTTTCTTCCACGAGCAGCTGAGCTTTGCACACCACCTGACCCGAGTCACTGTAGAATACGATGGTGACGTACTCGCCGTTGACAAGATCCGTTTTGGTATAGCAAACCGGAACTGTCTTGATCGAATAGTTTTGACCATTCGACATCGATGCCAGTTCTAGCGGAATTGATTGCGTGACCAATGCCCCGGTTTGATCATACACGCCGCTGACGACCTTGCCAGTACCGTCCAGCAACGACCCTAAGACGATTTGGCATTTGGTAGTCGCCGTGCCGCCGATGCGGAGTCGTTGATCCACACACAGAGCATACGGTGTGACACTCTTGTCGATATAGATACGGAAGGTATTGGTCATGGTCCCGGGACCCACACCTACCAACGTATCCGTGTTCGTGAGCGTCTGTTCCGATGCCGGGGTAGGCATCGCTGTCAGCGTCGATAGCAACGTCGTCGCATCCACAGCTGTCACGATGTAGTAAAGGAAGGTCGCCGTATCAAGGACGAAATCCCCCACGTTCGGGACGTACTTGCCCGCACCGACGCCACCAGTGAAGATATTGATCAGCGCCCAGAGCTGCCACCTCGCCCCTGTGCTTTGTACAGGAACGACACCATCCGTCCCCGTTACGCTCGTTGTGTTAGCCATTGCCTAGAGCCTCCGCCTGAGTGATTTCCTTGATTCGAATAAAGTTAGCCAGACGCACCAAACCATTCGAATAGAGGTCCACGACCCGGTGAATGAATTTGAAAGAATAGATATCCATATCAATCACAGTCGTGAGGTTATGGGGCTCCACCGTCACAAAGCTGCTGTTGATTTGAAGTCCGTTTTGGGTTGGATCGTACGCCAACAGATACAAATAGGGCGCTACGATTTCCATGACCACGTTGTCATTGTAGAACGCCTTCAGGCGATTGTCCGTCAAGACACCGTTGACCAGATCGTAAATGATCTTGCAGATGAATGGACTGATGACCGGATACAACTCCGGAATTGCCTGGGTCGCTGTCAACGTTTGTTGCGGGAGATTGAGTGTCAGGTAATCACTGACGGCTTTATCGATGACTTTGGATGCGTCACGGAAGGTGTTGGTGTCTTCCGTAACGATACCTTGCATAGGGACAAGAATATCGTCCACCATGTAAGGTTCGCCATTGAGTGCCGCAATGGGCGCTACCGTCCCCATCACTTCGGCAAAATCAAGTTGATCTCTCGTGTAGAGTCGACCTCCCACAATGATCCGCAAGACCTTATCATCCCGAATGTCGTAGATGTTGTTGTCGGACAACACCCCTTGATCCACAAAACCCGTATCTTCCGGGATTTCGATAGACAAAGTCGATTCGCAATGACCGTACATCCGTATCGCGATGTTTTGCCCTTCCGATACAGGATTCAAATACTGCTTGTTGATGATAACGATCTGCGGGAAATTGACAATGTAATCAACCCCCGGAATCAACGAGTAGCCGTTCATGAAAACATCCAACTTACCGAGAGGAATCTGCATGACGTAATTCGATATCGCGTCATCTCGATTCATTTGGCAATTCAGACTGAATTTCAGAAGACCATCCGTTGGTTGCAACGTGAGGCTGTAACCAAGATTCACATCGTTGCCACGGACGAGTGTCAAGATTTTTGTGCTGTCTACCGCCCACGTCAGAGTTGTTCCGATCAGCGTGTAATAGCCTGCGACTCCGGTGACATCCTTCCAGTTGTTCTGAGGAACCCCATTCGTGATGTCGCAGACGTACATTCGATAATCAACGAACTTACTCAGCGTTTGAGTTGACGATCCGTACGTCTCGTTTAAGAGCGTAGAGGTGAGCCCAGAGATGACTTCCACTTTCTTGGTAGCGGCATAGCCAGGGAAGTACGATGTCCCTACCAAGTGCGGGTTCCAGCCCAGCAACAAGCCATTGCTGTCGTATTCGTACCCTGTTGAGTTCACTGTCAACCCATACGGAAGATCCGCCATCAACACGTTGTCGACACTGTACGTGGCTGACGGCGTATCCGCAATGAGCTTACTCGCAGCATTGTATCCAAAAGCATCCTGGACCAACGCGATCGGGAGGTTCATATTGGCATAGCGCATGACAGCTGTGTATGACGAGTTCTCGAGCGTATCTGCTCGCCAATTGCTGACAGTCGAATTGACACCCAACAATGCACCACGGACATTGTCATCCGTCATCTTGTACAATTCAAGAATCCGGTTGTTTTCCTGAAGTAAGGTTTGAGGCATCCCGCCGTGACGAATGTGCAACCGAACACGGAGCTGTGTGATATCCGTCCAGGTACTCTGTGCTGCTGCGTAACCCGCCAAATAGGGCACTGGAATGGCATAGTCCCGGTGCGTCACCATCCGGAGTGCATCCGGTTGGTTCTTATGGTAGTAGACGCCTTGATAGATGGTCGACGTGACCGGTTTCATGACGAATACATCGATGTCATCCTGATAATCGATTTCCGTCGCACCTGTGCCCGGGTAATGCAAGAGATACTTCATCTTGTTGTCGAGCAGGCTGACAAATGTCCTCAATCCCGAGACATCAAAGTCCACGACCTTATAAATGGACGCGTCATAGACGAACTCAATCACATCCCCAACCGCAGCCGTCAACAGACTGATTTCAGAGACGCGGAAGCCATTGACAAACCCGTACGCCACACCAGACAGAGCAGACCACTCGGTATACGTCGTTTGAAGAGCCAGGAGTTCATCGGTTGTGGAAGGCACGCCACCCGTAACTCGCAAATAGCCCGTATTCCCAGCAGAGGTTAATACACTACCCGACCCCATGTTACAGTACGCATTCGAATACACTCGAAGGAAGATTGCGTCCGTATTGAGCGTGATCCCGATCTTCGGCTGGTCTTGGACAGCGATAATCAGATTGTTGTCCGGTGTTGCTCGATACCACGTTTGAAACCGCGGCAGCTGAAGCCCTGTCGCCGAATAGATATCGACCAACATGTTTTCGGCTGTGCAACCATCAGCAAAACTGATCCAGGCATCCGAGCTCGGTTCAAGTCCGAGCAAAAGCGGATTGATCTGGCCGATCTGATAAACATGGAATCGAGTCTTCGTTGCAGGGAGAGCGTACACATCCCAACCCACAGCGACTTTATTCCAGACACCCCCAAAGGGCGTGATTTTTTGAGGTTGGATAATGCACTGCTCATCTTGACTCGGGTTTCCCCAAATATTGCGCAGCGCTTGGTCAACCAGGAAATTATAAGCCATGATTTATCCAGCGGAATAAACTGCCTGCACCGGAGTGCAGGCAGTCGTGATGGTTATTTGGAAACCGCCTCCACCATAGCAGTGACAGCATGAACAAAGCGCGTGACGTTGGCTTGTTGCTGTCGCTCCAGGATACGATAGATCGGGGAGTTTTTATACGCCCGTTCACCAGCAGCACTGCGTAGCACTGTCAGCCAGGTCGGCGGATGTTCCAGAGCAACCGCTACGATCTCCTTCGCATTGGCGCTACCGAACCAGGTGCCTTTGATGATTTCGTAGAGGAGACCCACGTTGAACTTCCCGAGACGAGTCGGGCTGACCACGGTGGCCACGTATCCGCAGAACTCCTTGATCCCTTTGATCGGTTCTTCGACCTGATCGAGAATCGCAAGAACATCATCAGCCTTGCATCGGCAAGCTGTCGATACGGCTTTCACGATACGCATTTCATCGTTGTCGGAAAAGGCGTCGTCATCCATAAAGCACGATTGGTAGAAGATACCCGACAGGATGGCCAGATCCAGCTGCTCACGTGCGTCCAGCGCATATCGACGTGCCACGTTCTCGCTGATCCATGCTGTGTAAACAGCCAGAGGAAGAGGAGATACATCCCGGAGCAGAGATGGCAGGTCGTGTATCCAGACCCAATTCAGCTGCCCCCTGAAAAGGGTCGCCGAATGCTCAGGAGCGTTCGTCACGATGATGTCACCTGTCCGTGGATCATTCCGGCAGAATGCCCTGACATCCACTGCGACATGTGTCTCACCTTTCTCTCCTTTAAATAGGAAAGGGTGAGCAAACACCGGCATTTCGACGAGAGACCAGGATCGGTTATCCACGACCACGAGGTTGTCCTTAAAGATCAGGGCAAGCATTCGATCGGCTTTTACCAGATCCTCATCCACTTTACGGAGACTCGAACCCCCGAGAAAACCTTCGCATGCCTTGGTGTCATAGGCGGATTTGAATATTGTCATCTTAATGTCCAATCTAGCACGCCATTCGGGGGCGTCAACTTATCATATGCCGTTGAAAAAATACTGTCATTCGCTATGGTATTTAGGTTAGAAATACAGCGAACGCGCCATCGTAATTCCTGCCTCAAGCAGTTAAGTAATAAAATACCTATGAGGGTGCCCTTCATGGGTGGCCGCCTCAGGTTTTCACTGGAAGTGGCACCGACAAAAACGGCGCTAACGAGTAACATAACATTTTAGAAGGATCGAGCACCTATGGCAAACGCTCTTGTTAATGCCGCTCCTCAGACTAACGCGCAGGGTATTCAGGATGATTCCACGAAAACCCTAGTCGCTGAAGCCGAGGTCCTGCCCACCCACCTGGCCAAAGTGTACATCTACGCCAAGACCGGACCCGATACCCCCCAACTCGTCGTCGGTAACAGCCGCACCACGATGTACGGTTCGGACTCCTTCGATTACCGGAAGAAGTGGGCCAATCACGCCACTGTATTGTCGAACGTGCTCAACACGAACGCCAACAGCCAAATGATTCAGCGTCTCATCCCGGCCGATGCGGGTCCGAAGTCGAATGTTCGCCTGTACCTCGATGTCCTGGCGACGTCCATTCCGGATTACAAGCGAAACAGTGATGGCTCCATCCAAACCGATTCGAACGGCAACGACGTTCCGACGGGCACGAGTCTCGCGGGGTTCATCGTCAAGTGGGTGGCTGCTTTCATCTCTCCGGCTTCCGACGGTACGTCGAATGTTGGGGCGGGTACGATTGTCGCGGGTGACCAAGTCGCCAATGGCGTGCAATCGCAACGCTATCCGATTATGGATCTGGAAGTGTCTCACTACGGTGCCGACGGCAACAACATCGGTTTCCGGATGTGGGCGCCGACGACCGCATCGTCCCCGGCAGTGACTCCGGCTACACTGACGAACGACATCGTCTATCCGTTCAACTTCATGATGGTGAAACGCGCCAGCGCCACGTCGAGCCCGACTGTTTCGCAAACGCTGGATAGCCAAAGCTATCTGTCGGTGACCTGGAAACCGAAGACCATCGACACCAACACCGATGAGCAACTCTACATCGGCGATCGTGTTCCTGGCGACTGGGAAAAACTCGAATCGACCGACGGAACGCCGCCAATCTATTCGCCGTTTGGCAATGTCCATCTCTACGATGCGAACATCAGCCTGCTGTTGCAGCAGTTCTACGCGGCTGAATTCCCGTATGCGGATTCGTTCTCGGACTTCACGGGTGCGGAAGAAGAGTACTACCTCTTCAACATGCTCAGTGGCGTTTCGTCTGTCAACTCCCCGTACCATACGTTCCAAGTTCTGACCTCCCCGGCCAATGCGCTGATGATGAGTCAGTCTTCGACCGTGTACGCATCGGGTGGTTCGGACGGCACGATGTCGGATACGTTGTTCGCGGGTCTGGTTTCGACGGCCATCGCTGATTACGCTGACGCATCGAGTCCGTATCAAGATGATGCCAAGTACCCGGAATCGATCTTTTATGATTCCGGTTTCCCGCTGGCTACCAAGTACGACCTCTGCCAGTTCATCGCTCTTCGAAAAGACACGGCGGTCGTGCTCGCCACCCATGAAGCCGGTGAATCGTTGACCGCGGCTCAGGATTCGTCCGTGGCTCTGGCACTGCTCACGCATGCCCAGCTGTACCCTGAATCGGACACCTATGGCACGCCGACCGTGCGTGCTGTCATCGTGGGTCGCTCCGGTACGCTGATCAACAGCCAGTACACGGATCGTCTGCCGTTGTCGATTGAACTCGCCAACAAGGCATCGAAGTACATGGGTTCGGGCGATGGTATCTGGAAATCGACCTACAACTTCGACATGGCACCGAACAACAAGGTTGAGTTGTTCCACAACCTGAATGTGACGTTCACATCGGTTACCGTCCGTAACAAGGACTGGGCAAACGGGATGATCTGGATCCAGTCGTTTGGCCGGAACAGCAACTTCTTCCCGGCGTTCAAGACGGTATACGACGACGACACTTCGGTGCTGACCAGCTTCTTCACCATGATGGGCGCTGTGGAACTGACCAAAATCGGTTTCCGTGCTCAACGTCAGTACAGTGGTGAATCCAAGCTGACCAACGAACAACTCATCGAAGGTGTCGAAGGCTTCATCACCGACAGCGCGACGGGCCGTTTCGATGGCCGGTTCATCATTGAACCGTCGGTGACCATCACGTCCGCTGACGCAGCGCGTGGCTACAGCTGGACCACGGTCATCAACATGTACGCCAACAACATGAAGACGATCCAAACGCTGACGCTGGCGGCACGCCGTACGTCTGATTACACGTCCAGCTCCACGAGCACGACGACGTCGACAAGTTAAGGTTTAACTGAGCACCTTAGGGTGCTCAGCTTTACCATAATGTTCAACAGGAGAGAATAATGGGTCGAGTAACAGGAGCCCTGATGGGTTCTGCCGCGTATGCGAAAGACGCGCAAACGGCAGTCGCCAATCTGCAATACGGCGGGGAAATGGGTTGGGCACCCGATTTGTCGCAATGGGTCAACAACCAACAGTACATCCGCAAACAACTGATGTGCCTGCTGATCGAAGCCCCTACGGCATTCAGCAACATGGCTGATTCGGACTACTGGATCGGCACGCTCCGCTCGCTGTTCGAGCTTCACCCGCTTCGCATTACGGGCCTGAACATGGGTCTCGAAGTCGAAACGGTCGAAACCCCGGTCGGCGGCGGCGGGCAGATGCAAGAAGACTTCACGGATGTGAAGGAACAACGTTCGCAAATCACGTTCAGCTGGAACGAAAAGTACGGCATGCCGGTCTATCGTTTCCTGTCTGGTTGGATTCGCAACCTGATGATGGATCCGAACTCCAAGTTCGCTTCGATCAACACGCTGACGGATGCAACCGCTGTAACGGATCTGATGGCCGACCAATACTCGGCGACGTGCGCCTTCATCGAACCGGATCCGACGCACACCTACGTCGTCAAGTCCTGGCTCGTGACCAACATGTGGCCCAAGGGTACGGGCGACGTGATCGGTCAAAAGGATCCGACGGCCGCTGGTGAACCCGCGAACTACGACGTACAGTTTGCTGGTATCGCTCAGTTCGGCGCGGGTGTGGACGCCTTCTGCCAAACGCTGATGGATAACATCAGTATCTCGGGTGCGAATCCGTACAATCGTCCGGCATTCGTATCGGGTATCGCTGCCGATGTCGCAGCTCAGACGACGGGTAGCTACGCTTCCCAAGTCAGCGACCTGGCTGCAAACGCTGTATCGTAACAGCTACCATGAGAGAGGGACCTTCGGGTCTCTCTTTTATGCCGCCAACCAAAAAAAAAAGAATAGAGGTCATACACCCTCCTGCCGAAGCAGGAGGGAAATTGATCGAGTTAGCTCGACGTTTCTTGAGGTTTGACCGGGACATGCCGAAGCATCTGGTAGTCCAGGTAGTCTTGCGTAGCCGGTTTGACACTTTCTTCGTTGTTGCACTTACCGCAACACCCGTTGTGTTGACAGGTGTCGCCATCCGTATCGCAGTTGATCGACTGACACATTTTCTTAAACCCTCGTTTGTATACGGTTATACCGAAGAGTGGCGCTCAGCATCTTTGGCGGTCTTGCGTTCCGTCCACGAGATTCGGAACAGAACAACAGCAACCACCCCAACCAATCCCATAAAGGCGATGTTCTGCCAGCACCATACGTCGTAAAGAGGATACGTCATTTTACTCTCCCAGATAAAAGCACGTCATAGGAGAAGACAAAGACCAAGGGCTCTCTCGGTCTTTGTCTCGGTAAAACGATCAGTCGGACAGGTCGCTCAGGCCGCCGGACAGTTCTTTCAGATGGGTCTTCACGGCGGCCATTTGGCCGACGGACTTGTAGGCGTAGGTTTCGACCTTCGAGGTGACGATACCGAAGGCGTAGTTCTGCTCGCCGTCGGCACCACCGGGTACCTTGATCTTGCGGTCCAGGGTCAGCGAGATCTTGTCGTTGCCGATCTTCGGAACTTCCAGGGTGACCCGGTTGATTTCCGGATGGCTCTTCAGGAACGGGATGCCTTGTTCGCCGAGGACGTTGTGGGTGGCGGCCAGGAATTCGGAGTCGAACTTGGCTTGGGCTTCGTAGGCTTCTACGCTGCCGCCGGAGGCGACCAGTGCTTCTTTGTATACGTCAGCGCGGACAGCGGCCACGCCGGAGGTTTCGTCGATCTTGAAGTCAGCAGCAGCCAGGTTGTCGGTATGCTTGCGTACGGTTTCGTTGATGGTAGCCATCGATTTGTTTCCCTTTGAGGAGTGTTATTTAAAAAAATCCAATATTACACGCACTTCTACAGCGACTTATTCGACGAGCGCCTTTTTGAGCGCTACCTTCGAAATGAGTTTCCCCGACACCGTCGGGTTCCCGAACTTGACAGCCTTTTTGAAGATCTCTTTGCCGCCGAGGACAGTGTATTGCCCCAGCTGCTCGACGAGGATCAGCATCTTGTTGTCGAACTCAGGAAGGAAAGCAGAGGTCACGACCTTGGCTTTCGGATCGCCAGGAGAGTTGATCTTTCCGATATCCACCGTGACAGATGGACCAGAGTTTGCTTTCGCAACCACTTTGTCCAGAATGTACGTATGGCCATTGAACTTCAGCGTTTCCATTCGTAACCTCATGAAGTGTGTTGTCCCAGTGCATACCAAGGGACAAGGTAGATATTTTTTTACTGACCCCAGCCCATGAGGTACGAGCCAAAGTCAAGATACACCCAACCTTGAAACAGTCGGGCTTTGATACCTGCTTCCGCCAGGGCGGCCGCATTTTCTTCAACCAGTTCTTGATTTCCCCAGCCGGTGACTTCAGCATTATCGAAGTTGACTTCGACAAGATAGGTGCCGATGTCATCGTACACCATTTCAACGAGCGTCCCGAGATCAAACGGAACGGCGACGTCATTGTACATCGTGAAGTCATCGATGTTGATCTGGGGTTGCGTGTAAGGGGGCTGCGCGCCTCTGTGAGCGACGATCCACTTACCGACTGCATCAGCACCTTGGAGTAGCTGTGCACGCGCTACAAAGCCTTGTAGCGAGTCTTCTTTGTTGATGGCGATCTGGGTCATTTTTTCACCTGCTCCTTGGCAGCATCCATGCTGGCTACGATTTCAGTCAGCCGCCCGATGAATTTCAGGATATCTTCTTTTTCCCAGATGGCGTATAGCCGAGTATCATCTTCAAAGAGACCATCTCGGCCTGCGCAGTCAAAATCCATAGGTAAGGAGATAGACGGGTCAGCCTCAGCCGCCTCCAACTTGTCCATGAAGTCGTCGCTGCCATCACATTCGATAGCGTCCGAAATACTCTGGACGACAAAATCGTTGGGGAAGTCGTCTCCGCCACAAAAGATCTCGACCTCATCAATGACGCGAGGTGTGTAACTGGAGAACAGCGTTTGATGCGGCAGTGCTCGAAGCTCTCTTCGGGTAATGATGCGCACAGTTAGATCCCTTCTTAGAGATTTGTTAAGATAGCTCAGGTATGTGATATAGGTTTGAAATATTCTACATTCGGGCATAAAGACCAGCCCGTAGGCTGGTCTGGGGTTACGCGATGTTCAAACCTTCGACGCCCCGTTCGAGACGTTTCTTGGTTCTCGATTCAAAAGCCGCCAGAGCCGCTTCCATGTAGGCAATCGCCAGTGCGTTTTCCTCACATGGGAATCTCGAATCCAGTACCTTGGTCCGATCGATCAGAACAGCCAGCAAACTTTCACTGGTCAATCCGTTTACACCGGCTTCTTTTACCGGACCCTTCTGGAAATCGATATACGTCGTCGATTTACCTGCCGTGATCTGATACCGGTGACCCGATACATCCTCGCCATCTGCCGTCTTACGGAAGGCGTTCACAGCAACGCCGTTTAAGTCCGTGTGAATTCGTGACACGTGATCCTCCTGTTTACCTGTAATATCTTCTCTTCCCATTTCGTAGATAATCCACGCCATAAAGAAGAAAGCGATCCCGCCAAGAGAGTGAGCGTTTTGATGCACCCAATTCCAAATGGGATGGTAATGCATACGCTTACCAGCGCGCCCAACCCGGCTTCTGTTCTTCGGACATTTGCCAATTCATGGCATTGAAGAGTTCAGCACCCGTGAGGAGCGCCGATTCCATTCCGAGACCCAGGGATTGCTTTTCCTGAGCCGAGCAGACAGCACGCTGAATTTCACCGCGAGAAAGCAGAGCATCATCCAGCGATTCGAGAGCTGGCGATTTCCACTTGTTGGCAAAAGCGATCCCGGGTTCCGTTACCCGGTCAAAGGTCACGACCGTACGAAGAATCCGGTTCATGGTGCCGCGCACCCAGACATCTTCCGTGAAGGAACGAATCGAGAAGCAAACGTTCTCGCCTGGGTTTTGCAGAGAGCGCTCAAAGGCCGCACCATGGGGTCCCGATGGGCAGACTCGACTCATGATCGCAATGACTTTGCGACCTTCGTCATCTTTGATGCGATCGAAGTCGAGCCAGAGCTCTTTGTGCAAGCAGCAGACACGATCTTCATAGATCGACATCACCCGTTCGATGAATTGCTCTTTCGTCATTCCAGGCAACCACTTCGGGTGACCTTCTTCACCTTTCAGAGACCCCCGAGATACCCGACGCTGGAGTTGAGCCGAGGATTCAAAGATGCTTCGTGCCTCCTCGTAAGGGTAGTACTGACCGACGGAGTTGTAGACGTTCAAGCCGCCAACGACCATTTCGTAACAACCGTCAGCATCCGGTTTCAAGATCCCTTGTTTACCTGTCGGGAGTGCGATACACCCGAAGCGAATTTGATTTGCCATGTTACGTCCTTAGCAGAGCTTCAATACGTTCAGTTCGATCAGCAGGATCCACCAATGCACTAATGACACCCGCCCCGTAATAACTCCCGGCCAGCTTGTTCGTCGTATTGGTAGCGCCATATTGCACACTTCTCAGCGGAATAAAGGCTGGCGGACTCGACAGCACTTCATCCATCTTCTTGATGACCGTCCGGTAATACTTCGTACGATCTTTTTCTTCACGAGCCAGAATTGACACGATCAACTCCGTGACCTCCTGCTCGGTCCCGATGTTAGCACCCGCATGATAGCGAGCACTATCGAAAATGCGACCAAAGTCGATGTAGTTCATGTACCAAGGTACTCGACCTTTCGACATGAGTTCATCGTAAATCCGATACGTGATCACGTCGTGTTTGACGAGATTGACGCTCTTCATGATGGTACTGCCGGCCGGGAAGAAGAATTCGTAGTACTCTTCATCCCCGATCAAAATCTTTACCGTCGACGTAGGGTCGATGTGAATCATAGCGTTCACAAGCGAGGTTCCGTAGTAGAGTTCCTCCACTACGATACCGTAGACACCCACGATATACGTTTCAATCCCGACTTCCGCCAAGCCACGCTCTGCAAATCGGACAGGGATATAGATCTTGACATCTTTCTTTGCAACCAGTCGTTCATCAGGCAACTCGATTAGAGCCGCGTGAACGCGCTCTGGCGCTCTCAATAGTTTCCGAGGGTCCATCGTACTCACCTAGAGATTAAAAGTCACCAGGGGCCACCTGGAAGCAAGGAATGCCTAATTCTCGCCACATCTTGACGACCTTGTCTCGATCTTCGAAGACGCAGAGCACGGTGTCATGATTAATCTTCCCATCAAAGACCCACTGACGCTTCATGACGTCGTCAGGTGTGGTGTCATCTTCCTTGGGGCGCATCAGGAGTTGATACGTCAGGTCATTCCCTTTTCCAATGTGTTTCTCGATCCATTCCCGGGTCTCGTCTTCAACCTCATCACTACGACATGTCGCAATGAGAATCTTAAAACCTGCCGCTTGCATGTGTACAAGGATCTGAATGACCGCATCAACAGGCTTGTCATCCACACAGGCTTTATAGAAGGAAGCGTAATCCTCTTGTCCTTCATTTTCGATGAAGTGCAAACGATGCGTGATGTCAGCCAGTGTTCCATCAAGATCAAAGACCACCAACGGCGTTTGACCTGGGTTCAATTGCTCGAGAGCCAATTGTAAAAGAGACATAATGAAATCCTAGAGACCCAGCACCGAAGTGCTGGGTCGAGGTCAGGTTACTCCACACGCATCATGCTGGCGACCCAGGCACAAATGTACTCGAGCGTGGCCATGGCTGCCGCTTCACGAGGATTGATCCCGGGTACGGTTTCCAGATACTTGTTGATGCCGAACAAGATCTTGTCAGCAGACGTGTACGGGAAACGAGCACCATGCACCAACTTGAGGCAGACATTGCTGAAGCTGGTATCAATCTCTGCTTCACGAATCGTTTCGAGGAGTTCATCGAATCGTTTCATGATGACATCGACGTTGCCTGCCACGGCGGCTTCACCTTCCACCATGTCACGCAGTTGCTGACGGAAAGTGAAATGCAGCGCATCCTTGATACGAGCGAAGCGACGTGCTTTTTCCACCGAGGCTTGCAGGACAGCAAACCGATTCCAGTCCAGCTTCAGTTCCGCAGCATGTTCGTTGATGGTTTGGATGGACGTGTACACCGGCGTATTCAGCAGGTTACCAAACAGCATCTCGTTTTCACCGCCTTCGGCGATCCACTTACGATAGAGTTCATCGTTGACCGTGATCTTGTTCCGAGTGCTGGAAACGACCATGTTGCCGTTTTTCATCATGCTGTCGTAACGGCCGATTTCCCGCATGACTCGCTTAGCGGCCTGGTTGCGATACTGGATGACCAGGTCTTCATAGACCTCGAGCGTCATTTCGACGCCCGGCATCGGTTCGCTTTGTTCGAACAACGTCCGCGTGATCAGATACACAGCCAGTGCGTATTCGGCACCGTTAGTGCGATCTTCCAGAATGTCATTGAACGTCAACGAATCCGTAACATCGTCAAGCGCGTTGACTTGGAACACCATTTCCCAGAGACGGATAAAGAAATCCGCTCCTTTCGAAGCCGCCCACATCTCGATGTCCGTGTCGACATTGCCAGCGCCCGTCTTCATCAACCCGATGATTTCCGATACCGGGATCGTCGGTAGCTTCATCGCACGAGCCGGAGTCAAGAACGGACCTTCAGCAAAGCGTTCTACCGATTGCGTAAAGGAAGCGTTCAAGAAAGGCTTCGGCGTTTCTTTGATGATGACTTCCATGCCAAGCAACGATGCCGGTGTCAACGAAGCAATGGACAACTTCGTTTTCTCGATCAGTTCTTCCACGACCGGCACGACGACAGTCCGAGCAAACGTCAGGTGGTTCCGTACCGCTTTTGCGATAATCGGCACCGCCGAATCAAGAGCGATGTCGTGTTCCGAGAACTTCACTTCATCACTGACAGGGGCGTTGGCCAGGACTTCGATAAAGTCCAGATCGAGTTCGGCTTGACCCGTCTGCGTTTTGAAGTGTTCTGCGGTGCGAGTGGCGATGACGAGTTCAGCCAGAGGCGTCCCTTCGATCGGCATCACGGTCATCCCAGCAGCTTCGACGATGCTGGAGAGAGGAATAGCGCTTTGAATGGCTTCAGATGTCAGCATCTTAATTCCCCAGTCGGCGTGCCAGGGCTTCCTGGAACTTGGTTTGAGAGAGATCGTAAAGGACCGATCGTGTCAGTTCAGACCCGTTGAAGGTATCGGCGACTTCGTTACCGAGGACCTCCTGAGCCACCAGGCGCACGAGTTCACTCCCATTTGCGAGTGTCGTCACCGTCATGATGCTTTCCATTTTATTCATCGCCGAATCCTCAGCAGCCTGTTAAAAATCAGTGGAGCCCCGATAAGGGCTCCACCCGTGTTACGAAATATATACTGCAAATGCATTCTTCCCGATCACATCGAGCAAGACATTCGTCGTCCCGATAGCTTCAGGGGACGTCACAATCCGTGCCGCAATACTTCGATAACCGAAATAGGCATCGACGATCTTGCCGGATGCTGTCCGAACTTCTCGAGTCATGACTTCACCGAAGACCGATTTCATCTGGTTAGCGAAAACGGCTTTCCTTCTGTCCACTTGATCCGTTGTGTCTCCCGACACGCTCTATCAAGCCGGTGCGCTTATTGGCACCCGCCCTATGTCACCATAGGGAGCAGACTATATCTTCACCCT
>Ga0326727_10017231_pt1 | contig 15041 bp, 13 predicted proteins | sample MB2enrmetagenome_FD_207643 | JGI IMG/M metagenome (GOLD analysis project Ga0326727, IMG submission 207643) | Lab enriched peat soil microbial communities from McLean, Ithaca, NY, United States - MB29MY | ecosystem: Environmental > Terrestrial > Soil > Wetlands > Peat | place: USA: New York... | reverse complement strand
GACCTCAGAGCGGGAACTCCGGCTTGATTTCTGATGTGCGGACTCGGATCTCGGTCCCTGGAGGTCCGGCCAAACACCTATTTGGACTCAATCGGGCCAGCCAAAGTCCGACCTTTCCACCCTGAACCTCAACTGACTTTCCAGCGCCGTGAGCAGACGCCGCGGCGCGGTCCAGAAACTCATGCGGTAAACCCTGGGGCTATCCATTCAAATGGAAGGTTGGCTGCCAGCCTCACTGGTCGTTGCCGGCCAGTGTGCGGCTCCAGTTTTTAGCGGACTTGTCTCAGGGGCGGATGCTCCAAAATCAATTCATAGCGTTCTCTGAGGTTATGTTGGCGTGAGGCGTGGGCGGCCAGATAAAACGAGCCGGGGGGCGGCTGGCGAGCCTTTGCTCGCGCCCCCCGGCGGTGAGACTGCCCAGTGCCCCGCGGGGTGAGGCCACTGGCCGCAGCTCCCAATCAAATCCCCGGATTCCTAGCGTGCCCAACGCAGAGGCAGGCGCTGGAGGCGCCAGAGACTTTGATCTGCGACTGGTGAGGGCATGGTCTTTGAGCGAATCCAGTTAGGCTCTCCGGGTTGGCTGCGGCCAGGGCCCAAATCATTTGTTCGTCAACGCGGCCACCAGGCGTTGGGGGTCAAAGACGGTTTGAACATGCATTCGGCGCAGACGGTCAGATCATGGCGATAAGGCTGGACGAGCTTGAGGAAGTAATCGAAGTCGTTGTTACGGATGCCCATGCCTGCTTTTTTCCGTTGACCGAGTATCGTGCTGCAAGGGCGTGCCTTTCTGCCCACGAACACAATTCTTCAATCACCGGCGACCTGCCATAGCTGAGCATCCAATTTGAGGCGTGCCGCAACGCTCGCGCTAGTCGCAGGTGATCGGCCAGCGTGATCCGCTGGCGGAATAAAAGGTCGCCTTTTGGGAGATAGGGCGGATCGCAATACAGCGGCGCGTTCAGATGGCGGCGGAGGGCCAGCTCAAAACGAGCGCTGTAAAACCTTCGTTTGTGAGACACCCTTCGGTTGGCGTCTCCGGGAGGCGGGGCCTAGCAGTTGAGTGCCCGGCAGCTCCAGCAGATAACGACGGTTTCCGGGAGTATCTCAACAGGGGTGCGTCTGGAAGATCCACCTGTTCCAGCCAATCCGAGAAATCGTCGAAATCAACATAAGGGCCGACGACCTGGTGAGTGTGTGAAGCGCATCCCCCGCCGACGAAGGAAGGCCAGGCCCGTCATAACTGACAGTGCGCCGAGCGCCAGAGAAGAAGGCTCGGGAACCATCGTGAGCTGCACGTTGGAAATGAGGAGCTGGTCTCCCGTCGATGGGTCTGCAAAACCCCAGGAAGTCAACATATTGAAATCGAGCTGCCACCATTCAGAAAGCGGGTCAAGTGTTCCACCACCCCCGAAAGCGGACGCCAGATTGAGCGAGAAGTGCTCAAAAGCGTTGGGGTTACTGATCCCGAGAAACGAACTAACGTCGCTCGGCGAGCCGTTATGCAGGGTAGAGACCACCAGCCAGAAACCCGCATTAGCGACATTGACTGCTGCGTCGAAGGAAAGGGTGTAATCGCTGATGTTCGCACTCGTGTTGCCACTTACGCTCGGATACCTGTCTGAGTAATCCACCTCGCCCCACCCTGCCCCTGTGAAATCAGTTGTGATCACCACAGCCTGTGAGCCACCGGCTCCGGCGCCATTGACGTAAGCCGTCGAAACATTAGCGGCATCGCCTTGAGCATAGACGAGTGGCGAGCCGGTAATGGGGTTATCATAGCTGTGAGAGAATCCACTGAAGATCACAATCTGTGCTTGCGTAGAGGAGGCTAGAGCACCCAACACAGCCAGAGCGATTGTCTCCAGGTATTTTTTGGCGTTGTTCTTTTTCATGGTCTCTTTCGTCGTATTCATTTTTATGGTTCCTTTCCTGAACAATACGATCTTCCACTCAATCGTGATCATAGCACTCCCGGGGGTTTTGTCTGTAAGGGGATTACGGAAAAAAGTGTAAGTAAAAAACTTACAAGCCGATCTAACCGGGGATTTGGAGGGGCGACAGTGATGGCAGCAATTGGCTGCTTGTCCATCTCCAGGAGCGAGTTGTCGCATGGTTGATGAACCCGGCACGGAGGATATTGAGCGACGTACTCTTTCGGGTTGTGGAAGAATGCCGTTCGGCCTGTAACTGGTTTGTGGCCCCAATGTCGGCCACGAGACTCATGATCTCGTCAATCATCGAACCACAGAATGCCTTCGCTGCCCGGCAGGCGATGCCCAAACCATTGGCCTCAGTCATGACAGCACGGGAAATCACAAAGAACCCACCAAAAATTTATGACCCAAAACCGGCAGACGATTACTGGATCACACTCATATTTGAAACGGTGGGAGACAACGGGGACGACCCGTTGAGATAATAGAACGCTTTGAGCGTGGCCGGTTTGGCCTTCTGGACGGCTTGGAGGCTGGGCCACTTGAGGAGGAACCGGCTGGCCAAGGGGCGCCAGAGATCTTCGCCGCACAGAACCAGGGCTTGGGGTCCGCCTTGGCAGCAGGACAGAGAGCCGGCTTTCCGCGGACCGCGCCTCAGCTTGCCGACTCCAGTTCGTAATTCAGAATGGAAAGGCAATAAACCGCGGCCGTTTCGGCGCGGAGGACCAGCCGCCCCAGCGTGATGGGCAAAGCGCCCGCTGACTGGATGGCGGCCACCTCGGCCGGGGCGAAATCACCTTCGGGCCCAACCCAGACGCAAACCGATCCGGGCATGCGTTGGTGCGTTGCCTGGAATTGTCGAAAATATTCGCGCGCATGCCGGCTGCCGGGTTGCAGCGAGGCAATCAGCGGCAGGTCAAATTTCTCATGGCGCGCCAGGAAATCGCCGGGGGTCAGTGGCGGCTCGATTTTCGGCAGCCAGGCTGAGCCGCATTGTTTGATGGCTTCAATGGCAACGCCCCGCCACTTCTCGACTTTCTGAGCGGCGCTCGTCGGATCCAGCCGCGTGCTCACGCGTTTGGAAAGCAGAGGTGCGACGCGGTGAACACCTAATTCCGTTGCTTTCTGGATGATGGCTTCGATGATCTTTCCTTTCGGCAGGGCCTGCAACAAGGTGATTTGAAAAGACGGCGCGGGCAATGAGTTCCTTTGGCGGACGAGCAGTGGCACCCGATCCCGTTCCGGATCCTGGACTTCACAAATCAGTTCGCCTCCGGCGCCGTCCAACACGGTGACTGGTTCTCCGGGCCGCATGCGAAGCACGTGCCGGGCGTGGTGCGCTTCGCGGCCAGCAAGGAAAACGGTCGTCTCTTGGCACTGTTCGGGCGGCAAGAAGAATCGGTGCATATTTTGGAGGGCGATGCTCCGTCAACGCCCGATTGCTCCGGGGCAGCGGCGCGCCTGCCCTTGGATCACTCCGTGGGCCAGGGCAATGACGGAGCATCGCCCTCCAATTATTGGAACAAATTCTTCGCCTTTTCGAAAAAGCTCTGGCTGATGGGGCTTTCCTTGCCGCTGCAAAGATTGGCGAATTCCTGGAGTTTCGCTTTTTGCGCCGCCGTCAACTGGGTGGGTACTTCGATGTTGACGCGCACGTGCAGATCGCCGTGTCCGTACCCCTGGACGTTTCTGACGCCCTTGCCTTTGAGCCGGAACATGGTTCCGGGCTGGGTGCCGGGTGGAATCCGAAGGCTCATTTTGCCATTCAATGTCGGAACATCAATATCGGCGCCCAGGGTGGCCTGGACGAAGCTGACCGGCACTTCACAAAGCAAGTCGTCGCCGTCACGCTGGAATATTTCGTGGGGCTGGACATGCAGGACGACGTACAGGTCGCCGGGCGGCCCGTCGCGGAGGCCGGCTTCGCCGTTGCCCGCCGAGCGCAGCCGCGATCCGGTGTCCACGCCGGCGGGGATGCGCAATTTGATCTTCGAGCTAAGCTCCCGCCGTCCGGCGCCGTGGCACGCGCGGCACGGCTTTTCTATGATGCGGCCTGCGCCCTGGCAGTGATGACAAGTCTGGGCGATGCTGAAGATGCCGCGTGATCTGACGACCTGGCCGCGGCCGCCGCAGGTCGGACAGGTTCTGTTGCGGGAGTTGCTTTCGGCCCCGGAACCGCTGCAGGCGTCGCATCGTTCCGGTTTGGTGACGGAAATTTCCTTCTCACATCCGTGAGCCGCCTCCACAAAAGTGATCTCCATGTCGTAGCGCAAGTCGTCGCCGCGCTGCGGTTGTGTAGGATCGGCGCGTCCGCCCCCGAAGAGGTCCTCGAAAATGTTACCCGCCCCGAACACTTCGCGGAAGATCTCAAACGGGTCGTGGAACCCCCCGGCGCCGCGGGCGAAGCCGCGGGCGCGCCGATCGAAGGCGGCATGGCCGTATTGATCGTAGGCGGCCCGCTTTTGCGGATCGCAAAGGACTTCGTAGGCCTCGCCGATTTCCTTGAATTTCTCCTCCGCGGTCTTGTCACCGGGGTTCTTGTCAGGATGGAACTTGAGGGCGAGGTTCCGGTAGGCCTTTTTGATTTCTTCGATTTCGGCGTTGCGGTCCAGGCCGAGGATTTCGTAGTAGTCGCGCTTGGGCATTCAGTTAGGAACTAAGAATTTGAGCTTCCGGCATGGGGGCCCGGCTTTTTGGCCACAATGACGGTGGCGGGACGCAGCAGCCGGTCATGCAGCTTGTATCCTTTCCGGAGTTGTTGAATGACCTGGCCTTCGGGCGCTTCGGCGGTTTCCTGTTGCGCGACCGCTTCGTGCCAGTTGGGGTCGAACTGCTGGCCGGTCGCGTCGATTTCCTTGAGCCCGGCTTCCGCGAGGGTGTTTTTGAATTGTTGATAGATCATGGAGATGCCTTGCTGGAGCGGCGGGACCGTGTCGGCCGGCCCATTTCGAGCCGCGGCGATGGCCATGTCAAAATGGTCCAGGACTGGGATCAGCTTTTCGATCAGTGCATCGTTGGCGTACCTGATGGCTTCGTGCTTTTCGCGGGCAGCGCGCTTTCTGAAATTGTCGAAATCCGCCATGCTGCGCAGCAGGCGGTTCCAATGCTCGTCGGCCTTGGCGGCGCGCGCTTTCAGTTCCTCGAGTTGACCGGGGGTGATGGTGGCCGCCTCGACGGTCATCAGCGGCTCAGTGGCTGCCGGGCCGTTCAACTCCCCGGTTTGCGGGCCGATTTTGTCGATTTCTGATTCAGCCTTTTTCATCTGGGGCAGACTTCCATCCACATGTTCACGGTGAACTGAAGTTAAACGATCGGGTCGCGGGGGGCAACTGGGATGTGCTCGCGAGAATGGCAGCCTCGAGGAATATTTACTTGGGCGCGGTCAGCGCCTTGAATTCGGGGCTGGCGCGAAGCGCGGCGAATTGCGAATCAGCCTCGAGTTCCTTGCGCAGGTCGTGCGCTTTTGGATCCTGGGCCAGCCGTTTGGCATTCAACTCCAACATGTGTTGCAGGGCTTGGAGAGCTTCCTTGGGCTTATTGAGCCGGATTGTGACGGACGCGAGGTCGAACCAGCCTTCGGGCTGGTCGGGGGCGAGCTGGACCAGTTTTTCCAGGGCGCCTTCGAGTTTGGGTAGATTGTTCAATTTGGTGTAGGCATCGACCACGGAGAGCACGATGCCGACGTGCACGTGCGGGTTTTGCAGCAAACGGTCCAGGACTTGACAGGTGAGGTCGGGTCGTTGGATCTGCATGTATTTTGAGGCCAGTTCGAAGGCTTTTTGGAAGTCGTCTGGATTCGCGCGCAGTGCGCTCTCCAGTTGCTCGATTTGGTGGAAGAGGAAAGCGGCCGGGGTGGGTTGCTTTTTGATATCCTCGAGCTGGTTTACGAGGCTTTTCGCCTGGGGGTTTTCCGGGTCAAGTTTTTGGCACGTATTGGCGACCAGGAGCGCGTCGTCAATGCGGTGCAGGCCCATCAAAAGCTGCACATAGCGGATAACGGCTTCCGGGCTGTAGGGGCAGAACGCAAAGGCTTGGCGGAAGGCGAAGTCGGCTTCCTTGATCATGCGTTGCTGCTCGGCTTCGCTCTTGCACAGATACTCTTGGGGCGTGAAGCCGCCGGTGGACATCCCCAGGCGCCAGGTGTAGATGCCCGCGATGGAGCTGCGCAGTTTTGAAAATGCCTTTTGCGCCTGATCGTCACGGATGAATTTGCGGTCGCCGGTGAAGCCCCTGAGATCGTGCTGCACGTAGACTTTCTCAATCCACTTGACAATATCTTTCACCGGGGTGTTGTAGGTGATCCAGTTGCCGGTGAGCCGTTCGGAGTATTGAGACCAGAACTCGTGGTCGCGCCGGCAGACGTCCTCGGTGAGCTCGGGCAGCCGATGGCGATTCACTTTCATGATGATGCCGAAGGGGGTCAGATGCGGGTACATCCAATCGAGCGGAAAACTTTCCTCCACGTAGAACTCGTTGTCGGGATTGTGATCGAAGATGACCTTGGCCAACAGTCCGTTGATTGCCATGACGGCGACCTGTCCGGTGACCTGCATCTTTCCGTTGTCGACACTCACGGATTCCCCGGGCTTGATCTGGTGGGGCTCATTGGGGAATTGGCGGTCGTGCGCGAGACGGTTTGCGGCGTCACTGAGGTAATCCTGGAAACAGGTTGACGAGTCCTCGTTCGAGGGAATGTAGATCTCGCGGTCCGGGTAAACGCCGCCGGGGCTTTTGGCGATATCGTTCGGGCAGGCGGCTTCCAGCAGCAGCCGATTGAGGCGAATGCGCGTGTCGCCCTGGGGGTTCTGGGCGATGAATTCCGACAGGTAATCCGAAAGCTTCACGCCCGTGAAGCGGTTTGCCTCGTAAAGCGGCTCCACTTTGAGTCCGGCGATTTCCTGGGCCAGTTGTTGCTGTCGACGCCGCAGGCTTTCCGAGGTGTCACCTTCAAGGATTTCCTGGTCGATGGATTCCTTGTCCTTTTGCCTGGCAGTGAGCTCTTTCCTCACTTCCAGCTCGTGCCCGAGCAGGCGGTTGAAATCATGCGCCAACGCCGCGCGCAACCGTTTTGCGTCGCCGGAGTTTGAGAGCAGATGCTGTGTTGATTCGCTGAGGTTGGCGAACAGCCACCTGGAGAAAGCGTCCTGGTTGTCACCCGGGCGCAGCTTGCGCGTCAAGGCTGGCAGGTCGATGAAATCCTTGCCGGCAAACCACGACGTGGATGTTCGCCAGCGTTTCTCGATGCGAGCGCCGCGGGCCATGAAGAACGTGTCCAGCGGCGACACCAGTCGCGCCAGGAAGTTGGTTTCGTAGTCCTTGTCCTGGAAGAGCTTCCGGGCCAGGTCGCTGAAGAAGGGAGGGTCCACCTGATGGCTGCGAAAATACTGGGCGCGGAGGTAGCACAGGTAGGTGTTGTCGGCCAGCGCATTCTGGGTAATCAAATACACGTCCCGGCGATCGAAGTGCTGATCCAGCGGCGGTTGGCAGGAATGCGGAATAAAGCTCTCGCAGAAGATCATGTATGTGGGGCAGAAGCGGCCGGGATCGGTCCCGCCGAACAGGACGGTATCTTTGGCCATTTCCGGGTACAGGGGCTGGCCATCCTTGTCGTTGAACGGCGGCGTGAACATGTCGTGTCCAAACCAATAGCCGAACCAATGCTGCCGCTGCTCGCTGCCCGCCCAGTGAGACAATCCGGAGGCCAGCGGCATCAGCGCGAAAAGCCCGAGGGTGATGGCCAGCGGGGCGCGTTGGCGGTAAACGAGCAGGCTGGCGATGAAGATGACGGTGATGCCGAGGATCAACAAACCCGCCAGGACCGGCAGGCAATATTGGTGGGGGGCAAAGATGCGGGGCAAGGCTGTCCAGACCTGAGTCCACTTCAGGCTGTCCTCCCGGAAAAAGGCCAGGGCGACAAACGCGCCCAAACAGATGAGCGCCGCGGCCACGAAGCTCGGAAACAACCAGTGTTCACGGTTGACCGGGTCGGCGGAGGCGCTCGCGGCCGGGGCAAAGGATTGTCCTGCCAGCGCGGCCAGAACGAAAGCGCCCGCGAGCAACAAGAACAGAAAGAACAGGTGCGTGGCCGACAGTGTGCCCTGATCGCCGTAAAACGTATGGCTGATGCCGTTGTAAAGCGTCAGGAAGGCCGGCACGATCGTCACGCCCCCGAGCATCAGGCCCAACACGCGAAATCGCTGGTAGTGCGTCGCCATGTACGCCGCTGTCAGGGCCAGGCCGTAGCCGAACATGACGGCGATCACGGCGTGCGACGAAGTGAAGAACACTTTGATCAGGTCGGCCGATTGCCGATCCGGCGAGGGATTCATCAGAATGATCAGGAGCACGCCGATGCAAAAATAAATCCCGGTCAGGCCCAAAATCCAGGCGCGCTCGCGTTTTTGCATTTTGAAGAAAAACAGCAGAGGCGCGAGCGCCAGGAAGACAACGACCCAGTTGAATTCTCCGGCGATGTCTCCGACGAGCATGCCGAGTTGGGTAATGAAACGCGCCGGGTCGGCGAAAATGTCCGTCGGGTTGGCTTTTTCGTACTGGCCGCGGCTCAACGCGTGATAGAAGCCATCGACCGTGCGCGGATAGCCCCACTGCATCGGCGGGTCGGTCATGCCGGCGATCGGTTCATAAAAGTAGAACGAGGCGCCGAGAGCCCAGAGCAATCCCAAGGCGATAGCCACCAGCCATTCCAGTCCCAACTTTCGCGTATCCCAGGCCAGCCAGAGGAACAGCGCCAGGGCGACGGCGGCTAGCAGCCCCACCAACGCGCCGCTGCTCAAAGCCAACAGGGACAGCAGCAGGAAGCAGGTCAGCGCCGCATCGCGGCACAGTTCCTTGAAGTTTTCCTTGGTGAAGATCGCCAGCCAGATGTAAGCCGCGATGGAACCGATTCCGACGAAGTTGTAGATGATCTTCACCATCTGAGCTGTGTCCAGCATCGTGGTGAAACCCGTGTTTTGCGCGATCCAGCCGAGCAGGTAGATGACGCCGTTGCCGAGAAAAAGATTACGACCCAGCCGATGATGGGTGGCGGCGATGCCCACTTCGATCCCTATGGCCGCGGCAATGAGTGTCTGGTGGATGGTGGCGCAGATGCCGAAGAAAAACATTGCGCAATACAGATAGCGCAACTGATGGGGCGCATAAATCCAGCGCAGCAGACACAGCAGCACGATCATGACCCAGGGCACGCCGAAGAGAGAGATGCGATTGATCGCGACCGACTCGCTCCACATCACGCCCCCCAGGCCCAGCAGCAGTCCCGAAACCGATCCGGAAACGATGCAGATCGCGTTTTCCCATCTGCCGGTCAGACCTTTCAATTCCTCGATCCCCTCCATCAGCATGCTGCTGCCCCGGCAGACAACGAAGGCGACCAGGCCGCAAGCCATGGCGGCGGCGGTTGCTTCGCCCACTTCGACCCGCCACGTAACGTTGCCGATGGGCAGCAGCTTGGTCCAGAACCAGGAGTAGATCGCCCAAAACGGATAACCCGGAGGATGGGGAATACCGGCGTAGAACGATCCGGTGCACAGTTCGCCCGAGTCTTCCAGCGTCAGCTCGGGCGCCAGGGTCAGGAAATAGATGACCCATACCACGGCGAACGTAATCGCCATGGCAAACCAGTCAATGTTGCGGAACAGCGGGGGAACCCGTGAAGGCGTCGCCGGAGGAGCTGGATTCCTGGCGTTCGCCGGGGGCGCGGCTGTTTGTTTCTGGGCTTTGGCTGGTTTTTCCATTCTTGGTTTCGGTGGAGTTTATCTGGCCGGTGATAAAGAGCGTGTATTGGAAGTGCAATCGCTGCGGTTTGTCCACTCAAAACCGACGGCGGAAAAATCGTTCCCTGCCCGCGTCGGGCCGTTTGACAGGTCAGCCGCCAGGCTTTGGTTGCTTTGGATCATGGCGACCATCGGTTGGTGGCGGCTGGGGCTCGTGGCGATGCCGCTTTCCTGCCTGACGACGGTAATAGCGAGGAGGGCGCAGGCGGCTGCCGGCGCCAGCCAGCGCAACGCCACCACGACGCCTGGGCAGCGGGTTCGAGTTTGAAAAATGTGTCGCTTAAGCGCCGCGGAGGGGGGGCGCAGTTCCCACGAGCGTAATTGCATCTCCAACAGGTTCATCTCTTTCATCAGTTGCTCCTTCCAGGCGCAGTTTGATTCTCTGCAAACCGTAGCGGTATCGGCCGGCCACCGTGTTTGGTGAAATATCCAGCAGCTCGCCAATTTCCTCGAACGTGTAGTCATGCCAGATTTTGAGCACGATGACTTCGCGCTGTTCGACTGGCAGCTCGGCCAGGCAACGCATCGCCGCGCGTTCGGCGGGACTTTCGGCGGGGGCTTTTTCAAACCAGGAATGCGCCTCCAGCTCGCGCGTGAGGCGCCGCCACAGCGAACGCCTATGATTCAGCGCGCGATTTCTGAAACTGCGCACGCAGTAACGCTCCGGGTTGGCGGGCGCCTGCGGCCGCTGCACCAGCGTGAGAAACAGTCCCTGCAGAACATCCTCGGCTTCGCCATGGCTAAGACCCAACGCGCGGCCATAGAGGATCAACTCCGCCGCTTTGGCTTGGTACAGGTCTTCGCGCCAATCGCTCACGATTTCAATGGATAGACACCGCAGGCGGCCAATTTGTATAAGATTTTTCAGGTTGGCCACTGAATTCTTCGAAGGCGCAGGCCGGGAACGATTTGCCCGATTCCAGGGGACGGCTCGCCCCACCATCCCTTCAGCCCCAGCCCAGCGCCCGCCCCAGGTGGAATGTGGCAAAGGCAAAACCCCAGGCCAGGATGCCCATGTAAAGCCACTGAAACAGAGGCCACTTCCAGGAATTGGTTTCGCGACGGACAACGGCGACCGTGCTGACGCATTGCAGCGCGAACACATAAAAGACCATCAGGGTGATCGCGGTGAGAGCCGTGTAAACGGGCGTGCCATCCGCATGAGTCTGCTGCCGCAACGTTTCCACGAGCCTGATTTTTGTCGCCGTGTCCCGGTCGTTGCCGACGTTATAGACGGTGGACATGGTGCTGACAAAAACCTCGCGTGCGGCGAACGAAGAGATGATCCCAATGCCCATCTTCCAGTCAAACCCGAGTGGTGCGATGACGGGCTCGATTGCCCGCCCCATCCGGCCGGCGAAACTGTTGCGCAGTTTTGCGCCGGCCTCGGCGTTGTCGAGGCGGGCGAGCGCGGCGGCTTTTGCCGCATCGCCCTGAGAACTTTGCTGAAGGGCGGTTCGCTTCGCCGCAAATTCCCGTTCCGTCGCCAGGCTGCGCGGGTAGGTGGCGAGGAACCAGAGGAGGATGTTGATCCCGAGAATCACCGTGCCGGCGCGCCGCAAGAAGAGTCGGGAGCGGTCCCACATGTGGCGCGACACGACGCGCAGCAGCGGCAGCTTGTAAGGCGGCAATTCCATGATGAGCATCGGAGTTTCGCCCTTGAGCAGGGTCTTTTTGAAGAGCCACGCCATCAGGAGCGCGACGACGGTGCCGAGCAGATACATCGCGAGCATTGTCAAGGCGGTGAGCTTGATGAAACCCAGCAAACGGATGTCCGGCACACAGGCGGCAATGAGCAGAGTGTAAACCGGCAAACGCGCCGAGCAGCTCATGAGCGGGGCCACCAGGATGGTGACCAGGCGGTCTCGGGGGGTCTCGATGGTGCGGGTGGCCATGATGCCGGGGATGGCACAGGCGAAGGAGCTGAGCATGGGAATGAAGCTCTTGCCATGCAAACCGACCTGGCTCATCAGCCGGTCCATCAGGAACGCCGCGCGCGCCATGTAGCCCGTGTCCTCCAAAAAGCCGATGAACAGGAAAAGCAGCAGAATCTGCGGCAGGAACACGACGACGGCTCCGACTCCGGCCACCATTCCATCCACCAGCAGGCTGTTCAAATCTCCCGGTGGAATCAGTTTTCCGAGCCCGCTTCCCACCCAGCCCACCCCCGCCTGCAATGCGTCCATCGGGATGCGCGCGAAGGTGAAAATGCTTTGAAACATGAGCGCCATGACGGCGATAAAAATCAGCGTGCCCCAGACTTTGTGCGTCAGGATGCGATCCAGCTTGTCACTGAAGGATTCGCCCGGGAGCGCGGTTTCGGTGGTCACGGCGGTCTGAATTTCGGAGACCCGGGCATAGCGCCATTCGATGGGCGCGCCGCGCCAATCCACCCCCTGCGACTCGAGTCTGCGGCGCGCGGCAACGACCTCGTCCTGAAGGGCCTGCGGATAATGGGCCGCGCTCGAGATCAGCGCCCTTTCGCTGGATAAGAGCAGCAGCGCCTCGGCTGCGGCTTGTGCGCGCCGTTCCGGGTAGGTTTCCGCAAGCAGATCGGCGAGGCGGGCCGTTTCGATCCGGAAGGGCGCGGGGAACCGGCAGAACAGCCGCGGCTTTATCAGGGGCGGTTTTTGGAGCGCAGCGAGGATTTGCGCCCGCAACTGCGGCACACCCCGGCCCGTGCTGGCGATGACGGGCAGCACCGGCACACCGAGAAGGGCCGAGAGTTTGGCGGCGTCAATCGAGTGTCCATTCGATTCCGCCACGTCCACCATGTTGAGGGCGATGACCGTGAGGTGGCCCAGTTCGACCACTTGCGTGGCGTAGTACAGGTTGCGCTGAAGATTCGAGGCGTCCACCACGACCACAATCAGGTCCGGTGGAGGCAATTCCGGCAGTCGATGGAGCAATACGTCGCGTGAAATCTGTTCATCCAGCGATTGCGGGCTCAGGCTGTAAGAGCCGGGCAGATCCAACACCCGGATGTCCATGCCTGGCGGGGCTCTCTGGAAGCGCCCCTCTTTGCGTTCCACGGTGACGCCTGCGTAATTGCCGACTTTAGCCCGGAGGCCGGTCAGGGCGTTGAACAGCGTGGTCTTGCCACAGTTGGGGTTTCCCGCGATGACGACGTAGGCTGGCGCCAAGATTTTCGGGACGGGTTGTTGTTCGTCCAATGCGGCCGTGGGATTCATTTCTGCACGAGAATCTGCTCCGCCTCGCTTCTTCGGAGTGTGAGATTATATCCCCGGACCTTGATTTCGACCGGGTCGCCCATGGGCGCAAAGCGAACCAGTTCGATCGGTGTGCCGACCAGCAACCCCATTTCCATCAGGCGCGCGCGGCCGGCCGGGGACACCTTGATCTCGGTGACGGTGGCTTTGGTGCCGGCGTTGATTGACGTCAGCGGCTGCGCAACGGCGGGCATGACTCAGGCTGCCTGGCGTTCGACGGGCAAGGGTTCGACCAGGATGGTTTCCGCCAACCGCCGGCTGATGCCTAGGCGCGCGTTGCAGACCTGACAGATAAGATTGGAGTGTCGGCTTAGCAGTTTGACTCTTTGTTTTTCGTACAAACCCATTTCGCGCAGTCGCGCGCGAACTTCCGGCGAAGCAGCAAGATGCTTGACGCAGACCACCTCTCCCGGTTGCACGCGGCTCAACGGACAAACGAGCGGGCCGGCGCATTGGCCTTCGAGAATCACCCAGGGTGACGTTCGTTTGTTCATCGCGCGCCAAAATAGGCCCGATCGGGTCCTTATGCAAGCGCCGTGTTCGGCGGAAGCGGCGGTGGCAGGCAGTGGTACAGTTTAGCCAGGAAGTTGGTGGGGCGAGCGTCTTCGCGAGCCGGAGACCGAACGATTTGCCCGACCAGCGGCTCGCCGGGAGTTTTGTCCCAACGGACTGTAGCCCTGCCACTACCTGGTGGAAACACGCTGGAGAATTTTATGCTTCTCACGCGCGGGGGTATTTGGGCACTCTGGCTTAAACCGAGCCGGAGCAAGCGTATGTATCGAGACAAGAGGATCGTGGTGGTGATGCCCGCCTATAACGCGGCCAGGACCTTGCGGCAGACCTATGCCGAAATCCGCGAGCAACAAATGGTGGATCAGATCATCCTCGTGGATGACAAGAGTTCGGACGACACCGTGGCGCTGGCGCGCAGTCTCGATGGGATTCAGGTCCATGAGCACGAGGTGAACAAGGGGTACGGAGGCAATCAGAAAACCTGCTATCGTCTGGCCCTGGAAGCGGGCGCGGACATCGTGGTGATGATTCACCCGGATTATCAATATACGCCCAAGTTGTTGCCGGCCATGGTTTCAATCATTGCCAATGGACTGCATCCCTGCGTGCTGGGCAGCCGGATTCTGGGCGGCTACGCGCTCCGGGGCGGGATGCCTCCTTGGAAATACGTGTCGAACCGGGTGCTGACGTTCAGTGAAAACCTGTTGCTGGGAGAGAAGCTCTCCGAGTATCACACCGGTTATCGCGCATTCTCACGCGAGATTCTTGAGCGGGTGCTCTGGATTCATAATTCCGACGATTTCGTCTTCGACAACCAGATGCTGGCCCAGGTTTTGTGGCACGGCTTTACCATCGCCGAAGTCAGTTGTCCGACACGCTATTTCCGGGAGGCTTCCTCGATCAATCTGTCGCGCAGCATCCGATACGGGATCGGTTGCCTGGGGACGGCTTTGACTTACCGGTTGGCCCGGACAGGACTCGTGCGATCGAAGCTCTTCCCCAGATAACGGGACGAGCATCCAGTGCCCAATGAGACGACGGGCCGGCTCCGGTCCGGCGTTCGGTGTCGGGGAATGGATGTTTCGCTATTCGGCGCGGGAGGCCGGCTTTAGAGTGTTGAGGCGGGTGCTCAGCCGGGATTTCTTTCGGTCTGCGGTGGCTTTATGAAGCACTCCGGCTTTGGCGGCTTTGTCAAACGCGGAGCTCACCGTTCCCAGCAGGGTGGCTGCATCTTCCTTCTTGCCCGCGCCAATCAAGGAAAGATACCGCTTTTCCAGCGAATGCAGGCGTGACTTGACCATCCGATTGTGCATGCGTTTGCGTGCGCTGCTCCGCATGCGGCGTTCGGCTGACTTTGTATTCGGCATAGCTCTGTTTCCGGATTTTGATCTAGGGCCGGAAACGTTAGCTTAACCGCCGCCGTTGTCAACGGCGAAGCGGAGGACGGCAAGGATTCCGCAAGGTGGGCCAGATTGCAGCTTCTGGGATCGGGGAGTTGATTTTTTCTGGTGGTGATCAGCCGGATGTCAGATTTCTGAGTGTTCCGGCCCGGTGGGAGACGACAACTCACC
>Ga0326727_10017230_pt1 | contig 15042 bp, 12 predicted proteins | sample MB2enrmetagenome_FD_207643 | JGI IMG/M metagenome (GOLD analysis project Ga0326727, IMG submission 207643) | Lab enriched peat soil microbial communities from McLean, Ithaca, NY, United States - MB29MY | ecosystem: Environmental > Terrestrial > Soil > Wetlands > Peat | place: USA: New York... | reverse complement strand
CCTCAAAACAGGACATTTCTACTTTGCTGGGAATAGGACATTTCTATTTTGCCTTGAAAGATCTCGTCGCCGGTGGGGTTTTCCGGACAGGGAGGAACACCGGCGACAAGATCGCCGGCGCTACATACGCTGCGCTTCCGCGTACACCAGGTCTCGAATTCGCAGATACCATTCCGCACCCAGGGTTTTTCGGGAAGGCAAGCCTTTCCGAAGCTTTTCCAACGCCTGCGGCGAACCGGCCAGCGCCATGTCCTGAATGGCGTTTCGACGAATGATACCGCGCACCGTGACCGGCTCCGCCGGCGTGGGGTTGAACGCGCCCGAAATGTAACCGTTGAGCACCGCGGCGGCAGCGGCGTCCGCGCCCTCCTCGATTCGGGGCAGAGCCGCCGCCCGGCCCGGCGCCCGGCCGCCGGACCCGTTGGGGACCAGCGCCGGAATCACGCGCACCTCCATGGGCCGCACAATCCAGTAACCCACTTTCAACTGCGCTTCCAGACGGAAGCGGCCGGGGCTGGCCTCCGGCGGAATCCAGACATCCAGCAGATACACGCGCGTGTTCTGTCCGCGGATGTCCTGGTCGGGATCGGGCATGGCGCCGAAATCGGGAAGGCGCTGCAACTCGGCCAGCGTATCGGGTATCCAGCCATGGCCCGCTTTCACGAAATGCTCCTTGTACAAAGCCACGCGGCAGGCGTCTAACGGGTTGGTCACTACGTAAAGAAGGTAATTGGTGTTGGGTGGAACCGACACCACGACATGAAAGGACGCGTAGCCGTTGCGCGGGACGGCCGGCGAGAGAATTTCGCGCGGATGTTCCGCCCGGTCGATGGCGACGACGTTCCCAAACGGGTCCACCCGCTGAAACTCGGAATAGATTTCCAGCGATTGCGCCCGCAGCGCCGTGGCAATCAGGATCAAAACGCCGAGTCGCATGGCTGGAAGATTTCAGCATACAATATAGATTCTGATTGAGATGCGCCTATCCTGTTTAGCGATTGCGCTCCTTTCGGTCCTGGCGGCCCAGGCCCAGCAGAAGACGGCCGCCGCCCGGCTTCAGGACCTGAATTTCGTCGCCACCCAGATCCCCAGGCTGGACCCCAACTTCTTCGTTCGCCTCGACCCCGCCCAGTTCCAGCAGGCGGTCGATAACTTGCAGGCGGGCGTCTCCTCTTTGTCCGACGCCGAATTCTACGTCGGGCTGGCTCAACTCTTGGCCATGTCCCGCGACGCCCACACATCCCTCACCCTGAATGACGATGCGGCGGCTACCTTCGGTTTTCTGCCATACTCGCTGGCCTTCCGGTGGCTCGACGATGGAGTGTTCGTGACCGCCGCGGCCGCCCCGTACTCGCAGGCGCTGGGCGCGCGGCTGGTGGCGGTGGGTGGGGTGCCCATCGACCAGGTAGTCCAGAGTCTGGCCACCATGATTTCTTACGAGAACGATCAGTGGCTTCACCACATGGTCGAGGAGTACCTGGCGGGGCAGCAGGTTCTCGAGGGGCTTCACATCGTGCCTGTGGCTTCAAGCTCGGCGATGACGTTTCAAACCCTGGCGGGCGGCCAGTTTACCCTCCAGGTTGCCCCGCTCCTATGGCTTCCCATGTCCGCGGTTCCTTCGACGGCCGAGGGGCCGGTGCCCGATTACCTTCAGTCGCAGGGCACTAACTACGTGTCCTCTTATTCACCGGCGAACCGCCTGCTCTATGTCAAGTACAACGTGTGCCAGAACATAGGCGGCTATCCTTTCGCGTCTTTTGCCGCCGACCTCCTGCGGACGCTGGATGCCAATCCAGTCGCCACCCTGGTGTTGGATCTTCGTGGCAACGGCGGCGGAAACAATTCGGTCATCCAGCCTCTGTTCGATGGGCTGGCGCAGCGCCTGCCGGCCCTTTTGTCGGACCCGAATTTCCGTTTCTACGTGGCCATCGATAAGCGAACGGCCTCGGCCGCGAACGATGCCGCCATGAAGGCGAAACTGCTCAGCGACCGCGTCCTTCTGATCGGTGAGCCCACCGGCGAACCGCCGGCGATGGACGGAAATGCCGTAAGCTTCGTGCTGCCCGGATCGCGGTTGACGGGCCAGTATTCGACGCAGTTTTTCCCACCCCCGGCCGGGTTTCCCGACGGCCCGCTGGTGGCGCCCGACATCCCCGTCAGCGTCCGCTCCACGGATTATTTCGCGCGCTTCGATCCCGTGATGGCGGCCATCCTGGCCCGGTTTAGCGGCGCGCCGGCAGCGCCTTCCGGCAATGTCATCACGGTCAACGGAGCCAGTTTTCGGTCCGACCAGGGCATGGCGCCGGGTTCGATAGCCAGCGCATTCGGGACCTTCTCGCCAGTGCCAGACCAGGTGCTCGTGGCTGGCGTGGCGGCGCAAATCGTGGCCGCCAACGCCTCCCAAGTCAACTTCATCGTGCCCGACTCGGTTGCGCCGGGAAGTGTGACCGTTTCCGTTCGCGCGGCCGGCCAGGAACTGGCCGCCGGTGAGGCGACCCTCACGGCCACGGGGCCGGGCATCTTCGTTTCGCAGCCGGGCGATCCTGCGCAGCCGGGCGCCGTGGAAAACCAGGACAATTCGCTAAACGGCAGTTTGAATCCCGCCACCAAGGGATCGGTCGTGCAGATCTACGCCACCGGTTATGGCCCCGGATCGAGCCAGGTACAGGTCTTCTTCGCCGATACTCCCGCGCAGGTAATGTACAGCGGCCTGGTGGGGCCGGGACTTTGGCAGATCAATGCGCAAGTGCCGGACGGCGCGTCGGGCCAGGTTCCGGTCTCTATCATCGCCGGCAATATCGCGAGCAACGCCGTCACCGTTTGGGTTCAGTAACGCGGAGGCGCCGGCGCATGATGAAGTAAGCGATCCAGCAAGCGAGTCCGGGGGCTATGCAACCTACGAACGCCAGGGGATCGTCGAAGAACAAGAAATGAGGCCCTTGGATGTGCCCGCCTACGAACGAGAATCGGAAACTGAGTGAAGTGGCAAAGAAGCCGATCCCGATGGCCAACAGCCACTTCTGTAAGGCGAGAAGATGGTGCGTGCGGCGGAGCGCTCTCAGCTCGAGATCCGGCGGAGGCGCGGATGGCGCGAGCTTGGCGAAGCTCTCCGCCCATTGAACACGAACGCGTTGCGCGAGTTCCGGGTCCTGCTTCATATATTCTTCGACCAGAGAGCGCGTGGCCGGGCTTGCCTCGCCCGAGAGATATACCGGCAACAGATCCACAATGACTTCCCGTGTGACGTTCATCTTTCTTCCTCCTATGTATTTCGCAGGCCAGCGAGCGCGAGCCGCGCCCGGTGCACCTTCACTTTTGCGGCCGCGAGCGAGAGTCCCAACGCCCGCGCGATTTCTTCGTAGGGCATTTCCTCAAACGCCCTCATCAGCAGGGCCGCGCGGTCCACTTCCGGCAGCTTTTGCAGCCCCGCCAGCACGCTGCGGAGTTCGTCCTTTTGCTCGGCTTGGGCGTACGGGCTTGGCAGCGGGTCTGGGAACTGTTGGTCCAGCTCGATGTGTCGCGATTTCTTCCGCAGCCCCTGCAAGAACAGGTTGCGCGCAATTGTGAAGAGGTATCCCCTAACGGTAGCCATCTCGATGGGCTCGGGCGAAGTCCACACGCGCACAAACGTCTCCGAGGTGATGTCCTCGGCTTCTCCGCGCTCGCCGGAAAGATACAGCGCGAAGCCGAAAACGTCCGGCGCGTACTTTTTGTAGAGCGCGCTGAAGTCTGTCATCGGGCCGCCTCACTCTAGATATCCATGAACTGGCGGAAAGTTACACGCAACGCCAGCGCGAGACGTGAGGCGCGTCCAAAGGCGCCGGTTCTACTTCTTCTTCTTGGGGGTGGTCTTCTTCTTCGGCGGTGCCTTTTTCGCAGGCTTGGCGCGTGCCGGCGTCTTGCGGGCCTTCTTCGCCGGCGGCGCTTGCTTCTTGGCCGCTGGCGCCGGCGCTGCCGCCGACGAGGCCGAGTGGGCCGCCTGCGGTGCGGGTGCGCCCACGGCCTTCTCGCCCAGCCAGAATTTCAGTTCTGCCAGCTTGTCGCCGCTCAGATAGCCCGTCTGCCATTGGTCGTTGTCCACCAGGCCGTGCCACACTTGCGGGTCTTTGCGGTGCGCTTCCACGTAACTGTTCCAGTGATAAGTCTGGTAGATCGCGATGATATTGATGGCGTAAGCCGCGGCCAGCGGAGCATTGCCTTCGATGACGACCAGGTTGTCGTCATTGGCGTTGGACGCTTTGAAGCCGAGATTGTGCGAGCCGGTCATCACCACGGGATTCTCGCCGAACGGATCGATCACAATCACCTTGCTGTGAATGTTGACCATGCTGGCCCCGAGCAGCTCTTGTTCCCAGCCGTGAAATTGCGACTTGATGTTGTGGGGCACCAGGACGTCCTGGCTGAGGCGGTTGGGCGGCTCGACGCCATTCTTGAACAAGGTTACCGGGCTGGGGGAAGCGGTGCTGGGGTCGAGCGGTTTGGTGAGCTGGGGAATGTCCTGGTTGACCACGCCGCAAAAATACAGGTCGGCGTTGTAGGTGGCCTGGCTCGCCGGGTTGTGCCGTTCGAGAATGTTCTGGAGCAGCGTCCAGTGCATGGGGTCTTCCTGGAAGGTTCCCGGATTGAAGAACAGGAAGAGGATGCCTTCCTTGGCCGCATTGATGAGGTTGCGCGCGAACTCCAGGTCCTGGGCGGCCGAAGTCTTCACGAACCAGGGCGTCACCTTGCAGCCATCCACCTGGATGGTCTGGGCGGTGGAATTGCCACTGACGAGCGCGGGCGTGTAGGCGTTGCCGGCATCCTTGATGCGGTTCCAGGCGGCCAGGAAATCGGCGGCCACGCCGGGGTCGTCGACGATCAGGCCGTTATTGGCCTGCGTACAGAGACCGGAGCAGGTCCAGTTGGTGCTGCCGGTCAGGACGCGCTGGGGCGTCCCTTGCGAGTCGCAGAAGACCACGAACTTGTTGTGGCCGAAATGGCCCAGCGGCACGATCCTGTCGATCACCGTGACTTTCCCCTTGAGTTGGGCGCGCACCGCGGCGTTCTCGTCGTTACCCGGCGGCTTGTTGCTCTTGAAGGCGCCATTGGCGAGGATCAGGTTGCAATCCATGCCGAAGGCCTCCAGCGCGGGAATCAACTCCGGGTCGTTGAGTTCGTACAGGGCGGCGTAGATTTTGCCGTTGTTCTTCCTGGTCTCGGCGAGAAGCGAGAGAATCGCGGGCCGGAGAAGACCGCTGAGGGCGTTTCGCAACTGGTTGCCCGGCTGCGAGACCAGGTCTTTGATCTTGCTCTTCTTGGGCGCGGCGGCAAGCTGGCGCGCCACCCATTGGGCGGCCACGATGCCCTTGTTGAAGAACGAGGAGACGTGCGCTGTGGACTGGCCGGTGATGGTCATGGCAGGCGTCAGCGGGCTGGCGTTACTGGCGTCGAGCGAGAGCTGGTCCTTGCTGGGCCCCACCACGGGAACGACGGAATACTGCACGATATCGCCCGGCTGGACGGAGTAATCCCACCACATGAAGCGCTGGACCGGGAATTTCCAGGGATTCTTGGGGTCAATCTTGTCAGTGTCGGAAAAGCCGACAAAGCCATGCAGGTAGGTCTGCTGCCCCTTGGAGATGCGGCGGATGGAAAATCCGCGGCAGTTAGGAATAGGGTTGCCATCGTCAGGCAGCCACACCAGGCAAGTATGGTCGCCGTTGTCATAGACCTTCAGTCGGATACTCATTGTGATCCTCCGAACATAATCGCAATCTTAACCATTCTAGTGGTGTGCGGCGCAACTCGCGCGCCTGATCCAGAGCACCGTGGAGCGGGCGTCGCGCCCGCCATGCCGGTATTCGTACCGGCATTCGAAGAACGTCGGCCAGGACGCCGACGTGGCAACCTGAAAGGTCGCTCCACGCATCTGTCCCCTTTTCGTGGGAAGCTTTTATTAGGAGAGTTCAAGTGAAAACACGGATTTTGCTGGTTCTGGCCTTCATGACGCCCTTGGCTGGCTGGGCGGTCGACCCGGTGCCCCTGGACGTCAAACTCGGGCTCTGGGAAACTACGGTAACCAACCAGTCGGACATGTCGGCGATGCTTCCACCCGATATGCTGGCGAAGCTGACGCCCGCGCAGCGCGCCCAACTGGAAGCGGGTATGCAGGGGCGCGGAGGCGCGCGGACCAACGCCAGCAAGCACTGCATAACCAAGGAGACCATCAATGAAGCGTTCGCCGCCGCCAACAGGGGCAACTCCAGGGAGATGAAGTGCACGCAGACCTTCGTCACCTCGACCAGCAGCAAGATGGCGATGCACATGGAATGCACCTCGGAAAGCATGAAGACCAGTAGCGACATTCAGGTTGAAGCGACCGACCGTGAGCACACCAAGGGCTCGATCGTCACAACCTCCGCGGGCGGCCGGAGCGGGAATATGAAGATGGAAATGACCTCCAAGTGGCTCGGCCCGGATTGCGGCGACGTCGGGCAGAAGAAGAACTGAGCGGCGCGGTCACCTGCCGAGCGTCTTCAGCCGCTCCTCCACGTCCGCGCGGAAGCGGTCGATGAAGGCCAGGACGTAATCCGCCACCGGCAGGCTCGCGTCTTCCACCAGCGGCGTCAGGTCCATGGCGAAGCTGAGGGCGCTCTCTTGGTCGGTCCCGTGCGAGGCGTAGTAGGTGGCGTGCGCCAGACGCCGGCCGGCGGTGGCCAGGTCGTAGCGCTTGCCGCCGCTCACCTGTGAATCGAAGACGCCCACCAGGGCGGCGGCGATGTTGGAGCGCGCAGAAACAGGCAGGGCCTGCTTGCTCTCGTCCGGAAGCCAGTCCAGATCGCGCCACACCTCGCAGCCGTAAACGCGCTTGGGCTTCACGTCCTGGCGCACCGCGCGCAGCGCCGCAACGGAGCGGAGCGCCACGGCGACGTGCGTATCGTGCTTGTCCGCCAGGTTGTGCAGGTAGACGAACTGCGGCCGGGCCGCGCGCAGGATCTGCTCAATATCCTCGACGACTGCGCCCTCGTTGGGGTCTTTCACCTGGGAACTGGTGAAGCCGAGTTGGATCTGGCAGGCGTACTCGCCCACATAGGCCGCTTTGCGCTGCTCCGCCAGGCGCACTTTCTGCATCTCTTCATCGGTCGAATCGCCGTAAATGCCGGAGCGCGGGCTGCCCGCGCCATTGGTCGCCACGACGCCGGTGAACCAGTTCTCCTTCCGGCCGAAACACTCGGCGATGCCGTGGTAGGCCATGATCTCGATGTCGTCCTGGTGCGCGGAGATCGCGAGGTGCGTGGTGCGCGCCAGGGCGGCATCGGGGGCTAAGCCATCGGGAACGAAAAGGTCCGCGCTGGAATTATGAAACCGCATGATTGGTCTCCTTGACTCGAATGGCGGCCAGGCTGGCGGCCGCAATGGCCTGCCCGTGCCGCTTCTCCTGCTCATCGGGGATGTGAAAACGGACGCGCTCGGCCACCTCGGGGAACTCCTCTTTGAGGACCTTCTCCGCCACCTGGAGAATCAGGTTCCCTCCCTCGCCCGACATCACGCGTCCCAGCACCAGCAGGTTGCGGAAGTCGTAGAAATCGGCGTAGTGGGCAATGGTGTAGCCGAACCAGACGCCGATGGTCTCGTAGATTTGGTGCGCGCGGCCGTCGCCCGCCGCCATCAGCTTCTGGACTCGCTCGAGCCGGGTGGGAAGCGGCTCCTCCGACGGCTCGAGCAACCGGCCCACGGCCTGCTGCGAGAAGTACTGGACGCCCACGCCGCGGTCGCCGGACCACTCATCGGCGGGCGCGTCCTCGCGGTAATCCACGGGCACGAATGCCAGCTCGTTCAGCCACGTGGTGATGGCGCCTTGCGGCGTGACAAACCCGGCGGCCAGGCTGCTACCCATGGCGATGCCCAGCACGGCGTTGTCGCCGAGCGCCATCGATCCGGCCAGCGCCGTCACCTCGCCATCGTTCACCACTTCGAAAGGGATGCCGCCCCAGGCCGCCTGTAGCTCGAAGAACAAGCGCCGCACGCGGCTGTCGAACAGGTCAGGCGGCACGGCGCGGTAGAGCGAACCGACGCGCACCTCGTTATTGACGTACACGCCCGCGGCGCTGCCGCCGATGGCGTCAACGCGCGGCAGGCGCGCGGCGGCCCGCTTCAGCGAATCGTGGATGCCGTCGAAATGATATTGCGGATCGGCCTGCGCGCTGGGGTTCCACGCCACCTCATCGCTGAAAATCACCCGGCCATCGGCGACGGCGGCGCACTTGCGGTCGCTGGCGCCCAGGTCGAAGCCGATGCGGAAGCCCTCCAAGTGGCGGCCGAGCGGCGCTGCGGTCTCCCTTTCCACGGGAGCGGCATCGAACGCGGTATTCTCGATCGCCATCGGCCGCCCGTACACGCGCTCGCCCATGAACTTGTGGTCGAAGGCGCGGGCGCCTTCCGGGGCGTACACGCTCCGCAGGTAATCCGCGATGCGCGCATCGCCCCCGATGGTGACGCGGTATCCACCTTTCTGCCACAACAGGAACTTCAGCAGGCGTTCGACGTAGCGATTGTTGACGGCCACGTTTTTCCCTTCGTGGGGCAGCACCGCGGTGCGGAAGACGGAGACCGAGCCATCGCTCCGTTCGAGCGCGATGGCCAGGTTTCGGCCGCCGCCGCTCTCCTTCACTCGGGCGCGATAAGCCCGGTTCCACAGAGAGGCCGGGACGAACTCGGAATCCAAAGCGGGCCGGAACTTCATACCGGAAACCACCAATTATGCCACCATAAGCTCTATGTGGTTGGGCATCGACATTGGCACCGGGGGCACGCGCGCGCTTCTGGTGGATGAGCGCGGCGCCGTCCGCGCGGGCTCGACATCTCCCCACGAAGACATGCGGATGGAGCGCCCGCTGTGGGCCGAGCAACGCCCCGAGAACTGGTGGGACGCCTGCGTCGGAGCCATCCGCAGCGCGCTCGCGCAAGCCGGCGTGCAGGGACGCCAGGTAAAGGGCATCGGCCTTTCCGGGCAGATGCACGGCTTGGTGATCCTCGACAGCGCCGGCCGCGTCGTCCGCCCCTCGCTGATCTGGTGCGACCAGCGCAGCCAGGCGCAGGTGGACGCCGTCAACGCCAGAATCGGCCGCGAGAATATCCTGAAATTCACGGCTAACCCCGTGCTCACCGGCTTCACCTTGCCCAAGCTGCTGTGGGTCCGCGACAACGAGCCGCGGAATTTCGAGCGCGTGCGCACGATGCTTCTGCCCAAGGACTACGTGCGCTTCAAGCTGACGGGCGAGTTTGCCACTGAGGTTTCCGATGCCTCCGGCACCGCCGTGTTCGACGTGGTCAACCGCCGCTGGTCCTTCGAGATGATGGACGGCCTCGGGCTCGACCGCGGCATCCTGCCGAAATGCTACGAATCGAGCGAAGTGACGGGCCAAGTCACGCCGCAAGTGGCGGAGCTCACCGGACTTCAGGCCGGCACTCCGGTGGTGGGCGGCGGCGGGGACCAGGCTTCGAGCGCCGTGGGCAACGGCATTGTCGAGGCGGGAATTGTCTCGTGCACACTGGGCACCTCCGGCGTGGTATTCGCCCACATGGAGAAGGTGGCGTACGATGCCGCCGGCCGCGTCCACACCTTTTGCCACGCGGTGCGCGACAAGTGGCACGTGATGGGGGTGACGCAGGGAGCCGGCCTGAGCCTACAGTGGTTCCGCAACCAGTTGGCGCCCGGAACGGAGTACGACGCACTCACCGCCGAAGCCGCGCAGTCGCCGCCCGGCGCACAGGGTCTGTTCTGGCTGCCGTACCTGATGGGCGAGCGCACCCCCCACCTGGATGCCACCGCGCGCGGCGGCTGGATTGGTCTCACTGCCAGCCACACGCGTGCGGATCTGATCCGCGCGGTGATCGAAGGCGTTTCCTACAGCCAGCGCGATTGTCTGGACATCATCGAGGCGCTGGGCGTGGCGGTGAATTCCGTGCGGGCCTCCGGCGGGGGCGCCAGGAGCGCTTTCTGGCGGCAGTTGCTGGCCGGCATTTTGAACAAGCGCGTGGTGACGCTCGAAACCCAGGAAGGCTCGGCCTACGGCGCCGCGCTGCTGGCGCTGGCCGGAACGGGGGAGTACGCCTCGGTGGTGGAAGTGTGCCGCGCCGCCATTCGCGAAACCGAGTCGGTTTCAGCCAGCGCCGCCGATGTGGCATTTTACGAAAAGGGGCACCGCGTGTACCAGGCGCTCTATCCCGCGCTGAAGCCTGTCTACGGGCAGATCGCGGAGTTGTGAGCGGCGCGGGGCACGAGCTTCGACCACTCCGCCGAACAACGATGATTCCGACTCTGTTAGTCGTCGAATATTCCGCTTTGTCTACGTGGTTGCTCTTTCCGGGCCCTAATTGCAGCTCGCTTCAGCATTCGGGCCACTAACGCGTCAATCGCAGTAATCTCATCCCTCACACGGTCCCTGGCCGCTTCACGCACCTTCGCCAAAGAACCTTCCACTTGGAAATCCACAAGTTTTGCCTTCGCCGCCTTTGCCAGTCGCGCGATTTCCTTGTGAAGAGCATTCTTCGAATCGAACTCTCCAATTGCGCACACCTCGAATGGACGCCGGTAAATATCCCGCTTGCCGTGATATACGCCCTCGGTCTGATACGGTTTGATGGCGTCATTTACGACGTTCGAGTTCAGCACCCCGACGAGGTAGTGAGCTTCACTCTCTGAGCGGCAGTAGATGTAATGGGTCACGGCATCTGCTATAAAGTCCGTCATCTCAAGCTCACCACTCACCCGCTCCTTGCGGGGCAAGTAAGCGCATGAGATATTGGTTCCAGCACGATTATAAAGTACAATATGGGGCTCGCCGGGTGCCTGGTTCACGATCTTGGACTGATAATTGAGGTATTGTTGCGCGGTCGTGCTCTTGTCATTGTGACGCCTATGAAACAGCCCTTCAGCCCTCTTCACCCAATCCGATGCCCTGTCACACCCTAAGCCAAGGATGTCCTCATGTGTTACCATGTGGAACCGCCCGCCCTCAATCACTACAGGCAGTACGTACATGCTGAGTCGCCGAACCAAGAACGGAAGCAAATCCTCACCGATAACCGTGCAGAACAAGAACTCCCTCTCGACGGCACCATTGAGCCGAACCCTCCATTTCTCTTCCTTGGTCGCCTTGTATGCGTACCCCGAAGTCTTCAGCCGCGGAGTCTTTGAATTGAGCGGGGTGGAGTTGTCAATGTCTACACTCCATAATGGCCTTGGAACTAGAGTAGCCCCCTGTAATGAGAGCGGGTAGTAGTAGGGCGACAGGGCCTCACCCTGCACCAGCAATTCGTGGGTTGCTTCCTCGCGGCGAAGTCGGAGTCTAGCTTGGTCCCAAGTCATGTTCTTTGTCGGTAGTTGCCCCGACCAAATCACCTTCGGAACGTCTGGTCTGCTGGGCTTCCCGGTATTTGTAATGACGCATGACTTGACGTTGAAAAAATGTTGATTTGCGAGGCCAGCAACCGTCACCCCTCCGAGATCATGAATCTTGGAGAACCCGGTGTGTTGAAAATTCATGTGCTGCTTCGATGGTAATACCACGGTCTTCGGCATCACGAATGCTATCGTTCCACCTTCCTTCAGGAACTCTCGTTGGCAGTGCACATAGAACAGTGTTGACGTGTCAAGCCGTACGACGAGCTTAGACTCACCTTTGTTGATGAGATTGTACTCGGCCACTAGCGCCTTTACACGCGCCTTGTATGATGGCTCCGCAATATCGCGGTAGCTCAACCACGGTGGGTTGCCAACGATCACATCGACCTTCGCCTTGCGGATGTAGGCTGGACGAAACGCATTCTTCAGGATGAAAGCCCAAACCGTGTCCCGCCTCGTCTTGACGAGGTCAACCATCAGTTCAAAGTTGATGCGCCATAGGTTTTGTTCCTCAATCGTCAGGTCATTGATCCTGGCAAGAAACCCCTTCCGGGCAACGGCGAAGGTGGCGCCGGTCGTCCCTCGATTGGCGAAGGTCGTCATCTGATCCACCAGCCTGTCCAAGTCCCGCTCGAGTTCAAGGCTCTTCATTGGGATCAGAAACTCCCGCCCGTCTCCAACTGCCACGCCAAGATACTGTTTGGTTGCCTTCGCCACGGTTTGTAGCGTGTCAGCCATGTAAACTCGAAGCTGGATGTCGAAGTCCCGCTTTGCCTTCAACTCCGATGCGAGACCGAGAAGGATGTTGGCCTTTGCCATGATTACGGCAACGGGATGAACATCCAGCCCAATCAGCGAATCCATCGCAAACCGGATGAGCCTTTCGCCCCTCATTCCTTGCTTTTTCAGCCGGCGAACTGCACAGAATAGAAACGTTCCCGAGCCACACGACGGATCGAGCAGAGTCCCGCCGGCGTAGCCTATATCTTCAAGGACCAGTTCGGCTAACCAGTCGGGCGTGTAGTATTCGCCCAAGCCGCTGCGATCTGCCGGATCGACCAATTCCTGATAGAGCATTTTCAAGAGGTCTTCATTCAGGTTCTTCCAATCAAACCCTTCCAAGCGCCGAAAGATGGCATGGAGAACGTCGCAGAATTGTGTTTCCGCGGTGGTATCCAACGCCCAACTGAAGAAATCTGGTTCTGCGAGATTCGAGATGCCCCGGTCACGAAAATACTTGCCAGTGAGCAACTCCCGGTAGCTCTCTAAGCCCCGGTCGTGAGTGGGAAACAAGGCGACCGTCACAATCGCTCTGGAGAGCACTGTCAGGTACGTGTGGCGCAGGAAAAGATCCTTGTCTCCAACTGCGCTTCCGTAGACTTTCGACAGAAGTGCATTCCATTCGCGAAACTTCAGTGAAACTGCGCTGTCGTTCTCTACCGACGCAAAGGCGGCTTCAAGTTGTTCGATTGATCGTAGGAAGGTTGTGCTTTTGCGACCGAAGTGATACACAATCACATCGGATGTGGGGCTGATCTTCGTGCCAGCGGCCAGCAATTCATCCAGATCGAGGTAGACTCGTGCTGGATCGGATGTGTCTATCGTAAAGGTGCGAACATGCTTGGCTTGCGCCGATGCCAGGTCGTAGTCGTAGATCTCGATGGTGATGCCGTCGGTTACGGCGGCGATGTAGTCGGGAGGTGAGAACCGGGACTCAAAGTACTTCTTGAGTTGACGCACGGCATCAGGACGCTCACGCTCAAGATCGATCTTGAACTCGAAGATGACGAACTTGTAGAAGGCGTCTATCCGGCCTCTGGCTTCATCCGCCTTGATCCTTAATTCCAGTTCGATTTCATCAATCTGAATGCCAAAGGCGTTCCTGAGAAAGTCCATGAGTAAAGCACGCCGGTGATCGTGGTGCCGCCCATTCTCTATTGCTGCGGCGATGTCAGCGCAGTATTTCTCTAGGAGAGGCGTGAAGTTAGCTGGGATGCCTGAAATGACAGTGTTCATTGTCGTAGTCTGGGCAATCTTGTATGGTCTGCGTCTTTTCCGCCGGTTGCTTGAGCGTCAGCCGCTTTCTGGCGGAACCCCGAACAGCCGACTTGAACCGTCCACCATCGCCGTGCTCGTCCCTCCGCTTATTGTACCCGAAGGTCCGTTCTTCAAGGTAGCGGAACGGGCGGAAGGAGCCCGGCGGTCCGCCGATTCGCTGACGTGCCTATACTCGAAGCATGCCCCTCGGCCGCCTGCTCATTACGCTTGGCATCGTACTGGTCGCGGCGGGCCTGCTCGTCACTTTCGCCGGGCGCCTGCCTGTCAAGATCGGACGGCTGCCCGGGGATATCTACATACACGGCAAGAACTCCGGCTTCTACTTTCCGCTGACCACCTGTATCGTGCTGAGCGCGCTGTTCTCGCTGGTGTTGTGGATCTTGCGAAGGTGAGTTACCGCAGCCGGCCTATCTTGTCCAGCGGCCAGTAAACAAACACGGCTTTGCCGTAGATGTCTTTCCGGTTGACAAACCCCCAGGTGCGGCTGTCGCTGGAGGACATGCGGTGGTCGCCCAGGACGAAATAGCTGTTGGGAGGCACCCGCTCGGGGCCCCACGAGACGCGGTCCCGGTACTGTTCCGGGACATAATCCTCCAGCAGCGGACGGCCGTTCACCATCACGTGGCCGGCGTCGATCCGCACGGTGTCGCCAGGCAGGCCGATCACCCGCTTGATGTAGGATTTGGCCGGATCGGGAGGCCACCAGAACACCACCGTATCGCCGCGCTCGATGCTGCCTAAGCCGAAGCGATAGGTGAACTTGTTGACGAAGATGCGCTCCTGGTCGGTGAGCGCGGGCATCATGCTGGTGCCTTCCACCTTGACGGGCTGGTAGATGAACACAATCAGAACGACCGCGATGATTACCGAAAACGCCAGGTCGCGCACCCAGGCAAGCGCGCTCCAGAGGTTGGAGCGGGCGGGCGTCGCGCCAAGGGGAAAATCCGGGTTATGGTTTTCCTGCATCCCTGCTTCTATTTTACGCCAACCGCTCTCTGACGTTCGCGGCTCGGATGTGCAGCATTATGGCGTCAGCAGACGGGTCAGGGCCGGCAGCGGCACAGCCCCTTCCTTGAGCGCCCAGTCGTTGAAAGCGGACGCGCTGGACGATGGGTGCTTCTGCTGGTATTGGTCGCGAACGCGCAACCAGTCGCTCCAGCCGACAAAATACATCGGCAACTGGCAAGCGGAGAGTTTGGCGCGCTGTAACTTTTCGGTGGCTTCCTCCTCTTCCTGGAACGTCTGCTTCTCCATCAGGTCGAGGGCCTCCTGGTCGGTCATGTTGAGCATGTGCAGGCGGACGTCCAGAATGGCGTTGGCAATCACCCGCAGATTCTCTTTGGCGAAGGTAAGCGCCAGCTCGGGCGAGTGGTCGAGGAAGCCCTCGTCGAGCATCGACTGGGTGGCAAATTCACCCCAGCCTTCGATGTAAGGGCCGTTGCCGAACACCGATCGCAGCACGCGCCGGCTCCCGGGCTGGACGTTGTTGGCGATCTCCATCTGCACGTAGTGGCCGGGCATGGCTTCGTGGATGGTGAGCAGCTTGAGCTTGTAATAGTTGTACTCGCGCAGTTTGGAGTCGACGCGCTCCTGGGGCC
>Ga0326727_10017229_pt1 | contig 15042 bp, 12 predicted proteins | sample MB2enrmetagenome_FD_207643 | JGI IMG/M metagenome (GOLD analysis project Ga0326727, IMG submission 207643) | Lab enriched peat soil microbial communities from McLean, Ithaca, NY, United States - MB29MY | ecosystem: Environmental > Terrestrial > Soil > Wetlands > Peat | place: USA: New York... | reverse complement strand
GGTCGAGGTCGAGGTCGAGGTCGGGGTCGGGGTCGGGGTCGGGGTCGGGGTCGGGGTCGGGGTCGAGGTCGAGGTCGGGGTCGAGGTCGGGGTCGGGGTCGGGGTCGGGGTCGGGGTCGGGGTCGAGGTCGAGGTCGGGGTCGCGGTCGGGGTGTGATCCTCTCGAGAGAGGACGACGTCCCCGCGACGCCGCTTACCCTCTCCCCCTCGCGAACGCCTCGATCACCGCCCGGTGGATCCTCCCGTTCGTCGCCACCATGCCGCGCGCGTTGGCGATCTCCCCGTTCCGGTAGTCGAGCGCAGCGCCGTTCTCCTCGGTCAGCTCGCCGCCCGCCGCGCGCACGAGGGCGTCGGTCGCGCACGAGTCCCACCGCATGCCGGCGTTTCCCGGCTGCAGATAGGCATCTGCCTCGCCCGTCGCCACGAGCGCACCCTTGAGGCCCGAGCTGCCGTGGCGCACTGCGTTCGCACCCAGCGATGCGACCAGCTCTGGAAGACCCTCCGGCGCCCTCGACCGCGAGACCAGGAAGGTCGCCCCCTGCGTCGCGTCGCGCGTGGACACGTGGATCGCCCTGCGCGCCCCGTCCGGTCCCACCTCCCAGGCTCCTTCGCCCACCACTCCCACGAACGCTCGACCCCACGCCGGCGCCACCACCACGCCCACCGTCGCGCGCCCCTGTTCGGCCAGGCCCACCATCACCGCGAACTCGCCGTTCTTCGCCACGAACTCGCGCGTGCCGTCGAGCGGGTCCACGAACCACGCCGCCTCGGCCGCGCCGAAGTCCGCGTAGGTGGCGGGGTCGCTCTCCTCGGCCACCACGGGGACGCCGGGGAAGGCACGCTGGAGGCGCTCGCAGATGAACGCGTTCGACTCCCTGTCGGCGCGCGTCACCGGATCGTCGGCGACCTTGAACTCGACGTCGAACGGCGCCGCGTAGACGCCCATCACCAGCCTCGACGCCTCGAGCGCGATGCCGAGCGCCGACTCTGCCTCGGCCCTCATGGCTCGATCCCCATCCCTTCGAGCACGCGGGGGATGCGCATCAGGTCCTCGTCCCGGATGTAGATCGGCCCCATCCCGACCTCGCGCACGAGGTCCTCCAGCTGCGTGACGCTGCGCGGCCCCAGCACCGCGGCGGACACGATGCGGTTGGCCAGCACGTAGCGGATCGCGGCCGCGCGCATGGTCCGCACGTCGCCGTGCACCAGGAAGCGCATGGCCGCTACCTGCACGATGCGCCGCTCGAGCTCCGGCCGCGTCCAGCGCTGGGCGCGGTGGTCTCCCTCGGCGAACTCGCGGTCGCTGGCCCAGTCGCCTGCGAGCAGGCCGTGGGCGAGGGTGGAGCGCGCCAGCACGCCGGCGCCGGCCACGATGACCTCGCCCGCGAGGCGGTGCATGTCCGACCCGTTGACCAGGCTGTAGGCGAGCTCGATCACCTCGGCCTGGCAGCGCAGCGCCTCCCGCCCCACCTCGGTGTCTCCCACGCTGACGCCCCAGTGGGCGAGCTTGCCCTCGGCCTTCAGCGTCTGCAGCGTGTCGACGGCCTCGCCGCCCCGCAGGGTGTGGGCGCTCGGGTTGTGCAAGAGGTAGACGTCGACGCAGTCGCGCCCCAGGCGGCGCAGCGAGCGCTCGAGGGACTCGCGCAGGAAGGGACCGTCGAACCGCTTGCGCGGCGGGCTGGTGGTGCGGTCGGTGCCGCCCTTGGTGACGAGGACCACGTCGGTCCGATCGCCGACGGCGCGGCCGACGAGCTGCTCCATGTGTCCGCCGCCGTAGGCGTCCGCCGTGTCGATGCACGAGAAGCCCATCTCCAGCGCCCGCTCGAGCACCTTCTCCTGCTCGGCCTCGGGGACCGGGCCGTACCCGTCGCCGGAGAGGCCCCAGGTGCCGAGGGCCATCTCGCTGACGCGGAGCCCGGTCTTGCCGAGGGGACGTGTGCGCACGCGTGACCGGCGCCTTTCGTAGCACCAATCGCTCCGGCGAGAACCCCTTCACCCTGGCCCTCAAAGAAGGTAAAGGGGCCCCTGCGGCAAGCCGCATCCCCCGGGAGGAAACAAGAAATGCGCTCCAACATTCTCGCTGCCCTGCTCACCACGACGACGCTCGCGCTCGCCGCCTGCGGGGGCGAGGAGCCCGCGCCGGTGCCCCCGCCGCCGCCGCCGCCGCCCCCCGTGGCGACCGTGGTCGCCCCGCCGGCGGACACGACCCCGCCGCCGCCCCCCAAGCCGGCCCTGGCGGAGCTCATTCACGACTCGCTCAAGACCATCCACGAGGGGTTCAACGCGCACGACCCCGCCAAGATGGCCACGGTCGTGACCGACGACGTCGCCGTGTTCGACTACGGCACCGGCGAGTCGCACACCAAGGCCGACTTCCAGAAGGGAATGGCCGACCTCTTCAGCTGGTGCGGCGACGCGAAGATGGCCACGAACCGCCTCTGGAAGAAGGGCAACGTCGTCATCTCCGAGCTCACCTGGGCCGGGACGATGACCGGCGACCTCATGGGCATGAAGGCCTCGCGGAAGCCCATCGGGCAGATGCGCCTTCACGTCTACTGGTTCAACGACGACGGCCTCATCAAGGAGGTCCACGAGTACGGCGACGACGCGGGCCTCATGGCGCAGATGCAGGGCAAGAAGGACGCGCCGCCCGTGCCCGTGCTCCCCACCAACCCCCCCGAGATGCACATCGCCGGCGGCAACCCCGAGCAGGACAAGCTCGGCGACTGGGCGAAGAAGACAGACGACGCCTTCAACAAGGACGAGGTGAAGGCGGCGCTCGACGCCATCGCCGACGACGGGGACTACTGGATGTCGGTCTCGGGCAAGCCCGCGATCAAGGGCAAGAAGGACCTGGGCGCGGAGCTGACCAGCTGGCTCAAGACCTTCCCGGACCAGAAGTGGACGCAGAGCAACGCGTGGGGCATCGACGGCTTCGGCATCGTCGAGCACACCATGATCGGGACCATGAAGGGCCCGTTCGGCCCCGTGCGCCCCACCGGGAAGAAGCTCACCGGCTGGCACTTCATCGACATCATGCAGCCCACTGCCGACGGGAAGATCCAGCACGGCTGGGGCTACGCGAACTCGATGGAGGCACTGGCGCAGGCCGGCGCGCTCCCCAAGCCGCCGCCCCCCCCCGCTCCCAAGGGCAAGCCGCTCCCCCCCAAGAAGTAACGACCGTCACCTCCGCCGTCGGCGGGCCAGCGCGAGCCCGACGAAGGCCAGCGAGCCGGCGATGAGCCAGCGGCCGAAGCCGTCTGGCTCGTCGTCGTGCACCGTGCTGCAGCCGCCGCCCGAGTTGCCTCCGCCGGGCGGGCAGGGGTTGTACGACGGATCGTCGTACACGGACGCCGTGAGCTGGTTGGACACGGCGCCCTGCGTGGCCGACGCCTGGAGCACGAGGTCGCCGGCGCCGAGGGCGCTCGACGGGAGGATGGCACGCAGGCGCGTGACCCACGTGGTGGTGGGGTCCATCCCCGTCGCCGCCACGGTGAGGTCGTCGAAGTCGTCGCACGACAGGGCTGCGCCCGTGTCGCCCCCGTCGGGCGGCGTCAGCCCGCCGTCGGCGGCACCCGCCTCGGGCGCGAGCGCGTCGCTCCCCGATGCGTCGGCGGCGGGGCCGGTCTCGAACAGCCCGTCGAAGCTCGCGTCGAGCGACTGCCCGGTCACCGGGCACTGGCACTGCGAGAAGTAGTACGAAGACAGGAAGTTGCCGGTCTCGGGATCGACGCCGCCGTTGCTGCCGCCGTAGTAGCCGGCGTTGCTGCAGTTCGCCTCCCCCGACAGCGACGTCTGTTCTGCATACTCGGTGAGCCAGGTCTGCCCGCCGCTCTGTTGCATCAGCTGCTCGGCCAGCGTCTCGTAGTTCGAGGTGTTCTGCGCGTGCAGCCACACCAGCTTGGTCGGGTCCACCACGGCATCGGGGAAGTTCTGCGGCTCGTAGCGCCCCTCGCCGATGACGTAGAGCGTGATGCCCACGCTGGCCCCGACGCCCGCCGACACCATGCGCAGCGGCAGCGTGAGCCCCGCGCCCGGCGACACCACGCGCACCGGCTGCATCGCCTGCACCCCCTCGCCCGGGGCGAGCCGCAGCGCGAGGAAGTCGAAGCCACCCGCCACGTACGCGTCGATGATCGGGCGCATGGTGTCGGGGATGGCGTAGCTGTTGGCCGTGAGCCAGTCGTAGAGGGCGTTCGGATCGGTGGAGTGGAGGGTGACGGTGTCGTAGGGACCGACGACGCTCTGGCTGACGACCTGGACGCTGGAGTTCCCGGCCGTGTTGAACGCCGCACCGCCGGCCGAGGCGTTGTCGGCGGCGCTGGAGCCGCACCCGAAGCCGCTGTTCCCGCTGCTCCCGCCGCCGCAGTTGGGCGTCGGCCCGGTGATGACCGGGTCGGTCAGCGCGTCGAGGGCCGCGAAGAACGCGTCGTGCGAGAGCTGCACCTGCGCACCGGGATGCACCGGGAGCACCCACGCGAAGTCCTGCGGCGACCCTGAGTACTGGATCTGGTCCCACAGCACGGTCTGTTGCTGGGAGATGGAGAAGGCCATCCGGTGCCCCGTGACGACGGTGGTCTGCTCCGGCGTGGGCATGTGGAAGCACCCTCCGCATGCGCTCGCAGGCCGGGGTGAGGTGAGCGTCACGGACGCGGCCAGTACGGCGAGGGCCGTCGAAAGGGTGGTGTGGGACAAGTAAGCTCTCATTTGGTTCCTCCCGTGTCGGCCCGGTCACTCCGAAGATGACCGCGATGTCATGGTGGAGACGGGCCGCGTCGCGCAGTTGGGTGACCCCGGGCCGCGCACGGAAGGGGCTTTCGCAATCACCGTGCCCGGAACCTTCCGCGCGCCCTCGCTGTCAGTCAGGGCGAACGACGAGCGCAGAGCAGCGGCCGGAAGCCGCGGGCGAGGGCGCCGCCGGAGACCTGCAGAGGGCAGCGTGAACGCTGCCACGGGGAGCGTGTGCGATGAATGCCATGGACAGGCCGCTGTGGGACGGGATGCCAGTTGCGGGGGGACAGGGCTCGACGGACGTCGGCGAAGGCGCCGAGGTGATCCAGGTGATGCTCTCCTGGCGTGACGCCCGGAGCAGCTCGGTCCTCGGCGTCAAGGAGGTGAAGGCCGGCGAGACCCTGGCGCTCGGCGAGCGCGGCGACCTGCTCGTGCCCGAGGAGGTGCTCTGCGCCGACCGCGCCGAGATCGTCCACTTCGACGGCGAGACGGCGACGGCGCACGTACCGCCGGGAGGCAAGCTGCGCCTCGACGGCTGGCCCCGCGACGAGCGCCAGCTCGAGATCGCTCGGGGCCACGTGGTGGAGGTCACCGTGGGCGCGTTCGTCGCGCGCCTCACCCGCGTGCGCGCGGCGAGCAAGCCCGCGGCGGCCCCGCTCGAGAGCCTGAAGCGCGGCGGCTACGGCGTCTTCGCCGGGTCCGCGCTGCTGCACGCCGCCGTGTTCTCCGCCATCGCCTTCATCGCCCCCTCGCTGGCGGCCAGCCAGGACGACCCCTACGATCGCGACCGCATCCTTCTGATGCAGACCCTGCTGAACGCCAGCGCGCAGCACGAGGTGGAGAGCAAGCCCGACGACAGCCCGGAGGCGACGGGCGGCGACGTGAACTCGGGCGCGCCGGCACGCGGCGCGGAGGGCGAGGCGGGGAAGCCCACGGCGCCGAACAGGGACGCGCGCTGGGCTGCGCGCGGGATGGCGACACCGGAGACCGCGACGCTGCCGCGAGAGAGCGTGCTCCAGGAGGCCGCCAACTGGGGCATTCTCGGCATGCTCCCCTCGTCGGCCCAGTCCCTGAACGCGCCGACCGTGCCGTGGGGGACGGAGCTGAACGGGAGCGAGGACGTGAACAAGGTCGGAAAGCTCTTCGGTGGCTCCATCGACGACGCCTTCGGCAGCGGGGGCTGGGGTCTCAGTGGCCCCGGACAGGGCGGCGGCGGCTCGGGCGACACCATCGGCCTCAACGGGCTGGGCGGCCTGGGGCACACCGGCCGCTGCCTGGGAGCGAGCTGCGGTGGCATGGGCGTCGGCTTCGGCAAGCCCGGGGGTGGCTACCAGCCCAAGGCGCGCTTCCCGCGCGAGGCCGGCCCGGTCAGCACCAACGGCCACCTGCCGCCCGAGGTCATCCAGCGCGTCGTGCGGCAGAACTTCGGCCGCTTCACCATGTGCTACCAGACCGGCCTCCGCACCAACCCCAACCTCGAGGGGCGCGTCACCGTGAAGTTCATCATCGGGCGTGACGGCGCAGTGCAGATGTCCGCCGACGCCGGCAGCGACATCCCGGACGCGACCGTCACCCAGTGCGTCGTCCGTGCCTTCGGCGGCATCTCGTTCCCGTCGCCCGACAGCGGCATGGTCACCGTGACCTATCCGCTGATGTTCACGCCGCAGTGAGCCTCACTGGGGCTCCACGAACCAGTAGTGATACGTCGTCACGGGGCCGGAGAAGCGCAGCTCGAGCGAGGTGCGCTCTCCGGCGACCTCGCGAGGGACGTCGAAGGCCCGCTCCATCCAGTCCTCCGTCTCGTCGACGTCGAATGCCGCCACGGGCACGCCGTTCGCCAGCACGCGGACCTGCGTCCCCGCCGCGCCCTCGAGGCGCAGGATGCATCGAACCGCCGCTCCCGGACGCAGGCGCGCGACGAAGCGCTCCTCGGTGCGCATGGTGCGACCCCCGTCGACCACCTCGACGCCGTCCGGTGTCGCACCCTCATGGGCGTCCTCCTCACCCTCGCGCGCGCCGAGCAGCTCGTAGCCGTGCTCCGCCTCGCTCTCCAGATCCGCGACGTCGAGCGCGTCCAGCACGCGCCCCTCCACCGGGGTCCAGGGCGCCTCGCCGCTGCCGAGCTTCGACCAGTCGGCCTCGTAGACGCGCATGGTCTGCCCCCCGAGGATGGTCGAGTCGGTGACCGTGGCCTCGTGCAGGCGCGGGCCCAGCACCATGTCCATCGCCATCCACTCGGGGTAGACGATGAAGTGCGTGGGGAGCCTGGCCGGGGCGGTCGCGTGCAGGCGCTCGTAGTGCTCGAGGCGCGAGGCGACGCCGGCGACCCAGTAGCGCGCCTCGCCCTCGGTGGTGAGGCCGACGACGTCGAACGTCCTCTTCTCGCCGAAGTAGGCGATGGCCCCCGTGTCGTTGAGGCCGATGCGCGCGCCCGCGGGCAGGTTCTCCCGCGCCCAGCGGCCCAGCGCCACCTGCTGGCGATCGATGCCGCTCGCCGACTGCGCGGCGTCCTCCAGCGACCACTCGACCTTGGTCGCCAGCATGCCCACGAACACGCCCGCGAGGACCGGGGAGAGCACGCGCCACCGCGGGCGCACCGCCCCCGCGAGGTCCCCCAGCACGCGCGCCAGGCACGCCAGCCCCACGAACCACCCGGTGGCGAAGGGCCAGAGGTACCGCAGCCGGTTCCACAGGAACGTGTAGTACGTGCAGGGCGCGAACATCGTCAGCGCCAGGAGCAGCACGCCTGCCGCGCGCCACCGCGAGCGCCTGCGGTTGCCGAGCAGCGCGATCGCCCCGAGGCCGACCATCGCGACCGGGGCGCCCCCGCGCGGCAGGAACTCGGCCGACCAGATCTCGCCGTTGAGCAGCGTCTGGACGAGGAGCCGGACGTTGGCCTCGATGGCCGCCCGCAGCGCAGGCCCCACGTAGTACGGGTTCCCGGGCAGGAGCTTGGCGACGGCAGTGTTGCTGCGCGCCGACCCGGTGAGAAGCCACAGAAGGAGCGGCAGCGCGACCATCGCTGCGGCCGGTGCGAGGGCCAGCGCGCGGCTCCGCAACGCGGGCACGCGGGGGAAGGCGGCCAGCGTGATGGCGACGAAGAGGGCCGCGAGGGCGCCCTCGGGGCGGAAGAGAGCCGCGATCCACGCCAGCGCCACCAGCTCCGTCGCGCGCTTGCCGGACCGCGCGTCCGGCGCGTCCTCCGCCCACTCGGCGGCCCGGCGCGTGGCGCGGGCGATGGACCACGCGAAGGGCACCACCTCCATGCCGCTGGTCGCGCACCACGCGAAGCCTCCGAAGGCGAGCACCATGGCTCCTGCGGCCACCGCCGCAGCGCGCCCGGCGAGGCGCTCGGTGAGGCGTGCCGCCTCCCACGCCAGGCCGCCCAGCGCCAGGAACGAGAGGCCCCACGCCGGCCAGAGGATGGCCTCGTCGCGCGTGCCCAGCGCCCAGAACGGCGCGAGCAACGCGGGCCACAGCATGCTCGTCGCGCCGCTGGTGAAGGGTTCGCCTGCCTGGAACCGGAGCGGGTGGCCCTCGGCCAGGGCGCGCGCGTACTGGAAGTGGATGTACGCGTCGTCGAGCGAGGCCCCGGGGTGACCCAGCTTCGCCAGCACCCCGCGCACGGCATGGACCGCCAGCGCCGCCACGGCAAGCGTCAGCGGTCCATAGGCGAGGGCCCGCTGCTTCCAGGGTCGCCACGCGTCCACGCGCGGAGGGTGGACGGACGAGGCCAGCGGGGTCAAGGGGAGGACGGCGTCCAGCGACTGCACTATAGGTGCGCCCCCTCCATGGCCCGCCCCTACGAAGACGCCCCCCGCCTGCCCGAAGGAGAGCACGTAGAGCTGCGCGCACTCGTGGCCGGCGACTGGGTGGAGCTCGAGATCGGCCCGGGGCGCGGCTGGTTCCTGGTGGAGCGCGCGGAGGCCGAGCCGCGTGCGGGGCTGGTGGGCCTCGAGATCCGCCGCAAGTGGGCGGCCATCGTCGACGCGCGGCTGGCCAAACGGGGGCTCGGCGGCCGGGCGCGGGTCTTCGCGGAAGACGCCCGCCACGCGCTGCCGAGGCTCGCGCCGCCGGGGTCGGTGCGGCGGGTGTTCCTGCACTTCCCGGATCCCTGGTGGAAGAAGCGCCACCACAAGCGGCTCGTGATGCGCGACGGCTTCCTCGACGAGGTGGCGCGCCTGCTGGAGCCGGGCGGAGAGCTCTTCGTGCAGACCGACGTGGAGGAGCGGGCGACGGCCTACGAGGACCTGGTGTCGCTCGACGCGCGCTTCGCGCCGGATGGGGACCCGCCGGGCTCCCCCCGCGTCGCGGACCATGCGTACGTCGCGCGCAGCCCGCGCGAGCGCCGTGCCATCGCCGACGGCTTGCCTGTCTACCGGATGCGCTGGCGGCGGGTCAGTGGGCGGTGACCGGCAGCGCCGCCGCGTCCCCCCCTGGGGTTGCGTGCTGCAGCACCACGCTCACGGCGCCGCTCGGGTCGAGCTCCGTCAGCGTCACCGTCTGCCTCGCGTCTTCGAAGCCCTCCTTCACGAGGCGCAGCTCGTACGGGGCGCCCAGCGCGAGCCTGGGCAGGGTCGCCGGCGTCGTCTCGGCGCGGGCCTGTCCGTTGACGAAGATGGTCGCCCCCGGCGGGTCCGTCGCGATGGCGATGACCCCGTGCGTCGTCCGCTGCCCGACGGGCGGCGTGACCCTCGCCACGAAGCTCTTGCCCGTCCACCACAGGAGCGCACCGCCCACGGCGACCGCCGCTGCGAAGCCCGCCGCGGTGGTCATCCACCCGCTCCGCGACGCGTGCACGGGCGCGTCGGTGAGCGTGCGTGTGGACCCGACGGTGGAGCGGGAGCTCACCGCAGAGCGCGTGTCGATGCTGCCCATCGACTCGACGCCGGTCTCCACCGTGATGACGTCGGCCAGCTGCTTGCCCTGCAGCAGCGCCTCCTTCTGCCGCGTCAGCTTCTCCGCGAAGAGGTGCTGCATGAAGCTCGCGAGCGCGATGGGGCTCACCGCCAGCTGCTGCTTGCGGACGAACGCCTCGAGGGCGGCCTGCATGTCGCGGGCGCTTTGCCACCGCTGGGTGCGATCCTTGGCCAGCGCGCGCATCACGATGGCCTCGAGCTCGCGCGGATAGCCGGGGGACACCTGCGAGGGCAGCGGGTAGTCCTGGTCGCAGATGAGCCTCAGCGTCTCGAGCTCGGTCTTGCCCTTGAAGAGCCGCTTGCCGGTGGTGAGCTCGAACAGCACGACCCCGACGGCGAAAATGTCGCTGCGCCAGTCCACGGCCTCGCCGCGCGCCTGCTCCGGCGACATGTACGGGACCTTGCCCTTGAGGCGTCCGCCCTTGCCGCCCCGCTCGTCCTCGACCCGGACGTCGCTCTTGGCGATCCCGAAGTCGACGACCCGGACGTCGCCGTTGTAGCTGACGACCACGTTCTGCGGCGACACGTCGCGGTGCACGATGTTGAGGGCCGTGCCGTCCAGGTCGCGCTTGTCGTGCGCGTAGGCCAGGCCCGCGCACATGCCGAGCACGATGGACAGGGCGTGCTCGATGGGGAACTCGGTGACGTCCTTCTTCTTCATCTGCCGGACGATGGAGCGGAGGTCCTCCCCGTGGACGTGCTCCATGGCGATGAAGTACGTGTCGTCGACCGTCCCCACGTCGAAGACCTGGACGATGTTCGGGTGCGACAGAGTCGCGGCGATCCGCGCCTCGTGCAGCAGCATCTCTATGAAGGCGCGGTCCTGGTTCATCGCCGGCAGGATGCGCTTGATGACCACGAGCTTCTCGAACCCGGCGACGCTCTTGTGGAGGGCGAGAAAGAGCTCGGCCATGCCGCCGGTGGCCAGCCTGCGGAGCAGGGTGTATCTGCCGAAGCGGCAGGGCAGCCCTTCGCCCGCCGCGTCGTGCCCGTCGCTCGCGTCGGCTCCGGTGGCTCCGTCCGCCCCTGCGGGCATGCCTTCCTCCCAGCCCCCCGGGATCGTTGCAGAACCGTAGCCCTCGACCCGTAGCGGGTCAATCGAGGCCGGGCTACAAGCCTTCCCCGCGATGAAGCGCGCCGGCCTCCGTCTCGCCCCGGTGGTGGCCTGGCTCGCGCTGGCGTCGAGCGCTCGCGCGGGGACCCCGCAGGTGACGAAGGGGCCGTACCTCACGGGCCTCTCTGGCACGACGGTCGACGTGCGCTTCGAGCTCGACGCCTCCGCGCCGGCGGGTGTCGACGTGACGGAGGTCGGTGCCGACGCGGGCGCCACGCGGACGGCGACCGACGGGCCGGCGTCGATGCACGTGGTGCACGTGGCGGGCCTCGAGCCCGGGCGGGCGTACGAGTACGCCGTTCGCGCCGGGGGAGGCGTGATCGGCAAGGGACACTTCGCGACCGCGCCGAAAGACGACGCGCCGGATGCGGTGACGTTCCTGGCCTACGGCGACGACCGCAACGACGACGCGACCCACGCCGCCATCGTGCGGGCCATGCAGGCCACGCCGTCGGACTTCCTCGTGAACACCGGCGACATGCTGGCCGATGGGGGCAACCCCGCCGACTGGCAGAGCTTCTTCCGCGTCGAGCAGCCGCTCCTGCGCGATCGCCCCCTCTTCCTCGCCATCGGCAACCACGAGCTCTCCCAGGACGAGTCGGGGTCGAACTTCCTCCGCTACTTCGGCTACCCCGACGGGGCGGGCACGGTGCAACCTTTCGGCACCATCCGCTGGGGGAGCGCGCGCCTGTTCTTCCTCAACGGGATGCACGACTGGAAGAGCGGCCCGGAGCGGAGATGGCTGGAGACGGAGCTCGGCCGCGCAGACGCCGAGCCGGGGCTCGTGTGGCGCATCGCCGTGGTGCACCACGGGCCGTGGTCGAGCGGCCCGCACGGGGGCAACAACCTGCTCATCGACGCCCGGGTGCCGGAGCTGCTCGCCGCCCACCACGTCGACCTCGTGCTCGCTGGACACGACCACCTCTACGACCGCGGCGACGCCGGGACGCTGAAGTACGTGGTCACCGGAGGAGGCGGGGCGCCGCTCTACCCCGTCAAGCACAGGAGCTCGACCAGCCGGCACGCCGAGTCGGCCTACCACTTCGTCGAGATCACCCTGACCCGCGATTCTCTCAAGCTCGTCGCCCACCGTCTCGACGGCACCGCGCTCGACACTTGCGGCTTCGCCAAGGGAGGCGGCTGGGACTGCGACGCGAGGCCAAAGGCCGACGCGCCTGCCCTGGCCGGACAGGCCCCCGGCTCCGACGCTTCGCCGGCGTCCTCGCGCTGCAGCTGCACCCTGCCGGGGGTGTCCGGAGGGGGAGTGGGTGAGGGGCTGCTCGCCCTCGGCATCGTCGGGATGGTGGCCTGCCGTCGTCGCCGGGGTTGATCGTCGCCCTCGCAGGCCGGTACGCTCTGCTTCGATGCGTGCTCCCGCGGTCGGCCTGGTCCTCGCGTCGGTGCTGGCGTCGCTCGCCGGCTGCGCCACCTACCACGACGACCTCACGCGAGGGGAGCGCGCCTTCGAGGCCAGCGAGCACGAGCGGGCGCTGGCCATCTTCCGCACGCTGGAGCCGGATCAGGGGCGCCTCTCGGTGCCCGACCGCGCACACTACGCGTACCTGCGGGGGATGACCGACTACCGCATCGGTTACAAGGCCGAGGCGCGGCACTGGCTATCGGTCGCGTCGGCGCTCGAGCAGCAGACCCCCGACTCGCTGCCCGAGGACTGGACGAAGCGGATGAAGGAGTCGCTCAAGGAGCTGAACGAGGAGGTGTACACGGCGGGCATCGAGTCGCTGTCGAACACCGTGGCCGGCAAGGCCAGCAAGGCGAACGCGAGCGACGAGGACCAGACGAACGACGCCCCCGCCCCGGAGCCGCCCAAGAAGAGCAAGCCGAGGCCGAAGAGCGACGACGACGAGTAGGTCAGCCAGGGAAGCGGCGCAGCGAGTAGAGCTTGTCCTTCGTCGCGAGGCGAAGCTTCTTCAGCTCGAACACCCGGGACCGGTCCTCGGGCGTCATGTGGCTGCCCCGCCGATCCAGCTCGTGGATGGCGAAGTCGAGCGCGTTGTGGCGAAGCTCCAGCTCGCGGACGTCGATGCGCTTCATCGGACGGGACCTCCCAGTCGACCAACTCGCGGCGGAGCGGACGCGTTCCCCCCGCGTGGTCCTTTGACGCTACTGCCAGCCGATCCAACGTCAACGGACGCGCCCGTTCAGGTGAGGGGCGCGCCCTCGTAGCTCCCTACCGGAACTTGGCGGGGGCTCGGGTACTCTGCTCCTGGCATGAGAGGCTGGCTGAGCGTGCTCGGGGCGGGGTGGATGGCGACAGCCTGCTTGGCCTGCGCGGCGACGGGAACGCCTGCCGCTGCTCCGCCCGCCCCTCCACCCACCCACATCGACGCCGAGGCCCGGGTCGTCACCGACAAAGAGGTGACGACGGAGAACGAGCTGGCGACCCGTGGGGAACGCGCGCTGATGGAGCAGCGGTGGCAGGACGCGGTTGACGCCTACCGGACGCTGGTCGCCGCCGACCCGACCGGTCCGCACGGCTCCGAGTACGCATTCGATCTGGGCCTGGCGCTGGAGGGGCTCCAGCAGAGGGCGCAGGCGCGCGACGCATTCCTCGAGCTGGCCCGCCGCTTCCCCGAGGGACCGAAGGCCCGCGCCGCGCTCGTGCGCGCGGCGAGCCTCGACGCCTACCTGGAGGACTGGACGGCGCTGACCGCCATCGGGGACATGCTGCTGGCGCGAGGGGATCTCGACGACATCGACCGCATCGTGGCGCTGGGGTCGCGCGGTCTGGCCCGCGTGGAGCTCGGCGAGGACGGGGCTGCCTCCAAGGACATCCTCGACGGGCTCGAGCTGGCCGACCAGCTGCACTACGGGGCGCGGGACGTGCTCCCGGTCGCCGTCGCGCAGCTCCGCTTCGCGCTGGGCGAGCTGCGCCGCATGCGGTCGGAGCGGATCACCTTCGACCCGCTCCCCGCGGACTTCACCGACCGGATCGAGGAGCGCGCGGGAGGCCTGCTCGAGGCGCAGGCCGCGTACTCGATGGCGGTTCGCTCCATCGACCCGCACTGGGCGGCGATGGCGGGCTACCGCGTGGGCGAGATGTACCGCGCGCTGCACCGCGACCTCATGCAGATCCCGCCCCCCGCGCGCTCGAAGACCGAGCGCCAGAAGCAGATGTTCTACGCCTTCATGCACATCAGCTACCGGATCCTGCTGGAGAAGGGGCTGCGCGAGCTGGAGCAGACGGTCGCGCTCGGCGAGCGCACGGCGGACTCCTCCCCGTGGATCCAGCGCGCGCGCGACGCGCGCGACGAGATGAGGACGGCGCTGGCCGACGAGAAGGCGCAGATCGAGAAGATGCCGTTCACCGAGGAAGAGGTGAAGATGGCGCTCGGTCTGCTGAAGAAGAAGACGGAAGCGGCCGCCCCGAAGAAGTGAGCCCACCCACGGCTTGACAGTCGTGGCGCATCGCGGTAGCTCCGCAACCCCTTCGGGCGTGCCGTCCACAGGAAAGGTGTGCTTTCGCGGCGCGTCCCTGGCTTAAGAGCCCCTCGAAACGCTTGAGATTTCCGACCCTTCCCTTACGCCTTCTTCTCTTGGGCTAGGTCTTGCTTGCGGAACATCGTCCCGAGAAGTAGTCTTCGCGCCCTTTTCCCGGTTGGCGCACAGCCGCCTTCCGGGCAAGCGGCGGCTCACGCTGCCGCGAGGGCTGGCGTAGCTCAATGGCAGAGCACCTGTTTTGTAAACAGGTGGTTAGGGGTTCAAGTCCCCTCGCTAGCTCGTCTGTCCCGTTTCCCTGGAGCATCAGAAAGACCAAGTAAATCCGGAGGGTTGCCCGAGTGGCCAAAGGGAGCAGACTGTAAATCTGCCGGCTATGCCTTCGATGGTTCGAATCCATCACCCTCCACGGCAGGACGAGCAGCACGAAGCAGCAGCGCAGGAGCAGTGACCAGAGAGAGTGCGGGAGTAGCTCAGTTGGTAGAGCGTCAGCCTTCCAAGCTGAACGTCGCCGGTTCGAACCCGGTCTCCCGCTCAACCAGCGAATCAACCGGCACGAAACGGCAACCCCAGAGACACGACACACGCAACCGACCGCCCACCTAGCTCAGTGGTAGAGCACTTCCTTGGTAAGGAAGAGGTCACGGGTTCAAGCCCCGTGGTGGGCTCGATTTCAAACGCCCCCATCCTTCGACAGACGCCCAGGAGACTCGAGTCATGGCGAAAGAGAAATTCGTCCGCAGCAAGCCGCACGTGAACGTCGGGACGATCGGTCACATCGACCACGGCAAGACGACGTTGACGGCCGCGATCGTGAAGGTG